>Ga0187778_10001176_pt1 | contig 18413 bp, 18 predicted proteins | sample 1015_Q2_SP5_20_M_FD_132418 | JGI IMG/M metagenome (GOLD analysis project Ga0187778, IMG submission 132418) | Tropical peat soil microbial communities from peatlands in Department of Meta, Colombia - 1015_Q2_SP5_20_MG | ecosystem: Environmental > Terrestrial > Soil > Wetlands > Peat | place...
CCGACGACGCCGGAGATGTTGGGGGTGCCGGCCTCGAACTTCCAGGGCAGCTCGTTCCAGGTGCTCTTCTCGAAGGACACCGTCAGGATCATGTCGCCGCCCCCCTGCCAGGGCGGCATGGCACCGAGCAGCGCCTCACGCCCATACAGCACGCCGATGCCGGTGGGCGCATAGAGCTTGTGGCCGGAGAAGGCGTAGAAATCCGCGCCGAGCGAGCGCACGTCGACAGTCGCGTGCGGTACGGCCTGGGCCCCGTCGACGACCACCACCGCCCCGTGAGCGTGGGCGGCCTCGACCATGCGTCGCACCGGCAGCACCGTGCCGAGCGCATTCGAGACGTGCGCAATGGCCACGAGGCGCGTACGCGGCCCGAGCAGCCGCACGAATGCCTCGAGCTCGACCTCGCCGCGACGGTTGATCGGCGCCACCTTGAGCGTGCAACCCGTCTGCTCGCACACCTGCTGCCACGGAACGATATTCGAGTGATGCTCGAGCGCGCTGATGAGGATCTCATCGCCCGCAGCGAACCGCGGCCGGGCATAGGCCTGCGCCACCAGGTTGATGGCCTCGGTCGTGCCGCGCACGAAGACGATCTCCTTCACGGAGGCCGCGTTGATGAAACGCCGCACGCGCTCGCGCGCGCCTTCATACGCCGCCGTGGCCGCCTGGCTGAGCGCATGCACGCCGCGGTGCACGTTGGCGTGCGTGTGTGTTTCGTAGTATTCCACCGCACGCAGCACCGGCAGCGGGCGCTGCGCTGAGGCGGCGCTGTCGAGGTACACCAGCGGATGACCATTCACCGCGGTGGCGAGGATCGGGAAATCGCGGCGCACCGCCGCCGCATCGAGCGGCGGGGCTGTTGCCAGAGAAACCGAGGGATTGGCCGCCATCACAGAAGCTCCCGCAGAGTATCGTCGTGCAGCGCCGCGGCGAGACGCTCCTCGATCTGCCGGCGCAGCACCGGCCGGGCGATCTTGCCGATCACATCCTCGAGAAACGCCCACTTGAGCAGCCGCTGCGCGCTGTCGCAGTCGAGTCCGCGCGACAGCAGATAGAACAGCATGTCGTCGTCCAGCTTGCCGGCGGTTGCGCCATGGCTGCAGCGCACCTCGTCGGTGTAGATCTCGAGCTGTGGACGCACGTCGATCTCCGCCTCGGGGCCGGCGAGCAGCCCGCGCAGCGACTGGCGCGAATCGGTTCCGCGCGCGCCGCTCGCGACCACGATCTTGCCGTTGAAGGCGACGCGCGAGCGACCCGCGGCAATGCCGCGGAAGATCTGCTCGGTGCGTGCATGCGCCGCCGCGTGCTCGACCACGGCGTAGGTGTCCTGGACCTGCTGTCGCTCGCCGAGCGCGGCGCAGGCGAGGGTGAGCTCGCCGCGCTCGCCGCCGAGACGCACGGCGAGCGTCGAGCGTGCCGCCTGCGCGCCGGCGCTGACGGCGTGCAGCCGGTAGCGCGCCTGCGCGGCGACGTTCGCCGACAGCGTGTCGAAGAGGACGCTGCGCGTGTTGAGTTCCTGCAGCCGGTAGTGCTCGAGCAGCGCGCCGTGCGCCAGCTCGACCGTCACGGCGCTGCTGACGAAGCTCGCCGCCACGGCGGCGCTCACGTGCCGCTCGATGAGGACCATGCGGGCTCCCGGCTCGAGCCGCACCGTGACGCTCGGGTAGGAGGCGCCGCGCTCGGCCGCGGCATTCGCCACGAACAGCAGCTCGAGCCGCACCGGCTCCGCGCTCCCCGCCGGAACGCGGATGGCGAGCCCGTCGGTGGCGAATGCCTGATTGAGGAGCGCAAAGCGCGCATCCCCGCGCGGGGTATGCCGCGCAAGATGGGCGGCGGTGTCATCGAGCGTCGTGAGCTGCGCGCTGCCTGAGAGCGGTGGCTGGGAAACCGACGGCACCCGCACGCCGTCGACGAACACGTAGCGCGCCGTGCTCGCAAGCGGCGGCGGCAGATCAGCGGGTGGGTGCGGCGGCTCCGCGACGGCGGCCGGCGCGAATCGCTGGCGCTCGAGCATCCGCAGGTTCGCGTACTTCCAGTTCTCATCGCGCGAGGTGGGCAGCCCCGCTGCCGCGAGTGCCTCAATCGCCGCGTGTCGGCGCGCCGCCGCGGCGGCCGAGGCGGGCAGCGTACCCGCGACTCCCGCGTAGTTCTCGAGGATGCGTGCGGTGAGGGGAGTGCTCATCGGCTCACTCACGCCGCCTCGCCCGCGACCCAGTCGTAGCCGCGCCGCTCGAGCTCGAGGGCAAGCGTGCGATCGCCGCTGCGCGCGATACGACCGCGCACCAGCACGTGCACGAAGTCGGGCACGACGTACTCGAGCAGCCGCTGGTAATGCGTGACCAGAACGCAGGAGCGCTCGGGCGAGCGCTGCGAGTTGACGCCCGCCGCGACCACCTTGAGCGCGTCGATGTCGAGCCCCGAGTCGGTCTCATCGAGGATCGCCAGCCGCGGCTCGAGCACCAGCATCTGCAGGATCTCGTTGCGCTTCTTCTCCCCGCCGGAGAAGCCCTCGTTCACCCCGCGCGAGAGGAAACTGTCCTCCATCTGCATGAGCTTCATCTTCTCGCGCACCAGGCCGAGGAACTCGAACGCATCCACCTCGGGCAGGCCGCGCTGCTTGCGCACCGCATTGACCGCGGCCTTGAGCAGGTAGACGTTGTTGACGCCCGGGATCTCCACCGGGTACTGGAAGCCGAGGAACAGCCCCTCGCGGGCGCGCTCTTCGGGGGCGAGTGCCAGCAGGTCGCGGCCGAGATAGCGCACGGTCCCGGAAGTGATCGCGTAGCCGGGGCGGCCGGCGAGTGCGTAGGCGAGGGTGCTTTTGCCCGAGCCGTTCGGCCCCATGATCGCGTGCACCTCGCCGCTCCTCACCTCGAGCGTCAGCCCATTGAGGATCTTCCTGCCGTCGACGCTGACGTCGAGATTGTCGATGCTCAGTAATGCAGTCACGTGTTGACTCTTTCGTAGCGCAGCCGCGCCCCCATTAACCCACCGCCCCCTCGAGGCTGACGGCGAGCAGATTCTGTGCCTCGACCGCGAATTCCATCGGCAGCTCCTTGAAGACCGACTTGCAGAAGCCGCTCACGATCATGTTGACGGCGTCCTCCTCGCCGATGCCGCGCGCGAGCAGGTAGAACAGCTGGTCGTCGCTGATCTTCGAGGTACTCGCCTCGTGCTCGACGGTGGCGCTGGGGTTCTTCACCTCGACGTAGGGGAAGGTGTGGGCGCCGCACTTGCCGCCCATCAGGAGCGAATCGCACTGGGTAAAGTTGCGGGCGCCGTGGGCGCTCGGCAGCATGCGCACCAGGCCGCGGTAGGTGTTCTGCCCGTGGCCGGCGGAGATGCCCTTGGAGATGATGGTGCTGCGCGTACCCTTGCCGATGTGGATCATCTTCGTGCCGGTGTCGGCCTGCTGGCGGTTGTTCACCGTCGCGACCGAGTAGAACTCGCCGATCGAGCCCTCGCCGCGCAGCACGCAGCTCGGGTACTTCCAGGTGATTGCCGAGCCGGTCTCCACCTGCGTCCAGGAGATGTGCGAGTTGCGGCCGCGGCACTCGCCGCGCTTGGTGACGAAGTTGTAGATGCCGCCGACACCTTCGGGATCGCCCGGGTACCAGTTCTGCACGGTCGAGTACTTGATGTGGGCGTCATCGAGCGCAACCAGCTCGACCACCGCGGCGTGCAGCTGGTTTTCGTCGCGCTGGGGTGCCGTGCAGTTGTGAACGGCAAAGCCTTTCACCAAGTACGAGTGCGGCTCGCCCGCTGTCTCGAGGTTGTAGACGAATCCATCGTAGGGCTGTCGCTCGATCACCCAGACTGGCACCAGAAAGTAATCGTGGCGGCGGATCGCGCGCCGACCGCGGCTCCTCTCCGAGTAGTACAGAACATACTGCGTGCTGTGACGCATGACGCGGCCGTCCTTCATCCGTTCGTCGCATGCCTTGCGGATGCCGATGTCGACGAATATGCCGCGACGCGCGAGCATCTCCTGGAGCTGGAACGCGAGAGTGCGTGCCACGGTGGCGCAGCGCATGGCGCTCACCGGGCCACACCGGCCGATGCGCCCGTCTCCGCGGTAGTAAGCGTCCGTGGCGAGGCGCTGGCGCCGTGGCGGCAGATCCATGACCGCCTTGCTGAAGCGCTTGCCGTGCGCGTACTTGCCGCCGTGCTTCTCCAGGGCCGCGCACAACTCGGCCGAGTACACCACGAGGTGCGACCCGTGCCGCTTCTTGTCGTGGAAGCGACAGGCGCGCTTGCCGCTGCAGCGTTCGATCAGAGTGGCGATTTCGTCCGCCATCTCCGCCTCGTGGTCACCCAGGCACCACTCGGCGGCCTGGCAGCCATTGCACTCGGTCACGCACCCTGCGGCGATATAGAACCCGAGCAATCGCAGGAAATCGTCGCTCAGCGAACGATCGTCACGCTCGACCTTGTTTATCGGGAAGACGAGCAGGTCTCCAGGAACGAGCTCAGCGGCGGGGACGAATTCAGGCTCGGCGTCGTCGAGCAGCTTGGGATTGATGTCGCAGCGTCCACGGCCGCGATCGCACTTGGCGACACGCTCGCGGCGGATCGCGAGCACCGGGTGCTCGGGCGTCACGTGGAAGCGATTTGCAGCGCTCCGGGGCGTGATTTCGATCATATCGCCGCGATAGCGACGCCGCATGATCTTCGCGACCGCGGCTTCCTCGCCCCGATCGTTGAGCACGACGTCGTGCAGCGCCACATCGCGCACGCAGCGCATTTCATCGCCGCAGGAGACTTCCTCCCAGGCGGGGAGGCACCCCTCGAGGTAACTCACGTATGCGCCGTCGTCGGCGATGATGAGCGTCCGCTCGAACTGGCCCGTCTTGGCGGCGTTGATGCGGAAGTACGTCGACAGCTCCATCGGGCAGCGCACGCCCTTCGGCACGTAGACGAACGAGCCGTCGGAGAACACCGCGGAATTGAGCGTCGCGAAGAAATTGTCGGTGTAGGGCACGACGCTGCCGAGGTACCGCTCGATGAGCTCGGGGTGCGCGCGCACCGCCTCCGAGAACGGGCAGAACATCACGCCCGCGGCGGCGAGCGTCTCCTTGAAAGTGGTGGCCACCGACACGCTGTCGAACACCGCGTCCACGGCGACGCCTGCGAGCCGCGCGCGCTCGTGCAGCGGCACGCCGAGCTTCTCGTAGGTCTCGAGCAGCTTCGGATCGACCTCCGCGAGGCTCTTCGGGCCGTCCTTCTTCGCCTTCGGCGCCGAGTAGTAGGAGATCGCCTGGTAGTCGATGGGTGCGACCTTGAGGTGCGCCCAGTGCGGCTCCTGCATCATCAGCCAGTGCCGCAACGCCTTGAGGCGCCACTCGGTGAGAAAGGCCGGCTCGTGCTTCTTGCGCGAGATGAGGCGCACCACGTCCTCGTCGAGTCCCGGCGGCACGGTGTCGGCGTCGATCTCGGTGATGAAGCCGTGCTGGTAACCGCGTGCGATCAGATTCTCGAGTCGTTTGGCGTTTTCGCTCATGGGGTCACTTCACGAACGGGCCGGGGTGCGTCCGCCGGCGGCTTTCATCTCGCGCTCGAGGGCCGGCAGCCGCGACGGCGAAGCGTCGAGCCCGGCGAGCTGGGCGAGGCTCACCTCATAGAGCGCACGGCGGATGGCGAGGTTGAGACGCTGCCAGACGCGTCCGACGCGGCAGGTCTCCTCGATGTCGCAGTTGCCATGCCCCGCCGAACAGTCGGTGAGCGCCACCGGTCCCTCGAGCGCATCGAGGATCGCGGCGGCGCTGATCTGAGTCGCGGGACGCGAGAGCTGATAACCCCCGTGCAGGCCGCGCGTCGACCTCACGAGCCCCGCGCGCTGCAGCTGCTTGAGGAGCTTGCTCACGGTCGGGGCGGCGATGCGGGTCTGCTCGGCAAGCGCCGCGGCGGTCCGCACGCGCTGCGGCTCGCCCGCAAGGGCGGCGAGCAGCACCGTGGCGTAGTCGGTCAGACGGCTGATGCGCAGCATGGAGGCATCGAGGCATCCTCGGAAAGTAGGACTAGTTTAGTACTAATTGGCTGTCGAACCAAGCGGTAGCGCACGAGAAGGCATTCCGCCGCGGCGGCCGCGGCGCAGGCAGCGATCGCGGGCGTGGCGAGGTACGCCGGCGCACGCCGGCGGCGCGTCTGGCAGGGGGGATTTGCTATCCTTGGCGCCCCGTTTCCGGGGCTGTTGTTTCACACTGGCGGATCCGGCGCCGCGCGCATTGCGCATCTTGGGGGCCTGCACCGCCAACACCGGGAGGATACTAGTGATGAACCCGAGTGAGCTCACACGCGTTGCCAGCGCCATGGTGGTCCGCGGCAAGGGCATTCTGGCCGCGGACGAAAGCACCGGCACCATCACCAAGCGTTTCGCCAGCATCAAGCTGGAGTCGACCGAAGAGCACCGGCGCGCCTACCGCGAGATGCTGTTCACCACGGCGGGCGCAGCGCAGTCGGTGAGCGCCGCGATTCTCTACGACGAGACCATTCGCCAGAAGACCCGCGACGGCATTCCGTTCCCGCAGTACCTCATGGCACAGGGGATCATCCCCGGCATCAAGGTCGACACGGGCGCGAAGCCGCTCGCAGGCTTTGCCGGTGAGACGATCACCGAAGGACTCGACGGGCTGCGCGAGCGGCTGATCGAGTACCACAAGCTCGGGGCGCTGTTCGCCAAGTGGCGCGCGGTGATCGACATCGGCGATGGTCTGCCGACCGCGTTCGCCATCGAGGCCAACGCCCACGCTCTGGCGCGCTATGCCGCGCTCTGTCAGGAGAACGGCTTGGTGCCGATCGTCGAGCCCGAAGTGCTCATGGACGGCGCGCACTCCATCGAGCGCTGCGAGCAGGTGACCGATCAGGTCCTCGCTAGGGTGTTCGACGAACTGTTCGCCCACCGCATTCTGCTCGAAGGCATGGTACTCAAGCCCAACATGGTGATCTCGGGCAAGAAGGCTGCGCACCGCGCCGGACCCGAAGTGGTCGCCGAGACGACGCTGCGCCTCCTGAAGCGCCACGTACCGCCTGCGGTGCCGGGCATTGCCTTCCTCTCCGGCGGCCAGTCGCCGCAGGAGGCGACGCTGCACCTCGCACTCATGAACCGCATCGGCGGGACGCTCCCCTGGTCGCTTACCTTCAGTTACGGCCGCGCGCTACAGGACACGGCGCTCAAGGCCTGGGGCGGTGCCACGGCGAATTTCACCGCCGGCCAGAAGGAGTACGCCAAGCGCGCCAGGCTCAACGGCCTGGCCACTCTCGGCCGCTACACGGCCGAGATGGAGAGTCAGGCCGCCTGAGGTTGGATGGCGCCGACCGCGCTCGCGTGACAAGCCCGGCAGCTGCTGCGCCCGTTGTAGCCGCGGATGCGGCTGAAACGGTCGTCGACGTACGTGATGTGCACTACGGCGTGGGCGGACGGGAGGTGTTCTCCGGCCTCGACCTGCAGGTGCGCCGCGGGCGCATCACCGGCATCATGGGTCCGAGCGGCACCGGCAAGACGACGCTCCTCAGGCTCATCACCGCACAGATCAGCGCCGATCGCGGGCGCGTGGCGGTGTTCGGACGCGATCTCGCGGAGTTGAGCCGCGGCGAGATCTACGCGCTGCGCCGGCGCATGGGCATGCTGTTCCAGAACGGCGCGCTGCTCACCGACATGAGCGTTTTCGAGAACGTCGCCTTCCCGGTGCGCGAGCACACTGACCTGCCCGAGCCGCTCATCGAGAAACTGGTCCTCACCAAGCTGCAGGCCGTGGGATTGCGCGGCGCCGCCGACCTCATGCCGGAGGAGCTCTCGGGCGGCATGGCGCGACGCGTCGCGCTGGCGCGCGCGATCGTCATGGACCCCGAGGTGCTGCTCTACGACGAGCCCTTCGTCGGGCTCGATCCCATCTCGCTCGGCGTGATCCTGCGCCTCATCAAGCACATGAATGCGGCACTCGGCATCACCAGCATCATCGTCTCGCACGACGTGCAGGAGCTGGCGACCATCGCCGACGAGAGCTACCTCATCTCGGGCGGCCGCATCGTCGCGAGCGGCACGCCCGATGAGCTGCGCGCGAGCAGCTCGCCCGCCGTGCGGCAGTTCATGACCGGCAGCGCCGACGGGCCGGTGCCGTTCCAGTACCCGGCGCCGGACTACGCTACGCAGCTCTTCGGGGCGCCGCGGCGATGAGCAACGGCTACCTGCTCGAGGGCGTGCGCCGCCTCGGCTCGGTGGCGATCTTCTTCTTCCAGCTGCTCATACAATGTGTGCCGGCCCTCGCGCGCCCGCGACTGCTGCTCTACCAGATCTATAACGCCGGCGCCCGCTCGCTGATCATCATCATGCTGTCGGGGCTGTTTGTCGGCATGGTGCTCGGGTTGCAGGGCTACGACCTGCTGCAGCGCTTCGGCTCCGAGGAGGCGCTCGGCACCGCGGCCGCTCTCGGACTGCTGCGCGAGCTCGCGCCGGTGATCACCGCGCTGCTGTTCGCCGGTCGCGCCGGTACCGCCCTCACGTCCGAGATCGGCCTGATGCGCGCCACCGACCAACTGACCGCCATGGAGATCATGGCCGTCGATCCGCTGCGCTACGTGGCCGCGCCGCGCTTCCTCGGCGGGGTGATCGCCATGCCGCTGCTCACCGCGATCTTCAGCGTGATCGGACTCTACGGCGCACAGCTGATCGGCGTGCAGCTGATGGGTGTCGACCGTGGCGTGTTCTGGTCGCAGACGCAGGCCTCGGTCGACCTGCACGACGTCAACGAAGGGCTGGTGAAGAGCCTGGTGTTCGGCGTCGCCTGCAGCCTGATCGCGGTGCACGAGGGTTATCACGCCGAACCGACCGCCGAGGGTGTCGGGCTCGCCACCACGCGCACCGTGGTAGCCTCCTCGGTGGTGACGCTGTTGCTCGATTACGTGCTGACCGCGGAATTCCTCTGAGGGGACTTGACTCATGCGTGCCAATCGAACACTCGAGATCGGAACCGGACTATTCGTGTTGTTGGGTTTTGCCGCGCTTCTGTTTCTCACCACGCAGCTGCCCGCGAGCGGGCTGAAGCTGGGCGGCGCCAAGGCGGGCTATCACGTGACCGCCGAGTTCGACAACGTCGGTGATCTCAAGGTGGGCTCGCCGGTCACCATGTCGGGCGTGAGCCTCGGTGAGGTGGAGGACATCCGCTTCGATCCGAAGGACTACAAGGCCGTGGTCCGCCTGCGCATCGATCCACAGTACCGGCAGATCCCCGACGACAGCTACGCCAGCATTCAGACCCAGGGCCTGCTCGGCGGCAAGTACATCAGCCTGAGCCCGGGAGGGTCCGATACCTTCCTCAAGGACGGCAGCCGCATCGAGCAGACGCAATCGGCCATCGTGCTCGAAAGCCTGATCAACAAGTTCTTCGCCAACTACATGAGCAAGGGCAAAAACGACAGCCAGGGCCAGGCCGACGCGCATGGCAAGGGCACCGACAGCCAAGGCAACACGGAGTCGAAGCGATGAGAGACGCAGTTGTATGGGCCGCGCTGTGCATGGCCCTGGGCCTCGCGTGCGCGCAGGCGCAGACGCCGGCCGCGCCGGGCTCGGCCGCGCCCGCGGCAGCAACGCCGGGCGATCTGGGACCGACGGAGGTCGTGCAGAACGCCGCCCAGGGCATGCTCGGGGACCTCGACAAGGATCGCGACATCTACCGGCGCGACCCGGCCAAGGTCGGACAGCTGGTCGACAAGTACCTGCTGCCGCATTTCGATACCGCCTTCTCGGCGCAGCTGGTGCTCGGCAAATACTGGCGCACCGCAACGCCCGAGCAGCGGCAACACTTCATCGATGCCTTCTACCATTCGCTGCTCACCAACTATGGCAGCGCGCTCGCTGAATTCACCGCCGACCGCCTCAAGATCTATCCGACCAAGGTCGAACCGGACGCCACGCGCGCCACGGTGCGTACCGAGGTCAAGCGCGACAACGGCGACCGCGTCGCGGTTAACTACTACCTGCGCAAGACGCCGCAGGGCTGGAAGGCGTGGGACGTGGTGATCGACGGCATCAGCTACGTCAACAGCTACCGCGAGGACTTCGGTCCGCAGATCGAGCAGCAGGGGATCGACTCGGTCATCAAGCGCCTCGAAGCCGGGGAGAAGCCCGAGGCAATCGGCAAGACGACCTCCGGCAAGAGCGGATGAACGCACCCGCGGCGCAGCACCCCCCGCGCGCGACCTCCGCCGCGGCCTTTCGGCTCGTGGCCGCGGATGGCCGCATTGCGGCCGAGGGGCCGCTCACGTTCGCGACCGCGCGTCGTGCCTGCGCGCTCGGCGAGCCGTTGTTCGCCAGCGCCGGCACGGCACTCGACGTCGACTGCAGCGGCGTCACGACATCCGACAGTGCCGGGCTCGCGGTGCTGCTCGAGTGGCTCGGCACCGCTCGGCGCGCCGGCCGCAACCTCCGCTACACGCGCCTGCCGTCGGGGCTCGCCGCGCTCGCGCGGATCAGCGAAGTGGAGGAATTTCTCACCCGCGGCGTGTAGCGGCGGGCGGTGTGGGGAGGCGCGCCGCGTGCGGCGGCCGGCGCGGTACGCGATCAGTGCGGCGCGTTTTGCGGCGGGGGCTGTGTTGGCTGGGGCTGCGCCGCAGGTGGCTGCGCAGGCGCGGCGTTCGGCGCTGCGCCCTGGGGCGGTGTGGCGGGCGGCGGTGTCTGCGGTTGCGTCCCCTGCGGCGCCCCGGCCGGCGTCTCGTCCTCGCCCGCTTCCTCGAGCAGCTTCTGTTCCTGCTCCTCCTCGCTCTTTGAGGCGGCACCGTGCACCTTGAAGTCGCGGTTCTGCAGGTAGGCATTGCGTACGAAGGCGTACGGGTCGTAGGCGCTCTGGATCATCGGATCGAGGTAGAGGATGCGGCTGCGATGATCGACCCCTTCCGCGGCCCACATGGCGGTCGCACCCCAGAAACCGGTGTAGGTGCGCGGATTGGCGAGCGTGTCGACGGTCGATGCGCCGATGCCGTCGCGCAGCGTGTAAGGTCCGAACACCGGCACCACGATGTAGGGACCGGGGGAGACACCCCACTTGCCCATCGTCTGCCCGAAGTCCCGCTTGTTCTTCGGCAGTCCATTCCCCAGGCTGGCGACGTCGATGAAGCCTGCGATGCCGAAGGTCGAGTTGAATACGAAGCGGGCGATATCCGAGAGGAACGACTTGATCTGCCCCTGCAGCAGATCGTTGGTGATGGTGACCGGGTAGTCGAGGTTGTCCCAGAAGTTGCCGATCCCGGTGCGTACCGGTTGCGGCGCCTTGGCATAGGCCCGTGCGACCGGCTTGAGGATGGCGCGGTCGAGTACGTCGTTCACCTTGTAGCTGGTGCGGTTCAGCCGCTCCCACGGGTCGCGCGGGTCGCGCGTGCTGCCCGGCGGCAGTGTCGCGCAGCCGCACAAAAAGAGCAGACAGACCGATAGCAGCGACGCGCGCACTGTAAGTGGCATAGGGAACGCGAAGGCCGACGAGGTGCGGCATTGTAGCAGCCGCACGTGCCGTCCCGGCGCGTGCAACACGCCGTGTGGCCGTGTTGAAGCAGTATTGAAGCAGTATCGAAGCTGCGCAGGCGGACCGCGCGTCAGTGACCGCCGCCGCCGCCACGGCGTCCCTGTCCCTGGTCGCCGGTGTCGGAGGCGAGCTGACGCTTGCGCGTGCTCGCCAGGAAGTCGCGCACCTCATCGAGGCGCGCCTGGTAGCGCTGGCGCTGGATCTGACTGATGTGCGGCGAGGCGAGGGCGAGCTGCAGCTGCTGCACGGCGAGATTCAGATCGCCGTTGGCGATCTGGTATTCGCCCATGTAGTAGTAGGCATCGCCGGGATCGCCGGCAGCACTCGCCGCAAGCGCGGTGAGACGAATCTGATCAGGGGTCGGCGGCACGTTGTTGAACAGGTCGAGCAACATGTTGTGAGCCTCGCCCGGGCGGCCCGCGGCCATGAGCGTTTCGGCGTAACGCACCGTCAGCGGCACGTTGCGCGGGAAGAGCTCCTCGGCACGCTTGAAGGTGATGAGCGCCTGATCGGGATGCCCGGCCTGCGCCTGCGCCTGCCCGAGCGCGGCGTACAGCAGCGTCAGCCCTTCGTGCTGCTGCACCAGCGTCGTGAGAATCTGCACCGCCCGCTCGGCTTCGGCGCGATTGCTGCTCATGAGCGCGAGCGCCTCACCGTAGCGATTGCCGAGATTGTCGCCGCCGTGCGCAATCTTCTGCTGGTACTGCAGCGCCATGTCCACGTCGCCGGTCGCCGTCAGCACCCGCACCCGCTCACGGATCAGCTGGTAGCTGAGCGAGTCCTTGCCCTTGCGCGGCGGAAACTGCGCGGCACGTGCGCGCTGCTCGGCGATGCGGTCGGAGTCGACCGGGTGATCGATCAGCATCGCCGGGATGTAGGTGGCGGCAAGCCCCTCGTGGCGCATCATGGTCTCGAACATCGAGCCCATGCCATAGGGATCGAAGCCCGCGCCGGCGAGATAACCGATGCCCACGCGATCGGCCTCCCATTCGTTGTCGCGCGTGAAGTTGATCTTGTGCTGGACCGACATGCCCTGCACGGCGGCAATCGCTCCTTCGGTCGCTTGGCCGCCGCCACCGAGCGCGCCGAGGAGAATCGCACCGATCATGGCGGCGGCGGTGGTGAGGCTCTGCTTCGACTGGTCGGCGAGCATGCGCGCGATGTGATGCTGCGTGATGTGCGCGGTCTCGTGCGCCATCACGCCCGCGAGCTCGGATTCGGTCGAAGTGGCGAGAATGAGCCCGGCGTTGATGAACACGTAGCCGCCGGTCACCGCGAAGGCATTGATCGTCGTGTCCTTGATGACGAAGTAGTGGAAGTACTCCCCGCCCATGGCGCTCTGCGATGCGAGCCGCTGGCCGATGCCGTTGATGTACTCACTGATCTCGGGATCCTCGATCAGAGCGTTCTGCTCGCGCAGCTCGTGCGCCACCATGGCGCCGAAGCGGTATTCGTCGGTCTGCGACATGTACGTTGCGGCGGGGCTGCCGAGCTCCGGCAGGTCCGAGCCCGCCGCCGGCGCGGAGAGGAGCGGTTGCGACGTCGCCGGCTCATCTGCTGCGGCGAGCGTGCCGGCAGCGAGGAAGGTGGTCGCGAGCAGAGGTACCAGACGGCGCATCATGGGACTTTGACCGCCCGGAGCGGTCGCGGGTTCTCCGTATCTACCCGTATTTACAGACGCTTACAAGGCACTTGCCCGTGCGGCCGGCCGGCGTCGGGTGACAGCCTACACTACAGGGTGTCCGAGGCGAAATCGGCGAGCCGCGAGCGCTCGCCGCGCACCAGCGTGACGTGGCCCGAGTGCGCCCAGCCGCGGAAGCGATTGACGGCATATGTCAGACCCGAGGTCATCTCGGTGAGGTACGGCGTGTCGATCTGCGCAATGTTGCCGAGACACGCGAGCTTGGTGCCGGGTCCGGCGCGTGTGATCAGCGCCTTCATCTGCTTCGGGGTGAGGTTCTGGGCCTCGTCGAGGATCAGGAAGCGGTTGAGAAAGGTCCGCCCGCGCATGAAGTTCAGCGAACGGATCTTGATGCGGTTGCGCAGCAGGTCGTTGGTGGCCGCGCGGCCCCAGTTGCCGCCCTCCTGCGAGCCGGTGAGCACCTCGAGGTTATCCATGAGCGCCCCCATCCACGGCTCCATCTTTTCCTCCTCGGTCCCCGGCAGGAAGCCGATGTCCTCGCCGAGCGGGATGGTCACCCGCGTCATGATGATCTCGACGAAGCGGTTGGTCTCGAGCGTCTGCATCAGGCCGGCGGCGAGTGCCAGCAATGTCTTGCCCGTCCCGGCAGGTCCCAGCACGGTGACGAAGTCGATCTCCGGATCCATCAGCAGGTTGAGCGCGAAGTTCTGCTCGCGGTTGCGCGCGGTGATGCCCCAGACGTTGTGGCGCTCGTTGCGATAGTCGCGCGTCAGCTCGATGGTGGCGGTGTCGCTGCTCATCTTGCGCACGATGCCCTCGATGCCCTCGGGGGTGTCCTCGAACACCCCCTGGTTGGGCTGCCAATCGCGCACCGCCGGGCCCGTGATCTCGTAGAAGGTGCGGTCGGCGTCCTTCCACGAGCGCATGTCCCTGCCGTGCAGCTCCCAGAAATCGGTCGGCAGCGCCGCCATGCCGCTGTAGAGGACGTCGGCATCCTCGAGCGTCTTGTCGCTGTAGTAGTCCTCGGCGTGCACACCGAGGACGGCCGCCTTGATGCGCAGGTTGATGTCCTTGGACACAAGTATCACGCGCGCATCCGGATGCTCGTTCTGCAGGGCGAGCGTCTGGGCGAGGATGGCGTTGTCGCCGAGCTGTCCGGGGAGGCTTGCGGGCAGCGCGCCCGCGAGCTGGCGCGTCTGGAAGAACAGCCGCCCCGTGGAGGGCTTCTTGCCGTGATTGCCGGAGTAGCCGCTCGGGAGCTTCAGCCCCCGGTCGATCTGCTCCTTGGTGGCGTCGCGCATCATGTCGTCGAGGAAGCGGCTCACCTGGCGTACGTTGCGCGAGGCTTCCGACAAGCCCTTCTTGTGCGCATCGAGCTCCTCGAGCACTACCATGGGCAGGTACACATCGTGCTCCTCGAAGCGGAAGATGGCCGTCGGGTCGTGCATGAGCACGTTGGTGTCGAGCACGAACACACGCCGCCCGGCGCGCGACCGGCCTCTCACTTCGCGTGTCTCACCCGAGGCCGCCGTGGGACCCCCCTCATAGACGCTGCGCTGCTTCAAGTACTTCCTCCGCGTGACCCGGCACCTTGACTTTGCGCCACTCGCGCTGCAGCCGTCCGGAACTGTCCAGCAGAAACGTGCTGCGCTCCACCCCGAGGTACTTTCTGCCGTACAGGCTTTTCGGTTTGATGACAGCGAACAGCCGGCAGAGCCTCTCCTCGGTGTCGGCGAGCAGCGGGAAAGGGAGTGATTCCCGGGCGGCGAATTTCTCGTGCGAGGCGAGCGAATCGCGCGACACGCCCACCACCTGCGTCCCAGCCGCGCGGAACGCCTTGTCGAGGTCGCGGAAGTCCTGCGACTCGCGCGTGCAGCCGCTCGTCATGTCCCGCGGGTAGAAGTAGATCACCAGCTTCCTGCCCGCCGCCGCGGCGAGCCTGAAGGTGCCGACGCCGGTCGCGGGTACCGCGAAATCCGGCACTTTCGCTCCGGGCGCCAGCTTGGACATCGCGCCTTCAGGACTTGACCGGTTCGAGGATGGCATCGAGGTTGAGCGAGTCGCAGAACTCCATGAACTCCTCGCGCAGATGCGCCACGTGGATGCGGCTCGGTACGTTCACGATCATCTGCACGGCGAACATCGGCGCACCAGTGTGCGCGGCCGGATAGCTGCGCGTGGAAACCTCGGCGATGTCGATACCGCGGCTGGCGAAGAACCCCGACAGCCCCGAGACGATGCCGCTCTGGTCGAGGCACACCACGTCGATCGAGTACGGCAGCATGTCCGTGCGCGGCGTGCGTGGCTCGGTGCGCTTCAGATGGATGCTGAGGCTCGAGGTGTCGGCGAGACGCTTGAGCTCGGTTTCCAGCTTCGCCAGCGAGTGCCAGTTGCCCGAGACCAGCAGCAGCATCGCAAACTCGTTGCCGAGACTTGCCATGCGGCTCTCGCTGATGTTGCCGCCGGATTCGCTGATGACCCGGGTCAGCTCGTGGACCATCCCCGTGCGGTCGCTGCCGATCGCCGAAACGGCCAGGTGCTGCTTCATCTGTGGCTGGGGTCGGGTAGTGCCGGCGTCCGCTCAAGCCGAGTGTACCGGGAGCGGCGGTTCGTTGCGACCTCGCAGGCGAAGCCCGCGCTATTGAGGCTTGCCTAAGCGCAATATCCGCTCGTAACATCGTCCGCTCACCCCGCGAGCCTTCGACCGCGTATGTTTGCCGGCAGCCTGGTTGCCATCGTCACCCCCATGCGAGCCGACGGCGCCGTCGACTTCGAAGCCTGGGCGCGGCTGCTCGATTTCCATGCCACCAACGGCACCCAGGGCATCGTGGTCGGCGGCACCACCGGCGAGTCGGCGACGCTCACGGACCAGGAGCTGCGCGAGCTCACCGTGCGGGCGTGCGCGCAGCTCGACGGGCGACTCGCCGTGATCGCCGGCGCCGGCAGCAGCAGCACCGCGGCGACTGTCGAACGCGTGCGCTGGCTGTCGGAGTTGCCGATCGACGCCATGCTGCTCGTGACACCGGCCTACAACCGGCCCTCGCAGGAGGGGCTCTATCAACACTTCTGCGCCGCTGCTGCCGCCGCGGCGCGGCCGCTACTGCTTTACAACGTGCCCGCGCGCACCGCGGTCGACCTGAAGCCCGCCACTGTGGCGCGCCTGGCGCAGCACGCACGCATCGTCGGCATCAAGGAGGCGGTGGCCGAAAGCGCGCGCGTGCGTGAGCTGCTGGCGCTCACTCCGGACGCCTTCGCAGTGCTGAGCGGCGATGACGCCACGGCGCGCGCTGCCGTCCTGGCGGGTGCGCGCGGGGTGATCTCCGTCACGGCGAACGTTGCGCCGCGGGCGATGTCAGAGATGGTCGCAGCGGCGCGCGAGCGGCAGGAGGAGCGGGCGGCGCGGCTCGATGCGCCCTTGAGGGCGCTGCACCGCGAGCTGTTCGTCGAGGCCAATCCGATCCCGGTGAAGTGGCTGCTCATGCAGATGGGACTGATCGGAGCTGGGATAAGATTGCCGCTGACGCCGCTCGCACCGGAGTACTGGGCGGGCGTTGCGAGCGCCGCGCGCGCCGCCGGGGTGCTTCGGGGCAGCCCCGGCGCGACGCCCTGAGCGGACCGTGGTCAATGAGGTGTGCGTGAATGAAGGCGCGTTGGGAATGAAGGTGGGCGGGGGAATTCCTTGGCTCGCACTGCTCTGCGGCGTGAGCGGCTGCGCCATGCTGCACAACAAGTCCTGTCACGAGGTGCAGCCGTACATGAAGGCCAAGACCGTACCGCCACTCACCATCCCGGCGGGTCTCGATGCGCCCGAAACGACGAATGCGCTGCGCCTGCCGACGCTCAATGAGCCGGCACCTCCGCCGCGCACGGGCAAGCAGCCCTGCCTCGATGAGCCACCGCCGTTCAAGGTGCCGCAGACGACCCGCACCCCGCAGGCCTGAGCCGGTCCAGCCGCGCACCACACCGCGGCGTTGCTCGCGTCCGCCCCGGTGCGGGCGGCCCCCGCATGCCTTATCATGCGGCGCCTTCTCTCGCTTGGGAGTCCCCTCGGTAAATTCGAGGAAACTTTCGTAAGTTATTGATCGGAGAGGTGGCCGAGTGGTCTAAGGCGCTGGACTGGAATTCCAGTAACATCTCAACGGGTGTTCGTGGGTTCGAATCCCACCCTCTCCGCCACGCCTGAACGCATCTGCCCGGACGCTCGCCGCGGGGCGGGCGTTCCTTTGCCGCTACCGGCCGCGCGGCTGCGCGGCAGGGCGCTGCGGATGAGCGCCCGCGCGCTGCGGGAAGACGAGGATGCACACCAGGATGAAGGCGGCGATGATCGCCGCGGCGAGCGGACGGCTGACGTTGAGCCCGCCTTGCGCGAGCGGCTTGTCGAAGAAGTCTCCGACCGTGGCCCCAAGCGGCCGCGTCAGGATGAACGCCGCCCAGAACAGCAGCACATGCGAGATGCGCGTGCGCCAATAGGCGAGCGCGATGAGCGCGAGCAGTGCGCCGAACACCACTGCGCCACCGCCATAGCCGAGTCCCGCATCCGCCGCCCAGTCGCCGAGCGCGGTACCGAGCGTCTGCGAGCAGGTGATGGTGATCCAGTAGAAGACCTCGACGCGCGGCGTGTTGACGGTATTGACGTTGACCGAGCCTTCGCTGCGGTACCACACGGCGAGTGATCCCAGCACGCAGCCGAGCAGCAGTAGCGAGCCGCCCAGGTAGCCGATGCCGAGCGAGCGGTCGGCGAAATCCGCGAGCGTGGTGCCGGCCGTGGTCGAGGCGATGATGGTCGCCCAGTAGAGAAGGGGGCGGAAGCGCTTCGCACTCACCTGCAGCACCACCAGCACCGCGAGTGCGGCGAGGAAGATGAGCGTGCTGGCGAGGTACCCGAGCCCGAGCGTCATCGAAACAGTGTCGCCGCCGGTCTCGCCGAACGTCGTGGCGGCGATCTTGATGACCCAGAAAACGAGCGTGACTTGCGGGACTTTACCCGCGCTGGTCGCGGCGCTCATGTCGGTTCCTGTGCGTGCGCGGCGCCGGCGGCGCCCGGGACACGTGATTGTGCACGTTTTTCGCGCCGGCCATCTCCCTGCCGCCGTTGCCGGACGGGAGCGGGACGCGCCTGTGGTAGCATGAAATCCTCCGGTCATGGTGGCCCGCATCGGTTTCTCCGCGACGACCAGTCGTGAATCCCGTCAGGGCCGGAAGGCAGCAGCGGCAGCGGCGATGTCGGGTGCCGGAGCCCAAGCTGGTGCGGGCCGCCTCCA
>Ga0187778_10001177_pt1 | contig 18381 bp, 14 predicted proteins | sample 1015_Q2_SP5_20_M_FD_132418 | JGI IMG/M metagenome (GOLD analysis project Ga0187778, IMG submission 132418) | Tropical peat soil microbial communities from peatlands in Department of Meta, Colombia - 1015_Q2_SP5_20_MG | ecosystem: Environmental > Terrestrial > Soil > Wetlands > Peat | place...
GCAGGCCCTGTTCGAGGCCGCGTGGGATGCGGCTCAACACCAGGACGACCAGCAGGATGATGGGCGCGTCGCTCAACAGCGGGGCGAGCACCGCCGGCAGCGTGCGGCGCCAGCCGTCGCGCAGCGCCAGGGAAACGAGGTAGGTCTGAAACGGACCCGGCTGCACCGCCGCCGCGAAGGCGTAGGTGCAGCCGAGGGTCAGGTAGTACGCGAGCACGCGCGGTCCGACGCCTCGCCCGCTCGACCGGTCGCCGCGTGGCGGCCCGGCCCGGGCAGGCGCTGCCCCGTCAGCTCAGGAGACGGACTCCAGGCTGCGGGCGTAGTACAGCTCCGATTCGACCTTCAGGCGGTCGAACAGCAGATCGGCGACGAACCCGCGCAGCTCGGCGTCGGTGGAGCACTGCCGGTCGCACAGCTGGAAGAACGGCTTCATCCGGGCCGTGATGGCCGTGATGGCGGCCGGCTCCGCGCCCGTGAACGCCAGGATGTCGTGAATGCAGCGCTCGATCCGCCGCCAGTCGCGGACATTCTCGGCCGGAAACTGCGTGCAGACAGTCATGGTACCCCCGCTTGGACGGCCCGGACGACCGGACCGCGCGGCTCCAGCCGGTCACGTCCGGCGGCGCCACACCGAAGACTCGCTCTCACGGCGACGGCGCGCCACCTCGTACTTGTTCGGAACCCTTCGGCCCACCCGCCAGGCCGCAATTCGGACCAAAGAAGTCGTCTTAGCCGTCGTCGATCGCATCCCGGCGGCCCGCGGTATGCGCTACTTTCGGGTCGGAAGGGGAGAGGAGCTTCCCATGCTGCACCTCGCGCTGTGGGCCGTGCTCGCCGTCTGGGTGGGGATCGCGCTCGTCATCCTCGTGGCCATCGTGTCCACCATCGGCATCGCGACCGCGCACATGCTGCTCGACCGGCGCGGCGTCGCCGGCACCGTGTGGTGCCCGGTGCTGCAGCACACCATGAAGGTGCTGGGCGTGCCCGCCGCCTTCGCGGGGACGGTGACCGGCTTCGACGAGGTCCGCCGCTGCGAGCGGTTCGGCGAGGGCCGGATCGAGTGTCACAAGTGGTGCATCCATGCCGGCCAGTACGCCGAGGCCGCCAGGAGCAACTAGAGATCGCGGCGAGCGAAGACGGCGAAGGCGAGCAGCAGGGCCGCCGCCGCGACGGCGGACAGCACGATCACATCATGCCGGGCCAGCCCCGCCTCGACCACCTGCTGGGGCTCGTAATACCTGAACAGCGACGCCGGCCGGAGTGACGCCATCCCGGTCCACACGCGCGCCACGTAGTCGAGCACGTACGAGCCGGCCAGCAGGCCGGAGATCCAGGCGATCGCCGTGCCGGCGTCCCGCGCCAGCGCGGATACCAGGATCGCGACCACGCCGAAGCACGCGAACACGAGCCACAGCGCCGCGGCCACCGGCAGGTAGCGGATCGCGGACACGCCCTCCAGCGGGCGCACGGTGAGGCCCACCGCCGTTCCCAGCCAGGCGGCCACGGCCAGCAGTCCGAGGCCCGCGAACAGCGCGATCGCCGCGGCGGCGACCTGGCTCGAGCGCGTGACGGGCCGCGCCGCCACGAGGTCCATCGTGCCGCGGCCGATCTCCCCCGCGAGCGCCGCGCAGGGCACGCGCACCGCCCACACGGCCATCATGATCAGGGCGAACGGGTGGGCGTAGCCGACGCCCACGATGCCCCGGGTGCTCACGCCCACGAGCAGGTCCTGGTTGAGCAGGGCGAGGAACTGGGGCGGCGCCGCCCGCAGGGCCTCGCTCACGAACCGGGACACCGCCGGCTCGCCGGCGACGAACGTCATCATCCACTCGAACAGCGCCAGGCCCAGGGCGAGCGGCAGCAGCGCCACCCGGTGGAGCCGCGCGTGGTGTCCGAGCAGCACCCGGACGCTCACTGCGGCCTCACCGGTAGTGCTCCAGGAACGCTTCCTCGAGGCTGGGCCGCTCCACCACGACGTCCTCGAGCGGAAGCATCCCGAGCCGCGCGACGAGCGCCGGCAGGGTGGCCTGCGCGACCAGCAGCTCGACGTGCCGCGGCCGGGCCACGGTGACCTCGCCGAAGTGCCCGAGCGCCGTCGTGTCCACGTCGGCGGCGAAGTCGGCGATCACCCGGCGCCGCTCCGCGCGCCGCAGCGTCTCCACGTCGCCCACGCTGACCACGCTGCCCGACCGCAGCATGGCCACGCGGTCGCACACCCGCTCCACCTCCGGCAGGACGTGCGAGGAGAGGAACACGGTCGTGCCGGCGCTCCGGAGGTCGGCGACGATCTCGTAGAAGCCCTGCTGCACCAGCGGATCGAGGCCCTTCGTGGGCTCGTCCAGCAGCACCAGCCTGGGCTCGCACTGCAGCGCCTGCACCAGGCCGAGCTTCTGCTTCATCCCGTCCGAGTAGGTGCGCACGTGGCGGCCCAGCTCGGCCGTGCCGAGACCGAGCCGCGAAAGCAGCCGGTCCCGCGCGGCCGGCGGCCGGCCCGTGAGCTGCGCGAAGAACTCCAGCGTCTCCGCGCCCGACAGCTTCGGCCAGAAGGCCATGTCGCCGGGCAGGTAGCCGATGTCGCCGCGCGAGGCGACGCCGCCGCCGAACGGCGTGCGGCCGAGCACCTTCAGCTCCCCGCCGTCCGGACGGAGCAGGCCCAGCAGCAGCCGGATCGTCGTGGTCTTGCCCGCGCCGTTGGGGCCGAGAAAGCCGAAGACCTCTCCCGCCACCACCTCGAGGGAGAGGTCCTTCAGGGCAACGACCGCGCCGTACCGCTTGCCGAGGCCACGGGCCTGGATCGGCGGGGCGTCCATCCTACCGCGGCTCACACCGCGATGGCATCCAGCTCCTCGTAGAGCAGCGTCGCACTCTGGGGCCGCTGGGCGGGGTCCTTGCTGAGCGTGCGCAGAATCAGCACCGCGAGCGGCTCGGGCACGCCCGCGTTGAGGCTGCGGGGCGACGGGGGAATCTCCTCGAGCTGCTTGGCCACCAGCGTGACCGCCGATTCGGCCACGAACGGTGGCCGCCCCGTCGCCGACTCGAACAGCACCGCGCCCGTCGCGTAGAGATCCGCCCGGAAGTCCACCTCTCCGCCCAGCAGCTGCTCGGGAGCCATGTACTCCGGCGTGCCGACGGCCATCCCCGCCTGCGTCATGTTCGCGCTGCGCTTGGCGAGCCTGGCGATCCCGAAGTCCATCACCTTGAGCGTGCCGGACGGCTCGACGATCAGGTTCTGCGGCTTGATGTCGCGATGGATCACCCCCTGCTCGTGCGCGACCTCGAGCGCGCGGCAGAGCTGCTTGCCAACCGTCAGCACGACGTTCACCGGCAGGGAGCCCCTGGCCTCGATGAGGTGCTTCAGCGACTGACCCTCGACGTACTCCATGGTGATGTAGTACAGACCGTCCACCTCACCGATGTCGTGCGTGCGGACCACGTTGCGGTGGGTGATCTTCCGCGCCAGGCGGATCTCCTGCTTGAACCGCTCCAGGGCGGCCGGCTCCGCGCTGGCGAAATCCCAGCGGAGGGTCTTGATGGCGACCTGGTCGGCCAGCTGCGTGTCCCAGGCCCGGTAGACGACGCCCATCCCGCCCACGCCGAGCACCGACTTGATCTCGTAGCGATTGGCGAAGACCTGGCCGGGCTGCAGCGAGCGCACCTTGGTGGTCGCCGCGCCGCTGCCTCCGGTCGCGCTCATGGGCACGGTCACGTTCTGCGGGCCGCTCGTCAACAGCTCCACCAGCTGCTGCTTGGCCCTGAGCTCCTCGACCATGCGCCGGATCGCCGAGGCAAGGTCCCCGATCTCGTCGTGGCTCGCCACTTCGATCTGCGCGTCGTAGTCACCCTCGGCGACCCGGCGCGCCACGCCGACCAGGGCGCCGACCGGGCGGCCGATGACCCGCGCCAGCAGCCACGACCCGGCGAGCGCGAGGGCCAGCCCGAGCACACCGGCGAGGACGATGGTGCGCTGGGTGCGCCGGAAGGCGGCCAGTTCGGTGGTCCGCGAGCGCAGGGCGAGGTAGCCGCCCATCGGGCGGTGGCTCCCCTGGTTCTGGAGCGGGCTCGTCAGTCCCACCAGGCGCTCGCCGCCCAGGGTGGCCTCCGCGCGGCCGGCGTCGGCACCGCCCCGCGCCAGTCCCGCCACGGAGCCCTCGAGCACGCGCTGGAGATCCGGGCCGCGGCTCACCGTGCTCGCCACGATGACCGGCTTGTCGAGCGAGTCGAGCAGATAGAAGACCACGTCGGACCCGCCGGAGAGCTCCTTGACGTCGGCGGCGAGGGTGTCCGTCACCCGGCGGGTCGCGACCACGACCGCCAGGACCACGCCGCTCGCGAGATCCTTGAGAGGGGTGGCCACGCCCAGGTAGAACCGCTGATCCGCCTGATTCACGTAGTACGTGCCCTGCCGGCCCTCGATGGCCTGCACCACCACCGGAGGATCGTACGTGACGCTCGGCGCCCCCGGATCGTCCGTGCGCGCGCGCACCACGGCCTGGTTGTCCGCGATCAGGACGTAGTCGGCGTCCAGGATGTCCTTGAACGAATTCGCCAGGTCGAGGATCGCGCCCGGCCCGCCCTTGTTGAAGGCGGCGATGAAGTTGGGGTTCTGCGTCGCGGCGCGGGCACCGGCGGCCAGCTTGGCGTTCTCCGCCTGGAGGAAGCGCCCGGCGATCTCGCTGGTGTTCTGCAGGCGGCGCGCCAGCGCCTCGTCGGCCGTGCGCGTCGCCTGAGCCGACACCAGGGCGAGCGTGCCGCCGAGCACCACGGCCACGACCACGGCGGTGGCCGCGAAGATCTTGAGCGTCAGCGGGAAGCGACGGTCCGGCCTAGTACCGCTCACGCGTCTCCCCTGATCCGTACTCCTGCCCGAACTTGTTCTTGTGCGCCACCGGGTGATAGGCGCTCGCGTCGAGGGCGGCGTCCTGCCCGGTGAGCCCGCCCGGCGGCACTGTGATCTCCCGTGTCACCTCCGGAGCACGCTCGTGCCACACGTGGAGCGTGTAGGTGCCGGGTGCGACGTTGGGGATGGTGTAGGACCCGTCGGCGCCCGGTTGCGTGTAGTACGCGTTGTCCCGCACCACGACGAATCCGCTCATCTGCGGGTGGATGTTGCAGTACAAGCGCACCAGCCCGGGATGACGGAAGCGGTGCTCCCCCGACTCGCCGCGGCCGTAGAGACCGAGGTCGAAGTCGTTGGGATCGGACAGCGAGAAGACGTTGTGGTTGAACGGGTCACGGTTCGGAAACCGCACGCTGGACCCGACCGGCACGACCACGACCCGGGGGCTGAAACTGCGGCCGTCGAGCGTGACGTCCACCCGGACCGGCGTCCCCCGCGGGCCGCGGCCCTCGAGGTAGACCACGGCGTTGCCGACGTCGCTCGCCGGCCGGCCCCCTGCCTCGGTCACGGTCACCTGGCCGCTGACCTGCGCCCGAGCGGTCGAGGGGGCTGCGGCCCAGGCGAACGCGGCGGCCGCCGCGACCGTGCGGAATCGCCACCTTCTCACTATGCTTTGCATGGGACGAGTTTGACCCCGAGACCCAAGCTAGTCAAGCACGCGATCCTACCCGAAGGAGGCGCCGGTGAGCATGCACACGCGCCTGGGGCTGGTTCTGATGCTGTGCGCCGCGGCCACCGTGCCGCTGTACGCCCAGTCCCAGCAGGATTCCCTCGAAGACCGGCTGGAGAAGGCTGAGGAGGCGATCCAGCGCCTCCAGCGCGAGATCGAGACCGAGGCGCAGGCCAAGGTCCAGTCGCGGCTCCAGAACCGCGTGGAGATCTCGGGACTGGTTCTGGTCAACGGCTTCTACGACGGCGCCGCATTCAACAACGCGGACGTCCCGGAATGGGTCGCGGCCGCCCAGGACACCACCGGCCGGCCGAACAGCCGGATCGGCGGCGCGCTGCGGCAGACGCGCCTCGGCATCACGGTGCGGCCGGGCCGGGTGCTGGGCGGAGACCTGAGCGCCGATCTCCAGATGGACTTCTTCGGCAGCGAGGACGGGGTGGACGCCACCGATCGCCTGGTCTCCCCACCCCGCATCCGCACCGCGAACGTCCGGATCGACTGGCCACATCTCGGGCTGCTGGTCGGACAGGAAAAGGCGCTGGTGGCCCCGCAGAGTCCGGTGTCCTTCGCCGCGGTCGGCTACCCGGAGTTCTCGGGCTCCGGCAACCTGTGGTACTGGATCCCCCAGGCGCGCCTCACGGCCGAGGCCGGCACGTCGTTCCGCGTCGGCATCCAGGCGGCCGCGCTCGACCCGCTCTGGGAGCCTGAGGCCGCCTACCCCTCGTCCGCACCTGACCTCGGCGAGCGCAGCGGGCGGCCGGCGGTCGAGGGCCGGCTCTACCTGGACTGGGGCAACGACGAGAAGGAGAGCACCATCGGCTTCGGTGCGCACCGCGGGTGGATCGCGACCGCCGGAACCGGCACCATCGCGAGCCAGGCTCTCACCGCCGACTTCCGGATCGTCTTCGGCGGGATCGTCACCCTCTCGGGCTCGGCGTTCACCGGGCAGGTGCTCAATGGTCTCGGCGACGGCGGCATCGCGCAGGACCTCGGCCCGCTGGGCCAGCCGGTGCGCACGCGCGGCGGATGGGCACAGCTGGACATCCGGCCGACGTTCGCGTGGGAGTTCGGTGGCGGGTACGGCCGCGACGCTCCGACCGATCGCGACCTGCTGCAGAGCGACGGGACGTACCCGGCCGGCGCGCGCCTGCGCAACGTCTCCTACGAGGGCCACCTCCACTGGCGTCCTGGCGGCGGGCTGCTGCTCGGCGCGGAGTTTCGTCGCTTCGAAACGGAGTTTGCCGCGGGTGTGCTGAAGGCGAACCAGATCAACGGATTCATGGGGTTGTTCTTCTAAGCGCCGCGCCGACAGCTGGCGTTGGTGGGTGGGAGGTCGTGGGTTGCAGCGGTGTGACGGCGCGGCTCGATGCGCCACGACCTGCAACCCACTACCTACCACCCTTCTGCTTCACCGCCCGGAACGTGCCCATCTGGAAGACCGCGCCGTCGCTGGTGCTGGTGAACCAGATCTCGCCGGCCAGGGTGTCGGCCACCAGCGTGCCGCGCAGGTCCATGAGTCCGTCGCCGCGCGGCGTCTGGAAGTGCACGATCACGCTGTCACCCGGCAGCGGCCACCAGACGGCGGCCTGTCCGACCCGGCCGGCCGGCGCGCGGGTATAGCCCGGGATGTTCACGGTGGCCGCGAGCTGGGTGCCCGAGGTGGCGGTCGCGTCGGGAGCCGCCAGGGGCTGCGAGTCCAGCCGCAGGAGCGGGACGGGAGCGGGGCGCCCCCGGGCCTGGCGACGCGGGGGCCCCGGCGCTTGCTGCCGCGAGGTCCTGAGATCCGTCGTGAGCAGGTAGGCGCCCGATGCCCGGTGCGGCGCGACCATGGGCGCCGCCGGGTTCACGGGCGGCGGAGGGGCGGGCACGGGCTCCGGCTGCGGGTGCGCGCAGCCCGCGAGCAGCACGGCCGCGAGCCACCCCGCGGCCCGCCGTGCGGACGAGCCTCGGCGCCGACTCATGGGCGCGGCAGGCTGTCGAGCGTGAAGATGGTCGACGTGGCGGGCGGCTCCTCGCGCTGCAGCCGCCGCGCCACGCGCTCCGCCTGCCGCATCGCGCGGATCACGTTGAGACCGATCACCTTCTCCACGTCACGGTCGCTGTAGCCGCGGCGGATGAGCTCCGCGGTCAACGCCGGGAACTTGCTCACGTCCTCGAGCCCCCGCGGCGCGCAATCCATGCCGTCGAAGTCGCTGCCGTAGCCCACGTGGTCGATGCCGGCCACGCGACGGATGTGGTCGATGTGGTCGGCCACCACGGCGATCGGCGGCGGCGGCGGCGCGGGATGCGCCGCGGACCACTGTCGCATCGCCGCGCGGATGGCCGCGGTGTCGCTGCCGAGCTGCTGGCGCGCCTGAACGAACGCGCCGCGCTGCTCGCGGCCGTACCGCACGGCGGCCGAATCCACGAACGGACAGTAGAAGTTGACCATCACCACGCCGCCGTTCTTCGGCAGCATCCGGAGGATCTCGTCCGGCACGTCGCGCGGCACGTCGGCCAGCGCGCGCGCCGACGAATGCGAGAAGATGACCGGCGCCGCGCTCAGCCGGAGGACCTGCGCCATCACGGAGTCGGAGACGTGGGCGAGGTCCACCAGCATGCCGAGCCGGTTCATTTCGTGCACCACCGCCCGCCCGAACGGCGTGAGCCCGTGGTGGGTGGTGTCGTCGCCCGCGGCGTCCGCCCAGGCCAGCGTCGCGAAGTGGGTGAGCGTCATGTAACGGGCGCCGAGATCGTAGTACATCCTGAGCAGCGGCAGCGAGCCCTCGATGACGTGTCCGCCCTCCATCCCGATCAGGACGGCGATCTTCCCCTGCCGGTGGATGCGCAGGATGTCGTCGGCCGTGCGCGCCAGCGCGAACGTCTTCGGGTAGCGCTCGGGCATCCGGCGCACGATGTCGATCTGCTCCAGCTCGACCCTGGCGGCGTCGGCACGGATCATCTCGGTGGGCACCCAGGTGGACCAGAACACGCCGCCCACGCCGCCCGCCCTGAGCCGCGGAATGTCGGTCGCCAGGCCGGGCTGGGACTTCGAGATGTCCATGCTGTCCCACGAGAACACGACGCGCCCGATGTCGGTGCTGTCGAAGCTGTCGCTGCCGCGGGTGCGCAGCTTCCACGGCAGGTCGTTGTGCCCGTCGATCATCGGCACCGCCCGGTGCAGGCGCAGCGCGTGCCGGAGGAGGGCCGGGTCCGTCTGGGCGGCGAGCGGCGCCGCGGCGAGGACGAGCAGCGCGAGCAGGGCTGTGGATCGCATGGGCGGGACGATAGCGACGCGCTTCACCACGCACAACGGGCGGCCCCGTGGCCGCCCGTCCCGGCGGGGACCCGCGCTTCCCTAGAACACCAGGGCGGCGGGGGCGAACACCACGTTGGCGTGGTCGAAGATGTCGAAGAAGCCGATGACGATCTGCAGGATCGCCAGCTCCTGCTGGAGCGTGAGCGCCTGGCCGCTGGCGTTCGTGAAGGTCGGGGTCGACTCGTTCCCGGTCACCGTCGCCCAGGTCACGCCGTCGAACTTGAAGACCACGTTCACTGTGCTGTCGGCCGCCGTCTCGCTCGAGCTCCCGATCACGTCCACCGTGTGGCCGGCCTGCTGGTAGTGGTCCGTCAGCTGCAGGCTGTGCGTCTGGGTGGTGCTGCTGTCCACGATCTTCATCCACAGCCGCGCGCCGCTCGCGGCGCTCAACGTGTCGTTCACCCGCAGGGTGCTGTCGCTGGTGTTGAGCGCGTTGGACAGGTTGAAGGCCACCTGATGGCCGGTGGTGTCCACCACGTAGCCGGTCGCCGACAGGGTATAGCTCGACGTCGTCCGCACGCCGTTCAGCGCGTAGTCGGCGAGCGTCTGGCCTCCGGAGAGCCGCGGGTCGCCGTACAGCATCTTCACGCCGAGCGTGTTGGCCTGGGGTGTGCTCTGGTCCGTCAGATCGATGTTGCCGATCGGCAGCAGCGGCAGGGACGGCGCCGTGCCCCCCACCGGCACGTAGTACAGCCAGAACCGGACCCCGGCCGAGGGCGCGCCCGTCACGCTCGAGTCGACGTGGAACCGCCCGCCCCCGGACGTGTCCCACACGAACGTCTTGCCCAGCACGTTCGCCGGGAACAGCGCCTCCGGCGCCGCAGGCGCGCGCCACCCCAGCGAGCGCACCAGCCGCAGCACGGCGTCCCGCGACGCGCCGAGGCCCGCGGCCGGGAAGGCGGCGGCGCGGGCGGGCGGTGCGGTGAGCGAGAGCCGCGGCGACAGGGCCAGCAGACTCTGGAATCCGACGCCGGCGGAGAACGCGCCGCTCACCCCTTCCACGTCGCTGGCGACCGCGACGGGGTCGGCGCCGCCACTCGGCGACGTGGACTCGCCGCACGCGGCGGCCACGAGCGCGGCGGCCGCCGCGCCGACCGGAACGACCCTCCTCAGCCAGGACGTCACGTTCCCTCCCGTGCCGGACCGCTCGCCCGCGCGCGCGCAGGCGAACACGCGACACGTCCCGCACAGTACACCGGGACCAGTCCGAATGCCATCCGCCGGCGACCGCGTCGCCTGTCCTAGATGCGTCGAACGACGCGGAGACGCGCCGGGCGGGCCCGGCGCGACCGCACTCAGCCGGCCGGACGCCTCAGCTCGATGCGCGCCGTGCCGTCGGCGACCCTCCAGCGCGGCGTCACCGACTCACCCTGCAGCGTGCGCTCGAGCCCGCGCTCCGACTTGGCCACGGTCTCGATGGGGAAGCGCCACGACTCCGCCGGCGGATCGACGTCGAGGTCCAGGGCCGCGGCCAGCGACAGCTCCGGCGCGAACCAGGCTCCCTCCGCCAGCGCGGCCGGATCCCACCGGTAGGTCACGCCCAGCGCGCCGTCGGCCCTGACGCGGATCCGCTTCACCAGCGGCGGCGCTCCAGCCGGCGCATCGAGGACGATCACGACCTCCGAGGCCGTCGCGGCCTCGAACCGCAGGCTCATCCTCGAGCGCGCCCACGACGCCGGCGGCGCGTAGCGCCCCGCCGCGTACGCCTCGAGCGACAGGTCGCCCGGCAGGACGCGATCCACGAACAGGGCGCGATCGTCCGCGTCGTAGGCCGGCTGCCCGGACGCCTGGGCGCCCGGCTCGGAGCCGTGCCCGCCGTGCTGGTGCGGGTCCGCCGCCTCGTGATAGGCCTCCGGACGGCGGGTGAGCGCGTCCGCGTAGTTGGTGAGCGTCGCGAACAGCGTGTACTCCTCCACCGCGCCGCCGCGCGCCGGCGCGATCACGACGGAGCAGCGGCCGGAGTGCACCCAGATCTCCTCGTTGCCGTCGTGATCGAGGTCCAGCAGCTGCACCGTGAGCCGCTGGTCGCGCCGCAGCGCCTGCTCCGCCGCGGCGAGGTTGCGCCACACCGCGGCCCGGAGGTGCGGCAGGTACAGTCCCCCGAACACGCCGTGCCAGTAGGCGTCGTTGCACTGCGCGCGGCCGATCGCGCGGCGCGCCAGCGCGAGGTCGTCCTTCCGGCCCCCGCGGCCCGGGGCCAGCGAGCGATGCAGCGCCGACAGCGCGAGCATCTTCTTGTGCATCCGGTTGGCTTCCGGGTAGCGCACCAGGAAGTTCCGCCACAGCGTGCCCCGCACCAGGCCGCCGTCCGGGCCCGCGATGCGGTGCTCCCCCAGCTCCCGCTCGAGGTGCTCGAGCCTCACCGCCGCCTCGGCCGGCAGCGCCCACCGCTCCATCTCCCGGTACGACGCCGAGGGAAGGTAGGCCAGGCCGCCGCTGGGCACCTCGGCCAGCGCCGCCGCGCTGGTGACGAGCTTCAGCTCCCCGCGGCCCGCCGCCGACAGCATCACCTCGAGGAACTCGTCGAGCCACCCACGCTCGTAGACCCAGCTCGCCGTCCCGGGCCAGCCGCCGAATTTCTCGCCGTCGTCCGCCAGCACCGCGAGCCGGTGGCCCGAGGACCGCAGCTGCTCCAGGTAACCCAGGATCTGCGCCGGCGGCTTGAACGGCACCAGGTAGCGGAGCCGCTCGTCGATCGGGAACAGCGCCAGCGGACTGCCGCCGCCGTCGGTCCAGAACGGGGCGTGCAGCTTCGCGCGAGGGAATCCGGCGACCAGGAAGTGCCGGTCGTCCACCAGCGCGTAGCGCACCCCTGCCGCCACCAGGTCGGCCGCGAGATCCGGCTCCCAGATGCGCTCGGTGAGCCACAGTCCCCCCGACTCGGCGTCGGGCCCGAACAGCCGGTGCACCGCCTCGCGCATCCAGCCGATCTGCTCGACCCGGTCCTCGCGCGGCAGCGACGCCAGGATCGGCTCGTCGTACCCGGAGAGCAGCAGCTCGAGCTTGCGGTCGGCCGCCAGACGCCCCACCAGGTCGAGGAACGCGCGGTCGTGCGCCTCCAGCCACTCGAGCAGCGGGCCCGAGACGTGGAGCGTGATGGGCGTGAACCCCCGGGCCGAGAGCCGCTCCAGCAGCGGGCGGTAGGCCTCCCGCACGTGCTGCTCGAAGACGTGATCGAAGTTCCCCACCGGCTGGTGGATGTGCACGCCGAAGACGAAGCGGAGCGGCTCCGTCACGCCGCGGCGCCGAAGCCGAGCCGGGCGGCGAGCGGGTCCAGGCCGCGAGCCTCCGCTCCCGGCAGGCCGTCGCGCACCCGTCCGAAGGCGGTCTGGACCTCGAAGGTGGGGTTGCGGCCGAGCAGGTCGAGCAGGTCGAGCAGGTCGAGCACCCTGGCGACGGCCGCCTCCGAGCGGTCGGCGGCGAGCACCTCCACCTGCGCGAGCAGGCCGCGGTCGGCGACCTCGGGGAGTGTCGCGCGCCCCTCGCACAGCGCCGCCTGCTGCGCGGAGTCGAGCGCGCGCCGGGCGAGCGCCGCCATGAGGGCGCTCCGGACCGCGTCGCGCTCGCGCTCGGTGAGGTCTCCCATCGCCAGGCTCACCGCCTCGCCGCGCCCGCCGTCGGCGGGCGCCACGCGCACCGCGAAGCCGGTCTCCCGGCCGCCCGGCGTCTCGACCGCCACGCGGAAGGCGCTGGCGCGGCCCGTGAGCCGGTGGGTCACGCGCACCGCGTCGCCGGTCGTGCTCACACCGTAGTCGTACAGCAGCCCGGCCGCCGCCGCCCTGCCGTCGGGCACGAACCGCGTCCGGGCCGCGAAGCTCCCGGCGACCCGCGTGACCGGCGCGATGCGCGGCCGCGCCCGCTCGAGGAAGATGCGCCGCCCGTCACCGACCGAAGGATCGTTGCTCACGGCGGCGGCGAGACGCTCGGCGAACCCCGTGGCGAGCGTTCCGGCCGCCGGCCCCGCCAGCTCCAGGGCGCAGGCGGCGTAGCGCAGGACCTGCAGCGGCTCGAGCCCGCCGATGTCGTCGAAGAACCACGCGCACGAGGTGAACATCGCCTGCGAGTGGTGCTCCATCTCCAGCAGCTCGCGCGCGCGCAGCGACTCCGCCGCCGCCAGGCCCCGGCTCGCCTGCGACGTCACCAGCTCGCCCACGGCGCCACCGCCCGCTGCCCGCGCGCTCCCGTACGCATCCCGGGCGGCCCATGCGTCCCGGAACAGCTCCGTTCCGTCCCGCTCGAACACCCGGTCCAGCTGTGCCGACAGCCATTCCACCGCCGAGCGCAGCGGGGCGCGCCACTTCTGGTGCCAGCCCCGCTCCGGGGCCACGCGGCAGCCGCAGTCCGAGCGCCAGCGCTCCACGCCGTGCGGGCAGCTCCACGCGCTCGGCGCCACCAGCTCGACCGTCTCCGTGGGTGGATGCTCCGCCAGGAAGGCGGCGTAGTTCGTGACGCGGGCGTCGGGCTTGCGCTCGAGCTCGTCCAGGAACCGGGCGAGCGCCATCTCGCCGAACCGGTGGTGGTGACCGAAGGTCTCGCCGTCCGCGGCCATCGACACCAGGGTCGCCGCGCCGCCCGCCGCCGCCCCGGTCGCCATCACGCGCGCCGCCCACGCGAAGGCGTCGTCGAGGAGCGGGCCGAACGCGAGGTCGTGCGAGAGCGGACCGTCGTAGATGAACAGCGCGATCTCGCGCCCGCCGCGGGTCCGGTACCGGCCGGGCAGGCCGCCCGCCGGGACGCGCTTCACCTGGTGGGGCGCCAGGATGGTGAACCGCACGCCCTCGGCGGCGACCACGTCGAGCGTTTCCTCGTCCACCGCCGTCTCCGGCAGCCACATCCCGTCCGGCTCGCGGCCGAACCGCCGCCGGAAATCCGCGAGGCCCCAGCGCACCTCGGTGACCTTGTCCCGGCGGCTGCTCAGGGGAAGGATGACGTGGTGGTAGGGGGCCGCGACGGAGTTGCCGAACCCCGTCCGCGCGGCGCTGCGCCGATCCGCGTCGAGCACCGCGCGGTAGGTGTCCCGCGCCTCGGTCTCGAGCCACTCGAGCAGCGTGGCGCCGAAGTCGAAGCTGATCCAGTCGAGCGTGTTGACGATGCGCGCGATGCGCCCGGCCGCGTCGGGGATCCGGGCGGCGGCCACGGCGCGGTAGCACTCCTGCTCGATGCGCCGGTTCCAGTCGTGGTGCGGGGCCGCGGTGGCCTCGGCCTCCACGTAGCCGAGCCACGGGTTCTCGCGCGGCGGCTGGTAGAAGTGGCCGTGCAGGACGATGGAGCGCGCCGGCATCAGGCCGCCGCGCCCACCCTGCTGCGCTCGACCACGCCCGCGACCTGAGCCAGCACGTCGGGGAACAGCGCGTCCCGCCGCTGCAGCTCCTCCGTGATGCGGCGCGCCTGCGCCGGGATCACGGCGCCGCGGACGATCTCCTCGAGCAGGCCCACCAGCAGCTCGGCGTCGGCGGCGTGGAGGCTGAACCGCTGCGCCCCGTAGTCGGCGACCGCCCCGGTGGTGATGATGAACTGCCAGTCGGAGGCCTGGGCGAGCAGCATCTCCCGCGCCGCCTGCGCGAGCACCGGCCGCGCGTCCGGCACGCCCAGCGCCGCCGGCGCCACGTTCCAGAACCGGTCCTCCAGCGGCCACAGGCGCTGCCAGGTCCAGGCCGTCTTCGGGTTGAGCCACATGCCGTCGTCGCCGCCGACGCCCCACGAACCGGCCGCGAGCTCGATAGCGCTCGCCGGCGGGTGGCGCTCGAGGTGCTCGGACGCCGTCGCGGCCCGAACCCCTCGGCCGTTGGTCAGGTTGCGGAACACCGCCGCCAGGAAGTCCACGCCTTCGAACCACCAGTGACCGAACAGCTCGGTGTCGAACGGCACCGCCACCACGCCGTCGCCTCCCCGGCCGCCCGACGCCGCGATGCTGCCGAGCAGGGACGCGAAGTGGGAGGCATGGAGAGCGGTCTGCGCGAGCGCCGCGGCCGGGTCGTACGGGCGCTTGGCCCCGAGGTCCGACTTGGGCGCGCTGACGCGCCACAGCTTGAGGCCACCGGGCCAGCGGATCTTGTGGAACTCCAGGTACCAGCCGTCGCCCGGATAGCCGAGATCGCGGTTCCACACCTGCATCGCCGAGCGCGGGTCGCGCACCAGCACGGCGGCGCGCCCGGATGCGCCGGCCCCGCCCACGAGGTAAGCGCGGTACGGCGTCCGCTGCGCGCCCACGCCGCGGACGCGCGCCGCGTCGCGCCGGCCGGCCCCGGCCGACTCCGACCCGGCCGGCACCTCGCCGTAGCCGCTCAGCGCGCTTCCCGCCTGCGCCAGGTGCGCGTCGGTGAAGAAGTAGCGGAAGCCCTCGGCCGCGAGGAACTCCTCGGTCCCGGCCCGCGAACCCGGCTTCGGCGCACCCGGGGGCGCCCACCAGCCGCGCGGCCGGTACGCGCACTCCGGCAGCCAGCACCCGGCGCTCGCCCGCCCGAACAAACGGTGGTGCTCGGCCGCCGCCACGGCGAGCTGCAGCCGGACCGACTCCTCGCGCCCGAGCAGCGACAGGTAACCGTGCGTCGCCGCGCAGGTCATCAGCTCCAGCCCGCCGGCCGCCTGCAGCCCGGCCAGCGCCGCCACGACGTTCCGCCCCTGCGCCTCGAACAGCGACCGCAGCCGCTCGATCCTCGCCTCCCAGAAATCCACCAGGGGCAGCAGCGCGCCGTCGCCGGTCCCGGGCAGCGTGCGCCGCGCGTCGCGGCAGGCCTCGAGGCGCTGGCGCACGAAGGCGTCGAACTCGGCCGGGAAATCGGGGTCCGCCAGCTGGCTCGCCAGGACCGGGGACAGGCCGACCGTGATCGGGCAGCGCACCCCGCGCGCCGCCAGCTCGCCGAGCTTCTCGATCAACGGCAGGTACGAGTCGAGCACCGCCTCGCACAGCCAGTCGCTGCCGTGCGGCCAGCGGCCGTGACGCAGCACCAGGGGCACGTGGCTGTGGAGCGCGAGCACGAAGTCCATCAGGCCGCTACCGTCCGGCGGGCGACGCGGCCAGGACGCGCCGGTAGACGGCCGCGTACTCGCTGGCGGAGGGCGTCCAGCTGAAGTCGCGCTCGATGGCGTGCTCGACCAGCCACGCCCAGCGCGACGGCGTGCGATAGGTGTCGATGGCCGCGCCCACCGCGTCGGCGAGCGCGGCGGGCGAGTACGCGTCGAACAGGAAGCCGGTCTCCCGGTCCTCGATCGTGTCCGCGAGCCCGCCGACCCGGCGGGCCACCGGCAGCGCGCCGTAACGCTGCGCCGTCATCTGGGTGAGCCCGCACGGCTCGTACAGCGACGGAACGAGGAAGATGTCGCAGCCGGCCATGATCCGGCGCGCGTTCCGGTCGCTGAAGCCGAGCCGCACCGCGACCCGCTGGTGCGACCGGGCGGCGATGGCGGTCAGCGCCGCCTCGTAGCGCTGGTCGCCGCGGCCCGTGAACACGAACTGCGCCCCGTCGGCGAACAGCGGCGCGTTGTCGATCAGCAGGTCGAGCCCCTTCTGGGCCACCAGCCGCGCCGCCATCCCCACCAGCGGCACGTTGTAGCGCTGCGGGAGGCCGTAGGTCCGCTGCAGCGCCGCCTTGCAGCGCCGCTTGCCCGAGAGGTCGTCGGGCGAGAAGTTGGCCGTGAGGTTCGGGTCCTTGGCGGGGTCCCAGCTCTCGACGTCGATCCCGTTCACGATCCCGACCAGCCGGTCTCCGAGCGCCGCGAACGCCTCCTGCAGGCCGAAGCCGCCCTCGGGCGTCACCAGCTCCCGCGCGTGCGTCGGGCTGACGGTCGTGACGAAGTCGGCGAACGCCATCCCGCCCTTGAGGTAGTTGACCCGGCCGTACCACTCCATCAGCCGCCAGTCGTACAGCCACGCCGGCAGCCCGACGACGTGCAACAGGTCCTCGGGGAACCAGCCCTGGAAGGCGGCGTTGTGGACCGTGAGCACCGTCCGGGCGCGGTCGTAGAACGGATGGCCGGCGAACCGGGTCCGCAGGTAGACCGGCACCAGCGCCGCGTGCCAGTCGTGCGCGTGCACGACCACCGGCGCATTGGCGAGGCGGGGAAGCACGGCGAGCGCGGCCTGCGCGAAGAAGGCCCAGCGGAGACCGTTGTCGGGGTAGTCCCGGCCGCCCGAGCCGTAGGGGCCCGGCCGGTTGAAGTACCCGTCGTGCTCGATGAAGAAGACGCGCGGCGCCCGCGGGGCGGCGGCCACCCGCCACAGCCGCGCCCACTCGACGCGCGGACCGACCTCCACCGGGAACGGACGCCCGACCGCGATCAGCTCCCGGCCGGCCCTCCGCACCGAGCGGTGCAGCGGCAGCACGACCGCGGTCGGCACGCCGGCCGCCGCCTGCAGTCCCGCCAGGCCGGCTACCGCGTCGGCGAGGCCACCGGTGTGGGCGTACGGCGTGTACTCCGCCACCACGTGGACCACGCCGACCGGTTCGTCGGCGCTCGGGCCCAGCACGAGTGGCGGCGGGGCCGGCGCGCGCCACCGAGCCGGGACGCCGGCGCCGAGCGACGGCCCCGGCGCCGAGCCGTCAGGCGGTCGGGGGATCGTCACCGGCCGCGACCTCGGAGCGCAGCGCCGGAGCGTAGTACGACTTCACGTACTGCTGCACCATTCGCCGCGCCGTGTAGCGCTCGCCCACCGTCCGCAGCGCGTGCTTCATCTTGTCGGCCCAGCCCCGCGGCACACCGTGCGCGTCGCGGTCGTAGAACAGCGGCACCACCTCGTTCTCGAGCAGGCTGTACAGCTGCTCGGCGTCCCAGACGTCGCCCTCCTGACCCTCCGGGGCCGGCTTGATCGCCCAGCCGTTCAGCCCGTCGTAGGCTTCGAACCACCATCCGTCCAGCGTGCTGAGCTGCGGCACCGCGTTGAGGGCGGCCTTCATGCCGCTGGTGCCGCACGCCTCGAGCGGCGGGCGCGGGAGGTTGAGCCACAGGTCGACGCCCTGGACCATCCGGTGCGCCAGGTGCAGCTCGTAGTCCTCCAGGAACGCCACCCGGCCCTCCAGCCGCGGGTCGCGCGAGAACTGGTAGACCTCCTGCAGCATCTTCTTGCCGTCCTCGTCCGCCGGATGCGCCTTGCCCGTGAACACGATCTGCACCGGGCGCCACGGATTGATGAGGATCTTCCGCAGCCGCTCGATGTCCCGGAAGATGAGCGTGGACCGCTTGTAGGAGGCGAACCGCCGCCCGAACCCGATCGTCAGGGCGTCGGGGTCCAGCAGCGTGCCCGCGCCGACGACGTGCGCCGCCTCCTTCCACTCGTCCGACCAGCGGCGCCGAGCCTGCTCGCGGATGAAGGCCATGAGAATGCCCTTCAGCTCGCAGTGCACGAACCACAGCACCTGGTCGTCGATGGTCAGCACCTGCGCCCACAGGGACGGATCGTCGAGGCGGTTGCCCCAGTCGGCGCCGAGATGGTTGTCCATCAGGGCCATCATCCGGTGCGACATCCAGGTCGCGAGATGCACGCCGTTGGTGACGTAGCCGATCGGCACCTGGCTCGCC
>Ga0187778_10001178_pt1 | contig 18367 bp, 18 predicted proteins | sample 1015_Q2_SP5_20_M_FD_132418 | JGI IMG/M metagenome (GOLD analysis project Ga0187778, IMG submission 132418) | Tropical peat soil microbial communities from peatlands in Department of Meta, Colombia - 1015_Q2_SP5_20_MG | ecosystem: Environmental > Terrestrial > Soil > Wetlands > Peat | place...
ACACGTCATCGACTAATCCGATCATGCCAATAGAAGGGGTAGGGATGATGGCGGTTTGAAACTCTTCGCTCTCGTTATAAAATGAGACGTTACCACCGACAATCGGCGTGTCGAGAATGCGGGCTGCGTGAGAGAGTCCGGCAACAGCTCGTTCAAGTTGATACGCGACTTCTGATCTCTCAGGATTGCCAAAGTTGAGGCAATCTACAAGCGCCAGAGGTTTCCCTCCCTTTGCGGCGATATTCATTGCGTTTTCAAAAACAGTAGCGACTGCGCCTAAGAACGGATCCCGCGCGACTTGTTCCGCGTTGCAGCCAGAAGAGAGGGCAATCCCCCTTCGTCCATCAATGCTAAGAACAGCGGCTCCGCTGCCTGGTTTCACCATTGTCCGTGTTTGCACCTCATGATCGTATTGCTGGTACACCCACTCTTTCGACGCAACGTTCGGAGACGAAAGCACGCGATTGACCCGTTCTGCAAGCTCTGGACTCGGAATGCCAGATCGCTGCATCTTCGCTTCCGCTTTCATGCGCTCGGATCTACACAATGGTGCTCCTTCGGTCAGAAGCTTGATGGGTATATCAGCCACAGTGGTATCCTGATATAGTACAATGTACCTGGGCTCCGCAATGACCTCTCCAATTATCGCGCCGTTCAAGTCGTACTTGTCCGCGATAGTTAGTATTTCGTCGACGTGCTCCGGCAATACCTCAAGCACCATGCGCTCTTGCGACTCCGAAACTAGGATCTCCATGGGCGTCATATGTGTCTCCCGAAGGGGAACCGCGTCGAGTACAATTCGCCCACCAAATGTTGAACACATTTCAGCTGATGCCCCGGATAGCCCAGCAGCTCCCAGATCGCGACAGGCGAGCACATAACCGGTATCAACTGCTTCCAACGTCGCGTCAATTAGTAGTTTTTCTGTGTACGGATCCCCAATTTGAACTGAAGCTCGGTCGGATGCTTCTGACTCATCAGTCAGGTCTCGCGAAGCAAAGGATGCTCCACCCAGTCCGTCTCGTCCGGTTCTGGAGCCAATGAGAACAATCTGACTTCCCGGGACTTTCACGCGGCCGGTGACTATTTTGTCAATTTCGCTTATTCCGATACAGACGACGTTGACGAGCGGGTTTCCATCATAGCTCGGATGAAAAACGACTTCGCCATTTACCACGGGCACTCCTATGCAATTGCCATAATCACTAATCCCAGCAACGACATGCTCGAGCAAATAGCGATTCTTTTCTTTTTCGCAACGTCCAAAGTATAGACAATCCATCAGAGCGATAGGCTTGGCTCCCATCGAAATAACATCCCGCACAATGCCACCAACCCCTGTAGCGGCGCCGTCATACGGGTCCACGTATGAGGGGTGATTATGGCTTTCCATTGCCACCGCAAGAGCGAGCTCATTGTTAAACTTGATGAGTGCCGCATCATCGCCCGGACCTATAATTACGTTTTCCCCCGTGGTTGGCATCGTTTTCAAGAGCAGCTTGCTTGATCTATAAGCGCAATGCTCCGACCACAGATTTTCGAATATTGCGCTTTCAACCTCGTTAGGCGAACGGCCGAGAGCTTGCGTAATAACTCTTCTATCGGAATCTTTTAGCCCCATGCGCTAACACCATAGCTCCATTATTAGTTATACTTTAGCAATTCTTTTATCCGTGCAACAAGACTCTTGCTAACGGGATACTCCGGAACTTGGCAGGTTATTACGCATGGGTGAGATTCATTTAGGCTGCAGTGGATGGCATTACAAACACTGGCGCGGAATCTTCTATAAAAGCAATCTGCATTACCTAGGCCAGTACGCTCGTGTGTTCAGCTCTGTTGAAGTCAACTCTACCTTCTACCGGTTTCCGACGACAGCCCAGCTCGGCAAGTGGTATGCAAGTACGCCAGACGGGTTCGTCTTCTCGATAAAAATGAACAGAAATATAACGCATACGAAGCGATTACGTAACGTTCGCCGATCACTTGACGATTTTCTGTCAATTTGTTCCCTTTTAGGGCACAAACTCGGACCTTTTCTCATCCAGCTCCCACCGAGCTTCGCGAAGGATTTCGAACGATTTGACGATTTTCTCTCTGCTCTCCCTGATGATCGCTTTGCCTTTGAATTTCGCGACGTATCGTGGCTTGATAACGACGTGTTGGCCCGCATACGGAGTCAGGCCAACTTAGCTGTCGTGATGCTCGGTTCCGACTTTAACGCTGATGGGAAGTACTCTGGTGATTTCGTTTACATCCGCTGGCACGGACGTGGCGGAGGTTTAGATAACTATTCATACCGCGAAATAGTCTATTGGGCGCAGAGAATCAGCGAGATATCAAGAGAAATGGATGTGTTTGGTTACTGGAATAACGATGCCAATGCCTATGCACCCAAGAACTGCCTAGAACTCATCCGAGAATTAGGCTTGCATTAGCGGGATAAGGAGCCTTTTAGACTCTGTTTGCTTTCAGCGTTATTGTCGTCCCTACGCTCATCAATGATAAATTAAGCATCAAATTGACTTTGATGCCGTCGAAAGTGCGAGCAATAGGGTAAAAAGCGCGCCTTTCTGGGGCTCAACTAGAAGCCCGTGAAAGAAACTCACGACTGGAACTGAAGGATAAGAAGTGGGGTGGAGCTTATCCAAATAACGCTCCCAGACCCTCCATTCCAGTTTCTTCCTCTTCTTCCTTCTCTTTTTCCTTTTCTTCTTCCTCTTCCTCTGCTTTTACTTCTTCTTTCTTTTCTGCAGGCGCTGCCTGTGGAGCAGACACTGCTGCCGGAGCGAACGTTGCTTTAGCAATGGCGTCATCGATATCCACGCTTTCGAGTGCGGCAATCAGCGCTTTAACTCGGGCCTCGTTTATCGCCGCTCCTGCTGCGTTAAGGACATTTGTAACGCCCTCTTCTGTTACTTCCTTGCCTGTCGCGTGTAGGATTAATGCTGAGTAAACGTATTCCATTTTGATACCACCTTCGTCGTGATTCTCAGATCCTCGATATAACGTGCCTAAACGGGCTATCTGCGATTTAGATTCATTCTCCTTTTCCCTTCGTGTTTTTCCTGTTTCCTTTTTTTCCCTAGGCTGTCTCTTCCGCTGGTTTTGGTGGCGTTCTGCCTGTGCCTTTTAGGGCTACGAGCTCCGGATCCAAGGCTTTGGTCGGAAGGATACGGACGATCGCTAATGCATTCTGCTGCCCCATTGCTAGGAGGATCCCAAGCACTTCAGGCTCGAAAATCTCCGCTTTAATAGCAACATTTGACGCTTCGCGGAACCCTCGCTGGATCAGTGTAGTCGCCGTGAGCTCCGTCGGGTATTCTATGTTTACGGATAGACGCAGTGCATTTGAAACGGCTGTGACGAATTGATCGGCGTAAGCTTGTTCGTCGATTCGCAAGTCTTGTGGCGTAAACAATATGTCTCCATCATAGGCCGCCCCAAGATATAAGCCGACTTCCATGGGGTGAATTTCAAGCCGCTGCAGCATGTCGGCGACACGGGCATTGATTTTTTCGCCTGCTTTTGCCACGGTTCTCGTCTCACGGATTACGATTTTGCCCCTCTCAATGGCGGCCGGTATTCCGACATTTTGCAGCTCGCCGACGATGGGCCCTGGTTTGAAAGACGTAGGTCCCTTCTTTACTACTATATCCTTGGACGCAATATCTCCGGCCTTCGCTGGTGCTGGTCTCTTGCTCTTTTCGAGGAGCTTGAATAGCATGAAGGGGTTTCGATCGGTAAAAATGAGTGCCGTTTGGCCTTCCACACTTTCGAACAGCTTAAGAGCTTTTCTATCTAATTCCTTGAGCGCTCGATGAATAAGCGTGTTCCTGGCAACTTTTAGCTCAGCTACTCCCTTGAGCTCTGCCCGAATAGTCTGAAATTGCCGAGCTGGGATTCCTTCGATGCTGGCGACTGCGGTAACGCGATGAGTGCCTATCTCAGTCTTTATGCGCTCTACTTCCTCATCTTTCCAAACCGGCCTGTGGGAGCCGTGAGCAATTCCCATTTTACGCTAACCTCACTGCTGGACCCATCGTAGTTTTCACATAAACTGAGCCGATATTTTGTGCTCCGTTCTCCAGCTTAGACTGGACAGCGTTGATTATGGTTTCTGTGTTTGTGGCTATCTCCTCTAGACTTTGATTTAGGCTGCCAGTCAGGGCGTGAAACGTCTGCTTGTCCCTTGATCGCACTTTCACCGTTCGCCTCAATCGGTCAATGATGGGAGTGGGATCGGCGTTTGATAAAATCGGATCCGGCATCTTCCCCTTGGGACCGAGGATCGGGCCAAAACTCTTACCTATTGAAGGCATCAACGGAGCTTCTGCGATGAAAAAGTCAATGTCTCGCGTCGTCGTCCTGATCAGCTTTTTGTCGCCGCTCATCTTGGCGATGTCATCAGGGGAGATTATTAGATCAGCTCCTCCTTCGCCCGACTTAATCGCCAAATCACCTCGCGCAAAAACCCCGATTCTTGTCGGTTTGCCGCGGCCATTGGGCAATACTATCGACTCGTTGATCCTGTTTTTTGGTTGGCTTAAGTCGACATTCTTCAGGTTAACGACCAGATCAACGCTCTCCGTGAAGTTTCGTTTGGGTGCCGATTCTATCGCTTTGCTAATCGCATTTAAGATATTTTCGCTAACCATGCTTTCTCCGTAGTCCGGTCGATCACGGCCCGTGGTCTCCTACGGCCAACTATCAAATAGAGTAAGCCTTACTTCAATGTTTCGCCGGCGTTGTTTTCGGAAAATAGTTCTGCGTATTCCCCGGCATCTATGGCTTTTTGGACATCGCGTGGAGCTCTTTCCTCAACGGTAATGCCCATCGAGAGGCACGTCCCCAACACTTCTTTCACCGTATTCTTTAAGTCATAAGACAGAGAACTCTCTCTTTTCATCTCTGCGATCTTGATTACTTGATCGATGCTGATGTTACCAGCAGGAGCATCCCCTGAAGACCCTTTTTCTACACCCGCTTCCATAAGTACGAGAGCTGAAACTGGCGGTATGCCGATCTCGAGTGTCACGTTCTTCTTGTCGTCGACAATGACCTTCACAGGTACAAGCATGCCGTTATAGGACGCAGTTTTCGTGTTTATTTCGTCAACGACGGCTTTTACGTTGATCCCCAATGGGCCGAGTGCAGGGCCTATCGGCGGGCCGGGACTCGCTTTGCCTCCCGGCACTAATACGTCGACAATATCTACCATCTTATTCGCGCTCCTCTTTGCTTAGCACCCTCACGTGGTCTCCGCGTACGGTGATCGGTATCGGCACCATAGCTTCGAATAGTTCCACCGTAATCTCCTCTCTACGCTCGTCTATTCGCTTTACACGAGCTCGTTCGCCTTTAAACGGCCCTGCGATAAGTTCCACGATATCGCCGTCTTCAATTCCCGCGACCGCAGGCTTAGGCGTCAAGAAGTGTTCCACTTCGGCAAATTTGGTTTTTCCTTTCACCACGCCTCGTGCGTGCGGTATCCCTTGAATTGCTTGTTCGACTATTTCTAACGATGTGGTCTCCAAAAGGACGTACCCTTTCAGCTCTTTCGGGACGAGTATTGCACGGATATCATAGTTCTCCTTTTTTGCGGCGAGGGCAAGCAAGTTTGCCACAGCACGTTCTTGATTTGCTGTGGTTTTTATGGCATAAATTGAGGATTCAACCTCGTCTTGCACTTGATTTGACATAGTCCCCTTTTGATGATTACGCTTTCTTCGCTGGTTTCGTAGATGAATTCCGCGTCAGGTTTGTTGATATACTGGCAGAGCGGTTCGTCGCGTTGCTGACTTTTGACGGAAGGGTGCTCGCCTGTGTGTTGGCAGGGGCAGTCTGTTGCGAGTGTGTTGCGTTGCTGATGCCTATGTTGGCTGGAGCTTGCACCATCGCTAAGTAAATCAAAAAGCCAACAGCGCCGATTATTACGATACCAATCGCTGCTACTTTGGCAATCGTTGAAAATTCATCTCGCGTTGGTCTTCTGGTAAGCGTCAAAATCCGCCGATATTCCCGTACCTTGCGCTCGATCGTGCTCCTCGAAAGACGACCTCCCTCCGCTGAGGTCTCCTGTTGTTTCTTAGGCGCTGGCGAAGGAGTCCCCTGTTTCTTAGCCATTCTATATTCACCAGTTATAATATGATAAAAACGCGTAAAGCAACATCTAGCGCCGGGGCCAACGCGTTGCTTTGTATCACTCTCGGTCCTACTACTATAAAACGTTTTGTAGACCGCAGTCTATTGAAATCTCTATTTTACGAAATCTATGCCGTAGCGTTGCGCGCCCGTTCTTCCTCGCAGCGCTTCACTTTTGCCGTAGATTTGAGGTGACTTTACCCCCGTGACAATGAGCAGTGTTCGTACCATGTGATCAAGATCCGGATCAATCTGTGCGCCCCAGATTATGCGCGCGTCAGGATCGATACGTTCGTACACTTCTTGCACAACGCCCTCTGCCTCGGTCACGGTCATATCGCTACCTCCGATGACGTTCACGATGGCTGCCGTCGCGCCCGATATGTCCACATCCAGTAACGGGCTCCTAAGCGCTTTCTTGACGGAATCGACTGCCTTGTCTTCTGCGTCCGATTCTCCGAGTCCTATCATCGCCACGCCGCCTTTTTGCATAACGGTTCTGACATCAGCGAAGTCGAGGTTAATAAGCCCGGGTTTTGTGATAAGCTCAGTGATGCCCTTAACGGCGCGCATTAGCACTTCATCCGACACTTTGAAAGCCGCTTGCAAGGGTAATCGTGGGACTACTTCTAACAGCCTATCATTAGGCACAACGATGACCGTATCGGCCATATCACGAAGCCGTTCTAGTCCGGCTTCGGCGTTTGCCCGTCGCACCATTCCCTCTACGCCAAACGGGAGCGTTACAACTGCTATAGTCAAAGCTCCAGCATCTCGTGCTGCTTCTGCGACGACGGGAGCAGCGCCGGTGCCGGTGCCTCCCCCCAATCCAGCCGTGATGAACACCATATCCGCCCCTTCGACGCTTGCTCGTAGCTCCTCTTGGCTCTCTAGAGCTGCCTCCTCACCTATTTGCGGTAGTGATCCGGCTCCTAATCCGCGAGTCCTTTCTCTTCCTATGAGAATTTTGGTATCGGCGACGGTATTCCTGAGATGCTGCGCATCTGTGTTGATCGCGATCAGGGCCGCTCCTTCGATTCCCTCTTCCGACATTCGTGTGATGGTATTCGACCCCGCTCCTCCACAGCCAAGTACAATGATATTAGTTTGCAGCTCTTTGAGAACCTCTTCGAGCTCTTTGTCCGGGGTATAGGTCTTATGCGCTGGTTCACTTCGCTCATCATTTGTGCTCCGTGCAAGCGCGTCCTCGATGATGGACTTCATATTACATCCTCCGCTTCAGGTCCGCCAAAATGCTTGGGTACTGATCGTGCCCGCACTCGTTAGCGAGATCAAGTACCTTCTCAACTCTCGTAAATACATCTTCAGGTTTAACTACCTTATTATCCACCTTTATTGATTCCCCGCGCGCTAACTTCGCGAATAACGGCTTCTCACTCACTCCGAGCGATTCCGCCAGTTGTGGACTAAATCTATGTGCGGCTATATATAGTTTTGACTCAGACCGTGAATACTCAATCTCGTAATGCTGGTTCAGTATGGCGATACATCCTTCCAGCAATTCTTTTTGCACCACACAGACGTCGAGATCCGATGGCACGAAGATGCCGGATATAGTTCCATCTTTACGCTCAAGGTATACTATTTTTTCGATTTCAATCATCTGTAAAAAGCTATATCGATCGATTCTTTGTGCTTCCCTTATTATAGAGGGACTCAGCGGAAGGCTCTGCAAGTCAACGCGGTGGACCCGAAACGTAGCGTTGCGGAGCTCTGTTAGCAGCGCGGCGGTAACCATTATTCGTTCATTATCTGCCGGAAAACCACTCTGTCTCAAAGCCCGCCTTATGGACAAATAGACCTCCCAGGGTATCTCCCCTCGTTGTTTTATGTGAGCTGCTTTCAGCACATCGTAGCCGAGCTCCCGCACCACCGATTCGATTTCGCTCTTCAACTTGCCCATCGATTTTCTATCAAAATACGCGAACTGAGCTCTCGATTTATCAAATGCTTGTCTAATTTTATCCCGATTCAAGCATTCAATTTGATGCGTGGCAAACACATGCCCAAAACAAATATCAGTGCTGAGCAGCACATCAGTATGTCGAATTGCGTAATGCCCCCCTCCAAAACCAACCGCTGTTGCACATTGCCCATTTTCAGATTGCGAACCAAATTCTAAGATAGCGCGTGCCACCGCGTTTCCTAGATCCTTCCTAATCCAGTCTTGCTCTGAGCTACCAATCTCGATAAAAAGCGACGGTGTCAGGATGTCATATGGTCCGTGATGGGTCGCCTCCATCACAACTTCAGTGGCTGAAAACCGTTTCAGATTCTGCAAGATTCGTTTTAACGCGTAAGGCGCCGCACACGCGAGAGTGCCAGCTGGCCCCTGAGCCTTCGAGCAGATATCGCCCGAGTAGTGAGCAGTTAGCAACGGCTCCTTTCGAGTCTTGCTTTGATGTCGAGAAGCGAATATCAACAAGTCAGCGGCGAGCGCGCGGTCTATACCATCTTGATGAATAAGTCTTCCTCGAACTTCAAGTAGTTGAAAGTCGCCAAATGTCCATTTTGCGTCGTCCGTGGAGGTAGGTTTCCAAGGAGCCTGCTCAAGGAGACAACATTTTATGTTTTCCGATGCCTTGTCAGCAGCAGAACAGATAATGGCAGCTTTCATATTGAGCTGATTTCGCGTGTTGCACGTCGTCGGTCATAATGCTAGCCCCGGGAGACGTCCCGCATCTTTTCTGCCACGCAGCGCTGCTACTCACCTGTTACCAAAGAAAGATGAGTGATCTTTCGGTAGGGGCACCCTCATCTATGATCTGGAGGTTGTGCTGGTTGACTATTCGCTCTGCCGAGTCTTTAATAGCCGTGATATCAGGCACGTCAATTCGAATGACGTACTGGTTAAACTGTTCTTTTTTGGCCTCGTACAAGCGCGGGAAGCTCCCTGCTTCATCATAACTCTCGTATGTTTCTGGACGCACGCTCACCATGGTCTGACTCGCCACTGTTAAATCGACATCTTCAAGCCCTTTCAGTTGTTCAGACATGCTGTCCAGGGCCGTCTGTGCTGATTGCTCGCTGTCAAAGCAGACGGGAACTGAAAACATATGTCTTTCAGAATCGTAAATACCTTTTCGAATTCCGATCGTGAGCCTCGTTTTTTTCATGTGAAACCTCTTGGCGCCGAGAAATGCGTCTCTAGCTATCTATTGGATCATCGGTCCTAGTTGAAGCTTTGCGCGACAACGTCAGTAAAGCCTGCTTCGCGTGCCATTATGCTAATTTGGTTGGATTTTCAGTCAGCAACTGCGTAAAGAAATTGGGAAGTTCTCGCATTTTCACGACGGTCTTTGCGTATCGCTTTTTTTGTCATTAGCTATTTAAATGAATAGCGCCTAAGGAGAGGTGCCAAGCGGGGTGGGGTAGCCAGGAGATCCCGACGGGCTCATAACCCGTAGACCAGTGGTTCAAATCCACTCCCCGCTATTATAAAATGGGCGTGACTTAGGATCTGTCGTTGTCCGATCGACTCTTGCTGGAGTTGCCCGCAACATAAAAAAGTGCTGGTTCGCCGCTCACGAGGTCGCTCCTCAAACCCGTGCGCGCTAAAAGTCACACGTAACTATTTCCTGCACGATTCAATCGCCTTGTTTAAATCTGCTTCAAGGATTTCCGGTCGTGTCACTCCGACGTAGTGTTCGATAATTTTGCCGTTGCATTCGAGAATGAGCGTTGGAACAACGCGTATGCCATACTTATTTGCTAACTGGAGGTTGTCGTCCACGTCAATTTTCTTGAACTCGATCTCGTCTCCGAGCTTCTGTTTGAGCTTCTCGAGTATCGGATCTTGCATTTTACACGGGCCGCACCAATCGGCGTAAAAATCCATCAACACCGGTTTTGCCATGATATTTTTACCTCGCTACTCCCTTATAAAAACCGGGATATATTATTTTTGTCCGCTGACGGAATCGGCTTTCCGATTTTTAAGCCGTTCAATCTCTTCAAAAACTATCTGTACAACTTTGTCAGCCGCGGCCTGGACCTTGGGACTCAGTTCGGTACATATCCCTTCGACCCGTTCAACTTCGATCCCTATAATTACTATGCTATCAGGCATCAACTCAGGTTGAATCTGCCGCCCTAAGCTCAATGTGTCAACGAGATTAAGGTCATGTAACGACATCATGAACAGATGCGCTGGAGGCAGCTCCTTGTCCGTGAATCTGTAGATCGATCCCGGCTCTCCTCCCCCCCCTCGCACGGCATCCACGATGATTACGTCGTCTGCGTCTTCCATCAGGTCAAGTATCGCTAAGCCACCAACCCCGGCGTTTTCAAGCTCGATATCAGTCCTGTTGTACTTTTCGAGCTTTTGGAGTATATGGATCCCTACGCCATCATCCGCCATCAGGTAGTTGCCCGCGCCTAAGACCTTAATCATCTTGTCACACCCGCTCACTGTGGCTGCCTACATGTGCGCGTCGCCCTGACGTCAGCACGCGCGTCGCTGCATCCATATCGTGGTCTTGACCAAGTATTAAAATAGGCTTAATACGATATATAAAGAACGAGGGTTTGTTGCGAGCGCTGCCGATGATGCCGCAGCGACGGGAATATGAGCAAAGCAACGAAGAGCGCCAAATCCCAGAACGATCGGGTGTCCAAGGACGAGTACTACATGACTTTGGCAAAGACTGTATCACTTCGATCAACCTGCACCAGGAGGCAGTACGGCGCTATAATCGTGTCTCCCGGTGACCACATTTTGTCGACAGGGTACAACGGAGCTGCGAGGGGTGAACCGCACTGTCTGCAGACGGGATGCGAGAGAGAACGGTTGCGAGTACCGAAGGGTGAGCGATACGAACTCTGCGTCAGCGTCCATGCAGAGGCAAACGCGATAATACAAGCCGCCAAAGGCGGGGCTTCAATTAATGGGGCCACCCTATACGTAAATGGGACGCCGTGCCAGATGTGCTGGCGACTCATCAAGAATGCCGGCATCGACGAGGTCGTGTACGTGGACGACAATCCTGAATCAGGCTATACAGGCAGCATCTCTCGAGTAAAAGCGCAGCGCATCACACTTGCGGACATTCAATCCAGACGGCGTGAAGAATGTTAGCTCCGGTGTCGGTAACGGTGCCCTCTGGAGACTGATACTTGACGCTTTTAGCGACTGCGAATTGCATTGCACAAAGAAGCTGCGAATAGACCGTGAGCCGAGACAGAGGACTCAGGGCTCCCGGTTTGTATGATGTCTCTCCCTTATGTGAACTCCCATCAGCAAAACGTACCCGATACGGCCTTGAGCTCTAAGCGGCGGTTAAGGAATTGGTAGCAAGTCGTTGTACTACTTGCGAGCGTGCAGTGCGTATCATGCCCGTCAAATTAACCCTCGGCAACCTTTGAGTGTTGACCGTCATTGTCCTGGCACGCTTTCAGCGCGGCATCCTCTCAATGTTGGCAAGCATCATCGCACAAAACTATTTCTAGGAAGGTTCGGAGCGAATCTAAAGACTTTTCTGCGGAGAATGCGTTTTGGACAGATGACAACCCTTTTTTGATTCGCAAGAAAACAAAAAGGTAGCATAGGGCCTTCTGTCGAATAAGTGCGCCTGATTTTGCGCGTGAGACACTTGGTTCTTGTTCATCTCGACTATTGAGCGCATCGAATTAACGTGGCAAAGCATATCATCAGGGAGCTGCATCTGGAAGGGGATGACGAAGAGGTGTCCTCACTGTGGAGCCGATAGCGCTGATGAACTTGATAGCTGCGCGGCATGCGGAGCACTGCTTAGGAAAACGGCAGCGGATGTTCTAGAAGAAGCTTTAATTCTAAGACAGCAAGGTAACATGGCGGACGCACTCACGCGATTCAACGAAGTGCTAGAGCGAGATCCTACAAATGCGGACGCGCTTTTCAATATCGGGGCTTTGAAAGAAGAATCAGGCGATTTCGCTGACGCACTGAGGTACTACGATAAAGCGTTGCTGGCTGATTCGCAACACGTCGCCTCCCTTGTGGCGAAAGGGAGTCTTCTTCGCGACGCCGGAGACACTGAAACAGCCCTGCAGCTGTTTGATGCGGCTATACAGAGCGATCCGCGTTTCGCTCTGGCTTATAACGCCAAAGGGTATCTGTTGCAGAACGAGGGTCGGTACGCGCAAGCACTCGAATGTTACAATAAGGCGCAAGAGACGGATCCCGAATTTGACTTGCCATGGTTCAACATGGGCGTGTGCTACGCCTTGATGAACGATAGCGAAAAAGCCGAGGGCATGTTCGAGAGAGCGCTTCTTCTGGAGCCTGGCAATGCCGATGCTTGGTTTTACCGGGCAAACGCCTTTGCGAACATGGAACGGTATGATGATGCCATCATCAACTACGATAAGGGTCTGCTCATAGATGGTAACCGCGCGTCCGCCTGGGATGGCCGGGGCCTTGCACTTGCTAATCAATATCGGTGGTTAGATGCTTTAGAAAGCTTCAACAGCGCGCTTGAACTAGATCCTTACTATTTTATTGCTTGCAACAACAAGGGATTTGTCTACTACAATCTTCAGCGTTTTGACGAGGCGTTAGATGAGTTCAACAAAGCGCTCGAGCTGAGCCCCGACTATGTCCTCGCGTGGATAAACAAGGCTCTCGCCCTAGACAGCATGAATCGCTTTGATGAGGCTATCGATTGCCTCGATCGGGCGTTTGAACTAGATCCGGAGAACTTCTGGATCCTGAACAGAAAGGGGTTCATCTTATTTAGCATCGAACGCTATGACGAGGCGATAGAAGTTTTTGACCACGTGCTGGGCGTCAATCCAGATGATACATACGCTCTCTCTTTCAAAGGAAGCTCCTACGATGGTCTAGGGAAATACGAAGAATCCATCAAATGCTTTGACCGCGTCCTTCAGCTCGATCCAAATGATGAACTCGCGTGGACTTCAAAGGGTAGTGCGTTGTACAGCCTTAAGAGCTTCGATGATGCGCTAACGTGTTTCAACCGCGCTTTGGAAATCGATCCTCAGAGCCTTGAAGCTCTCCAATTTAAGAAACTGATTCTCGATAAGCGAACAAATGCTGGATGAAAGAGCTTTAAGGCATGCGCATGTGATGCGTAGCAAGATACCGGAAGAATTCTAACCCTTCGCGCGGATACTGAGCCAGCATCAGAGAAGTGTCTATGCGATAGTTCCAAGAATTAGAGAACCCCCGCCGGAGAATGACATGCCCACTGTCGCGGGTTAAACCGTGAATACTAACACTAGGCTAACATGAAGGCTCGATGTCTCCACGCAGGCCAAAACGATGTGTCTCAAGACGCAGTCAACTACGGCTTCTTCACTGGCTGATTAGGAAGGCATTAAGGGGCTGATTAATGCGCTACGGTGGTGCCAGCAAAAAGCAGGCAAGAATGATGATTGATTACGATATAACAGCCGGCACGCAACCCGGGATATACCCTCGACTTAGCCGATACGGTTGATAAACTCGCGGTTGACCCGACACGCGATTTGCCACTGAAGACAGGCCGTTTTTGGAGCACGACCGCGATCCTACGACGGCGATCCGTACTTGGTACGAGTTAAGAATACAAGCCAACGATTCTCACTGCTTGTCCGAGATGAACCGGCTGGAGGCCTTTTTTTGCAAGGAGAGAACCACTTCATTTTAGGAGCGATCACTTTGTCTGTGAAATGCTCAAACCCGACGGAACGCCGTGTCAGAGGGAGAAAGACGACTGGTCTTTACATCGCTTGCGAAATAGACGCTTCCTATCCATATGGTTTAAACCAGCCATATCACGCTGACAAAAGGCTCAGATTGCGTGTGCAGCACCCTACCGTCACGTATAGCTCCTGGCCTGGTGTCGATATGTTGGTCAAAGGCGGCAAGTGCGTGTGTCCTAATCATGTTGAACAGGTAAGGTGTCGATTCCGACAATGGCACCTATTCCAAGTGGTGCTGCAGAAGGTAAAGCACTTCGACGAAACGACCGTCAACATCGAACTCGCGGATGCCTGCCTCGAGGGCGAAGCCGGCAATTCACGACCTTTAGGAAAAAAGCAAAAATGGGACGACAGACGCGTTGAATCTTTAAGCGAAGGCAGAGACGGGCCAAAAAAGGAGGGCTCGAAGCGAAGGAAAATCGAAGAGGAATGTTGACTTGCGAGCGGAGTTAAAGCCGAAACGCAAGAACACATAGTCGCAGCGTTTGCGTTCGACAAGAATTCTACTGGATTTGTTTTTTTATAGCCTGGAAAGCTTGATTAAGATGTTCTTGGGAAGCAGCGTACGAGATTCGCACGTAACCTTCTCCAAAGCGTCCAAAAACGCTGCCTGGCACTACGATCACCCCTGCCCTTGCGAACTTTGCAGACAGTTCAAAACTCGTATCGTCTACTTGAAATCGCGGGAAGACGTAAAAAGCGCCCATTGGTACAACGCATTCGGCGATGTTTCTGAGCTGTCGCAAAACAAGTTGACGGCGCTGGCGAAATTCGCGCACCATGGACGTGACGCTGTCTTGAGGACCGGTGAGCGCCGCGTGCGCGGCTTTCTGTGAGATGGAAGGAGCACACGCTTGTATGTACTGATGCACCTTCACCATCTCCTCGGCAATATCTGCTGGTGCGATCGTGTACCCAAGTCGCCATCCGGTCATGGCAAAAGTTTTCGAGACTGAGTTAACGACGATGACTCTCTCTGGGTCCAGGCAAGCCGGGCTGACATGTTCTTGGCCGTAGATGATTTTGTCGTATACTTCGTCTGAGATTATGTGGAAGTCATAATCGTTCGCAAGCTCAACAAAAGCTGTCACGTCTTTTAACCGTTGCACCGCTCCCGTTGGATTTGCAGGCGAGTTAATAATTAATGCTCGCGTTTTATTTGTTATGACGTCAGCCACCGTGTCAGGCATCAATCTGAAATCGTTGTCGGGCAGTACCTGAGCCCTGACAGGCACGCCTCCTGCCACATAGGTAAGCGGCCTGTAAGCCACGAATCCTGGATCCGGTACAATCACCTCGTCACCCGGGTTAACTAGCACCTCTAACGAAAGATGAAGACCCTCGCTGGCACCGGACGTACATAGCACGTTTTCCTCGCGAGCCTGCACGCCATACCCTGCGTAATAATCGATAATTGCGTCGATTAGCTCTGGAAGGCCTTTGTTTGGCGTATAACCACTACAACCTTCTTCAATTGCCCGCTTTGCGGCCATTTTTATATGGGAAGGAGTGTCAAAATCCGGCTGTCCGAGTCCTAAGTCTATAGCGTCTGGTTTCACTGCAGCAAACATCTCTCGAATGCCCGAGAGCGAAATGCAAGATGTTCTTTGTGCCACCACTTCTTACACCCTTAAACTCAATGCTACTTCGATTGTCTATTCTTTGATCTGCGTATCTATAAACCTGCGCACTGCAGTCCGACACCAGAGATGAGTTCGGCTTCGAGCGACCAAATGCAAGTCGCTGGGCCTTAAATGAAGCTCCTGCAAGAGAACCTTGAGGAGGCCTAATGCAACAATGTAGCCAGCCGACCGCTGAGCAGTCTTCAATAGGTTTATGTTCGACGGACCCCAATATAAACGTGAATGCCGGCTAGTCGATTAAGCGTGTTGTTCGTTAGTACCTACCCTCCCCGTGAATGCGGCATAGCTACTTTTACCCAGGACTTACTCTTCAACATCATTAACGAGGATCCAGGAATCAGGACGAGCGTCTGCGCGATTGATCCGAGTAAAGAGGCGAGTGCTTACGGTTGTTTGAGCCCGCTAATATACCCCAAATCACGAGTTTCATTCGTTATAAAGGACACTGATCCGATAAGCTTCGTCGAAGCAGCTCATAAGATAAATACCTCGCGGTTTAGCGTAGTTAACATACAACATGAATATGGGTTGTATGGGGGCGTATGGGGCCGCAACATTATTGAGTTTATGGACGTCTTAGAAAAACCTATTATCACCACCTTACATACGTTGTTGCCAGCGCCTCCCATAGAGGCCAAAGACGTCACACGAGAAATATATCAGCTATCAAGTAACGTCGTTGTCCCCGCGCGGATTGGCGTAGAGATTCTCGAAACCGCCTTCGCGTTAAGCTCAGAGAAAGTGGCCGTAATCCCGCATGGGGTACCGGACGTTCCTTTTATCAGCACAGAAAAACCCAAGAGGAACTTGGGGCTCTCTCAAAAATTCGTGCTTGCGACATTTGGACTTCTTCACCCTGCTAAGGGGGTAGAGTACGTTCTGGAAGCGTTACCCCGTGTAATCGCCGAAAATCCCCATTTAGATGTAATCTACCTAATTGTCGGAGAGACCCATCCGAATGTTGTTAAAAACGACGGTGAACGTTATCGAGAACGTCTGAAAGACAAGGTCAGAGCCTTGAATTTGGAGGATAACGTCGTGTTTATCGATAGGTATCTGAGCAACAGAAACCTAATTCTCTACTTCCTCGCCACTGACATTTGCGTGCTCCCATATCTAAGTAGAGATCAGATTTCCAGCGGAGTCCTATCGCAAGCGATCGGCTGCGGAAAAGCCATCATTTCCAGTCCTTACATGCACGCGAGGGACGCGCTCTCTGATGACCGAGGGCTGCTCGCAGAATTTGGTAATTCACAAGACCTCGCCGACAAGCTCATGATCTTAATACAGGACGACAACTTGCGGAAAGAGATGGAAATCAGGACGTACATGTACGGTCGCTCGATTACGTGGAGAGAAATTGCGCGAAAATACGTGCAGCTTTTTAACACACATCTCGTTAAGCGAGGCTACAACAAGACGGAATTGAAGTCAAATAAGAGCGACGTAGACGTGCTATGAGTGGACGCTGAGGATACGACCTCGAGCTTTAATGCCTCTGCAGGCAAACGCGCAATTTCTCGCCCGGGTGTGCAATGCAGCACAAAACGCCGCAGCTAAAAGACATGTACGAAAAGGACATCAGATTACAAGAGTCGAGCCAAATACGAGACCTGCAGGCCATCCAGAATAATATCGCCAAACAGGTCGTCTTGAGAGACTCAACAGCCGACGTATCATTCTTCGCCGGTGTCGATCAGGCGTTCTATGACAACAACGTGCTCTCATACGCAGTCGTGGTAAACAAGGACATGCGCCTCGTTGATGAAGCTTCAACAGTTATGAAAACAACGATGCCGTACGTGGCAGGACTCCTCTTCTACCGTGAGGGTCCCGCGATAATTGATGTTTTCGGAAAGTTGCAAAAACGGCCAGACGTTCTCCTTGTCGACGCGTGTGGGATCAATCACTATCGGTTTGCTGGACTCGCGTCTCACGTTGGGGTTATCCTAGACTTACCGACAATAGGCGTATCGAAACGTCCACTCTGCGGAGAGCATACAGAGCCCGTTTCAGTAGGGGATCATAGCGTTTTGCGATTTCACGGTAGAGCAGTAGGATTTGTCCTAAAAACGTGGAAAGATTCGAGACCGATCTTTATAAGTCCAGGGCACCGTATATCACTCAACCGCTCACTTGACGTGGTCCAAAGGTGCTTAAGGGGACATAAACTACCTGAACCTTTGCGACTTGCGCACGCCAAAGCAAATACTCTCAAACGAATGCTTTGTGCCATAGGGGAACTGAGGGCTGTTTCGTGATGTACCAAGCGTGGGCAGTTGCTTGCAAACAAGAGGGAAAGTTAGCTAGCTTAATCCAGAAAACAATATCGCTTTAAGGAGGCAAGGTGGTGAGATCCTATCTATACCGGTGCCGTGTGTGCGGCTCAGAAGTTTGGGCCAACTTTGTGGAGCTCGAGCGCTTAACGTGCAAAAAGTGTAACACTTCGGGAAAATGGCTGATTATAGACGTGAAGAACAGACCGGGAATACAAAAATAGCTGTAGCACCTCCTTCCGAAGAAGCAGGTGCTATAGGGAGTTTTTTTAGCGCGGCTAACGATTTAGTCTCTGGTACGCGAGCTTAATGTCTTCAGATTTGACCGTTTTTCTACCCGCGTGCTTTGCCATCTCTATTGCTTCTTCAGCCAATTCCCTGCCATATGTTTCAAGGTACTCTCTAAATTGGTCAGTCGCTTCGGCGCTAACTCGTTCTGCTCCGGCTTTTCGTATGATTCTACTTACTCCTGCTGCTTGTAATTCTGCCATTTGAATTACCTCAGCTCTATATTGAGCTTTTCAACATATATAAACTTTTTCGGTATTTTTTCCTTTTTGAAGGAATATTACCCAGTAAAAATGGATTTCGGACTCAAAA
>Ga0187778_10001179_pt1 | contig 18356 bp, 17 predicted proteins | sample 1015_Q2_SP5_20_M_FD_132418 | JGI IMG/M metagenome (GOLD analysis project Ga0187778, IMG submission 132418) | Tropical peat soil microbial communities from peatlands in Department of Meta, Colombia - 1015_Q2_SP5_20_MG | ecosystem: Environmental > Terrestrial > Soil > Wetlands > Peat | place...
GGGGAGAGCTCACCGGGGCAAACGTTCTTGGTCAGGTCCGTCCAGTAGCCGTCGACGCACACCCAAATCTCAAACAAGGTCGGCTCGTTCGCCTGAATGGGGCGATCGCCGGTTGCCGTGAAGGTGGCAATTCCTTTTCCGGACCATACCAGGGTGAAGGCGCGCGCCATCTCGACCTTGCCCTTATAACCCACGCCGAAGCCGTGGACGGCGCTCTCGTACATGCCGCCTACTTCGCTTTCTTTCATGCCGGGCCGCATGCGGTCGCGAGTATGTTCGAGGGCCAGGGCGGCGAGCTCGTTGGCCAGACGCATGCGCTCGATCTCCTGAGGCGTCTTGATGCCACGCGCCTGATGGAGCAAGGGCGTCGCGTCCACCACCTCTCTGGCGACACCATGGAAGCCGTCAAAATACATTTGCGTCGGAGTGGTCGGCTCGCCCACCATGCGATCGGCCGCTTGCGTTCCCATGTTCAACTCGATCCCAATCTTGTCGGTGAGACTGCGTTCTTTCAGTACCGCGAGGGCTTGATCGAGGGCACGGTACTGCGGCGGCCGCGGATCACTGGGGTGATAGCTTTTGAACAGGCGGATATCCTGAGTCCAAGCGTTTCGCTGGGCATCGGCCAGCTGAGGTTCGATGACGATCAGCGTGGCTTCGCCTTGGCGGGGGAAGACCACCGCGTCATATCCTTTCATCGGCCAATAGTTGGTGAGATACACGATGTTATCGGGTGCGCGCACGACCAGAGCCGTGAGGTCCTGATCCTTCATCAGGGCCTGGACGCGATTCAGTTTCAATAGATCGATCGGCCACGCCATTCCGGTTCGTCACCCTTCGCCATCTTGCCCGCGGCCGGTTGGAGAAGGCCGCACAGGTTTGTTCTCCTCCTGGAAAGTCCACGAGGCCTCTTTGCCCTTGATCAGACGGTACACGGTCGTGTGGAGCGGCGCCGGCACACCATGACGTTGTGCCTCGCGAGCAATCGCCCCGCTCAAGAAATCGATTTCGGTGGGGTTGTGTCTGCGGACGTCATACAACATCGAAGGCGGATGGTTGGTCAGGGCGCCTATCTTGTTCATCTCCCACGGATCCTCCTCGAGCCTCACGCCGGCCGCGGTCGCCACCCGCTTCCCCTCTTCGATGAGCTCGTGCAGCAAATATCCCAGGCCGGAGAAGGCGGACTCGTCCGCGAAGTGCGGGGAATGCGGAAGCCCGGTCAGGGCCGAGACTCCATTCACCGAAGCGTTGAAGATCAGCTTGGACCACTGCGCCGGACGCGCATCCTGCAGAGCCTGGGCTTTGAGTCCGCTCGCCGAGATCAGGTCGGCAGCTTGCTTCACCAAGGCGTAGGGAGTGTGCCGCGGCTCGAACGGTCCGATCCACGTGGCGGTGTCAAGTTCGTACTGCACATGGGTATCACTGTGCTTGGTGCCGCTCATGAATGTGGTGCCGCGGATGATCTGCCCGCGGGTGTCCTGGGCGATGATTTCCTCACTGCCGAGTCCGTTCTGCGCCGAGATTACCGCTCCTTGGTTGAAACGGCAACCGACGAGCGCCATCGAATCTTCCACCTGGGTGGCCTTGGTGGCGACAATGCCCAGTTCGCAGTCCGGCAGTTCGCCGGGATCCGCCGTCGCGTGCAGCGTGACGTGGAATTCATGATGCCCCGAGACGGTCAATCCCTCACGATTGAGAGCCCGAGCATGGTTCTCCCGCCGAACAAAAGCCCACACCTCGGCGACCCGGGCCAGATGTGCGGCATAGAGACTTCCAATCGCGCCGCAGCCGACGATGCAGACTCGTTTCATGCTTGGCACGCCGCAGGGGAGAGCAATCACGGGCGCACCCGCCGCGCCCGCCCCACAAATTTACCTTCGTTTCTCCAGCTTCACTAGTTCCTTGGCTTGGCCAATCTCCTTTTTTACAACTGCCCGGTATAGACGGTCGGCATTGTTGAAGGAGTCATCGATGACGACCCCATGGGCAAACAACGCATCCTGCAACGCCGCCGAGAGAGTGTGGACTGGAGCTGCCCCGCCTTCTCCCATGCCCTTGGCCCCGCTGTAGCTGTGGGGCGATGGCGTTTCGAGGTGATCATATTTAATGTTGGGCATGTTCATAGCGGTGATCGGGGTGTAGTCGCTGAAGGTGCTGGTTAGCATATTGCCGACCGCATCGTAGACACAACTTTCCATAAGCGCCGCCCCGATCCCGTGAGCCGTGGCGCCAAAGACTTGCCCTTCGACAATCGGGGGATGGATGACCGTGCCGCAATCGTCCACGGCAACATAATCGAGAATGTGAGGCAGGAAAGTATCGCCATCGACCTCAACCACCGCGATGTGGAGCTGCGAAGCATAGGTCAGGGTCAGGTTCCCGTATTTCTTCTGCTTGTCCGGCACGCGGAAGGGAGCGCGCCAGATGTAGCGGCAATTCAGCGTAATGTCGTAGAGTTCAGGGGGAAGGGCGGCACTGTTGGCATTGACCAGATTGGCCAGTCCCCAGTAATTGATCGGTTTGCCAGTGCTTTTGGCACGCAGCTCGGGCCCCTGGGGACCCACGCCGAATTCGAGATCGTCTTCCGCACTCTCGAGGGCGAAGGCACCCAGGCGCTTCATCTCGGCCTTTAACTTCTGGGCCGCACCATGCACCGCGGAAAGCCCGGACACGGCGAACTGGCTGGCATAGGTTCCGGAAAATCCCGTGTGCACGTTGCGCTCCGTATCGAACCCGGTGCGCACCGTCACCATGTCGGGATGAATGTTCAGCACGTCGGCGACCACCTGCGCGGCGGTGGTCTCGTGTCCTTGTCCTTGCGGGCAGGAGCCGACGGCGACCACCACTTCGCCATACATATCCAACTTGCAATTGGCTCCCTGCGAATTGCCGGAGTAGGGCAGGCCGGGATTCACGATTTGCGACTGACCGAAATTGTTGGTGCCGGAATCGAGCGTCGTTCCGATCCCGATTCCCAGCAACCGCCCTTGGTTGCGAGCCGCCGCCTGCTTCCTCTTCCATTCGTCCCATCCGATGCGCCGTTTTGCCATTTCGAGCATCGCGGGATAGTTGCCCGAGTCGTACACGCAGCCATTGGGCGTGGTATAGGGAAATTGCTCCGGACGAATGTAGTTGCGGAGACGCATCGCATCGGGTGCGATTCCCAGTTCGTGGGCACAGATATCGAGGGCACGCTCCAAGAACCAGAGGTGCTGCATCCGCGAATAGCCGCGGTTCGGCCCCACGGGACATTTATTGGTGACGGCTTGGGTGAAGTCAATGCGCGCGTTCTGAAAGCGATAGACTCCGGGAAAGACCTGCGCCCAGATCACACAACCCAAAGGTTCGTAACGCGGATACGCGCCGCAATCATCGATATGCCGCGATGTGATGGCGGTGATGACCCCCTTCTCATCGAGGGCAAGCCGGGTATCGCGGAAGGTTCTCTCATTACCATGCGCGCTCGCACTCATGTGCTCCGATCGGGTCTCGACCCACTTGATGGGCCTTCCTCCGGCTTTTTGTGAGGCCAAGGCACACACCGCCATTTGCGGATAACTGGTGATCTTGATTCCGAAGCTGCCTCCGATGTCAAAGGTCTCGACCCGAATGCGATCGATAGGAACACGCAGGTGGGCGGCGAGAAACTGAATGGCAAACGACGGGAAGGAATTGTTACAGGAGTAGTAGATACGATCATCCTTGGCGTTCCATTGGGCGATGATCACGTTGTTCTCGAGCGGGGTGCTGGAGAAGCGATGGAAGTGCAGCCGGTCGATACTCACAACGTACGCGGCCTCCCGAAAGGCGTGTTCCACGTTCCCGTACTCAAAGACACCATTCCAGACTTGGTTCGTGCCAGCCTCCTCATGGAGAAGGCTCTTTCCTTCGAGGGCTTCTTCCGCATCGACGACGGCATCGAGTGGCTCGTACTCCACTTCGACCAACTCGGCTCCGTCTTCGGCAATCGCCGGGGATTCGCCCACCACGGCAGCGACCGGCTCACCTTGATAGCGCACTTTTTCGACCGCGAGCGGATAATCCTTGATCTTGGCGAATGGCTCCGGGCCGATTTCGATAAAGGGCTGAGTTTGGGGGGCAATCTCCTGCCCGCTCAGGGTGCAGATCACGCCGGGCAAGTGCTCGGCAGCCGTGGCGTTCAGGCTCGTGATCCTGGCGTGGGCGAAAGGTGACCGGACAAAATGGAGATAGAGCATTTCCCGCAGCTTGATATCGTCGGTGAACTTGCCCCGCCCGCGTAAGAGGCGGTTTTCCTCCTTGCGGGGAACGGGCTTGCCTACCCAGGTCTTCTTCTCCGCTTCCACATTCACTCCCTGATTTCCTCTAGCCGCAAACGCCAGCCTACGCCGTCCGGGGCGGCACCGGGACCTGTTCCTGGGCTAGCGCTAGGCGCAAGCCGTCGATCAGTTTCTGCACATTCTTCTTTGCCAAGGGCTCGAGCAGACCCCCGGCTAGAGAGGCTAGCCGGCCAAACACCTGCGCTTCCCCTTGCCATGCGACCTTCGTACCATCGCCGAGCGGCGCCAAGTCGAACCCTGCCATGACCGATAGATTGCCTCCCGGCAGACTTCCCTGGCCTTGATATTGGGCTCGCTTCGGGCGCTCGCTCTCGGTCAGTTCCAAGCGCACGTCGGCGCTGCCTTTGATATAGGAGATGCCCACGTTCAGTCGAACCGTGAAGTGGTTCCCGTCGGCCACGGAGATGCTTTGAAATTCCGGCAAGAGCGGCGCAAATTTATGAGGATCAGTCAGGAAATCGTAAACTTCCTCGGAGCCACGCTTGACCTCGAACTCGCCCCCCAGCTTGATCGCCATGCTCTATGTCGCCTTCATGCTCTCGGCGGCCAGCAGAATGGATTTGAAGATATTCTGATAGCCGGTGCAACGGCAGGTGTTACCCGCGATTGCTTTGCGCATGTCTTTCTCGCTCGGCTGCTTGTTCTTCGAGAGCAGTTGGAGCGCACACAGCATCATTCCCGGCGTGCAATATCCGCACTGCACGCCATAGGCGGCGGCAAAAGCTTTTTGGATGGGATGCAGCTGGCCGTTTTCTTCGAGCCCCTCGACGGTCGTAATCTCAGCTCCATCCGCTTGCACCGCCAGCGTGGTGCACGACTTGATAGCAGCACCATTCAGCAAGACGGTGCAGGCCCCGCAGTAGGTCGTGTCGCAGCCCACATGGGTTCCGGTGAGATCGAGTCGCTCCCGTAACATCTCGACCAGCAACGTGCGCGGCTCAACCGTGAGCGAACACGGCTTACCATTGACCCTCAGCCGGATGGCCGTCTTCTCGATCTGCTCAGGCATAAATGGCACTCACCTCGATGTGTTCTCCCCGGGCGCGGCGTGCGGCGAGCTCGATCGCCCGCTTGACCAGCGCCCCCACCAAAGTGCGCTTGTATTCGGCCGAGCCGCGCATATCCGATTGGGGATCAGCAGCCGCGCGCGCGGCTTCCTGCACAGTGGCCAGGGTCTTTTCCGTGATCTTGCGGCCGCGCAGAGCCGTCTCGGCATCGTTGGCCCGGATGGGCGTGAGGCCAACACAACCCAAGGCGATGGCGATTTCTTGGCACACCTCTCCCTCGATGGTCAGCTGCACAGCAGCCGTAGCGGTGGGGTAGACGGGCGCAGCACGCTTCAAGGATAGGTAGGCTCCGCCACTGCCTTTGGGCGGAATGGTCACCACAACTTCTTGGATCACTTCGTCGCGTTCGAGAACCGTGGTGTAAGCGTCTTTGACAAATTGGGAGAGCCTCAGGCGGCGCTCGCCGCGAGTCCCCAGGCATTGAATTTCCGCACCCAGCGTCAGCAGCGCCACCGCCCAGTCGCCGCTGGGATCGGCTTCTGCCAGCGATCCGCCAATGGTGCCCCGATTCCGCACCTGCACGTCGGCGATGGCGGTTGCACAGTCGCGCAGCAAAGGAATCTTGGCTGCCACTTCGGAGTTTTCGATTTCCGCGTGACGGGTCAAGGCCCCGAAACGAAGCGCGCCATTCTCCTCTCGGATGTAAGCCGTCCCGGAAATGAAGCTCAAGTCGACCAGGTGCCCTGGATTGGCAAGGCGAAGCTTCATCAACGGTATCAAGCTCTGGCCGCCGGCAAGAAACTTGGCCTCTTCGCCAAGTTCGGCGGCGAGCGCCACCGCCTGCTGGAGCGAGCTCGCGCGGTGATAATGAAATGCTCGGGGATACATGGCTCAGTGACTCGGCGCCTGGTCCGGGGATCCTTCACCCAACCACGATGGAAGCTCCCGATCGCAAACCGAGTCCCTTGGCGCAAACTGCTTCTGACTTCGTGCCGGCGAATAAGCTTAACAAAGGTTTTGACTGTGCGACTACTGTCCGTGGCAGCTTATCGTGGGAGACCGGTCTAGCTTCGCGGTTGGCTGCGATCGGTCAAACTCCGGAAAGGGGTTGCCTAGGTGGCTCGATGATCTCGAGGGCAGAGCACGATAACCAGGATGGAAATCGACCAAACTGGTTATTCGGCAGGAGCGCCGATCTGCCGGTACTTCCCGCGAAAGTAGAGGAGCGGATCTCCTTCGCGCACCACTACATCTTCGACTTCGGCAATAAAGATTGTGTGGTCTCCGGCGTCCTGGGCACTGTCGAGACGGCACTCCAGATAGGCTAGTGCGCCGTGCAACACCGGCGTGCCATGAATCGTGCGCTCGAAGCGCGCTCCAGTTTCTTGTTCTGCGTGCTGGTGCGTGGGCATGGCCCGCGCGTAATATTCGGAGATCGCCCGCTGGTTTTCAGCGAGAACATTCACCCCGAAACGCTTCTTGGCATGGAGATGGCTGTGGGTCCGCGCCCGGTGATCCACGCAGACCAACACGAGCAGCGGATCGAGTGATACCGAAGTGAACGCGTTGGCGGTCATCCCGTGCACTTCCCCCGCGTAATCCACGGTGATGACCGTGACTCCGGTGGCGAAGCTGCCCATCGCTTGCCGGAACTTTGCCTGATTGATGCTCATTGGTTTCGAAAAAGCGCGGATTGGCATCCCAGGAGACGAGTTGCGAATCACTCCCGAGTCGCCATGCGCACTCGAAGGACTTGCTTGCCGCAAGCCATCCCTGAAAACACCGTTCTAGGCGAAGAGCCCGGAATATCCGTGATACCGTCGAGAATGATCCGCAGCCATCGATTGTAAATCCTTTACAATCTACCGGTGAGCTTGGCATCCCCAACGCTCGAACTGCGCTCTCCGGAACCAGGCGATCTGCCCTGCGGCCAGCCTCTTTCCCGCGAAACTGCCCGTCGATGGGTTGGCTGCTCAGACGACAGACTTCCCGAATTGCTGGCCGCCGCCCTGGCTGCGAAGCAGCACTTCAAGCCTGGCGTCATTACCTATTCCCGCAAGGTTTTCATTCCGCTTACCAATCTGTGCCGGGATTATTGCGGGTATTGCACCTTTCGCCGCGATCCGGGCGAAGCCCTCGCCCGGACCTTGACTCCGGATCAGGTACTCGAGCTGGTGCGGGCGGGGGAAGAGCTAGGCTGCACCGAGGCGCTGTTTAGCCTGGGCGATAAGCCTGAGCTGGTTTTTCCGCAAATGCGGGAGATGTTGCGCCGGCTGGGATTCAAGTCCACGCTCGAGTATCTCGAGGCCATGTGCACCCTGGTTCTGAAGGAAACGTCCTTGTTACCGCATCCCAACCCTGGTCTGTTGAGCCCCGAATGGATCCGACGGTTGGCGGCAGTTTCTCCTAGCATGGGCCTGATGCTCGAGACCACCAGTCAGGACCTTCTCTCGCCGGGTGCTGCCCATGACAGGGCTCCGGACAAGGTTCCGGCGAAGCGTCTGCGCACGCTTCAAGAGGCGGGCAAGCAACACGTTCCCTTTACCACGGGGATGTTGATCGGAATCGGAGAAACTCTTGAGGATCGGATCGATACGCTGCTCGCCATTCGCGAGTTGCACCGCCGCTATGGGCATATCCAAGAAGTCATCATTCAGAACTTTCGTGCCAAAGCGGATATCCCCATGCGAAACTGGATGGAACCTATGCAGGGGGAGATGCTGCGGACCATCGCGCTCGCCCGCTTGCTTATGCCGGAGGTTAACATTCAGGCGCCTCCGAACCTCTCCGCTCCGAATTACGAAAGGCTGCTCGATGCCGGCATCAACGATTGGGGCGGAATCTCACCGCTGACTCCGGATTACATCAATCCCGAGCAGCCGTGGCCTCATTTGGAAGAACTCAGGATCCGAACCGAAGGCAAGGGATACAGGTTGCGCCAGCGGCTTCCCGTCTACCCAGAATTCCTGTCGGGGCTCGAGGATCGGCCGAGCCTGCTGCTAAGCAAGGTCAAGGCGGCAGCCAACGGGGAAGGTCTTGCTCGGAGGGCTGCATGATTGCAGTTCTCACCGGCGGCACGGGAGGCGCCAAGTTCGTCGAGGGCCTCCTCGAGGCCGGTTCGGTCGAGAATCTCACCTTCATTGTGAATACGGCGGACGATCTGGAGTGGTGGGGCCTATACGTCTCACCCGATCTGGATTCGATCACCTACGCCGCGGCGGGACGGCTCAGCCGGGACCGGGGCTGGGGGGTGGAGGGCGACACATTCTATTGCCTTCAGGCGATGGCAGACCTGTCCGAGCCCATTTGGTTTCATATCGGCGACAGCGACCTGGCCCTACACCTCGTCCGTTCGAACTTGTTGGCGCAAGGCAAGACTCTGACCGAAGTCACGGCCGCGATTTGCCGAAAGCTCGGCGTCCAGGTGCGCATTCTGCCCATGTGCGACTCCCGGGTGGAGACCCGGGTCGACACGCCGGTTGGCGAGCTCGGCTTTCAAGAGTACTTTGTCAAACGCTGGTACCAGGACCCGGTACGATCGGTGCGGTTTACCGGGGCAGCCGAGGCCCATCCGGCGCCGGGTGTGATCGACGCCATCCTTTCCGCCAGTGCCGTCCTGATCGCTCCGAGCAACCCCATCACCAGCATTGGCCCGATTCTGGCCGTTCCCGGCATCCGTGCGGCTTTGCGCGAGACTCGGGCCACGGTGACGGCCGTAAGCCCAATCATTGGGAATGCCGCGGTCTCAGGACCGGCCGGGGCGTTGATGGCGGCCCAAGGCCTGCCGGTCTCCATTGCCGGCGTGGCCGAAGCCTATCACGATTTCCTCGACCTTTTGATTGTGGACCACAGTGACAGCCAGATGGCTCGCCAACTGGAAGGATCAGGTTTGCGAGTGCACTGCACCAGCACACTCATGAAAACCATCGAAGACAAGCTCAAACTGGCTCGTACCGTGCTGCAGTTGCTCTCGGGGGAGGAGGCCGGCGAGGCGGTCTCGGATTTCCCATGATTCTCATCCCCGTCAAGAGTCTCTCGCAGGCCAAACAGCGGCTTGCCTCGGTGCTCAGTCAACCGGCGCGCACTGAACTGGCGCAGGCTATGCTCCTCGATGTGCTGGAGGTGCTGGACCGGTGGGTAGACCGGCCCGCAGTCGGCATCGTCAGCAGCGATCCCTTCGCCCTCGATTTGGCGCGGCAATTTCGCTTTGAGAGCATTGCTGACAACACCAATCGAAGTGAAACCGACGCAATCGAAGAGGCTACGCGGGTCTGCGAGTCCAGGGGTATCGACAACACGCTCGTGATCCCGGGCGACGTACCCTTGATCCAATCCTGGGAGCTCCAGAAGGTGCTCGAAGCCGCACCCATCGAGGGTACGGTACTTGCTCCCGCGGCTGACGGGCGGGGCACGAACGCAGCCTTTCGCCGACCCTCCGGATTGTTCCCGTTGCGTTTCGGAAATGACAGCTTCCAACCGCACTTGGCGGCGGCGCGCGCTACCGGGAAACCCTGTGTCGTCCTCTCCCTTGCGGGGATTGCGCTCGACGTCGACAATCCGTCGGACCTGCAGCAACTTGCTGTGGCTCCCGGCGAAACCCGTTCTCAGCAGCTGGCCCGTCGATGGAACTTGGCCGATCTGTCTCTAGCCGCCAACCAATAGTCTCGACCGGGACGGGAGCTCGCCCAACCCAGGTCCGCGTACACTAGAGGACAACCAACATGCGAAACTCCGCGAAACTCGAGATCATTCCTCTACCTCTTGGGGATGAGATCCGCCCAGGAGATTGCTTGCTGGAAAAGCTTCTCCCTGCCCTTTCGCATCCAAAAAGAAAACTCAGGAGGGGCGACATTCTGGTCGTAAAACATAAGATTGTGTCCAAGTCCGAAGGGCAACTGGTGGATCTAGACAGCATCCGGGTGTCGCCCAACTCGCGGGCTTGGGCGCGTCGGTACTCGCTCGATGCCCGTGTCACGGAATTGGCGCTGGCTCAGAGTCGGCGCATCCTCCGTCGCCGGCGAGGCCTTTTGATTACGGAAACCTCGCAGGGCTTCATCTGTGCCAACAGCGGGGTGGACGTTTCGAATGTGAACGGCGGAGGAATGGCGCTGCTTCTTCCCAAGGATCCCGACCGCTCCGCGGCCGAACTGCATCGTGCACTAAAGAAAACTTTGCGACTTTCCATTCCCGTCATCATCTCCGATAGTTTCGGGCGTCCCTGGCGCGAGGGACTCACGGAAGTAGCGATCGGGGTTGCGGGAATGAAGGCTCTGCACGATTATCGTCGCCGGCGCGATCCCCATGGCTACCTGCTACGCGTGAGCGTGGAAGCCGTGGCCGACGAACTGGCTTGCGCGGCAGGCCTGGTATGCGGCAAGCTAGCTCGCGTACCCGCCTCGATTGTTCGGGGGTTTCGGTACCGGAGCGGCCGCGGCAGCGCTCGCGACCTGATTCGTCCAGCGGCTGAAGACTTGTTTCGCTGAGGAGGCCTGGTGAAACGCAAGCTCGCACCATCGGAATTGGAGAACTTTCCATCCCTGGCTTGGCCGCAGATTGCTCCCCACCTGACGCCGGCCGTACGTGCCGCACTCGAAGCAGTCCTGACCAGCCTCGACGGAGGCCGGCTCAGCCGCGAGCAAGGTTTACTCCTGGCTCAGGGGGAGGGAGACGACCTGTTAGGCCTACTGGTCGCCGCCGACCTGGTGCGCGCTGACCTCGTGGGCAACCTCGTTACCTACGTCGTCAATCGCAATATCAACTTCACGAATGTCTGTTTCGTTGGTTGCAAGTTCTGCGCCTTCAGCCGGGGGCCGCGCGAGGCCGACGCATATTTTCTAAGTCTCGAGGAGGTGGGGCAGAAGGCCAGGGAAGCTTGGGGAATGGGGGCTACCGAAGTGTGCATCCAGGGGGGACTGCCCCACGGTCTCCCTCCTCTTTACTACCGCGACATTCTACGAGCGGTAAAGCGCGCCGTGCCCGGAATGCACATCCATGCTTTTTCCCCCATGGAGATTGTCTACGGAGTTGAACTCACGGGCATGCCGTTACGTGAATATCTCTGCATGCTACGCGACAACGGTCTCGGCACCCTGCCGGGGACCGCGGCTGAAATTCTCGATGATGACGTGCGGTTTATTCTTTCGCGGAACAAACTCTCGACCGCCCAGTGGAAGGAAGTGATCGCAACCGCTCATGACTGCGGCATTCCCAGTACCTCCACGCTGATGTACGGCCATGTGGAGACTCCGAGACACTGGGTCGATCAACTCCTGCTGCTGCGCACAATGCAGGAGGAAAGCGGCGGCTTCACCGAGTTCGTGCCCCTCGGGTTCGTCCATCCCAATACTCTTCTTTTCCGCCAGGGCCTCGCACGAGCGGGACCGACCCTGGCTGAACATCTCAAGGTTCATGCTTTGGCCCGAATTCTCTTGGCTGGTGCCATCAACAACATTCAGGTTTCCTGGGTCAAGCTGAATCGCCAGCTTGCCCAGTTGTGCCTGCACGCAGGTGCCAACGACTATGGCGGAACTTTGATGGAGGAAAACATCTCGCGCGAGGCAGGGGCCACGGCCGGACAATACACCAGCCCGGAAGACTTTCAGTCGCTCATTCTTGCCGCCGGACGGATCCCGGCGGAGCGCAATACCACCTACTCGCGAATTCAGATCAAATGGCCCGTCGATCAGTTCCGCGATGAGCAAGCCCTGGAAGCGGAGTTCGCGTGACCAGGCCCATCGCCGTTCTCGGCGGTACCGGGCCGGAAGGCTTCGGCTTGGCGCTGCGCTGGGCGCAGGCGGGAGAGACTGTCATCATCGGCTCGCGAGACCCCGAACGCGCGCAGGACGCAGCGGAGAGAATCCGTCAAGTCGTTGGTGCGGCGGCGAAGATTTCGGGCCTGGAGAATCGTGCCGCCTGTTCTGCGGCGGATCTCCTGGTGCTGACCATTCCGTTTCAGGCGCATGCGCCGTTACTCAAACAACTCAAGCCTGTTCTTCGCCCAGGAAGCATCCTTATCGACACCACCGTCCCATTGGCGGCGAGCGTGGGGGGACGAGCCAGCCGTACGCTTGGGGTTTGGCAAGGTTCGGCCGCCCAGGAAACCGCCGAACTGATCCCCAAGGGTGTTTCCGTAGTAGCCGCTTTTCAGAACCTGGCATCGGACGTATTGAACTCTGAGGGTGCGGTCGATTGCGACGTGATTGTGTGCAGCGATGACGCCGACGCTGGCAAGCTCGTGCGCGGCCTGGCGGCGAAGATTCCGGGCGTCCGCGCCCTGGACGGCGGCAGGCTCGAGAACGCTCGCATTCTCGAACAGATCACGGCTCTGCTGATCGGGTTCAATCTTCGGCATCAGGGGCGTTCCGGGATCCGCATCACCGGGCTGCCGCCGGAAGCCTACCATTCGCCATGAGTACGGGCGACCGGTCTTCGCTACTCGCTCCCTGCTTGCACGCCCGACGGCAGGGCATCGCCGGTTGAGCCATATGGATTCCTCTGCGGCCATTGAATTCCACGGCGTCTCCTATCACGCCCGGGGCGAAGCCGTCCTCCATGATTTGAACCTGGCCATCCACCGCGGTGAAACTTTGGTTCTGCTCGGGCGCAGCGGTTCGGGAAAGACCACGACCCTCAAGCTGATCAACCGCCTGCTCACACCCACGAGCGGGGAGATTCGCGTGACTGGCCGCGCCCTCTCAGAATGGGACGTGATCCGCCTGCGCCGCATGATTGGCTACGTGATCCAGGAAGTCGGATTGTTCCCTCATTTCACCATCGCGAGAAACATTGGTCTGGTTCCGAAGATTGAGAACTGGCCGCAAGACCGAATTCGGCAGCGGGTCGAGGAACTGCTGCAGCTGGTCGGGCTCGACCCGCAGCTTGCGACGCGCTATCCGCGCGAGCTTTCCGGCGGACAGCGTCAGAGAGTGGGGGTAGCCCGGGCCCTGGCCGCCGATCCGCCGATCCTCCTGATGGATGAGCCTTTCGGCGCGCTGGACCCGCTCACGCGAGCCCAATTGCAACGGGAGTTCCTCGCTCTCGAGGCGCGACTGGGGAAAACGGTTGTGTTCGTGACTCACGATCTCAATGAAGCCCTGCTGGTGGGAACACGCATCGCGCTGCTCGAAGCGGGCAGACTGGTCACGCTCAGCACCCGGGAAGAATTCCTCAGCTGTCGCGAACCCCTGGTCATCGCGTATCGCAATGCATTTAGCCCGGAGGTTAGCGGGGAAAGAGGCAGAGTATGAACCTGTGGCAATTCATCCTGCAAAATCATAGGGAAGTAACCCAACTCACGCTCGAACACATCTGGCTGGTTGGCATCTCAACCTTGCTCGCCGTCGCGATTGGCATGCCCCTTGGAATTCTGCTCACCCGCTGGCCCGCGCTGCGTCAGCCCATTCTGGGGAGCGCCAACGTCATTCAGACGATTCCCAGCCTCGCCTTGTTCGGCTTTCTCTTACCCGCACCGTGGATCGGGGCCCGCGCGGACCGGCTGGCCATTCTGGCGCTCATGCTTTACGCCCTGCTTCCTTTAATTCGCAACACGTATGCGGGCATTCAAAGCGTCGACCCATCGGTGGTAGAAGCCGGGAGAGGAATGGGCCTCACCGACCGCCAGCTGCTGTTCCAGGTGGAGTTGCCCTTGGCTCTGGGAGTCATCATTGCGGGCATTCGTGTCGCCACTGTGCTTTCCATTGGCCTGGCCACGATTGCCGCTGCGGTGGGGGCGGGAGGGCTTGGGGAATACATCTTCCGCGGCCTTGCCATGGTGAACAATACTGTGATTCTGGCAGGAGCCCTTCCTGCGGCTGCCCTCGCATTACTGGCGGACAGTGGGTTTGGTTGGCTCGAGAAACGACTGAGCCCGCAGGATGCCCGCCGGGGCAGTTACGCCTCGGCCGCGTCCTCTTAGAGAGGAATCTTCAGCCGCGAGGATCCATGGTCTTAACGAGGAAAGGGATGCTTCCTGGCGTGCGCACCGTACTGCGATGGATCGAGTTGGCGCTCGGACCACCGGCAGTTCTGGTGTGGATCGTCGTGCTGTTCAGCTCGTGCCGCCCGCCGCATCCCAATCGAATCGTCATCGGATCGAAGAACTTTACCGAGCAGTTGATTCTCGGCGAGCTGTTGGCGCAGCAGATCGAGAGCAAGACCAACCTTGCGGTGGAGCGCCGTTTCTACCTTGCTGGCACCTACATCTGCCATCAGGCGATTCTCGCAGGACGCATTGACCTCTATCCCGAGTACACGGGTACGGCGCTCACCGCCATCTTGAAAGAGAAGCCGGGAGGGGATCGGGCACAAACCTACCACCAGGTCAAAACCGAATACGGCAAACGTTTCGGCCTAAGCCTAGGCCCAACCCTCGGCTTCGACGATACCTTTGCCATCGAAGTTCGGGGCGAGGATGCCCGTCGTCTGCACCTGGCAACCATGTCGCAGGCGGCCGCCTATACCCCGAACTGGCGGGCGGGATTCGGCTACGAATTCATGGAGCGTTCCGACGGCTACAAGGGGTGGATTGCAGCGTATGGACTGCGCTTTGCCGGGCCTCCGCGAATCATGGATCTTGGGCTGCTGGGTCGTGCCCTCCGAGACAAGCAGGTGGACCTCATCGCGGGCAACCGGACCGATGGCCTGATCGCAGCCCTTGACTTGGCAGTGCTCGAGGATGATCGGCATTATTTTCCTCCTTATGAAGCGGTGCCCGTCTTTCGTCAGGACCTGCTGGCACGTCATCCCGAGCTCGGCGGTGTGTTCGATGAGCTGGCCGGAAAGATTTCCGACGGCGACATGCGTGAACTCAACTATGCGGTGGACGGCCAACACTTGGATGTGAAACAGGTTGTTCGAAGCTTTCTCGAACGTAAGAAATTGTGACCACCACCGAACGCTTAAGGCTTCCTCACCCCATCTCTACTGTGCCGCTTCGCGATCCACTCCGAGCGTCCGGAGTATTGGCTCGAGGAAGCGTCGGTACTTATTCAGCATTACTTCATCATCCGACGCCAGGGCGATCTTGACTGCTTTCGCTGTCGCCGGCGTCACCAGTTCAAGTCGGCCAACAAAGACGCGGACCACCTGCGACGGCGCGGGATCAACCCGGAGTGGCAAGACCTGGTCGATGAATCCGCGCGGCACGAGGTAGATCAGGCGGCTGCCTTCTTCGAACCAGGCGTCGCGCCAGGTCTCGATCATGGCGTGTGCTTCATCGGGATAAAGACCTTGATCGATCAAAAGGCCCTCCAGATCGGCGAGGAGAGCCTCCAGGTTGCCGGTCAGTTCGGGGGGCGCCAGAACTGTTTCATCCGTGGGTGCGCCCAGGACACGATAGCCGACCCGCTCTCCCCGCCGCTCGAAAAGAATCACAGCGGGCAGTGGGTCGTCGAGGCTCTTCACGAACAGTTCGCCGGCGACGTTCAGCTTGGCAGACAGCGGCAACGAAGCGGCAGAGACTCCTCGATAGAAAAGAAACTTCTCCTGCTCCTCGCTTGCTCTGGTCTTGACGCCTAGCGGTGTGGAAGAGGTTTCGCGGGCAGCGTAGTAGCGATTGGAGCGAACCTCGCGCGGAAACTCGCCGCTCAGCTTGGGGGAAATGGTGATCCCGCTCCAGGCGATGCTCCCATCGGTCCGCAACTGACGTAAATCGGTAGTGCGCAAGGCCTCGCTGGGCTCAGAACACACCGCATGGGGATACCACTCCGTGAACACTCCCTTCGAGAACGACACGTGAACCGACACCGTCACATCCTGGGCAGAGTAGAAGTACAGAACCGGCGTCTCCATACGAATCGTTCCCCGAAGACCCACTTTGTAATTGATGTCGCTGAAATGCTCCACGAACCTCGGTAGATCCGTAGGCCCCCTGAGTGGCACCCATTCGATCGCGTTACCATCGGTGCCGGCAACGGCGGTAAACGTCCCCCACTCGTGAACCTTCAGCTCGGGTAAGGTCTGCTGCGCCTCGGCAACGAGTACGCTCGCACAACCCAAGGCCAACAACACACAGGCTAGGAGGAGAGGCGATAGAAATCTGACTTCTGTAGGCGAGAGTAATTTTCCCATCCGGATGTTCCTTTGCGAAAAATCTTGTGCCGATGTGGTGCTTACAGCTCTGAGGGCGGAGGCCAACTTCATAGCCCACATTCCCAGAGACGCGAGCGAAGCTTCGAGTGTTAACAAAGGCTGCAAGCTTTCGGGGAAGGTTAAGAGGAGGATGCGGCTACTTTTCGCCGGCCGGAGTAGTGCCTCCGGACCAGGAGCGCTCCCAATGGCGCCAAATCGAAATGTCGTCAAACCCGAGTTCGTTCCACCACACATCGAGCATGGGTTGATCGAGACCGAGGATTCCCTCCTTCGTGACGCGTGGGGGCGGAGGGGCGAGTGCTCGCAACCGGTGGTAGACGAGCTCTCTCTGGCCCCCATCCACACGTGTGAGCAGATGCCACAGAGTCAGTGAGTCGCGTGGGCGAGAAGCAGACAGCACGACAGCCAGATCCCTGGTCCGCTCCTCGGGTGTGTTGTCGGCAAAATCGAAGCTTGCCAAGGCAGCGCGAAGCTCGGGGGATGAGTCTTCGAAGTATGGTGTGCCCGGCCCCACCTTGGGCCGGGTGGCGCAGGCTGCGCCGGCGGGAATAAAGGACTCGTGGCCATTCAGCTTGAAACCTACCCACCCCATGGCTGTGCGCACGAGGCCGGCTCCCGAATCGTCCACTTCCAAGGTATAGGCGCAACCTAAGTCCACGGTCACTGCCGATGGGGTGTCGACGACGAATTGGCCGGGAGGTCCCCAGATGTAGGTATGGATTGTGCCGCGATCCAACGCGATCCACTTTAGCCCCCTGCCCACGTTCAGCAGATGCAGGCGCGTGCCCGGCTCCAGGTCGATCTGGCCGACGTCTTCCGCGCGCAGGCGGGCGCGTGACTGCCGGTCGGTTTCAAGCACCTGCCCGATGGCCAGACGGATCTCCCCCTTGGGGGTAACAGCGTCTCGTCCAATGCGAGGAGTGCCTGCCAATTGGGACACGTTCCAACCAGCCGCGGTAACCGGGGCCGGCTTCTTCCTCGACACCAGAAATATTCCGCCAACGATGGCCACCACGGCGGCGGTTGCCAGTGCGGGAAATAGCCACATCCGCCAAGGATGGGACCACCACGGTCGATCGGGAACAAGGTCGGGAAATGCAGGGGCTGGACGGTCATGATGAAAACTGCCCAGAAGTGCTTCCAATCTACGGATTTCAGGGTCGGGCTCGCCAGACCCATCCCACAGATAGTCGTTGTCCTTGGTCAGGGATTCGTTCCGCGTTTGGTTGTTTTCACTATTCATGACTAGCGCGTCTCCTGCTGCGGGCGGTCGCTGTCCTGGTAGGAGCTCAATCGCGCACGGAGCTGCTGCATGCCGCGATGCAGATTGACTCGAACCGAGCCATGCGTCATCCCCGTGCGTGCCGCGATCTCAGGACCGGTCATACCCTCCACCAACCGCAGAATCAGTGTTTCCCGGTATGCCTCCGACAGGCTCCTGATGGCGTCGAGAATCGCGTTCGCCTCTCCTTGATAGTCCCCGCGAGCACCTACCCTCGGGCTACCTTGTTCGGGCACCTCGTCGTTAAGTTGGTCTTCCGGTAACGAGTGCCGGTGGTAGTCCTTGGCTCGATTGCGGGCAATAGCAACCAGCCAGGCTCCGAAACTTCCGGCTTCGCGGAGCGCGGAAAGGCGGCGAAGGGCCGTCAGGAAGACGTCTTGGACCAGGTCATCGACTTCGTCCACGGGGACCCTTGCCAGTAGAACTCCGTGCACCAAGCGCGCATACCGATCGTAGAGCCGCCCGAAGGCCGTGCGGTCTCCACGCCTTGCCGCATCCACCAACATCTTGTCGCCGGAGGTGTCGGATGCAGAGTGCTCCACGGGCAAGTCCCTGGCTCCTGTCGCGAGCAAGTCAACCCAGCCTTCCGACGTCAAGGCCATCGAGAAGAAACCCCGCGAAATGATAGACGTTAGAACACGACGAAGTGTTAACACACCC
>Ga0187778_10001180_pt1 | contig 18348 bp, 19 predicted proteins | sample 1015_Q2_SP5_20_M_FD_132418 | JGI IMG/M metagenome (GOLD analysis project Ga0187778, IMG submission 132418) | Tropical peat soil microbial communities from peatlands in Department of Meta, Colombia - 1015_Q2_SP5_20_MG | ecosystem: Environmental > Terrestrial > Soil > Wetlands > Peat | place...
CACCTCGTCGGCGAGCGCGCGGGTGAACTCAATAATATCCTCACCCAAGGCGGCTTCCGGCGCAGCCAATCCATTGCCTACCGGCCGGCCTGCGAAGGCTGCCGCGCCTGCGTCTCCGTTCGCGTCGTCGCCAAGGATTTTCGCCCCACCCAAAGCATGCGCCGCATCCTGCGGCGCAACGCCGATATTGCCGGCAACATGCGGATCGCAGTGCCGACATCCGAACAATATGCGGTATTTCGCGCCTATCTCGATTCCCGGCACCGCGACGGCGGCATGGCCGATATGACCGTGCTCGATTACGCCATGATGGTCGAGGACAGTCACATCGAAACTCGCATCATCGAATATCGTCGCCGCGACCGCGACGCCGAAGCGATCAAAGGGCCTGCCGGAGAGCTTGTCGCCATCGCCTTGACCGATGTTCTCAACGATGGCCTGTCCATGGTCTATTCGTTTTTCGAGCCTGAAGAAGCGGCGCGCTCGCTCGGCACGTTCATGGTACTGGACCATATAGCGCGCGCCCAGCGCATGGGACTTGCTTACGTCTATTTGGGCTATTGGGTGCGCGGCTCGCGGAAGATGGACTATAAGAGCCGCTTTCTACCGCAAGAGAGGCTGATGCCCGATGGCTGGGCGCGCGTGGATTAGCGCCATGCCGTCGTGTATCGCCGAACGGAGGGATTGATGCGACTTTCAATTGTCATTACTGCCGCCGCCATCCTTTTTGCGCTCGGTCTTGCGGCGCTGGCGCAGACCGCGCCGCCGCACAGCGGCGAAACTTCCAAAGGCAAAGCGCTTGTCGACGTCAACGGAATGACGCTCTATGTCTTCGACCGCGACGCTTCGGGAAAGTCGAATTGCACCGGGCAGTGCGCGACCAATTGGCCGCCCTTGATCGCCGACACGGATGCCAAGTCGTCGGGCGATTTTTCTTTCATCACGCGGGACGATGGCCGCAAGCAATGGGCCTACAAGGGCAAGCCGCTCTATACCTTTAGCAAGGATAAAAATGCGGGCGACGCCACCGGCGACGGCGTCAACAACGTCTGGCACATGACGGCGCCTTAGGGCATGATCCGGAAAAGTGGAAACCGGTTTTCCGAAAAAGATCATGCCCCACTAAAAACCTAGGCATGATCCGGAAAAGTGGAAACCGGTTTTCCGAAAAAGATCATGCCCCACTAAAAACCTAGGCATGATCCGGAAAAGTGGAAACCGGTTTTTCCGAAAAGATCATGCCGATCGAAAACCGAGAGCCGTAATCGATTAAGCGATCGCGCTCTGGCGTAACGGACGTGCTCGCCGCATAGCGCGCCATTATAGTTCCAAATCGGCGAGCGCCCGCAACGCATAGAACTGGACCGGCTCACGGCGTCCTTTCACCGGCGCCTGATGAAGTTCGTGGCCGTCGAGCTTCAGGCCCGCGGCATCGGCGGCCTGACGCGATACGATGACGGCGCAGTCGTAGTCCTTGGTCAGGCTTTCCAGGCGCGCGCACGTATTCACGGTATCGCCGATCGCGGTAACGATTTGCGAGCGCGGCGGACCCATCGCGCCGACGATGGCTTCGCTGAAGTGAATGCCGATCCCGATCCGCAATGGCTCGCGCAGATCGCCGCGCAACCGATAATTCAATTGGTCGAGCCGCCCCAGCATTTGCCGCGCGCCGCGCACCGCGTCCACCGGACCAGTCTTGGGGTCGGCGGCATAAAGGCCGTAGAGCGCCATCAGCCCGTCGCCGGTGAATTGCGAATAGTGACCGTTGGTTTCCGCCAGCGCCCGCGTCATCTCGTAGAAAAACTGATTGAGGATGAATAGCACGTCATACGGCAACCTGGCCTCGGCCAGGCTTGTGGATGCGCGCAGATCGACGAACGCGACCGTGATCGGCCGTTCGCTTCCTTCCAGGCCTCCGCGGGTGCCGCATTCGGCGGCGGTGGCGTCAGCGGCCAAAAGCGGCATCACCGCAAGATCGATGGTCGGACGAATCTGACAGGCAAGCCGCATGCCCGGCGTGCCGCCGATACGCGCAAGCGCTTTGGCTTCGAGCCCCGTCGCCTGCGGAAGTCGTTCGAGGCCCTTGGTCACCAGTACGCGACAGGTGGTGCACCGGGCGCGCCCGCCGCACACCGACGCGTGAGCGATTCCGTTACCACGCAGCGTTTCCAGCACCGTGGCGCCGGGCAAGATCGGCATGCGGCGTCCGTTGGCGTGGGACAAGATCGGCGGCCGGCTACGGCGGTACTTCCAGGCGCGGATGCCGCGTCCGGTGAACGGCAACAGCGTCAGCCCAATGATCGACCCAAAGCCGATATAGACCATGCGATCGACCGCAGCGGCCGACTGCGCCGTCAAGTTGGAATCCTCAAGCGAGGATTTCACAAAGTCCGGATCGGCTTTTGCCTCGCGCACGACCTGGTTGCCGCCGGTCACATAGCCGGCGAGCGCCAGCGTCGGCAGCAGCAATCCATAGGTGAAAAACAGCGGCCGCCACGCCGGGTACCAGCGTTTTGTCCGCAGCCAATAATGGACGCCGATGCAGGCGTGGACCCACACCGTGATGAGTGCAATCATTTGCACCGCGCCGAGCCAAGGCCGGTGCAGCCACTGACTGATCAGGACGGTGTTATAATAGGTCGTGGTGTCGAGCGTGATCTCGGCTATGCGCGTGCCGACGACGTGAAACATCAGCAAGTAAGGGATGCAGAGGCCGAGCGTAACCTGGGTCAATTCCCAGCGGCTTAACCGCAACGAGCGCCGAATGTAGATCGACCACAGCGCATTGCTGTAGTGGACGAGAAACGCCGTCGTGAGAATCGCGGTGCCGATCCAGGTCCGCCATGGATACATCAGGAAATTGCGCGTCGCTTCGGCGTCTTCGAATGAGACGAGCAGCAGGCAGTGCGCGGTCAAATGACAGATCACAAAGCTGAGCATGGTGAGCCCGCTTGCAATCCGTAGCCATGCTCGCCAGACTCGAAAATCGGCCGTCATTGCCTGTCCGTTCGTTACGCCGCGGAAACCTCTCCCGCCAAACCTCGATCGTTTGCGGGGAGCAAAAATTCCGGTGGGTGAATTATAGGTGGATTTGGCTTGAAAATACGCCAATCGAAAATGCCGGCCGAATTCTGCCGACGATCAATCTTCGCTCGCGCCGCCGGTCGTGGAGCCGCCATCGGCATTGCCGAATTTGTTGGTCTTCGGAAAGCCTTTCGGGGCAAGCCGGCCGGCATCGGCGCGGTTGCCGCGCCAATCGGTGAGCTCTTTGAGCGACAGATTAAAGACGCGGCCGGCGGAGTCAGTCCAGCTCAGGCCCTTCTCTATTTCGAAGGTCTTCAGGTCCGACAGGCCGCCGTCTTTGTGCCGCTGCAGGCGCACGCCGCGCCCGCGCGTCATTTCCGGCACTTGATCGATGGGGAAGATCACCATCTTCCGGTTCTCGCCGATGGCGGCGGCGAATTCACCCTCGACCGGCGCGACGGCGCGCGCCTCGTCGGGCGCCTTGACGTTAAGAACTTGCTTGCCCTTGCGCGTATTGGCGAGACACTCGTCCTCCGGGGCGATGAATCCCCTGCCCTGACTGCTGGCGACGATCAGCTTGCGGCCGCCCTGATAACGGAACACCGATACGATGTCGGCCTCCTGCTCGAGATCGATGAACAGCCGGACCGGCTCGCCATGGCCGCGGCCGCCGGGCAGTTTCGCCGCTTCGATGGTGTAGAACCGGCCGTTGGTGGCGAAGACCAAAAGCTTCGACGTAGTCTCGGCGAAAAATGCGCGCTTTAGCCCATCGTCGGCCTTGAACGATAATCCCGCAAGGTCGGCGACCTGGCCGCGCAAGGCGCGGATCCAACCCTTTTCCGACACTACGACCGTAATCGGCTCGCGTTCGACCAGCGCCTCTTCGATCGCCGCCTCGTCGTGCGCGGGCGCCTGCGCGAAGCCGGTGCGGCGCTTGCCGAGCGGGGTTTTCGGGCCGAACCTGTCGCGCACGGCGCGAACCTGGTCGGCGATGACCTTCCATTGCTGCTTCTCCGAACGCAACAACTCCTCGATCGACTTTTTTTCCGCGCGCAAATCCTTGTCTTCCCGGCGGATCTCCATCTCTTCGAGCCGGCGCAAATTGCGCAGCCGCATGTTCAGAATGGCGTCGGCCTGAACGTCCGACAGTTTGAAGCTTTTCATCAGAACGGGCTTCGGCTCGTCCTCTTGGCGGATGATCTTGATGACCTTGTCGATATTGAGATAGACGACGAGATAGCCGCCCAGAACTTCAAGCCGGTGCTCGATTTGCGCCAAGCGGTGGCGCGAGCGGCGCAGCAGAACTTCGCGCCGGTGTGCCAGCCATTCGCCGAGCGCCTCGGCCAGACCCACGACTTTCGGAATCCGCCCGCGCAGCAAGACGTTCATGTTGAGCGGCACGCGGCTTTCGAGTTCGGTGAGCTTGAAAAGGCTTTCCATCAAAAGCGCGGGATCGACCGACCGCGAGCGCGGCTCGAAGACGATGCGCACATCCTCCGCCGACTCGTCGCGCATGTCGGCGAGAAGCGGCAGCTTCTTCTCGTTGATCAGTTCGGCGATCCGCTCGATCAGCCGCATCTTTTGCACCTGCCAGGGAATTTCGGTGACCACCACCTGATAGGTGCCGCGGCCGGTCTCCTCGGTTTTCCATCGCCCCCGGACGTGGAACGAGCCGCGGCCGCTGGCATAAGCTTCGGCTATCGCCTCGGGCGGATCGACCACAAGGCCGCCGGTCGGAAAATCCGGCCCCGGCACATATTTGAGGAGCGTGCGCGTGCGCGCCTTCGGCTGCTCGATCAGATAGAGCGCCGCGTCGCACAGTTCGGCGACGTTGTGCGGCGGGATCGAGGTCGCCATCCCGACCGCGATCCCCTGCGCCCCGTTCGCCAACAGATTCGGGAACGCCGCCGGCAGCACGACGGGCTCTTGCATCACCCCGTCATAGCTCTGCCGGAAATCGACGGCGTCTTCGTCGATACCCTCGAGCAAAAGCCGCGCGACCTCGGTCAGCCGCGCCTCGGTGTACCGATAGGCCGCCGGATTGTCGCCATCGATATTGCCGAAATTACCCTGGCCGTCGACCAGCGGATAACGCGAGGAAAAATCCTGCGCGAGCCGCACCAGCGCGTCATAGATGGCTTGATCGCCGTGCGGATGGAAATTGCCCATGACATCGCCGACGATCTTGGCCGATTTTTTGAATTGCGCGCCGGGATCGAGGCGCAGTAGGCGCATGCCATAGAGGATACGGCGGTGAACAGGCTTGAGCCCGTCGCGCGCATCCGGTAGGGCGCGGTGCATGATCGTGGAGAGCGCATAAGCGAGATAGCGCTCCTCAAGCGCCTCGCGCAGCGCAATGTCCTGAACCGGGCTCGGCTCGCCAGGAATCACTTTCTTGGCCATGGCAGTTCACCGCTACTCCTGTTGGCGACGCCGAACAAGAGACGAACCACGTCCGCCGACAGCGCCGGCGCGGTCCCTGCACGCCTGTGCGATACTCGGGTGTAGAATGTCGTCGGAGGACAAAGGCCGATGAGCAATCCGGGTCAAAGCCGTCCCGAACGGAGGCTCGCCGCGATCTTGGCCGCCGATATAGCCGGTTATAGCCGGCTGATGAGCGACGACGAGGCGGGCACCGCGCACGCCTTGCTAGAACACCGGGCTGCCATCGCCCCGATTGTGGCCAGCCATGGCGGCCGGATCGTCAAGACCACCGGCGACAGCGTCTTGCTTGATTTCTCTTCCGTTGTGGCCGCCGTCGAGTGCGCGGCGGCAATCCAAAAGGTCATGTCGGAACGGAACGCCGCTCTCCCGCCCCATCGGCAAATGCTGTTTCGCATCGGCGTCAATGTGGGCGATGTGCTCGTCGAAGGCGATGATATCCTTGGCGACGGCGTAAACATTGCCGCCCGGCTTGAAGGTATTGCAGAACCGGGAGGCATCTGCATCTCGGACGATGCTTACCGGCAAGTCCAAGGAAAAATCTCAGCGCAATTTGTCGACGGCGGCGAGCAGCAGCTAAAAAACATATCGCGTCCGGTGCGGGTCTATCGCGTTTTTCCGCAAGGAGCCGCCGGCGCGAGACCCGCGCTGGCGCTGCCCGACAAGCCCTCGATCGCCATCCTTCCCTTCGACAACATGAGCGAGGTCAGCGAGGACATCTATTTTGCCGACGGAATTGCCGAGGACATCATCACCGAGCTGTCGCGCTATCCTGACCTCTTTGTCGTCGCCCGCAATTCCTCTTTTACCTATCGCGGGAGGGCGGCTCGGGTTACCGAAATAGCGCGCGAGCTCGGCGTTCGTTATGTGCTCGAAGGAAGCGTCCGGCGGGCGGGCAAGCGAATTCGCATCAGCGCTCAACTGATCGACGCGGGGAGCGGCAAGCATCTGTGGGCGCAACGTTACGATCGCGATCTTGCCGACCTGTTCGCCATCCAAGACGAAGTCACCCAGAGCATCGTTGCGGTGCTGCCGGAACGTGTTCAGGCGGCGGCATTCGATCGGGCAAGCCGCAAAACCAGCAACTCGTTGGACGCCTACGATCATCTCCTGCGCGGTAAGTATTATCACCACTTGGAGACTGCGGCCGACAACCGCGAAGCGGAATCGCATTTCGATCGGTCGATCGAGCTCGACCCGCTGTTCGCATCGGCTTACGCCTGGAAGGCCTGTACGCTTGGCCAAGCCCTGGGCAGCGAATTCCGCCCCCGCACGCCGGAAAATCACCAGCAAATCGTCCAGTTGCTCGAACGGGCAACGAGCATCGATGCGAACGACACCGAGTGCCATCGCATCATGTCCCGCATTGCGCTCATGCAAGGCAAATACGCCAAGAGCGAATACCATCTCGAACGCGCGCTGGCGCTCAATCCCAACGATCCGCGTCTTGTCGTGCAACGCGGCATTAACCTGACTTTTTTGGGCAGCCCGAAGCCGCTATTCCGTGGATCGAGCGGGCAATGCGGCTCGACCCGTTCTCCGCCCACCGTTATTACCTCGACCTGGTGCGCGCGCTGTTCATGGCCAAGTGTCCCGATGAGGCGACAGCCGTCCTCGAACGGACGGTGCGGAGCCATTGGGAGCACTACCTTTGGCTCGCGGCATGCCATGCGGCTGCGGGCGACCGGACGGCGGCCTATCAAGCCGGACAACAAGCCCTGGCGCTGCGGCCGAACCTGTCGATCGCCGCCTACGCCGACGGGCGGTTCAAATGGAAACACGCGGAAGACAAAGCCCGCTTGTGCGACGCGCTGGCGCAAGCCGGACTGCCATCTTGATCGTGAGAAAAAGCTTAGCGAGAGCTTCGCATCAGCGCGGCAATTAAATGCGCGCGCGCCTCCGGGAGCGAGAGTCCACGCGGCGCGAAGGCGTGCCGATCCAAGAAAAAGCCGGTCAGCGCAAAAGCATCCGCAAGATCTTCCGCCCTCTGCGGTGCGCGCTCGTCGTGCAGAAATTCCGGCAGGCGCATCAGCCTGTCCCGATAGGCCTCGCCGGCGGCGCGCGACACCGCGCGGCCGGAACGCGGCGAGACATAGATGAGATCGTCCTTTGCTCCAGTCGCGGCGCAAGCCGCGAGATCGAGCCCGAAGCCAAGCTCCGCCAGGAAATCGAGCTCGAAGCGCGCGATCATCGGCGCGGCAACGCGCGGATCGCCGAGACGGTCGAGGATCGCCTGCAGCGCCTCGTAGATGGAAGCATGCGGCTCGCGCTCGGCAAGGAGGCGACAGAGAGCGGCAAGATGGGTCACGCCGTGGACCGCATGCGCGGCGGAGAGAAAGCCGGCGGCGCGCAAATTCGACCCCTCCACCGCATAGTGTCCAAGATGCTCGTCGAGCCGCGCCCGCCACGTCGCGCGAACGGCATTGCCGGCCTGCAAAATGCCGCGCAAGCGCACGCCGGCTCCGCCGCGGACCAGGCCGAGATGCCGCCCGTGCGCGTACGTCATCAGTTCGAGAATGGCGCTGGTCTCGCCGTGCCGTTTGGCGCCGAGAACGACGCCTTCATCCGTCCATTCCATGGAATGACCGTCACTCCTTGGGGAATTCCAGTCCCATCGCGCTGTAGCGCTGCGGATCGTCGTCCCATCCTTCCCGCACCTTGACGTGAAGGAAAAGATGCACCGGCTGTTCGATCGCCGCGGCGATCTCGGCGCGCGCCGCCGCGCCGATCGCCTTAATGGTCTGGCCGCCCTTGCCGAGCACGATTTTGCGCTGGCTTTCGCGCTCTACATAAACGGTTTGTTCAATGCGCACCGAACCGTCGTTGAGCTCCTTCCAGGCGTCGGTCTCGACCGTCGACTGATAAGGAAGCTCCTGGTGCAGCCGCAAATAGAGCTTTTCCCTTGTGATCTCGGCCGCGAGCTGGCGCGACGGCGCGTCCGAGATCTGGTCTTGCGGATAGAGCCACGGTCCGGGCGGAACCTGCGTCGCAAGCCAAGCTTTCAAATCGGCGATCCCGTCGCCGGAAAGCGCCGAAATCATGAACGTTGCCGCGAAATCGGCCCGCTCATTGGCGCTTTTAGTCAAAGCGAGCAGCGCCGGCTTGTCGATCAAGTCGATCTTGTTGAGGACAAGCGCTTTCGCCGGGCGAACGTCTTTGAGCATATGCAGGATCTTGTCGTCGTCTTCGGTAATGCCCTTGCGCGAGTCGATCAAAAGCGCAACGACATCGGCCTCCTGCGTGCTGCTCCAGGCGGAACCAACCATGGCGCGATCGAGCCGCCGCCTGGGCGCAAATATTCCCGGCGTGTCGACGAAGATGAGTTGCGTGGGGCCTTCGATGGCGACGCCGCGGACGGTGGTGCGGGTCGTTTGCACTTTCGGCGTCACGATCGAGACTTTGGCGCCGACCAGGGCGTTGATCAGGGTGGATTTTCCGACATTCGGCGCCCCGATCAACGCCACGAAGCCGCAGCGCGGCGGGCCTGGCGTCTGATCAACCATTGCGTCGCGCCGGCTCGACGCCTTCGCGGGCCAGCATGGCGGCGGCAGCCGCTTGTTCGGCGGCGCGCTTGGAGCGTCCTTGTCCCTCGGCTGGCGCCAGCGCCGGAAGCTGCACCGCGACGCGGAATTCCGGGCTGTGATCCGGCCCGGAGCGCGCCACTTCGCGATAAGCGGGAGTCGGCAGCCCGCGCGCTTGCGCCCATTCCTGCAATATCGTCTTGGGATCGCGCAGCGGCTGCGCGGTCGCGCGCAATCGCGCCTGCCATAACCGTTCGACGAGTTCTTCCGCGGCTTTGTAGCCGCCGTCGAGATAGACCGCGCCGATCACGGCCTCGCACACGTCGGCGAGGATCGCGGGCCTCGTCCGCGCCCCGGCATTGTGCTCCGAGGAACCGACCCGGATGGCCGCGCCGAGATCGATGTTGCGTGCGACATCGGCGCAGGTTTCCTTGCGCACGAGATCGGCGAGCCGGCCCGACAGCTCGCCTTCATCGGCTTTCGGAAATGCGCGGTAGAGCATGTCCGAAATGATCAGGCCGAGCACGTGGTCGCCGAGAAATTCCAGCCGCTGATAGCTGCCGGCGCGGTTGCGCGCGCCTTTAAGCGCCGAAATATGCGTCAGTGCAACTTCCAGCATCGCGGCGTCGGCGAACCGGTAGCCGATGCGTTCTTCGAGATCGGTTGCGGCGCGCTTGCGGCGACGCGACGGCTTACGGCCATCGGGCGCGGCGGGTTGGTCGGCAACGGGTTCGCGGGCTAAGGCAGTTTTTCGATTCCGACGGCTCTTCATCGCACCAGGGTGAACAGGCGGCCCCATCGCACTGCCCAAGGCCAGCGCCACACCTCCCAAGCATGGGTATCGTCGCGGATCGAGAAGAAGATGATTTGCGCCCTGCCTATCAAATTTTCGGCAGGCACATAACCGACCTGACTCAGCACGCGGCTGTCGGTGGAGTTGTCGCGATTATCACCCATCATGAAATATTCGCCGGGCGGCACGGTGTAGACCGGGGTGTTATCGTAAAAGCCGTTGTCGGTGAGATCGAGCGTGTCGTAACTAACCCCGTTCGGCAGCGTCTCGCGGTATTGCTTGACCCGCTGGACCACGCCGTCGTCGTCGGTGATGAAATCCTCGACGCGCTGGCGCGGTACGGGCACGCCGTTGATGTTAAGCACGCCGTCGATCATCTGAATGCGATCGCCCGGCAGGCCAATGACGCGCTTGATGTAGTCGATCGAGTCGTCCTTGGGCAGCCGGAACACCACGACATCGCCGCGCTGCGGCTGAGAGGAAAGGATACGTCCGGAAAAGATCGGCGGCGAGAACGGAAACGAGTAGTGCGTATAGCCGTAGGAGAATTTGGAAACGAACAGATAATCGCCGACTAGGAGTGTCGGGATCATCGAACCGGATGGAATATTGAAGGGCTGGAATAGGAAGGTCCGGATCACAAGCGCGATGATCAGCGCATGAATGACGACCCGTACTGTCTCGGCAAAGCCGCCTTCTTTCCGCTTGGTTCCGGTCTGCACACTCATCGGCCTGTCATCTCGCATAAAGGCGCGCCCGCGGCGATCTTGTAGCCTCTGGGGCGGTCACAAGCAATTACGCGCGGGATTTGGTCGCGGGTTCCCAAAAGCGCCCGCTAAAGTTCATTTTTGCCAGGATTAACATGCGCTTATGGCTCAACCTCAGTCTCGCATCGCGGTAGACGGGCAGCCGAGCCGCAGCGAAGTCGGACGGTCTAGGCGCGGGAATCGGCGGCGAGAATCGCGGAGATCACGACGAATGCATGCGCCATGGGACCTTCGTCGGTAATCGTGACGTCGATCCGCGCCTCATATCCTTTGGGCGTAATCGCTAAAAGCCGGCGCTTGGCGCCGCCGGTAAGCTCCATGGTGGGCCGTCCGCCGGGCAAATTGACCACGCCCATATCGCGCCACCACACCCCGGCACGCAGGCCCGTTCCGAGCGCCTTGGCGCAGGCTTCCTTGGCGGCGAAGCGCTTGGCGTAGGTCTCGACCCGATTTCGCCGTCTATCGGCGCGCGACCGCTCGGTCGCGGTAAAGATACGATCGAGAAATCGGTCGCCGTGCCGGTCGATCACCTTAGCGATGCGGCGCGCATCGGTGATGTCGGAGCCGATGCCAAGGATCATCGCACCCCGCTTTGGCGGCCGGCTTGCGCCCTGCCCCGGTCCATTGCCGAGCGCATCAGCCGAACCGCTGCGCCCAGCCCGGCAAAGATGGCCTCGCCGACGAGGAAATGGCCGATATTGAGTTCGACGATTTCGTCGAGGCTTGCGATTTTTTCCGCGCTGAGAAAATCGAGGCCGTGACCGGCATGAACTTCAAGTCCCGCGCTTTGCGCGAGCTTGGCGCCATGCGCGATGCGATGAAATTCCGCCACCGCCGCGGTCCCCTGCCCGGCGGTCAGCGCGTCGCACCAGGTGCCGGTATGGATCTCGATCACCGACGCGCCGATCCCGGCCGCGGCGTCGATCTGCGCGGGTTCGGCGGCGATGAACAGCGATACGCGAATGCCGGCGCCCGCCAATTCGCCGACCGCCCGGCGCAACGTCTCGCGCTGGCCTGCGGCATCGAGCCCGCCTTCGGTGGTCCGCTCCTCGCGGCGCTCGGGAACGATACAGGCGGCATGCGGCTTGAGCTTGCGCGCGATGCCGATCATTTCCGCAGTCGCCGCCATTTCCAGGTTCAGCGGTTTGCCGAGGCGTTCTTTAAGCCGCACCACGTCCGCATCGACGATGTGGCGGCGATCTTCGCGCAGATGCGCGGTGATACCGTCCGCGCCGGCTGCAATCGCCACTTCGGCGGCCTTCACCGGATCGGGATGCCGCCCGCCGCGCGCGTTGCGCACGGTTGCGACATGATCGATGTTCACGCCAAGCCGGATGGGGGCAACGGGCATATCGGCCATCAATTCAGGTCATCGATCGGGCGAAGTGCGGCATCGGTCTTACCCATTGACCCGCTCGGCCGCCGCGACCACCTTTTTCGCGCGCAATTGGGAAATGATCGAGGTGAGGTGCTTGAGGTTATAGACTTCAAGGTCGATCGTCAGCTCGGTGAAATCGGGCGACTGCCGCGTCATGCGGATATTGTCGATATTGCCATCGTGCTCGGCGATCACTTGCGCGATTTGCGCGAGCGTCCCCGGCTCGTTGACCGACTGCACCGCAAGCCGCGCCGGAAACCGCTGCGGCGCCTTTTCGTCAATATCCCACCGGACATCCAGCCAGCGTTCGGGCTCGTCCTCGAATTGTTTGAGCGCCTCCGATTGGATGGGGTAGATCGTAATTCCCTCGCCCGGCGTCATGATGCCGACGATGCGGTCGCCCGGAACCGCGCCGCCATTGGGCGCGAAGCGCACCGGGAGATCCGAATTGATGCCGCGGATCGGGATTGCCCCGCCGTCGGTTTCCACCGGCAGCTTGAATTTTACCGCCCGGCCTAAATTCAAGCCGAACCAGCCGCTGTCCGATTTCGGCGCGACCGGCGTGACGCGTTCGTCCTTGTAGTCGGGATACATCGCACGAGCGACGTCGGACGCCTTCATCTCGCCGCGGCCGACCGCCGACATCACGTCGTCGATGGAGCCGCGGGCAAGCCGCGGCAAGGCACCTTCGAGCTTCTCGTCGGAATATTCGATCTTGGCGCGCTGGCACAGGCGCTCGACGATACGTCGCCCAAGGCCGGAATATTGGTGACGCACCGCGTCGCGGGTCGCGCGGCGGATGGCGTCGCGCGCCTTGCCGGTCACGACGATCGACTCCCAGGCCGCCGGAGGCGCGGTCTGCGCTTTCGAGGTCAGGATCTGCACCTCGTCGCCATTGTGCAGCTCCGAACTGAGCGGCGCGATTTTGCCGTTGATCTTGGCGCCGATCGCCATGTTGCCGACATCGGTGTGCACCGCATAGGCGAAGTCGATCGGCGTGGCGCGGCGGGGCAGCGCAATCAGCTTTCCTTTCGGGGTGAAGCAAAAAACCTGATCGTGGAACAATTCAAGCTTGGTGTGCTCCAAAAACTCTTCCGGATTGGAGCCTTCCGCCAATAGTTCGATGGTGCGGCGCAGCCAGGCATAGGCATTCGATTCGCGCGACAGCATTTCCGTCGGCGAACCGAGTTCGTCCTTGTACAGCGCATGCGCGGCGATGCCGTATTCGGCGATCTGCTGCATCTCGCGGGTGCGGATCTGCAATTCGACGCGCTGCTTGCCGGGACCGATCACGGTCGTGTGGATCGAACGATAGTCGTTTTGCTTTGGGGTCGAGATGTAGTCCTTAAAGCGCCCCGGCACGACCGGCCAGGTGGTGTGAACGATGCCGAGCGCCTGATAACACTCGGCGACGCTGCCGACCATGACGCGGAAACCCAAAATGTCCGACAATTGCTCGAAGCCCAGCGCCTTGCGCTCCATCTTGCGCCAGATCGAATAGACCCGTTTGCGCCGGCCCGAAACCTCCGCGGCGATCCCGCGATCGGCAAGCTTCTTGGCCAATTGCTGCTCGATCTCGGTGATCCAGTCTTTCGAGCGAGCCGCCAGCGCTTCAAGCCGCTCGCTCAAAACCTTGTAGGCTTCCGGGTTGAGCTCCCGGAACGCGAGATCTTCGAGTTCTTCGCGCATCTGCTGCATGCCCATGCGTCCGGCCAGCGGCGCATAGATTTCGAGGGTCTCGTCGGCGGTGCGGCGGCGAGCCGCGGGCGGCTGATGCGACAGCGTGCGCATATTATGCAGCCGATCGGCGAGCTTGATCAGAAGCACGCGCACGTCCTCGGCCACCGCAAGCAGAAGCTTGCGCAGGTTTTCCGCCTGTTTGGCCTCGCGGGAGACAAGCTCGAGTCGCTTTAGCTTGGTCAGGCCTTCGACCAGGAGGCCGATCTCGTGACCGAATATGCGGTCGATCTCGGCGCGAGTGGCGTCGGTGTCTTCGATCGTGTCGTGAAGCAGCGCTGCCGCGATCGTGGCGTCGTCGAGCTTAAGGCCGGTAAGGATGGCGGCAACTTCAAGCGGATGCGAAATATAGGGGTCGCCGGAAGCCCGCTTCTGCTCGCCGTGGGCGCGCATGGCATAGACATAGGCACGGTTGAGCAGCTCCTCGTTGGCCGCCGGATTGTACTGTTTGACGCGATCGATCAGCTCGTATTGCCGCATAAAATGCGGTTTGCGGGGCTTTGGCGGCTTCGGCTCCCCGTTAAGCGGCGCCAAATCGGGGCTGCCCGTCAGCGGCGCCCGGATACGGGGCTGACTCTGCATCCGCGGCAAATCGACGGGCAAGCGCGCCATGGCGAACCTTCGGCAATCCCCCCATTCGGCCAGCGCCGGCGTCGTCCGACGGTGGGCCCAATATTTATAAGGATATCATGGAGCAGCCGCACGACCGCAAGGCGAAAGGCCGTTAATGGCTGAGCGCCGGGGCCGACGGTTAGGACCAAAGCTTGGGCGCGGCGGAAACCGGCCGGCTCTGCCCGTTAGGCAATCGTTAAGGAATGCAATCGCACCGAGGAATGATGGGGCGGTCGGGCCGCAATCCCGGCGCTTATTCTTCCTCTTCCTCGTCAGCCGTGTCCGGCTCGGGCTGGCTCTCGGGAGGAGTGAGACCTTCGAGGCCCTTCAGCAGCTCTTCCTCGGACATGCGGTCCGTGGTCACGTCGGTATCGTCGGCGTCGACGCCGGTGCCCGGGGTGCCGATAAGCGGCACGGCCTCCGGTTCGGGCTCGTCAACCTCGACGTATTTCTGCAGCGAATGGACGAGTTCCTCCTTCAGGTCCTCGGGCGAAACGGCCTTTTCCGCGATTTCCCGAAGCGCCACCACCGGGTTCTTGTCGTTGTCGCGCTCGACGGCGATTTGCGAGCCGGACGAGATCATGCGCGCACGATGGCTTGCCAGCAGAACCAGATCGAAACGGTTTTCGACTTTGTCGATGCAATCTTCCACGGTGACGCGGGCCATCTCGTGTCAGCTCCTGGCTACTGGTTGGCTTCTGCGCTTCTGCGCTGGGTTTGGGGCCCCCTGTGGGGCGCCCGATACCGGCAAATCATTCAATAATTCTGGCGCCTAGGTATCCTTCCGGGGCGCAGAGCGCAAGAGGAAAGCGGCTGGCGCCTCGGAACACAAGCCCGGAACGCAAGCCCGGGAAATGCAAGCCGAAGTTTCAACGGGGCGCTCGGCCGCCGCCGATACCTCTTTTGCCGCACGGCCTTTTCGCGCGCCGGCCCGCGACCGAGGAGACAATTTGGATTTGGTTTTTGCTTTTATAATTTTTAACTTGGCGACTGCGTTTGCGTCTGTTACCCAAAATTTCGGAAACCCGCCGCGGGGTTCCGAGTTTCGGCAACACCGCGACGTTTACCAGAGTTACTTCCGCCGTGGATTATTGCCACAACGACGGCGAGAATATTTCGTAAGCGAGATATTTCCGGTGGCGGAAAAACTGGATTTAAGCGCCGGCGATCGGTTCCGTTACGATCGAGCCGGTTTCATCTCGAAGAGACGGTCAAGAGACAAATCATGTCGGCAGCACAGATCGAAAAAATTGCATTGTTTATTGATGGCGCCAATCTCTACGCGACCGCCAAGTCGCTCGGTTTTGACATCGACTACAAGCGGCTGTTGCGGGAGTTTCAGTCGCGCGGCTATTTGGTGCGCGCATTTTACTACACGGCCGTGATCGAGGATCAGGAATATTCCTCGATCCGGCCGCTGATCGATTGGCTCGACTACAACGGCTATACGGTCGTAACCAAAGCGACCAAGGAATTCGTCGACCAGACTGGCCGGCGCAAGGTCAAGGGCAACATGGATATCGAACTTGCGGTCGACGCCATGGAGCTCGCCCCACACATCGACCAGATGGTGTTGTTTTCGGGCGACGGCGACTTCCGCTCGCTCGTCGAAGCGGTGCAACGGCGCGGCGTGCGCGTCATGGTGGTGTCCACCATATCGACGCAGCCGCCAATGGTCGCAGATGAGTTGCGCCGTCAAGCCGATCAGTTCGTCGATATCCTCGAGCTGCAATCGAAGATCGGACGGGACCCGACCGACCGGCCGATGCGCGAGCCGAGGGAGGCGCGCGACCTGCGTGAGCCGAAGCACACGCCGCAATTTCTCCAACGCAGCCCAACGGCGCAACGCGTCGAAGCCGAAGACGAGTTCGAAGACGATTAATCGCGATGACGCGCCCGAGCGGCATGCCCGGCCGCGATTGCCCGCGTTGCCCGCGGCTCGTCGCTTTTCGGGATTCCTGGCGCGCGCGCGAGCCCTATTGGTTTAATGCGCCGGTCGATTCATTCGGCGCGCCCGATGCGCGATTGCTCGTCGTCGGCCTTGCCCCCGGATTGCGGGGCGCCAACCGCACCGGGCGGCCGTTTACCGGCGACTATGCCGGGGAACTGCTTTACGCGACGCTTGCCGATTTCGGCTTTGCGCGCGGCAACTACCAGGCCAGCGCCGACGACGGGCTTGAACTGGTCGATTGCCGCATCACCAATGCCGTGCGCTGCGTGCCGCCCGAAAACAAGCCGACGCCGCAGGAGATCGCGACCTGCCGCGATTTTCTAAAAGCCACCATAGCGGAAATGAGCAGATTGTGCGCCGTTGTCGCTTTGGGGCGTATCGCGCATGAAAGCTTCGTCATTGCCAGCGGCATGCGGCGATCGGAATTTCCGTTCGCGCATGGGCGCGCGCATCCCATGGCCGCGATTACGCTCATCGATAGCTATCACTGCTCGCGCTACAACACCAATACCGGCGTGCTGACGCCGCAAATGTTTCGTGACGTGATCGCGCAGGCGCGCAAGACGATTGAGGCCAAAGGTTAAGCCGCCTCGCGGCGAAGCCAAGCAATGACTTCAGCCGCGTTCTTGTCGGGCGGAAATACCGGGTAAAATGTCTTGACGATGACGCCGTCGTCGATGACGAGCGCCATGCGCTTGAGCAGCGTCATTCCCGAAGTCGTAAATGTCGGCAATCCGATCGCGCCGGTAAGCTTGAGACCGGCGTCGGAAAGGATCGCAAATGGCAGATGCAGGCGCTCGGCGGCTTCCCGCTGGTAGGCGATGTCTTGAGTCGAAAGGCCGTAAACATGGCCGACGCCAACCGCCTTTAACTCCGCAAAGTGATCGCGAAATCCGCATGACTGCGGCGTGCAACCCCGCGCACCGGGGATCTGATCCCAACCCGGCGGCGGATCGATTCCGGGCACTCCCGTCCGCGGATAGATATAGAGCACGGTACGGCCTTTGAGTTTCGATAGATTGACCGCGGGACCGCTCGTTGCCGGCAGCACAAAATCCGGCAATGTCATGCCGGCAAGATGTCGCGCCGCGCCGTCATCCTGGGGAACTGGAATATCCGGCGGCAGAAAATTGGGATTATGCGTGCCCGGCGCCTCGGCCATGGTTTACCTTGCTCTTTCCCGCCTCGCTTTGATCGCCTCATCCTGCATATGACATGAATTCCATGAGCGAACCATCTGGATCGCGGAAATAAACGCTTGTGCCCGGCCCTTTGGCGCCGAAACGCTGCATCGGTCCGCTTTCGATGCGAATGCCGCAACGTTTAAGGTGCGCGATCGCCTCATTGATCGGCCCCATCCATTCGAAGCAGAGATCGCTATTGCCGGGGGCGACGGGAAGCCGGGCGACCTCCACCGGCTTCACACCCGGCCCATGCACATTGAGCTGTTTGTCGCCGAAGCGATAGGCGTATCCCGTCGGCCGCGCCACCAGTTCGGCGCCCAACACCGTCGTGTAGAACACATTCGAGCGTTCCCAATCGGTAACGTGAATGACGCAATGGTCGAGTCTCGTCGGAATTGACATGCGCTGCCTCGCCTTATCCTTTCTGCCGCATGAGCCGGCCGCGTTCGCGCTCCCACGAGCGTTTCTTCTGCGTCTCACGCTTGTCATAGAGCTTCTTGCCGCGCGCCAAAGCCAGCTCGATCTTGGCGCGGCCTTTCTCGTTGAAGTAGAGCTTAAGCGGCACGAGCGTCCTTCCCTCGCGTTCGACCGCGCCGATCAGCTTGTTGATTTGCCGCCGATGCAGCAGAAGCTTGCGAGGCCGCTTCGGTGCGTGATTGAAACGATTGGCTTGCAGATATTCCGGGATATTCGAATTGATCAGCCAGATCTCGCCGCCGCGCGCATCGGCGTAGGATTCGGCGATCGTCGCCTTGCCCTGCCGTAGCGATTTGACTTCGGTTCCCGTAAGCGCGAGTCCAGCTTCGAACGTCTCGTCGATGAAATAATTGAAGCGCGCCTTGCGATTGTCGGCGACGACGCGAAGCTTCCGCTCCGATTTCGTCGCCCCCTTGGCCGCCATCCTCGCCCGCCCTCGCGAAACTTCGCCGCCGCTCAGCG
>Ga0187778_10001181_pt1 | contig 18347 bp, 18 predicted proteins | sample 1015_Q2_SP5_20_M_FD_132418 | JGI IMG/M metagenome (GOLD analysis project Ga0187778, IMG submission 132418) | Tropical peat soil microbial communities from peatlands in Department of Meta, Colombia - 1015_Q2_SP5_20_MG | ecosystem: Environmental > Terrestrial > Soil > Wetlands > Peat | place...
ACAGCGTTGGAACCGCAAAAAACATGGTCGGCTTGCGGCGCGAGACGATTTCGATCACGCGTTCCGGGCTGGTGCGCTGCGGATTCAGGATCGTGCTGGCGCCGGCCGAAAACGGAAAATACACGCCATTGCCGAGGCCGTAGGCGAAAAATAATTTGGAGGTGGAGAAGGTCACATCGTCTTCGCGCAAGCCCAGAACTCCGTGCGCGTAGCATTGACTTGCAACAAGCATGTCTCCGTGACGATGGACCGCGGCTTTGGGCAATCCGCCACTGCCAGAGGTGTAGAGCAAAAATGCCGGGTCCTGGGAGGAAAGCTTCGCCGGCACGAAGGAGCCGTCCGCTGATGAGATCCATTCCTCCCAGCGAGCGCAAGAGACGTGGTGCGTCTCGAATCGCCCTTCTCCCACTTCCACAATGGGCATTTGGGGACGCTCACTGGAAGCAGGCAGAAAGGCTTCCAGCGCCTCGGAATGGACAATCGCAAGCGATGGTTCGCAATTCTCAAGGTAATGGATGTAGTCGGAAGTTCGCGCGAAGGGATTGACCGGGACAGCTAGACTCCCGATCATCGTGGCCCCAAAAAAAGAGGCGACAAACTCGATAGAATCCGGGAGCACGATCAGCACGCGACCGCCACGGGAAATGCCCTGTTCCAAAAGCGCATTTCCAACGCGCTTCGCAAGCGCGGCAAGTTCACCATACGTTGCGCGGTGAGGCTCGCCGCCGATCGCCACGCGCTCAGGATGCCGCGCGGCAGGCGCGAGGAGGAAATGCTCCGCGAGATTGAAACGCTCGGGAATCTTCACCAACGGAGAATGATCCGCGGAAGCAGCTGTCATTTTTGACTCACTGCCGAATGTTGGCTACTGCACGGAAGAACTTGCCCCGGTGACCCGGAATCTGTACCTTGCAGTGCCCGCCGGATAGAGAACGTCGTTGATTTGAGAGTTCTTTTGTTCTCCGGGCGCCAGGGAAGTAGAAGCAATAGTGCCTTTGTTGATGAGGAGAGCGTGGTCATCCGCGCCGACGTACGTGGTCTCATATTGGATGTCGCTGTAGGTATAGGTCTGAGATTTGTTTTCAATGGTGACCAGCCAAACGGTTGCGGTGCCGTTCTGGCTTTTGTCCATGGTGGAGCGTTGGACTTTCAAATCACGAACGGCGTCGGCATCCTCCTTTGGCTGCGCGGCGGTGCTTGCGGCCGCAGGAGCTTGCTTGGATCCGCGGGAAGCAACGAAAAAGTACGCGCCCATTCCGACGACAATCACTGCCACTGCGATGCCAACCCACAAACCTTTGGAAGCGGATGGCTTGATTTCTTGAGGTGTTTCGAACATGGACTCCCCCGTCTCTGCACGGCGCAGACCTTGCAATGTTGCTCAATCCAAGGCCGAGGAGAAAGGAATCGCAACACTGCAAGGAAGCTGACTGCGAAGCCGGAGAAGCCCCCTGACTCCTCCGGTGCGTGCGGCCCTAGTGATACCAAAGAAGATTGAGGAAGTCCATCGTGGCGAGATGCGCCTTCCGCCAACTGTTCGCGTGCTCACTCCTCGCCAATGTCCTCTTTCCAGACTTCCGGATGAGCCCTTATATATTGTGAGAGCAGTTGCACGCATTCGCTGGATTGCAAATCCACAACTTCAATGCCGCTTTCGCGAAGCCAATCGATTCCCCCGCAGAAGTTCACGGACTCGCCGACCACCACTTTTCCAATTCCAAACTGACGGATTAGGCCGCTGCAGTACCAACAAGGCGCCAAGGTGGTGACCATGATTTTGTCGCGATAGCTGCGCTGCCGGCCGGCTTTTCGGAAGGCGTCCGTTTCACCGTGCGCTGAGGGATCGCCTTCCTGGACTCTGCGATTGTGTCCCTTTCCTAGTACCGTTCCCTTGGAGTCAAACAAAGCGGCGCCGATGGGGATGCCGCCTTCGGCGAGGCCTGCACGGGCCTCATCGAGTGCGACCCTGAGCATCGCGAGGTATTTTTCTCCTAGTTCGCCCACATCTCTGCCCACTTTTTTCAAAGCTCCTTGTTTGATCGTGTCCGCATTTCATCCAGGCCGACTGGTCGGCGGGTAGAACCGAGAGAGAATCAAGTGCGTGGGCCAAAGAAAAATGATCACGCAGCCAGCTAAGATGACCGCAAGATGCACAGGAGGCGGCCCCCAAGCACGGTGGAACAGAGGATCTTGGAACGCATAGTTCATGTTGAGCTCCGGCGAAAGGAACCTGGAGAAAATTAGCAGCGCACCAGCAATGGCCGACTGCAGCGCGAGGGCGCGGCGGTCATAGCCGAGTATTCTCAAGGTCCAGAGTAGAATGGCCGGTAAGACCAAGTGGAAAGTGGACTGCAGTCGTATCCAAAGCGGGTAGTGCACATCCCACATATATTCGGTTCCACCAATCAGGTGATGGCCTAAGACGAGGCGCCACAGGACGTCGAGCCCCCACAGGGCTCCAACCAAAAGCGCGGTCAATGCTTGGCTGGAAACGAGGAGCGGCTGGCGCCACCACAAGCCAAGGCAGGCCAGGACCAGACCGATGTCGCAAAGATGCATCATGTTCTGCCAGCCCCATACCCAAACGTTGCAGGGCAACCAGATCAACAGCCACAACAGCGAGGCCCATCGAACAAACGTGAATTCTTTTGTTGCAGCATTCATCGACGGCTTTTTGGGACTCGGAGCCGCCCAAGATTACCACACGCTCCAATATGGAGCTTGGAAGGCGTTCGGCCTGTGTCTAGCATGACGAGCTGTGTCTGAAATCACGCGTGAACGTACAGACGCCCAGAGTTTGCTCGCATGGCTTCGGCCACGCGAGAACGAAATGGCCTCGTTGCTGGCGGAACTCGTGGCTATACCCACGGAGAATCCGCCCGGCCGAAATTACCCGGAATTCGTGGCACTTTTTGAAAATCGCCTGCGTCAACTCGGCCTGGCCTGCGATCGGATCAAAGGCGGGAGTGCGGGAAATGAAGACAGCGCGCCTTCCCTTTCTGTGAGCTTTGGGCAGGGAAATCGCGTGTTCTATTTCCACGGGCACTATGACGTGGTCCCTGCGCAGGCCGAAACGCAATTCCAGCCACAGCGAAGAGAACACTTTTTGATGGGACGAGGCTCCGCCGATATGAAGGGCGGAATCGTAGCCATGCTGTATGCCATGCTCGCGCTTCGCGAAGCTGGCGCGCCTCTCAATGGCCAAATTAAGTTAATTGTGGTCCCCGATGAAGAAACGGGAGGAGCCCGCGGCTCTGCTTTTCTAGCCAAGCAAGGACTTCTGGGCACCAACGGCGCGGGCATGCTCACGGCCGAGCCTACGAGTGGCATGGTTTGGAACGGCAATCGTGGCGCAATCTCTTTGCGGGTGGAAGTTTTTGGAAAGTACGCGCACGTGGCGCTGCAACACAAAGGCGAAAACGCCTTTGAGCGCATGCTTCGGGTAGTCACGCAGTTTCAGGAACTGAAGCGCGAAGTGGAACAACGGGCGACCTCCTTGCCTGTCGGAGCCGGCGAATCGCCGAGCTCCATCTTGCTGATTGGTGGGCAGAGCGGGGGCGGCGCGAACTTCAACGTAGTTCCTGAGAAATGCTGGTTCACGCTCGACCGACGCATCAACCCGGAAGAAAACTTGTCGACGGAGAAGGCCAGGATCATTGGCGTCCTTGAGAAATGCCGGGAAGAAGGCATCCGCCTCCAATGGCAAATCTTCCAGGAGGCAGATTCGTCGGGGTCTCCTGCGGACGAGCCCGCCGGTAACGCTCTAGCCGAAGCGATTGAGGAAGTCACGGGCAAACCGGCGCAGTTTTGTATTTGCCCGGGTTTGCTCGAGACTCGCTTTTACTGTGCTCAGGGTGTTCCGGCCTACGCCTACGGCCCCGGCCTGCTTTCGGTCGCGCATGGCCCTGACGAATATGTGGATTTGGGAAAGATGTGCGAGTGCGCAGCGGTTTACGCGCGGACAGCGCTGAAGCTGCTGAATTCCCGGAATTAGTACGGAATTGAGATTGTTGCGGACAGCACCCTTAAGACATTGAATACAAATAAGATAATTAGCCAATTAGGCCGAAACTTTGAGTTTTGGGCACACTTTCGGGCCAGTTGTCCTCAAGTACTATTTATATTTTTCGAAGATTTGCCGATGATTTCGACCTATGCCGAACCTCTACTTCTGCCAACCGCATACGAAGAACCAAGGGATGCTCCGGGCCGTTCTGTCTGTGAATGAATGCGAAAGTGTGGTCCGCCAGCACCCGGCCACCTACGTTGGGGAGAGTTTTCCTCCGGTCGGCGCCGGACAAGATGCAGCCAGCGACTTTGCGGTCATAAGCTTTAGCCCCGATGAAACCAAGGCTCCGTGGCGCACAGGCTACTACCGCGTAGATTCCGACCTCACGAAACTGAACGAATCGCTCCTCGCTCTCTCGCGGTAGTTTTCAAGTACTCTTTCCTCAATTCACAGCCCCGCCGCGTCTTTCTAGCCCAACCAAGCCTGCAAAACAGTCTGAGAGTTTGGTGGGAGCTCACGGAACCTCCCGAAAACTGGCCCTTTCCAGGTTGAGATTCGCGAAGCTGTGCTGCCGCGCACACGCTATTGCTGGTTAGCATACAGGGTAGTACTTGGGGCCTATCGACTCCCCCATCGCCGGGTCGCAAAAATGGACCCTACATCAGAAAACCCTAATCTAGCCTTGTAGGCAGGATTAGCAGCCCTGGGTTCCTGGTTGAGCTGATGTAGGGAGGCCCCGGTGAAGTACTTTAGTTCGTTCAGGATGCCACTCCTGTTGATTGTCGCGGGCGCGGCGTTGTTTTTCGCGCCGGCCTGCAAGGCCCAGTCCGAGGTCAGTCCGGATCACTTTGACGGCACGGATTCCTGGGCTGCGGCGGCGCAAACTCCGCGCCAAGCTAAGCACAAACAGACTGTTGCGAAATCAGGGTTACAGGCGCAGACGCAAAGAAACGCTCAAGCTTCCGGGTTCCAGCTAGCTTCCTCGCGCGAGGCTTCAAAGCCCGCGCCCAAGCAAGCAGCGGCCGCCAACCGCAAGCGCAAGCCGGCGACTAGCGACCCAGAAAAGAAATAGCGCCCCACAGGAAAGTTTTGAGCTCTAACCAGTACGCAAGTGCTGTTGCCGCTCCCCGTTTCTTCTATTGGAGCAGACGCTGCAAATCGTTCACTCGTTCTCTGGCATTGCGTTCACGCCTGAATCGAATAGCAAGCAAGTGCAAGATTCTGCGCATTTTGCGTCAATCGCTGCGAAATGACAGAAGGGGATGAACCTTGCCGCTTGCGTATCATGTCCCAACAAAAACCAGTGACGGAACTTATTTTCTCTCAGTACCATGATTTTAGACTTCCTCTCGCAGCGGGTGGAGCAATGCCGCCAGAAGGTGTGCGCCGAAGCAGCCGAATCCCCAGAGCGATCAGCATTTTGCTGGTCGGCAGCGATATTGAGGGAAAGGTCTTTTCGGAGGAAACCAACACCGTACTATTGAGCAGGCACGGCGCCGGCATCCTTTCCCACTACAAGCTATCCGCCGAACAAGAGCTGATTTTGCGCCGGCTTGATACCAACAAAGAAGCCGAAGTGCGTGTTGTAGGTCAAATTGGTGCGGAGGACGAAGTCTACACGTACGGCGTCGCTTTTTTGGATTCCACAGAAAATTTCTGGGGCATCAAGTTTCCCCCAGCCTCAGAGGTCGAGCAACAAGCGCGGTTTGCACATTTGGAGTGCAGCAGTTGCCGGGCACGGGAAACCGTGGAACACAGCGACCTCGAATCGGACGTCTATTTGGTCAATGAGGGAATCGTCCGCTATTGCAAGCAGTGCGGGTCTTCCACGTTTTGGAAGCGCGCTTCGGATGATGGTGATGAAGCCCCTGTGCTGGTGGAAGTGGGACAAAGGCAATCTAGCGCGGCCGTGGCTGTTGAAGAAGCTCCCGAACCCGCGCCAGTTCCGGAGCCAAAACCCGCCGCCAAAGTGGAAAACCGCCGCAAGCATGTCCGAACAAAAGTGAACTTTAAGGCTTGTATCCGAAGCTTTTCCTTTGGCGACGACGTCGTGAACTGCGAGGACGTTTCCCGGGGCGGTCTATGCTTCAAGAGCCGCAAACATTACACCGAAAAGCTCAAGATTGAGGTCGCTGCCCCCTATACGCCAGGAGTGCAAAACTTTTTTGTTCCAGGGGAAATTGTCTACGTGCTCGAGCAAAAGGATGACAAGGTTGTCCGCTGTGGCGTTGCCTATCTGAAGACTTCCAAGCATTCTTAAACAAGCGGCTCAGAGATTGGAAGAATCAAACGGTTTGGGGAACAACTCTTTCATTTGAATCACTTCGGTTTTGCCTTTCAGGTTCGCGAGAATCACGGGAACGTCTCCGCAAAACTCCCAAATCAACTGGCGGCAAGCTCCGCAGGGCGGCGTAAGCGTATCGGTGTCCGTTACCACGGCAATCGCGTTGAATCCTCGCTCGCCTTCGCTAAGGGCTTTGAAAATGGCGACGCGTTCGGCGCAAATCGTGAGGCCGTAGGTGGCGTTCTCCACGTTGCAACCGCCGAAGATTCTCCCTGAAGTGGCGCGTAGCGCCGCGCCGACGCGAAAATTAGAATAGGGTGCGTGAGCGTTCTCTCTCGCCTGCTTGGCCGCGAAAATCAGGAGTTCGCTATCTGCCACAGTTCTCCTTCACGCATTCTCTCTCTCAAAAACAACCTCTAGCGAATGGCTTCGGCCATCCGGGGAATCACCGCTTTCAGCAAGCCGATGAATTGTTCTTTCACACGTTCGGCCGTCTCCAGAACCTCGACATGGTTCAACGGCTGGTCGAGAATTCCCGCCGCTGCATTAGTCACGCAAGAAATTCCCAGCACGCGAATCCCGCTGTGTCGCGCCGCGATCACCTCTGGCACCGTCGACATTCCGACGAGATCCGCACCGATGGCGCGCAAGTACCGTATTTCCGCAGGCGTTTCATAGCTCGGTCCGGGAAGCGCCGCGTACACGCCTTCATATATCCCGATGCCCATGCGATTCCCCTCGCCGACAGCCATCTCGCGGAACCGCCGGTCGTACGCCGCGGTCATGTCGTGGAAACGCAGGCCAAACCGCTCGTCATTGGGCCCGGTCAGCGGATTGACTCCCTGTAAATTGATGTGGTCACTGATGACCACGAGCCTTCCTTGCGAGAACTCGCGCTTGATTCCACCCGCGGCGTTGGTCAAAATCACGGCTTTGACGCCCATACGCGCAAACACGCGAATGGGAAACACTACTTCCTTCACGGAATATCCCTCATAAAGATGGACGCGGCCTTGCATCCCTGCGACCGGAATCTCACCAACTTTTCCGACAACGAGCTGTCCCGCGTGGCCAATCGCTGTCGACCGCGGGAAATATGGAATTTCCGCGTACGGTATTTTTGTGGCATCTGCGAATTCATCGGCGAACGCGCCCAAACCGGACCCAAGCACGAGTGCAATCTCTGGCCGGAGCTCCGTTCTTGCATGAATGAAATCCGCCGCCTGCCCCGCTCTCTCGAACTCGCCGGGAATTCCATCTGCATTCCCCGCGGTTGGCGAACTCATAAGCCCGGCTGCACTGTTCGTGTTCGTTTTCGAGCGCTTTCTTGAACTCATGTCAACATTCCAACGATGGAAGCGGACATCAAGTTGGCCATCGTGCCCGCAAGCATCGCGCGCACTCCGAACTTGGCGAGCTGGCCGCGCTGTTCCGGAGCCAGCGCGCCGATTCCGCCGATCTGGATTCCAATGGAACTGAAATTCGCAAAGCCGCAGAGCGCGAATGTCGCAATCGTAAAAGTACGCGGGGAGAGTTGGCCCTGCATCGGCCCTAACTGCGCAAAGGCCACGAATTCGTTGATAACCATCCGAGTCCCCAGCAAATTTCCAATTCTTGCCGCTTCGTTCCAGGGCACGCCGATAAGCCAAGCTACAGGAGCAAGCACCCACCCGAATACGGTCTGCAGGTCGCCCGGAAACCAGCTTACATGGTTGTGCCCCCAGCCCATCATCGCATTCACGAGCGCAAGCAGCGCCAGGAAGGTAATGAGCATGGCACCAACATTCAACGCAAGGTGCAAACCGTCAAGCGTGCCGCGCGCAATGGCGCCGAGAATGTTCGATTCCTTCTCCGTCGCCGGCATCTGCACATGTCCGGCCGTTAGCGGCTGCTCCGTCTCAGGCACCAGCATCTTGGCCATCAGCAGCGTGCCTGGCGCAGTCATGATCACAGCGGTCAGCAGGTGCTTCGCGTCCGCGCCTCCGACTCTCATGTACGCGGCCATCATCCCTCCGGAGATATGCGCCATTCCGCTGGTCATCACGGTCATCAATTCGGACTTCGTCAATTTCGGCAGGAAGGGGCGGATGGTGAGGGGCGCTTCCGTCTGACCCATGAAGATACTCGCCGCGACGTTCAGGGACTCCGCCCCGCTCGCTCCCATCACGCGCGTCATCACCCACGCCGCCGCGCGGATGATCAGTTGCATCACTCCGATGTGATACAGCACGGCGAAGAACGCCGCGATAAAAATGATTGTCGGCAATACCTGGAAAGCGAAAATCAAACCGAGCGAGGAATTTTCTTTGCCCAATTCTCCAAAGACGAAAAACGAACCTGCATAGGAAAAACTCAGCAGTTTCTTCGCACCGTCACCTGCCGCCTGGAAAATCCCTCTCCCGACCGCGGAGCGAAGCACAAAAAAGCCAAGCACCAACTGAAGGCCAAGTCCCCATGCGATGGTCTTTAATTTGATGGCGCGGCGGTCCGTCGAAAACAGCCACGCCAGCCCGAGAATCACGGCCATGCCGAGTATTCCGGTGAATTTTCCCATTCGCTCTCCTTATCGTTCTCTGGCTAACCTTCTTCCCGCACATAGGCCCTTGCTAAGCGCCAATGATGCGACGGACCAGCGGCCGCTTTTCCGCGGGCGCGCTCTCGCCAATGGTGTAGCTCGACGCAATCAGCGCTTTAGCTTCTGCCAGTTTGGCGTCGCTATTGTAATGAACGGTGACCAAACGTTCTCCGTTTTCTACTCGCTCTCCGATGCGCTTGTGAAACTCCAGCCCAACCGCGTGGTCGATCTTGTCTTCTTTCTTTTCACGTCCGCCACCCAGCGTGGCCAGCGCGGTGCCGAATTGTTCGCAGTTCGTGGCCGTAATGTATCCTGCAGCTGCGCTCGTGACATCCGCACGAAACCGCGCTTGCGGCAGTCGTTCCGGCTCATCGACGACTCGTTCATCTCCGCCTTGCAGGCGAATTCCCTGCCGCAATTTTCCCAGTGCTTGCCCGGTGGCGACCATCGTTTCCGCCAGCCGCCGACCTTCTTCCACATCCTTGGTTCGTTCGCCAAGAAAAAACATCCACGCGGAAAGGTCGAGGCTCAAGTCGCGGAGATCCGCGGGTCCGCGCCCCTTGAGCACTTCCAGCGATTCCCAGACTTCGTTCGAATGCCCAGCCATCCATCCCAACGGTTCGTCCATCCCGGTAATGAGCGCCACGACTTTTTTCCCCATGCGCTTCCCGGTTTCCACCATCACTTCCGCCAGCCGTATGGATTCCTCTTCCTTTTTCATGAACGCGCCAGACCCGGTCTTGACGTCCAGCACCAGCGCGTCAATTCCTTCTGCCAACTTTTTGCTCATGATCGAAGCGCAAATGAGCCCGATATTCTCCACCGTCGAAGTCGCGTCTCGCAACGCATAGATTTTCTTGTCCGCCGGCGCAATTTCCGCAGTCTGGCCGATCAGCCCCATGCCGCATTCGTGAAGGACGCGTCGAAACTGTTCGAGCGAGAGATTCACGTTGAATCCGGGAATCGCTTCCAGCTTGTCGAGCGTCCCTCCCGTGTGCCCCAATCCTCGGCCGCTAATCATCGGAACCGTCAGGCCGCCCGCTGCGACAATCGGCGCAAGAACCAACGAGGTTTTGTCTCCGACTCCTCCCGTCGAGTGCTTATCCACTTTTTTCCCGGGAATCTCGGCGTGATTGAGCACCTCGCCGGAGCAGAGCATCACTTCGGTCAGCGCCGCGAGCTCCGAGCGGTTCATCCCGCGAATCCAGACTGCCATCAGCCACGCGGCCATCTGGTAGTCGGGAATTTCGCCGCGCGTGTAGCCTGAAACCAGAAATTCGATTTCTTCGCGGGAAAGCTCCCCGGAATCACGTTTCTTGCGGATCAAGTCGACAGCGCGCATGCGTATGGAGGGTGAAGGCGAGGGTAACATCCGACCTGTGGAGCGTCAATGCAACAGCCTTTCCCTATTCCAAAATCGCTACAGCGGTTGCTGCACGTCCGGCGGCAGGTTCGTCGTCTGGCCGGAAACCACGCGCCACCCGCTTGCCGTGTTCAGGTACACATGAATCACCCGCATCTGAATGCTCATGCGCTGGCCTCGCAGCACGCTCCGAGCCGACCACAAACACGTCGCTACCGCCGTGTCTTGAAAAATCTGCACCTTGATGTCTGAAGTGTTGAACGAATCGTATTTTACGTCCGGGGATTCCACCGCCGCTATCCAACCCACCCGGTTCACCTGCTGTCCGTGGGAAAGCGTTCCAACAAAATCATCTCCATAGACACGCCGAAAAAAAGTGCCGTTTTTCAGCTCGATGGCCTTCGCTGCTTCTCTCTCCAAGCTGACGAGTTCCTGCCGCTGCATCTCGGGGTCGCCCGGTTGTGTGTAGCAGCGCTGCACGCAAGCCCCAATCCGGTCCGCATCTGGCTTCTGCGCTGCGGGAAGAAGCAAGAGTCCCATGGCTGCGGCAACAAAACCTGCAAATCTGATCATCAGGCACTCTCCCCCTGGCTCGATTTCGGTCAAATTATAGGGGAGAGCGGCGCGCCTCTAAAGCTCTTCCTTATTATTCCTACTGCGAAATTTGCTAGAATGAGCGCCCTCAATCCAGGGTTCGAAACAGACGCCTAACCCCCAAGGAGGTTTCAAGATGGAACTGCCAACCAGCTTTTCTCGCCGCGAATTCCTCGCAAAGACTTCTTGCTTCGGCTCTTATTATGCGCTCGCCAGTCTAATTCCCCTCCCCGCTTTGGCCGCCGAATTGGCGGTCGACGCGCGCGTTTCGCAAGCTCCACTTGTGGACAAAGGCTTCGCCTCCATCCGCAAAATCGGTAACGGCACATATGCCACCATTTCTGATTTCTCGAAGGGCATCACCACGATTTGCAACGGCGGCTTCCTCGTCGGAAAAGACGCGGCATTTCTCATTGAGGGGTTCACTACTGCCGCTGGAGCTTCTTTTCAGATGGACACTTTGCGCACGGTAAGCCAGCTCCCGGTCAAAGGCGCTCTCGACACCCACTACCACTTCGATCATTCCATGGGGAATTCCTTTTACGGCGCGAATGGGATTCCGTTGTGGGCCCACGCCACGACGGCGAAGCGAATTGTGGATAATTACGTGCCGATGCAGGGAGTCGACAAGGAGGCCGTTCTGGGCCCGATCGAGAAGGCTATCAAAGATGCCAAATCCGACGCGGAACGCGCCCACTTACAAACCGATCTCAACGCAGTAACCTCTGTTTTCCAAGTGGCCAGTTCGAGCATCTTGAGCTTGCCGAATCACCCACTCGACCCTTCAAAACTCCCCATGTCCGTTGATCTTGGCGGCTTGACTGCGGTTCTTGAATCCTACCCGGGCCACTCCGGCACCGACATCATCGTCAGAGTTCCGGAGCAAAATATCGTTTACACGGGGGACCTTTTCTTTCACGGCTGGTATCCGGTCTGCTTCGACGAGAAAGCCACAATCTCCGGTTGGCGCGAAACCCTGAAAAAATTTGCCGCCTTCGACAAAGACACTCTCTTCGTCCCCGGCCACGGCCAGCTTTGCGGCCAGGAAGGCATTGCTTCGATCCGCGAAGTTTTTGACGACATCGCCGGCCAGGCAGAAAAAATGTATAAGGCCGGTGTTCCTGCGGAAGAAGCGCAGCACCGGTACGTCGTGCCCGACAAATTCAAGAATTTCCCTATTTTTGCATGGGGCTTCACCATCGGACCGGCCATCACCAAGCTTTACGCCGAATGGCAGCACAAGTAGCCAGCGCGTTAATCAGGAAAAATGCCCTGGAAATCATGAATGGCGTCCGGCCTGCCGCCCGAGGTCCCGGACGGTTCCAATCGCTCGCACAGCAGGGTTCGCATTCCCGCTCCGCGCGCCGCTTCGATTTCTTTCAATGCATCCGAAATGAATAAAAACCGTTCTGGCCGGTGGGCAAATGATCCCGCGATTCGGCAGTAGCTGTCGGGCTCGGCCTTGGCTCCCACGCGCGTATCGAAGTAAAGAGAAATATGGTCCGTCAAATCTCCATAGCTTGTGGACCGAAACAGCAGTCGCTGCGCCAGCGCGCTTCCCGACGAATAGATGCAAATGATTCTTTTCTGACGCCTCCATCTTTCGAAGGCCGCCGGAACGTCCGCATACACCTCGCCTTTGATTTCCCCGCATTCATAGCCCCGTTGCCAAATCTTGCCTTCCAGCAATTTCAGCGGCGTGCACTTGCTATCCCGCTCGATCAGCCACAGTCCATACGCTACGCCCCCGCGCAGCCTCTCCTCTTCCGAATCGCTTTTCCATGGCGGCGGTTCCAAGCCATTGCGCAAGTCCACGGATTGCTGCTCCCGTAGTTCTTCCACTGCATTCCGAACTTCGGGATTTCTCTCGTGTTCCCGCAAAAACGTCTCAAGCTTGCGGCTTGCATAGGGGAAAAGCGTCTTGTAGACAAAATCCGCCGGGGTTGTCGTTCCTTCAATATCCAGGAGGAGAACGCGGACTTGTTCTTCGTTGAAAGTCACCACGGGGAATTATTTCACTACGGTTTGTGGCGGGATGTATCGCGGGCCCCAGCAGACGGGCTCGTAGTTGCGGTCCACGCCGCTGTCGGTGTAGTGCGGCGTCCAGCCGGATTTATCCTGAAACAATCGAATCGCGCGAATCCGCCGGTCTCCGCAAAGATCGAACCAGTGCAGCGTGCCGCGCGGCACGCGAATCAAATCACCGGCTTCCACTTCAATCGCCACCACGGGTCCTTGCAGCGGGCGAATATGAAACAAGCCGCGCCCCGCGATGATGTACCGCACTTCATCCTCATCGTGCGTGTGCTCGATATTGAACTTCGCCAGCATCGTTTCCAGGCCGGGGGTGTCCGTGTTCACGTCGATCACGTCCGCGGTGACGTAGCCACCGCGCTGTTTCAGTTCTTCAATTTGCGTGTTGTACGCGTTCAGAACCTGCTCTGCAGTAGCATCCTCGGGCAACTCCGCGGGAGATTGCCAGCGCTCATACTCAATCCCGATCGCCGCAAGATAGTCGCGTACTTCTTCTCTCTCACGAAGCGATCTCTTTTCATCCGGAATTCGCAGGACGGCCATGCCCATCTGCTCCCAAGTTCAGGCAGCACACCATTTACGATGATTGCGCCGCGCCCGAGCGCACCAGAACTTCCATCAAGAACTCTAGAATCTCGACGTGCCGCTTGGCTTCTGCCAGCGTCACTCCCCAAGTATAAAGCCCATGTTCTCTCAAAAGGAATCCATGAATTCCAGGGCTTTCCTGCAGGGTGCTGGAAACTCGCTTCGACAGTTCTATCATGTCTTGCGAATTTTCGAGAATCGGGAGCCATTCACGGTGCTCGTGCGTTCGAACGCCTTCGAGCCCCTTCAGCATTTCATATCCTTCCAGAGCGATCCCGCCGTGCCGTGCATGCGTTCCTGAAAGCACCGTGCTCGACACCGAATGCGTGTGCAGCACCGCTCCAGCTCCCACACCCCGTACAATCGCCAGATGGAGCAGTGTTTCTGCCGATGGCCTTCCGTTTCCCCGAACGACGTTCGCCTCTTCGTCGATCTCCAGAAATTGCTCTGTAGCGAGTTCGCTCTTATCCAATCCCGTCGCCGTGATCGCCAGCCGCAACGGCTCCCGCGAAACCACCGCACTGAAATTCCCGCTCGTCCCCATCGCCCATCCCCGCGTGTGGAATCCTTTTCCCATTTCCGCGAGACGCTCCGCCGTTTCCACGAATCCGCCGGTGTTTCGCTTTCCTTCTTTGGCCGGGATTCGAATCGGGCCTCGTTTCGGTGCGGGTTTCTTCCTCATCGCCGCGCCACCGCGCTTTCCTCCGCCACATTCTCGAACCGCATGGTCATGCATTTTACGCCGCCTCGCGCCACGAGAAAACAAACAAGGCAAGAGAAATCGCCGGCCCAACGGCAGTCAGTGGGCCGGCGATTCCGATTTTTGCAGCCGTTAGAAACCCGGCGCCAACAGCCATATCACGCGCACTCTAGAAATCGAGGCGCAAAGCCAACTGTCCCGTGCGATTGCCGCCAAGTCCTTGGGGCAAAGTGGCGTTCAGTACCCCGAAAGTGGAAGGGTTGCTGACGTTGAGCGACGGCGGTGCGAAGTTCGTGTGATTCAAAACGTTTGTAAAAGTTCCCTCAAACCTCAAGTGGAAATGCTCCGTCAAGGAAAACTGCTTGGCGAGACCCGCGTTCACATTGATCTCCCCGGGGCCCTCGAGTATCCCCACGCCGCAAGTGCCAAACCGTCCGGCGTTCGCAGGGGGAAGAGCGAAGGAGTTGAAATTGTAGTAGTTCTGAGGCGACCGATTGGCAGGGACTGGATTGCCCACGCAGTCGGGACGCGCAACGGCCCCTCCCAGATAGCGCTCGTTATTCAAGTCGGTGTTGGATTGATCGGAGATCGGATTCATCGTAGGAGTGAGCCATTGACCCGTCTGTAGCTGTGTCACCGTGCTGAAACTCCAGTTTCCAAACACCCCGTTCAGCAGCTTGCTTCCGCCGGACCAGTGCTGTCCGTGGCCGTAGGGGAATTGGTAAGTGCCAGTGAACAGGAAACGCTGCCGCGGCGTTCCCACCACATTTCCGCGGTCGTACCGGAGGTTGTAGCGATTTGCAATCTCTACGGCGTAGGGTTCTTCGCCAGCAAAGACGGTGGGAGCGTCGGTGCCTTGCGCGTTGCTGATGTTCTTCGCCCACGTGTAACTCCCCAGAAAGGTCATTCCATACGAGGTCCTATGCCGCACTTCGGCAACTCCGGCCTCATAGTTCGAGTTTCCGATGCTGTCCGCATACATCAACATGCCGAACTGCGGATAGGGAGAGCGTGGATCGGCCCAAGGCAGAATGCCGTTTGGTTCCCCAGGCGCAAGAGTGGCCACGTAGGGAGTTGTGCTCGGCCGAATCTGGTTCAGGTCTACGGTGATGGGAAGATGCCACGTGCCCTGGCCAACGTAGCTGAGGCGAACGGTCGTATTCGAAGTAACCTGGCGCTCAACGGTCAGGTTCCATTGCGCCGAGGTGGCGTCCTTCAGGTTCGGATTGTTTCCCTCCTCGAAAGAACCCCCGCCCAACGAGACCAGGCCGGGAATGGACGTCTGCGGAAACTGGAACGCCGGCGTCCCGTTGGTCACGGAATTGGGGAAACTGAGCAGATCCGAAAGGCCAACACCGGCGTTATTGAACGACAACGGTCCAAGAGTCGTCATAGTGAAGAACCCAAATCCCGCGCGAATCACGGTCTTATCATTATTGAATGGCCGATATGCAATACTCACGCGCGGGTCGAAATCATGCTTAGGTGTGTTCCGCAAACCTTGCGGCAGGCCGGCCTGGCTGGCGGAGACCACGGGCGTGCAGGGAAGCGAAGTGTTTCTATTCGGGAGCGGGCAGCCATTGTAGGACTCTAAAACCGCCGCATAGACGCTGGTAAGCAGCGCGCTATTCCCCACCACCGGGAAAAATTTATCGGGCAGCACGATGCTGTTGATTTTCGGGTCAAAGCTGGCCAGGTCACCTAAAGTTTCCTGAAACGCCGGGAGGAATTCCCAACGCAAACCGAAGTTGAGGGTCAGGTGGCTATTCACCTGCCATTCGTCTTGACCATAGAGGCCCCAGTGCCAGCTATAGGCGTTGGCCTGCGGGCTGGTGATCGCGAAGTACGATTGCGGCAAGCCGAGAAGAAAATCGCCGAAGGAATAGTTTGTAAGGGAGCCGGTAAAGTCGAACTGGCCGTAGTCATCGGATGGCGCGTAGTACAACGGGGCGTTGTAGAGCACCCGGCGTACATCCATTCCAAAGCGCAGCGCATGCTGATGCACGTGGCGAGAGACATTGTCGGTGAATTGGTAGGTTCGCGAAATCGTGGTTCCAACACGGCCTTGCCCGATCGAGTTAATGGTGCCATCACTAAAGGTAAATGTTGGAAAGGCTTCGCCCGTGGGGTGCATGGCGAGGTTGATTCCATTGTTCACGACCAGCCCAAGTTGCGAGAGGGCCTGCGCGCCTGTAATCGGGAAAGTTTCATTCTCGTTGAAAGTGGTGAGCCCGAATCGGAATTCGTTGATCAGCTGCGGCGTAATCACGTAGTTGTACGAAACCACCAGGCTGCGGTTTTGCTCGTGAGCCTTGTCGTTCGGCAAAAAGTTATTGGCCGGCGCAATGACCGTATCGTTGTTATATTCATTCAGGAACACGTTTTTCCAGCTATAGCGCGCGTAGAGCTGTTGCTTCGAGGTGAGGGTTTGATCGACGCGGAGGTCCCAGCCATTGGAGTTGGATGGGATGGGCACCAGTGTCTGATAGTTGTAGCCGTTTCCGTTTGCGTTTGGCAGCGGATAGTAATTGTTCAGCAATGTTTGCGCCACGGGATTGATGCAGTCCTTGGAATTGCTACACGGGTTCCCCGGGCCGCCTGGGATGGTGTTATTCGGGTAGGGCGCACCAGTGAACGGGTCCAGAAGTGGCACCCCCTGTCCTACGAGGCCGCTCAAGTTGCCGGCTCTTTCGGCGGCTGTCGGAACCAGGAGTAGTTCTGGCGCTGAGGTGTGTTTTCGGTTTCCCTCATAGTCGAAAAAGAAAAACGTTCTGTCTCTACCGTTCCACAGTTTGGGAATAATGACAGGGCCACCGAGGCTTCCCCCGAAGGTGTTGAAGGTCTTGGGGGCCTTGGAGCTAAAGTTGTAGATTGTGGAATCCAAATGATCATTCTGGAAGTACTCGAAGGCACTTCCATGAAACTGGTTGGCACCACTTTTGGTCGTGAAGGTTACGTCGCTCATCTGCGCGAACTCCGCGTTGTTGTTAAACGCCGTGACGCTCATCTCCTGAATTCCTTCCATCGACGGATACGCATCTCTTAGCGCCCCATTTGCGCGCACGTTTGCGGTGGAGATCCCGTCCACCGAGAAACCCGTTTGCGCTGAGGTCGAGCCGCCCACGCTGACATTTCCCTGGCTATCCGAATTAACATTGGGATTCGTGGTCAGAGCTGCGAGGGGACTGCTGGAAACGGCGCGGGAATTGATCGGCAGCGTGGTGAGATCCACATTGCTTTCGATGTTAGAGATCGTCGCGTTTTCCGTGTTGATCACCGGCCCGGCGTCTCCGCCGACTTCGATGGTTTGCGCTGCGGAAGCCAGCTTCAATACCACGTCAAACCGCAACGTCTGCCGCACATCCAATTGCGACGCCGTAACTTTGTACTCTGCAAAACCGGCGGCGGTCACCACCAACTCATAATGCCCCGGCTTCAAGTTGACAAAGTGAAACGCGCCATCCGCATCTGTCGTCGCGGTGTGTTGTGTATGCTCGTCAATGTTGGTCAGCGTGACTTGCGCACCGGGAACTACTCCCATTCCCGGATCCTTCACGACTCCGATGATGTCGCCGAACGTGGACTGCGCCGCGCTTCGGTTGCCCCAACACAACAATGCCACCAATAAAATAACCACTCGAGGTCTGCTCATGTAATCTTGCTCCTTGCGTTCCCCCAGCGTTGCTCCGCCTGGTACAAGGAAAGTAAGAGAGGAGGGATAAGGAAACCGTTAGCGTTTCGAGGGAAAATTCAAAGAACTCGTATCATTTTTTTGAATCAAGGATGGCGGCAGGCACGGGCCAAAACAGAATGTTATTGGGAGAGCGAGGAGCCTCTTTCTCTCCTTGCAAACGACTCCTCCGCCCTCACCAGGCGCCTTCCTTTTGTCCCCACCACCAAATGAGGCCGACCGTCGCGGTACTTTGCTGCTTGCTTCGCACGCCCTGCAAATCCGTCAAGAAGGACGGCTGATTCGAATAATCACGCCGCCACTCATAGCGCATCAGGAATCCGTCGGTCAGGCTGTAATCGAGAGTGACAGTATTTTCCTTCAGCGCCTGCGTGAGCCCGCTGAAGAGTCCTCCGCGATCCGACATGTATTCCGCGCGGCTTGCCAGCGCGAGCTTGGGCGTCCACTGGTATCGGAGATAGGCGCAAGCGCCATCCACATGGGAAGGCGCCGCCGACCGACCAGGCGCTTGG
>Ga0187778_10001182_pt1 | contig 18341 bp, 14 predicted proteins | sample 1015_Q2_SP5_20_M_FD_132418 | JGI IMG/M metagenome (GOLD analysis project Ga0187778, IMG submission 132418) | Tropical peat soil microbial communities from peatlands in Department of Meta, Colombia - 1015_Q2_SP5_20_MG | ecosystem: Environmental > Terrestrial > Soil > Wetlands > Peat | place...
AACCATGTGGCTCATCTGGACGATCGTGATCGGAATTGTTGCCGGCTGGCTTGCCGGTCAGCTCGTTAAGGGGCGTGGCATGGGCTTGATCGCAGACCTGATCGTCGGGATTATCGGTTCATTTCTCGGCGGGTTTCTCTTCGGCCTTCTCGGACTTGCCGCGTATGGCTTGATCGGTCGACTTGTGATGTCGGTAGTCGGAGCCGTGATTTTGCTCCTGCTGATCCGGCTCATAAAACGGGCCTAGCCGCACTCGGAGCCTCAAATGAGATTCGCGAAGATCCTGTTTTGGGCAGCTGGAATCTGGGGCGTGATCATGTTCGCGCCGCTCTACTTCATCTTCAACCTGATTGGACGCCAAGAGCCTCCGCCCATCACTCATCCCGGCTTCTACTATGGCTTTGCGGCGATGGCGCTGGCATGGCAGTTCGGATTTTTCGTGATCGCTGCGGACCCGGCCCGTTTTCGCCCGCTGATGATTCCGGGCGCGCTTGGAAAATTCGGTTGGGGAATCGCGGTGATCGTGCTGTTCATGCAGCATCGCATCAGTTCCGGTGATATGGCGCTGGGCATCGCGGACCTTGTGTTCGCCGCGCTGTTTCTGCTGGCATTCGCGAAGACGCCCCACCGAGCCGCGCGGCTCGGCTGACGGAGCGTCTAAGGTGCCGATGACACTCAGCCAGTATCTCGGGCTTAGGCGGCGCACCGTCTGCCCGGATTGCAATCCGCCGGGCAGCGGAAAGTGCTCCCAATGTCTCGGCACCGGTCAGCACCTTGCGGGCCTCTGCGTGATGTGTCGCGGAACCGGTAAATGTGAAACCTGCGAGGGAAGTGGCGGGGTCGCTCAATACTCCTGGTCCGACGTGCGTCCGGATTGGCTAGCCCCCCTGTTCCGACGCACTCCAAAATGAGTTCCCGCGCCTTGACTTTGGCGAAAATCGGCCCATAGACTCGAAATTTCAACCCATGCCAACGAAACCCGCAGAGAGCCGCACGATTACGGTCGGGGTTACCGGCGCGAGCGGCGCGATCTACGCGCGGGCGATTCTGCGCATACTCGACGCCGATCGCCGCGTGGCGCACGTCTTTTTCGTCGCGAGCGACGCCGGCCTCCGCCTGCTCGCGACCGAACTGGGCATCGTCGCGGTGGATGCCAAGAAGCTCCCGTCGCTTTTGACCGGCACAGCTGCGAAAAAAATCGAATACGTGCCGAATAAAGACATCGGCGCGAGCATCGCTTCCGGCAGCGCTATCGTCGACGCGATGGTTGTGGTGCCCTGTTCGGCCGGCGCTCTCGGCGCGATCGCTGCCGGCACCGCGAGCGACCTTCTCACCCGCGCCGCGGACGTGTGCTTGAAAGAGCGCCGCCCGCTCGTCCTGTGCCTGCGCGAAACGCCGCTCAATCGCATTCATCTCGAAAATATGCTGCGCGTCCACGATGCCGGCGCTACGCTGATGCCTGCGATGCCTGCGTTCTATTACGGCCCGAAGAACATCGATGACATGGTCGAGCAGTTCGCGTATCGCGTCCTCGCGCAGCTCGACCTGCCGCAGTCGAAGCAATATCACTGGAAGGGCAAAGCGTGAGCGCGACCAAGAGCCGCATCCGCACCGTGCTCGAAATGATCAAGTTCGAGCACTCCGTATTCGCGCTGCCGTTTGCTCTCGTCGGTGCGCTGCTCGCCACGCACGACGCCGGCGGCTTGCCTTCCTGGCGCCAAATTCTCTGGATCGTCGTCGCCATGGTCTCCGCGCGCTCGGCCGCGATGACGATGAACCGCATCGCCGACATCGAATACGATCGCCGCAACCCGCGCACGGCCAATCGCGCTCTGCCCACCGGAGAGCTGTCCCTGGGTTTCGCCTGGGTGTTCACGGCCATTGCATCGGCGCTGCTCGTCGTCGCAGCCTGGCAATTGAATCGCCTCGCGCTCGAGCTCTCGCCGGTCGCACTGGCGATCCTGTTTTTCTATTCCTACACGAAGCGGTTCACCGCGTGGTCGCATTTTGTGCTCGGCTTTTGCCTCGGAATTTCTCCTGCCGCGGCTTGGATCGCGATTCGCGGCTCGCTCGATCTGCGCATGCTGATTCTCTGCGGCGCGGTGACGCTCTGGGTCGGCGGCTTCGACGTGCTCTACGCCTGCCAGGACGTCGATTTCGACAAATCCGCTGGCCTGCATTCGATCCCGAAGAGATTCGGCATTGCGAAGGCGCTCGGAATCGCGCGCGGGATGCACCTACTGATGGTCGCGCCGCTCATCTGGCTCGCCATGACTTTTCATCTCGCCTGGCCGGCATGGGTGGGAATTGCGGTTGTCACTCTGCTGCTCGGTTACGAACATTCACTCGTCAAGCCCAACGACCTCAGCAAAATGAATGCTGCGTTTTTCACGGTGAATGGCTATATTAGTCTTCTGTTTCTGCTGTTTTGGGGCGCTGCGACCCTCGTCGCCCGCCCGTAGCAACCAATGTCACAACTGCAAATCTCCGACGCGCGCCTCGAACCGATCGCGCAGAAGGTTTTCGCGGGCGAGCGCCTCACGCCCGACGACGGCCTCTCGCTCTTCCAGTCGCACGATCTGCTTGCCGTCGGATGGCTCGCCAATCACGTTCGCGAACAGCGCCATGGCAACGTTTGCTACTTCAACGTCAATCGCCACATCAATCCCACCAACGTCTGCGTCGCACACTGCAAGCTCTGCGCCTTCGGCCGCTCGCCGGATGCGCCTGGCGCCTACACGTTTTCGCTCGGCGAAATCTATTCGCGCGCCGCACAAGGCGTCGCCGAGGGCGCCACGGAATTTCACATCGTCGGCGGGCTGCATCCGGATCTTCCGTTCGATTTCTACCTCGACATGATCCGCGGCCTGAAGCAGCGCTTTCCTCATGTGCATTTGAAAGCGTTCACGGCCGTCGAGGTCCACTACTACGCGCGGATTTCAAAGCTCTCCATCAAGGACACGCTCCTCAAAATGAAAGCGGCGGGAGTCGATTCGCTGCCCGGCGGCGGCGCCGAAATCTTCCATCCCCGCGTCCGTCGCATCATCTGCGACCACAAAGTTTCCGGCGCGATGTGGCTTTCAATCGCGCGGCAGGCTCACGAAATCGGCTTGCGCTCCAACGCGACAATGCTCTTCGGCCACGTCGAAACGCTCGAAGAGCGCGTCGATCATCTGGTCCGCCTCCGCGAGACGCAGGATAGAACGCACGGCTTCGTCGCCTTCATCCCGCTGGAATTTCATCCGGCCAATACGCCGCTCGCGCACATTCCGAAGCCGACCGGCATGGACGCGCTCAAGACGATCGCCGTCTCGCGTCTGATGCTCGACAATTTCGACCACATCAAGGCTTACTGGATCATGCTCACGCCGCGCATCGCGCAGATCGCGCTGCGCTTTGGCGCAAACGACCTCGACGGCACCGTCGTCGAAGAAAAGATCTATCACGATGCCGGCGCCACCACGCCCGAGCGTCTCACGCGCGCCGAGCTCGAAAAATTGATCCGCGCCGCGGGCCGCGTTCCCATCGAGCGCGACACACTCTACAATCGCGTCGACCGCTCGACCATGCCACCCGTCGCGCCGTCTCCATCGCGCGGCTTCGTCCCCGCCAGCAGCCTTCAGTAGCGTCGGCATCCTGCCGGCGTTTTTCTGATGCTTCAGCAACGTTAACGTTCGGTTTGAGTGGCACAGACAATCGTGTCTGTGCTCCTACGAAGGTCGTCGCTTCGCACTCTGCGAGGGCGCTCGCACTGAGCAAGCTCCGCCAATGCCACACGCTCTTGTAGGGGCACAGCATGCTGTGCCCGGCGATGATGCTTGGCACGAGCCCCGCCACTTCAGCTAACCGTTCCAGCCCGCAACCAATGGCTGTGGCCCTACGATTCAGGAGACCGTCAGAATCTCTCTTGGAATTCAAATCGAAATCGGATTTCTTATGCTCGCTACTTCAAGCGTGCGGGTGGGCCTTGTCGTAGACTTCCATCAGCTGCCGGATGCTCGCCTGAGTATAGCGCTGCGTGGTTGAAAGCGAGACGTGCCCGAGCAGCTCCTGAATCGCGCGCAAATCGGCGCCATCGGCCAGCAGGTGCGTCGCAAACGCGTGCCGCAGCGAGTGCGGATGCAGATCCCAGTTGACGTTCGCGAGCCGCGCGTATTTCTTCACCAGCATGTTCACCGACCGGTCCGTCAGCCGCCCGCCCAAGTGGTTCAGAAAGACGGCTTCGTGGTTGCCCTTGCTCCCTGCTTTTCCCAGCAGCTCGCCGCGCAACGGCCAGTAGGCTTCGAGCGCCGCGCTCGCCTTCGCGCCGTAGGGAACCACGCGCTCTTTGCGGCCCTTGCCCAGCACACGAAGCATCTGGCCCTTTCGGTCGATGTCACCTAGATTTAGTCCGACGACTTCGCTCACGCGCAGCCCCGAAGCGTACAGCAATTCCAGAATCGCGCGATCGCGCTTTAGCAGGATCTTCGATTCTTCGTCGCTCTGAGGCGTCAACTTTCGCGTGCGCCTCGATTGCTCCCCGTTGCTGCCGAGGTTGTCGAGAAATCCGTTCAATTCTTCCGGCGTCAGCACGCGTGGCACGCGTTTGGGCAGCTTCGGCGTGGCGACCAGCCGCGCTGGGTTCTGCTTCGCAAGCTTTTCACGCACGCAAAACTTGAAAAACGTCCGCAACGACGAAAGTCTTCTCGCAATCGACGCCTTCTCGAGCCGCCGGTCGTACATCCAGTTCACGTATTCGCGGACGATATTGTGGTCGATCTCGGAAAGCGCAGGAGCCGTTTCGCCCGGTGGCGTCAGGAATTCGTGGAATTGGCTGACGTCGCGCCGGTATTCGCGGATCGTTTCGGGCGACGCGTTGCGCTCGTACTTCAGGTACTCGATAAACTTGTCGATGACGTGTTTCATTCCGGTTCGCCGCGCTCTTTGCGATTGACGCACCGGAATTATAGGCTGCGCGCGCGCCGCCGCCGGCGCCGCAGCATCTTGCGTTGCTTTCGCAGCAAGACCTGCAGCGAACTTGTAGCGGCGGCCTTTCAGGTCGGCGCGCTCGCTTCTTTACGGGCGGTCGCGAAAAGTCCACAGGACTTTCTTGCTTGAAATGCGTGACCTCTGATGCATCATGTGCCAGGGGCGCCCGCGCTCTCTGCGAGGGGGCCCGAGAAAAGGCGCAGACCTGGTACGTCGGACGAATAGGAGGTAATCGAAGCGTGACGCGGCGCGAAGGCGGAGCGGAAAACTCCCAGGGCCCAATTCAGCGCGTCTTTGCGGGCATTTCTACTCGACAAGACATTCGAGTAGAAATCGCTGTAACTCGTAGAAAACAAAGGACCGGCATCAATTCTACTCGACAATATTTCGGGGGGTCTTTTCGCATCTTTTTGGCTCCAGTCCTAGCCGCAATCATTGCTTCCGCCTTCTTCTCGGCCTCCGCCATCGCGCAGCCGAAGCCGTCCAAATCGCTTTCGGTCGAACGCATCCACAGCGCTCCGAGCCTGGGCGGCTACCTCACCGCAGGCATCGAATGGACTCCCGACAGCAAGCGAATTTCGTTTCTCGAGCGCCGCAGCTCCGGCGTCGAAATGTGGACGATCGACGCCGCGACGGGCGAGCGCAAGGTCCTGGTGAAGTCGGACGTCATGCAGTCCGTGATGCAGCCGGAAAAGACCAACGCGATCCAATCCACCGGCCTCGGGCGCGTGCAGGCCGAGAACTATATGTGGTCTCCCACCAGCGACGCGCTGCTCTTTGTCGGCAGCACCAATCTCGTGCTACTCGACCTCAAAACAATGGCGCCGAAGCCACTCGTCCGCGGCACCGACGAGCTGCAAGATCCAAAATTTTCGCCTGACGGCAAGTGGGTCAGCTTTGTGCGCAGCTCAAATCTCTGGATCACCAATGTCGCGACGGGCGAGACGCACGCGCTCACGACTGGTGGCAGCGAGGATGTTCTAAAAGGCCAGCTCGATTGGCTCTACCCCGAAGAGCTCGATTCGACCACCGCTTACTGGTGGTCGCCCGATTCCTCGAAAATCGCTTACTACGAAATGGACGAACGCCAGGTGACGCGTTATCCGCTGATCGACATGAGCTCGCCGATCGGAGCCACCGAATTCGAACGCTTTCCGCAGGCAGGCGAGCCGAATCCGATCGTGCACGTCGGCGTTGTGCCGGTGAATGGCGGCGAAACGAAATGGATGGACACGGGCGCGAACACCGATGTTTATCTCGCGCGCGTGGTCTGGCTAAGCGATAGCAGCCGCGTCGCGATCGAGCGGATGAACCGCGCGCAGACCCAGCTCGATCTGCTTTTCTGCGACGCTTCTGGCGGCGCGTGCCAGACGATTCTCAACGACACCGACAAATACTGGATCAATCTCTCCGACGATCTCTATTTTTTCGCCGATAACAAGCGCTTCCTTTGGTCGAGCGAGCGCACCGGCTTCCGCCACTACTACCTCTACGATCTCAGCGGCAAGCAGCTCGATCAGTTGACGAGCGGCGACTGGGGAATCACCGGCACGGGCGGATTCGGACCGGGCACCGATAGCCATCCGTCGGTCGATGAAGCCCGCGGCACGATCTACTTCTGTTCCAACAAAGACGACGTGCTCGGCACGCAGGTCTATCGCCTCTCGCTGCGTGACAAATCGATCACGCGAATCACGCGCGCAGATGGTGCCAACGAAATAGTCTTCGCGCCGGACGCCTCCGCATTCGTCGATACTTATTCGAACGCGATGACGCCGCCGCGCCAGGATCTCTATCGGGCCGACGGCGCACACGCCGCAGTAATCAATGAAAACAAAGTCCCCGAACTCGGCGACTACAATCTTTCGAAAGTGGAATTCCTCAGTCTTGCGGCCGATGACGGCACGAAACTCTACGCATCGATCATTCGCCCGCCCGACTTTGACGCGTCTCGCAAATACCCCGTGCTGATCGATGTCTACGGCGGACCTGGCGTTCAGAACGTTCGTGACGAATGGGACCGGACCGATTTTCTCTGGCGCGAGATGATGGCTGAGAAGGGATTCATCGTCTTCAGCCTCGATAACCGCGGCTCCTACCAGCGCGGCCATACGTTTGAAACGCCGATCTACCATCACTTCGGAAGAGTCGAGCTGGAAGATCAGCTCACAGGCGTGAAGTATTTGAGATCGCTTTCCTACGTCGACGGTTCCCGCATCGGACTTTTCGGTTGGAGTTACGGTGGCACGATGACGCTCGTCGCAATGCTCAATGCGCCCGACGTTTTCAAGGCGGGTGTTTCCGTCGCTCCGGTTACCGACTGGAAGCTTTATGACACGGCCTACACCGAGCGCTACATGGGCCGTCCACAAGACAATCCGGATGGCTACAAAGATTCATCGGCCGCCAGCCATGCGGCGCAGCTGAAGGGAAAGCTGCTGCTCATCCACAGCACGGGCGACGACAACGTCCACTTTGCAAATACCGCCGAGATGCTCAACGAATTCATCGCCGCTGGAAAATATCCGGCCGACCTGATGATTTTCCCCGGACGCGGCCACGGCATCACGGATCTGCCCGCACGGATCGAACTCTACAAGCGCGTAACGCAATTCCTGCAGGACAACCTCTAGCGAAACCTGATCGATGACAACCAGAGAGTGGCGGGCGAAACGTCGCCGCCTACCATTTCACGCGCACGCGGTAGTCGAGCGTCGCCGTGCCGTCCTTGTCGACTGGAATTTCAAATCCGATCGTCGAGGCGTCGAGCTTCGTCCATTTGAAATTCGAGTTCACCACTTCCCAGTCGCCACCAACTGGCTCGCGCACTTCGACCGTGATCGCGCTGTCCTTGTGATTGCGCAGCGTGATCTCGTATTCCATCTCGGCGAGATTGCTCGCGAGCTTTTTGTAGTCGGTCTGCTTGCGCTCGCACACCACATCGAATGCGTTGCCCACGTAGATGCGCAGCGATTCATCCTTCGGTGTGTGATTGATCGAATCTTCGCCCGCAAACTGCACTCCGCCCTTCGAATCGGCCTGGTAGACACGGACGGTTCCCGCAGGCAGCGGCATTCCGAGCCCGGATTTTTCGTCGTTCTTGAACCGGTAATAAACCTTCACCGGCTGCGGGATTGCGTTCCCGATGCCTTGCGGGTTGCGATAGTAGTATTGCTGCCCTTCGACCGAGAGGTACTTCTCGACCGGAACGTTCGTCCCTGTGAGCAGGTTGATCTGTTTCGATTCGTTGTTCTCAATCGACGTTCGCCGGCCGAGCGTGTAGAGGTGATATTCCGAAAACGTCTCCTGCTCGAATTGCGGAGCCGGCGCAGCCGCAGCCATCGACTTCACCAGTGCCACCCGCTCGGCTTCCATAGCTGGTGTGGTGCGATGTACCGCTCCGGCGACAAGCTGCAGCTTCGCATTGCGATAGGCGACCCCGCTGTTGTTGACGAGCGTCACCCAGCCATCAAGATCGGCGCTCTTTTCATCACGTCCGACGGTCAGGACGTAGTCGGCGCTCCAGTTCATGTTGTTCGCAAGGTAGGAGGCTTCGACTTTCTGCGCCTCGGCGCCGCGGTTGTCGAGCGTCCAGACCAACGTCGGGCGGCTGTAGAGATTTTCCGGGAGATCGGGGAAACGATAGGAATCGGCGGTCATGCCGGTGACGATTTCATTTCCGATCCTCCAGACTGGCCCGCTGTTATCGGAGAGCAGCAACGCTTTGGTCTCGACCCATTTCGTCGAGCCTGCGTCTGTCTCGCGCTGGACGAGCGTCACTTCGCGGCCCACATATTTCTGCAAAAGCTTCTGCGGATCGAGCAAGTCGTACTCGTAGTTCTGTTCGACGACGCTCAGCTTCGCGGCATCGGTCAGCGAGCGAAAATGGACGGTTTGCGGAATGATCGACGCGACGACATCTTCGAATCGCAGCGGAAACGTGCCGGATTGCAGGCGAATCTGGCGGACGTCGCGCACCAGCGCGAGATTCGAGTTGTAAACCGTGACCGAAAGATCGGACTGGTCCTTTTGAGTAGTCGAAGACGTTTCGGCAGCCTTGGCCGGCTTTTCGTCGGCGGCGAGCGCTTCGTTTCGCCTGCCCGCAAACGGCAGCAGCACAACGGCCGCGAGAACCGCCGAGCCGAGAATCCGCGCTTTTCGAGATGGCATAAACTTGTCTCCTTCGCTTCGAAATTGCTCTCTAGGAGAGAACGAACACCGCGCGATTTCTTGCAGGTTAGTTTGCTCTCTAGATGGCGCTTACGGCACAGGTTTCCAGTGGCCGCCGGCGTCCGTGGTCGCGAATTTGCGGCCGTCCGCCGTCGTCACCGTAGCGGAGAAATCGTCCAGTGCTTCGATTTCTACGAAGTCGGCCGGCACAGGCGGCGGAATCCTCTTCCAATGTTGAGCTTCTCTGGTCAGCAGAATTACGCCATCGCTGCCGACGAACCAGCAGACTTTGGCGGACGGAGCCGAGCCCGCGATAAGTTGCGCGTTCGGGTCCGGCTGCTGGCCCTGCCAAGACGCGCCGCCGTTGATAGTGCGCTCGACGAATCCAGCCTCCGCGATGCGCCACATCACTTTCGGATTAGGTGTCTTGATGATGCTTCCAGTCGAGCGGCGTTCGACGTCTCCGATCGTGAGGGCCTCAGATTGGGCGATCGCTTGCCTCTGCTCTTGCCCCGTCATAGGTCGGACGAAGGTCGGAGGGGCGGACGGCTTTGCCTTCGCGGCTTCGGACGCGCCCGCTACGATCTCGTTGGACGAGATCGCACCGCCGATTGTGCCGCCGTTGACTCGTGACGGCTCCGGTGCCGGTGACGGCGGAGGCGTTGCCGCGGGTGCAGCAGGCGCAGACATGCGAGAGGAAGGCACCCCCGCGGCAACGCCGCTCTTCGTTTCCGCAAGGTCGCGCTTCGGAGAATTGTTGTCTTTTTTCAGCTCGTCCAACTCGGCTTGCTCGCGAGCAACCATCGGCTGATTCGAGGCGAGCTCTTTCTCGTTGCGGGCCGCCTGCGATTCGAGCAACGCAGAGCTCTGTTTCATCGCCTTATCGATACTGTTATTCGGTGCAGTGAGGGCCTTGTTCGGAATTCTGGAAACGGAGCCTGAGTGTTGTTCCGGCGCTGGCGCCGGCGGTGGCGGCAACGGTGCGGCTGGCGGTTCGCTCGAACGTGACATCGCAACCAACGGTTGGGCGGAGTTTTCGGCGACCGGCTTCGAGGTGGACTGGTGTGCCATCCACACCGCGGCGACCACGAGCACAGCGACGGCGGGCGCGAGAAATCGCCAGTCCCAGAGCCAGGCCCAAGGCGAGTGCGTGTGAGACGGAGCGGCGCCGGCGGGCGCAGGCTCGCCCGCGCGATGCATCGTGGCAAGCTGTTCCCGGCAGCGCCCGCAGTGCGAGAGATGCATCTCATAGCGGCGCGTCTCGTCCGCATCGAGCGACCGCTCGAAATAGGCCGCGAGAATTTCCGGCTCGGGGCAGGCGCCCGCGGATTCGCCCAAACCGCGGCGCAATAGATTCGCGGACGCTCTGTCTCGTTCCTGCGAAGCCATGAAGCTATTCTCCTCCACTCACTAGAACGCCCGAAACTTCAAATCTTGCGCGCCGCACGCTCAATCCCTCGCCGACGCCGTATCGGGCTGTGCCGCCGGCTCGAGCCGCGCGCTGCCGGATCGCAAGGCTTCGGTCAAATCAAACGGCCACTCGCCTTGCGCACATTCCAGGCAAGCGCACAGCTGCGCTTCGGACCACTTCTTTTCTTCTCGCAGCGATCTTTCCACGAGCTGGCGCACGTCGCGTCGCGCTCGGTCGAGTTTGCGCGAGACGGTCGCCTCGTGCTCGCCGAGTAAACGACCGATTTCGGCGAGAGTGCGTTCGTCCGCGTAGTAGTAGGCAAGCCGCAGCCGATCGCGCGGCTCAATCGCGCCGAGCGCCGCGGTCAATGCCGCTTGCAGCGCAGCAAGATACTCCGCGCGCTCCGAATCAGGCGGGTCATTCGCACCGGCTCGCGCATCCGCGGCGAGCGCGGCGATTTCGCGGCGTTCCTCGCCGGATTCGTCTTCGAGTGGTTCGGTGCGGCGCGTGCGGCGGATTTCGTCCACGTGGCGCTGCGAAAGAACGGCGCGGAGCCAGGTGCCGAGTTTGCTGCGGCCATGGAAATACTCGAAGAGCGATTTTCTATGCCCCTCAGATTGGCGCAAACCGTAGAGATCAGCGTAGAGCGAATCGGCAAGCTCGCGCGAGTTTGCTTCACCAGCGATGGCTCGCGCGGCGCGATAAAGCTCGGGCCGGAATTGCGTTATGAAGTAATCCCACGCAGTGGGACTTCCGTCGCTGCATGCGCACGCAAGCGCGAGATCGGCCGCGTGCAGCGTTTCCAGATACGCCTCGATCGCTTTCTCGCTCGGAGACGCGTCGCCAAATCGGTGCGCGACGCTGCGCTCCAGCGTTTCCTCGAACTGTTCTCGCGTGAGATTCCAGTCCGCAGGAGCGGCGGCTTTGACCCAACAGCGTTCGGCGGCGGCCTTCAGCGCCGGCGGAAACTTGAATCGAGCAGCCTGCTTCGGCGAAGCGGGTTCCATTTGACCGAGCGCCATCTCGGCGGCAGAGTTGGCAGGCCGGGGTGCCATTCCTTGGATGATACCTAATTGCGGCTGTCGGGTTGTCTCGGATGGCCTCGATGTATCATGTGCGCTACCATCGATCTGCGATCGGTGAGAAGCACCACAAAATCCCGCGAAGGCATTTCCCCATCATGGCGAATGAAAACCAGAAACTGCGTTACTTAGATGATGTGTCCGTGGGAGAGAAATTCACCTCGGGCACTTATCAGATGGATTCGGATCGCATCAAAGCATTCGCCGAAGAGTTCGATCCGCAGCCGTTTCACTTGGACAATGCAGCAGCCGAGCAAAGCATCTTCAAAGGTCTTGCGGCGAGCGGTTGGCACACGGCCGCTGTAACAATGCGGCTAAGCGTGCTGGGAGAATTGCAGTTCGCGGGCGGTCTGATCGGCGTCGGCGGGGAAATCGAGTGGCCGAGGCCGACACGTGCCGGCGATACGCTCCGAGTCGAGAGCGAGATCTTAGAGATCATTCCCTCGCGCTCAAAACCGAATCAGGGCATCGTGAGATTGCGAATTACGACGCTGAATCAACGCAACGAGCCCGTGCAGATTTTTACTCCCAAGGTCCTCGTGCCCAGGCGGCCGTAGCGCGATCAGACGTCAGCGAAGTCCCAGAGCTCGTGGGACGACGGCAAAGCGTCTGCGCTTGGCGCACGCTAGACCGCGGCGGCGCGCTTTTGGGTTTCGAGGGCAATCGAGAGTTTGCGAGCGGCCAGCTCGATTGCAGCTTTGGCTGCGGGCGTCCCGGCCAAGCCGTTGAGCATCGCGAAATCGTGGAATGTGCCGAGCATGCGGACAGCGGTCACTTCGACCCCTGCCTTCGCGAGTTTCTGAGCGTAGGCCTCGCCTTCGTCGCGGAGCACGTCATTTTCGTCGACAATCAACAGCGCCGGCGGCAAACCCTTCAGCTGTTGCGGCGTCGCCAGCAGAGGCGATGCCGTGATCTTCTTACGATCGGATTTCTTCGGCGCGTAGGCATCCCAGAACCACTGCATTGCCTTCTTGGTAAGCCACGGACCGTTCGCAAACTGGCGGTAGGACGCGGTCTTGAGGCTCGCGTCCGTGACGGGGTAGAACATCACCTGGTACAAAATGTCCGGCCCTTTGCGTTCTTTCGCAAGGAGTGTGACGGCGGCAGTCATATTGCCGCCGACGCTATCTCCGGCCACAGCGAGACGGCTGGCATCGAGGCCGAAATCCTTCGCGTGCTCAGCGATGTATTTGGTTGCGGCATAGGCCTGCTCGATGGGCACGGGAAATAGGGCTTCGGGCGAAGGCGTGTAGGTGACGAAAACGAATGCAGCGTTCACCGAATTCACGAGATCGCGGAGCAGGCGGTCGTGCGTGCTCTTGCTGCCGAGAATCCATCCACCGCCGTGGAAATACATCACGACGGGAAGCAACCCCGTCGAATTCTTCGGCCGATAAATCGTGATAGGAACCTCCCCGGTGGGCCCGACAGGCAGAGTCCTATCCTCGACATCCGCAGGCAGTTTTGTGACGGGCGCAGCCTGCAAATTTTCGAGCACCTGGCGCGCATCCGCGTACGAGAGCTTGTAAATCGGCTTGCCGCCCTGAGCGACGATCGCGTCGATGTACGCTTGAGTTGTTGGTTCAAGAACGGGCCCTTTTTTCGTCGGCATGATGGTTCTCCTTTCTTACGGCATAAATCACCGTGGCCTAGTTTGGGAGACGACTCGGGAGCTATCGAAAGGTTGAGGCCGCCGGGATCCATCTTGCAGCTTGGCGGCCACGCCATTATTACGCCAGTCCTCCTGCGATCACCAAAGTCTCGCCGCTGATCCACGAAGCATCGGGCGACGCGAGAAACACGGCAGCCGGAGCGACGTCGTCCACTTCCCCGATTCGCCCGAGCGGCGTGCGCGCCTCCATCTCCTTTTGGAAATCGCTTCCCGCGATGCCGCCTGCATGGACGCCCTCGGTGAGCACCATACCGGGATTGATCGCGTTCACGCGAATTTTGCGCGGACCGAGCTCCTTCGAGAGCGATTTCGTCACCGCATCGACGGCAGCCTTGGTTGCGCTGTAGATCGAACCATAGGGCGGCGCAAGCTGGCTCGCGACCGAACTGATGTTGACGATGCTCCCGCCCTCCGGACCGAAATGCTTCGCGGCTTGCTGAGAAGTGAGGATCAGGCCGAGCACGTTGAGATTGAAAAGCTTGTGGAAGCTCTCTTCGGTGACCGCTTCGAGCGGCGCAAATTCGTAAACGCCCGCGTTGTTGACCAGAATGTCGAGACGGCCGAATGCCTTTTGCGTTTCGGCGAAAAGCCGCTCGATATCCGCCAGTTTCGCAACGTTGGCGTGTACCGGAACGGCCTTGCCGCCGTTCTTCGCGATTTCAGCGACGACGCGATCCGCGCCTTCTTTGCTTGAGGAATAGTTGACGACGACCGATGCCCCTTCAGACGCCAGATGCCTGGCGATTGCTGCGCCGATTCCTTTCGACGCGCCCGTTACGACGGCTACTTTGCCTGCGAGTCTCTTCGACATGTTTGGCCCCTTTCCAAACTACCTGGACTGACAGTTACAGATGGCCGAAGTCGACGGGAAGATTCAGTGTTTCTTGCTTCGTTGATTTGGAAGGATTTCTGAGGTGCGCTAGGGGCTAGAGTTCCGCAAGCGCGCGATGGACAAGATGGATGGCGATCGAGCCTTCTCCGACGGCGGAGGCAACGCGCTTCACGTTGCCTGCGCGGACGTCGCCGACGGCAAACACGCCCGGCAGGCTCGTTTCCAGCATTTGCGGAGGGCGCGCGAGAGGCCAAATCGAGCGTCCTGCAGCTATGTCGAGGTCTCGTCCGGTGACGATGAAGCCTTTTTCGTCGAGGGCAAGGCAACCCTGCAGCCAGTCGGTGCGAGGCGCCGCGCCGGCCATGATGAACGCGTGGCGAATATCGTGGATGGATGTTTCGTCCGTCGCGTTGTTGCGCCACGTGACGCGCTCGAGTTCGGCGCCGCCATCGAGGCCGACAATTTCCGTGCGGTAGTGCAGTTCGATCGAGGAATTCTGCTCGATGCGCTGAATCAGATAGCGCGACATCGTGTCCGACAGACTGCCCGAGCGCACCAGCATGTACACCTTGCGCGCAGACTGCGAGAGAAATACGGCGGCTTGCCCCGCGGAATTTCCGCCGCCTACGACGATGACGTCGCAGTCTTCGCACAGCTTCGCTTCCATGTGCGTTGCGCCGTAGTAGATTCCGCGCCCTTCGAATTTTTCAAGATTCGCGATGGCGGGCCTTTTGTACTGCGCGCCGGTGGAGATCACGATCGTGCGGGTCGCAAGCGCCGTGCCGTCGTCGAGGATGACTTCATAGGGACGCCGATCGCAATTCAAGCGCACAACGCTGCGCGCAATCATCATTTTGGCGCCGAACTTCATGGCCTGCGCTGTTGCGCGCGCCGCAAGCTCTTGCCCGGAGACGCCCGTTGGAAAGCCGAGATAGTTTTCGATCTTGGAGCTCGATCCGGCCTGGCCGCCAGGGGCTTCGGTTTCGATCACGAGCACGTCGAGGCCTTCTGATGCCGCGTACACGGCCGCGCCGAGTCCCGAAGGGCCGGCGCCGACGACGATCACGTCCCGCACGTGAGCATCGCCGACATCGGCGTTGAAGCCGAGACAGTCCGCCAATTTCTTGGGAGTCGGATTGCGGAGCACGACACCTGCGTTGCAGATGATGACGGGAATTTCTTCCACCTTTACGCCGAAGCGGTCGAGTAGCTCTTGCGAAGCTTTGTCCGCGTCGAGATCGACATACGTGTAAGGATGGCTGTTCTTGGCAAGGAATTCGCGCAGATGGAGCGTCGTGGCGGAGTGATCGGAACCCATCAAAATCAAGTTGCCCTGGTTGCGGCTGATCAGCTCGAGCCGGCGCAGAATGAATGCTCGCATCAGAATTTCGCTCAGCTCGGCGTCCTTGGCGAGCACGGTGCGCAGGCCATCGCCGCTAAGCTCGAGGAATTCACCGGGTTCGGTGACGCGTCCGCGAACAAGACCGCGCCGGCCGGAGATCATGGTGATCTCGCCCGTGAATTCGCCGGGGCCGTGCGTGGCGACAGTGCGCTCGCCATTGATGCTTGGCTGCACGACCTCCATGGCGCCGGAGAGCAGCACGAAAAATGGGACGCCGATCATATTGGGCTCGAAGACGATGTCGCCCGGCTGGACATTGCGCAATTTTCCGAGCGGCCGCACGCGGTCGATCTGCGCCGGCGTGAGCGTCGGGAACATCTGTGTCTGTGCGTCGAGAGCGCTGCGCTGCGGGACGGAAGCCATGGTTTCACCCCGAATGGAGCGTCTATCTTAACGAAGTCTTCCCGGCAAATCTTCCGAGAGCGACTCGCACGCTAGTTAGATGCGCTAGCCTGCGGCGAGGGTCCTCTGACGCTGCGAGGTGCAGAGGAGTCGGGCTGCCCGGCGGGCCAGACGCGGGGGCCATAGTGCGGCACAGGACGGTCGAGTTCGTAGGCGCCGAGATCGGGCGCGCCGCCGGTGAAGTCATCATTGATCGTGGGGAGCAGCACGCCGGCGTCAATCGCGGGGTTCGGCGTTTCGCTTCCTTCGACGCCGCTCAGAACACCTTTCAACTGAAAATCGAAATCCTCTGGATTATAGAGATGCTGCGGATCGCTTTTGTCCGGCATTTTCGCGTTTACGAAAATATCGTAATCGACGAGAACGCTGTGCTGGTCCTGCTTTGTCGCCTGCTGATAGTCCGCGAGCGATTTGAAATTTCGCGTGACGAGTTTGCCCGAAAAGTCCGCGGCAATACCGAAATCGGGCGAGGTCCACTCAAAGGAGACAATTGCGCCCGGGTTCAAGTAGAAGCCGTTGTAGTCGGAATCAGAATAGTTTGTATATGTGCGCAGATTCAGAATCGGATCAGCCCAGCCATCACCCAAGAATAGATTGTTGCGGAAATGGACGTTCGACGCCGGGCCCATCAGGTGGCCCTGGCCGAAGAAAGTATTTTGATAGATGAGGACGCCCGCGGGCGTGTCGATCAGCTTCAGCGGGCCGCCGGTTGTATTGTCGTAGGCGATGTTTTGATAGAAGTAGAGCGGGCCGCCGAAGGTGGGCTGCGCGCTGAACGCGCCGCCGGCTTCGTTGAAGCAGCGGTTGCGGAAGACGCGAATGTTGTGTGCGCCGCCGTCGGCTTCGATACAGTTGTCCGCCATGTTGTAGATGTCGTTGTTGTAGAAATCGATCGCAACCGGCACGCGATCGGGCAATTCGTTGGGCGTGCCGTCGGGATCGCCATAGGTAGCGACGTCGATTCCGTCGTGCCAATTCGCGACGTAGTTGTAGGCGACCACGTGCCCCTGTCCGTAAATCTTGATCGCGTACTCGGACGTGATCAGCGCGGGATAACCGGGAAATTTCGCCCAGACGGCAGGCGTCCACCAGCTTTGCAGTTTTTCGGGATTGTGCCGGCCGATGAAGACGTTGTCCGCAATGTAGAAATTCTTCGAGCCGGACCAATCGTCTTCGACGGCGCGGCCGACGTCGTAGATGCGCGAGTGCTTCAGCGTGAAGCCGCTTGAGCCGGCGATGTTCTTGATGCCGAGCAGAAACGCGACATTCGTATTGCGAACGGTGATGCCCTCGAAATAGTTGTAATTCCCCGCCATCAGATTAAAGAGATTCTGGCAGCCATCGCCGTCGAAGATCACTTCGCCGTCGCCCGCACTCTTGATGACGATCGGTTTATCGGGGGTGCCGCTGGCGGTGAGGTAGTAGGTGCCGTCGAACGGCGTGCCGTACGCGGCGATGGTGCGGTCGAAGCCGCTGTAGACGAAGCGATTGTCTTTGTACACTCCGGCGTGCACAAGAACGATGTCACCGGGCTGGACGCGGGGAGGGAATGCGTTGGAGTGATCGGACTCGTCGGCGCCCATGTAGTACGCCGCCAGCAGACCGGTGAATGCGGGTTCCTGCTTCGGGCCTTTGTAGCCGAAGGGATAGACGTGATAGACGTGGCCGCCGGCGGCGGGCTGGGGCTCGGCGCGCGTGCGCACCGTGACGGTTCTCTCCGCTTTGCCCTTCACGCCGTCGGGGTCGGAAAGCACAAAGCGGCATTCGTACTCGGTGTCCGGCTCCAGATTCAGCAAGCTGCCGGCGAACATGTTCGGCGCGACGTACTTGAAATAGTGGCCGCCGCCCTCGCGCGGCGATCCGCCGGGCACTTGCTCACGTTGCAGCCGCAGCAGTGGGAGCGCGTCGCGCCATTTCGTGTCGCCTTTCTTCCGGAACGTAACATCGACGCGGGCGTTGCGGTTGTTGTCGCCCGCGATTCGCCATTCGAAGCCCAAAGAGACGAGCGTGGGTGGATCGACCGTGAATCGGCCGGGAACGGTGTAGTTCTGTGCCGAAGAGCGCGCGGGCGTAACAGCGATCGCCGCGGTTACGAGCAACAGCTCGCAAATTGGACCCGCGCGGAGGCGCATGCGGCAACTCCTCTTGTGCTCGCGGCAGCCTGAAACTCGCGCGCATCGTACTCACGCGCGACGAATTGCGTCAAGCACGACGCGCGGCATTCGCGCTGGGAACGCGCCTCGCCGGGCCGCGAACCTTGATGTTATACTTGCCGGGCAACGGGTTCCTGCACACTTGTTTTGCCGCGGAGAGGTGGCCGAGAGGCTTAAGGCGGCGGTTTGCTAAACCGTTGTACTGGCTAAAACCGGTACCGGGGGTTCGAATCCCCCCCTCTCCGCCAG
>Ga0187778_10001183_pt1 | contig 18340 bp, 11 predicted proteins | sample 1015_Q2_SP5_20_M_FD_132418 | JGI IMG/M metagenome (GOLD analysis project Ga0187778, IMG submission 132418) | Tropical peat soil microbial communities from peatlands in Department of Meta, Colombia - 1015_Q2_SP5_20_MG | ecosystem: Environmental > Terrestrial > Soil > Wetlands > Peat | place...
GACCTCGTCCGCGCCGCGTACGCGCTCGCGAAGGAGCTCGAAGAGTGAGTCTGCGCCGCGGATTCAAGGCTGAGGCCGAGCGAATCTCGATTGAGGTTCGCACGGAAATGAGGCTCCGGCCGGAAGACCGCCTGGATCCATTCGCGCTCGCCAAACATCTGTCCGTTCCCGTAATCGGCATTAGGGATGCGGCTAGGTTGCTGCGAAGATCAGACCTCGGAAGTTATTTTCTCACCGAAGACGTCGAAAGCCTCTCAGCCATTACGCTGTTTCAGGGGCGGAAAAGGATCGTGCTGCACAATGACCGGCACGCCGCAACCCGGCAGGCGAGTAACGTCGCGCACGAAATTTCCCACTGCCTACTGGAGCATTCTCCTGAGCCCGCAGTCGGCCCGGACGGCTGCCGTATGTGGAACAGGGAAGTCGAAATGGAGGCGGAATGGCTCGGCGGGGCACTGCTGATGCCTCGCGCGGGTGCACTCAAACACGCGCGAGCTGGGTTGACGCCCGAACTCATCGCGGACCACTTCGGAGTCAGCCTAGCGTTGTGCCGCTGGAGATTGCAACACACGGGTATTCTGTCGCAGCTGCAGCGGTACGCCTCCCTCCGTCGCGCGGTGCGCCGAGCGGCCGCGCGTTAGACGAGCGGCGCCAAAGTCCGCACAGCAGTGTGGCCAGTCAGTCCTAGTCCTCGACCAAACGTGTCCTTCGGGTCAATTCTCAACGCATCGCAATTGTGTTTAGCTGAAACGGGCGCCGCGTATTTTGCGGAGCCAATGAATTTTGCGGAGCGAATAGAATGAACGAGCCGAGAAGAATTTCGCACGACGGACGCGGACAACGCGACGGCGCCGAACTGAATTTGCGCCTTTCCCAATCCAACCGCGCGCGATTTTCTAATCGCCAAATTCCGTTAGTAGAGTTCGGTCTAAGCTGCCGCAAACAAACGGTCGGCGTTCGTTCTAATCGCCAAAATTGTCGAGGTACTGCGAATCTCCGTTTTCAAATTTCCGATTTCGGCGATTCGTTCAGAATCGCCGTCCCGAGAGCGAACAGCGTGACCCGAGGGACCTCTCCGGCCAACCTCATTTCTACTCGAAAAGACTTTCAAGTAGAAATCGCCGCATCTCATTCAAAACAAAGGCTCGGCGCTCCGGCTACCCGAAAATATTTCCGGGGGTCTTTGAGGCCGATTTTCGAGTTTCCAGTTTCGATTTTCGGCTTCTTCGGTCCAGAAAAGGGTGTCAACCAAAACCAGGTGTTTCTTCCCGCAAGCCATTCAAAACAAACGGTCGAAGCACAAAAAGGGTGTCAACTTTTTGCGTTTGTAATTTCAGTCCCAACCGGCGCAGTTCGCGCGCCCGCGTCAGAACTTCGGATGATAGTTGAACGGCTGCGGCGCAGGATACGACGGCAGCGGATGGTCCTTGAGCGACTCCATCAGGACCTGCACCGCTTTTTCGAGCTGCGGATCGTGGCCCTCGCGGACGAGCTTGGGATCGAGATCGACTTCGACGTCCGGATCGACGCCGTGATTCTCGACTTCCCACTGGCCCTTCGTGCCGTAGATGGCCCAGCGCGGCGCGGTGACGCGGCCGCCGTCCATCAGCGCCGGGTAGCCGCCGATGCCGACGAGTCCGCCCCAGGTGCGCATGCCGACCAGCGGGCCGATGGCGGCCTTGCGGAAATACCACGGCAGCGCATCGCCGCCTGAGCCGGCGAATTCGTTGATGAGCATCGCCTTGGGACCGAAGATCGATTCCTCGGGCTCGGCGGCGGTTTCGCCTTCACGCGTTTCGACGAAGGCGAACACGGGACGGCGCAGATAGTCGATGAAGTAGTCGGCGAGCTGGCCGCCGCCGTTGAAGCGCTCGTCGATGATCGCACCTTCTTTGCCGACTTGCGCGAAGAAGTAGCGGTTGAAATTTACGAAGCCCTCGGCGCCGCTGTCCGGCAGGGAGACGTAGGCAAGCTTGCCGCCGCTCAGCTCGTCGACCTTGTGGCGATTGCCTTCGACCCACGCGAGGTTGCGCAGGGCGGTTTCGTCGTCGACCGGAACTACGGTGACGTCGCGCGAGCCGCTGCCGTCGGGATTCGGCCCGACTTTGATGACCGTCTGCTTGCCGGCGGTCTCCTGGAAGAAGCTGTAGACCTCGTCGTCACCGCGAAGATCGCGGCCGTTGACGACGAGCAGATACTCGCCTTCTTTCACGTTGACGCCGGGCTGCGTGAGCGGCGCGTGCAGCTCGGGATTCCAATTCTCGCCGTTGTAGATGCGCGAGAAGCGGTAGCGGCCGTTCTCGATGGTGTAGTCGGCGCCGAGCAGCCCGACCTTGATCTTTTTGATGTCGGGCATCGTGCCGCCGCCGACGAACATGTGCTGCACGTTGATGTAGCCGAGCATGTCGCCGAAGAGATAGTCGAGATCGGCGCGGCTGGTGACGCCATCGAGAAATGGCTCGTAGGCTTTTTCGGCCGCGGCGAGATCGAGTCCGTGATAGTGCGGATCGTAGAAGAAGTCGCGCTCGATCCGCCAGACTTCGTGGAACATCTGCTTCCACTCGGCGCGCGGATCGACGTAGACCTCCATGTCGGCGATCTTGAGCTGGCCGTCGCCGGGCTTCGCGGGCTTATCCGCGGCGGTGATGAACCAGCTCTGGCCCTGCTGGTAGAGCATTTTTTCGCCGTTGAAGGAGACCGCGAAAGCGCGGACGCCTTCGGCGATTTTTTCGGTCTTGCGCGTTTTCAGATCGAAGCGCTGAACCGAAAATTGCGGAGGCCCGGGCCTGAAGTCGACGGGCGTGTCCTCGAGCAGGTAGAGAATGCCTTCCTTGCCCGCGGACATGCCGACATAGTTCGCCGGCGGAATCGGCAGCGCGAGAATGCGCTGGCTGATGCCGTCAAAGTCGATCGTGACTTTGACTTCCGTCTTCTCCTTGCTCTGGTCTTTGCTTTGATCTTTGGCCTGGTCTTTCGCGGCGTCTTTGTTTTGGTCCGCGGACGGAGCGGATTTGTCGTCCTTCGTCTCGGCGGCTTTTTCGTCGTCGCTTTCGGGCGCGATCGGCGACGGCAGGTCTTTGCGCAGCACGACGACGTAGACGGCGCGCGAGACGGGATGCGCGTCGCTGGTCATATCGAGCCATCCGGTCGAAAGTCCGAGGTCGGTGCTGGCGGTGAAGTAGAGATACTTTCCGTTCTTATCGAAGTTGGGGAAGAGCGCGTCGCTCATGCCGTCGGTGATCTGAGTAGACTTCTTGTCGTCGAGCGAATAGACGTAAACGGCGCGCATGTGATTTTCGAGCTGCTTGGTGTAGGCGAGCCATTTGTTATCGGGCGACCAGACGACGTCGAATTCGTGCAGCGGCGAATCGAAGCGGTCCGTATCAACTTTGACCGGCGTGGGATGATCGAGATCGACGTACCAGAGATTCAGGCGCTTGTCGCTGTAGGCGATTTTCTTGCTGTCGGGCGACCAAGTGGGCGAGTAGAAATAGGACGGCGGCTGGCCCAGATCAATTTTTCTTGCGGGAGCGATGCCATCCTGATTGCGGATGTGCAGCGCGTATTCGCCCGATTCGTCCGAAAAGTAGGCGATGGATTTTCCGTCGGGCGACCAGGAAGGATCGCGGTCCGCGACGGCCGGACTGCGCGTAATGTTGCGAATGTCACCTTTCTCTGCTGGGACGGTGAGGATTTCGCCGTGCGCTTCGAAGACGGCGCGCTGTCCGGTGGGCGAAATGTTGGCATTGAGAATGTGCTCGTTCACTTTTTCAAAGTGCGGCGCAACTTGCGGGAGGTCGCCCGCGACGCGCACGTCGATCTGCTTCGATTTTCCCGACGCGAGATCGTAGACGTGAAGCGAGCCGAGCTTTTCGTAGACGATTCCGCCGGGTCCAGCCGAGGCGGACTTGATGTCGAAGCCCTCGTTCTTGACGACTTCCTTCACTTCTTTCGTCTTCACATCGTACGCAAACATACAGACGGGGCCTTCGCGATCAGAGAGAAAGTAGACTTTGTCGCGGATCCACATGGGATTGAAGTCGTTCGAATTGTCGCGGGGAACTTTGACGATGCTGGAATCGGAAAGATTCGCGATCCAGACGGGCGAGGTCAGCCCTCCGCGATAGTGCTGGATGGCGATATAGTTCGGCGCCACGCCAAGTCGGCGATTCCAGCGCGGCACGTACGCGATCTGCGAAGCATCTGCCGAAAACGAACCCTCGACGCCCGTCGGCAGCGGAAGTTCGGTCGGGAAGCCGCCGTTGACCGAAACGGTGAACAGGCGCTCGAACCGCGAGTAGCTGTCGCGGAGAGAGCGAAAGAGAATGCGCTTGCCGTCGGGCGTCCAGCCGATCGCGACGTCGCTGCCCGGATGATTTGTGAGGCGCCGCGGCTCGCCTCCTGTGGCGGGAACGACGTAGACATCTCCATTACCGTCGTAGTCGCCGGTGTAAGCGACCATCGAGCCGTCGGGCGAAAAGATCGGGTCGCCTTCGATTCCACTGCCGGTGACGAGACGCTTGGCGTCGCCGCCGTTGCGATCGACGGTCCAGATCTCGCCGCCGTAGGCAAACGCGATTTGCGTATTGCTCATGCTGGGGCTCTGCATCAGGAGCGGCTTGGGGTCTTGCGCGGAAGAACTAACAGAGCAGAAAACAACTAAAGCAAGCGTGACAGCAATCTTTCGCATGATTCCCCTTTCGGCTGAGGAAAAAGGGCTCGAGCCCTGATTCCGGCACCCGGTTTGCCCCAAACCGGTGTCTGCATTATCTGAATTTAGCGGGAACGAAACAAGGAGCCAGCGCCCGCCGGCGACTTGCCCCAAGGCCGCGGACTGCCTACGATGGAAGGTCGTGAAAGAATTCAAACCACATCCGGCGCTGCGCAATTGTCACTTGATGACGATAGCGGGCGCGTTCTGGCGGCGGCGATTTCCACGTTTGCCCGAGAGCGAGTCGCGATTTTTCGAGGTCGAGCCGGGGACTCAATTGCGCGCCGACACGAACTGGCAGGCCGAACCGCGGCGGCATCCGACACTAATCCTGCTGCACGGCCTCGAAGGGTCGAGCGAATCGGGCTACATGCTCGGCACGGCGGAGCAGGCATTCATCGCCGGATTCAACGTGCTGCGGCTCAACCAGCGAAACTGCGGCGGCACCGAGAACCTGACCTCAACGCTCTATCATTCCGGGCGCAGCGCGGATTTTCGCGCGGTGGTGCTCGAACTGATCGGGCGCGATCGGCTGACCGAAATTCTTGTGGCCGGGTTTTCAATGGGCGGGAATCTTCTACTGAAGATGATGGGAGAATTCGGAGATTCGGCTCCCGCGGAGCTGCGGGGAATCGTCGCGGTCGCGCCGTGTCTCGATCTCGCCGCATGCTGCAACGCGCTGTGCGCGCCGCGGAATTTCGTCTACAACCGGCACTTCCTAACAAGTTTGAAACGGAGGATGCGCTACAAGATGGAGTTGTTCCCCGAGATTTATTCGGCAAATGGGCTGCTGGGCGATCTCGCGCGCGTGCGGAACGTGCGAGATTTCGACGACGCGATCACGGCGCGATTCTGCGGTTTTATGGGAGCAGCCGACTATTACGAGCGGTCGAGCGCGATGCATGTGCTGGAAAGAATTCGGCGGCCGACGCTGATCCTGACAGCGCAAGACGATCCGTTTGTGCCCTACGAAACGTTTGACCGATCGGCGCTAAGAGAGAACCCGAATATTCAGCTCGTTGCGCCGAAGCACGGCGGGCATTGCGCGTTTATTTCGGGGGATTCAGGCGAAAGATTTTGGGCCGAGGCGAGGATTGTGGAGTTTTGTAGGGAGCAGTCACGCCTTCGTGGTGACGGCTGAAGAGCGATTCTTCGACGTCGTCGCGCCCGCGCCGCTGCGTGGCGCGAAACACAACGAGGCGCGACTTCGCTCAGAATGACGGGAATTTAGGTTGTGTGAGAGCGCCAGGCGGCTTCGATCTGTTCGAGCGTTTTGCCTTTCGTTTCCGGAACCATGCGAAGCACAAAAACCCACGCCACGAGGCCGACGAGCGCGTAGAGCCAGAACGTCGCCGGGCGGCCCAATGCGCGCAGAAGGCTCAAGAACGTGAGCGCGACGAGAAGGTTCGATCCCCAGTTGAACATTGTCGCGACAGCCATCGCGCGGCTACGAAGCTTCAGTGGATAAATTTCCGCGATCATCAGCCAGAAAATGGGACCGAGGCTGACCGCAAAGCACGCAACGTAAGCCATAACGCAGATCAGCGAAATCCACGCCAGCGCGGGCGTGGGGTTTTCAGCCAGAAACGCGGCGCCGAGAAACACGAGGCTGAAAATCATTCCCACGAGGCCGAAGAGCAAAAGAGGCCTGCGACCAGCGCGATCGAGCAATTCGAGCGCGAGCACGGTGAGCAAGACGTTGACGGTTCCAACGCCCGCCGTCGCGAGAATCGCGGCGGAGTGCGACTGCAGACCGGCGAGCTGAAAAATTGTTGGCGCGTAGTAGATCACCGTGTTGATTCCAGTGAACTGTTGAAAAACTGCGAGCCCGATACCAATGAGGAGCGCAGGCCGCAGTGCCGGGCTCGACAATTCGCGCCAGCTTCCTTCCTGCTGCGTAAGGCTGGATTCGATTTCCGCGAGCTCCGCATCGATTGCAAGAGGATTGCGAATCTTCGCGAGCACTGCACGAGCACGGTCGCGCAACTGCTGCTTTACAAACCAGCGCGGGCTTTCCGGCACGAAAAGCAATCCGATCAAGAGAATTAGCCCCGGTACAGCGGCGAGGCCGAACATCCAGCGCCAGCCACGAGAGGCGGCGAGCGCGTAGTCGGCGAGATACGAAACCAGAATTCCGATCGTGATCATCAACTGGTTGAGCGAGACGAGCTTGCCGCGAATGTGGGCAGGCGAAATCTCGGAAATGTAGAGCGGGGCCGTGAACGAGGCGATGCCAATTGCGATGCCGACGACGACGCGCCCCACAGAGAGTAACGTGGCGCCTGACGCCAGCGAGGTGCCGAGCGCGCCGAGAATGAAGAGGCAGGCGACCTGGACTAAAACGAGGCGTCGGCCAAAACGATCGGCGAGCCGGCCGCCGCCGGCCGCGCCGATCATCGCGCCCAGCAGCACGGCGCCGACCACGATTTCTTCCTGAAATGTTGAGAGGCGGAAATCCTCCTGCACAAAAAGAATCGCGCCGGAGATGACGCCGGTGTCGTAGCCGAAAAGCAACCCGGCGAGAGCCGACACTGCGGAGACGGTGAAGACGAAGCCGCTGTTCTGCGTGCCGTCCGCTTGGACTTCATTTGCCATTGTCATTCGCAGACCTGAGATTCGGCGAGATTACGAACAGCAATTGCGCTCAGGCAATTGCAGATTTGGCCAATAAAGCGGGCGCTAGATTAGCAGGCAATTGCCGGCTCGGAGAGAGAATCTTAAAAATCCTAATTTGACCAAGGCCGAATTCACAGAGCCCGAAGTACTGGAACGGCCCAACAGCGAGCGGATGTAAGCGCTTGGACGAGGCGGCTCGGTGTGGCAAAATTGTCGCCGGAGGAATTCGTCGATGGCAATTCCATCGAAAAGCCGTCTGACGCAGCCGCTGATCCGCGCGAACGGATCGCATCGCCCCGCCACATGGGACGAGGCGCTCGATCGCGTGGCGCAGAACTTGCGTGCGCAGGTCGAAAAGCACGGACCGCACGCGTTCGGGATGTTCAGTTGTTCGAAGACGACCAACGAGCTGAACTTTATTTCTCAAAAATTCGTTCGCTCGGTGATCGGAACGAACAACATCGACAGCTGCAACCGGACTTGACACGCCCCCAGCGTCGTCGGTCTGGCGACGGTTTTCGGGGCGGGCGGCGGGACGAGTTCGTACGGTGCCATTGAAGAGACGGACGTCATCCTGCTGTGGGGCTCGAACGCGCGGGAGACACATCCGATCTTCTTTCATCATGTGCTGAAGGGCGTGCGGAACGGAGCGAAGCTTTACGTGATCGATCCGCGGCGCACGAGCTCGGCGCAGTGGGCGGACGCATGGCTGGGCATCGACGTCGGCACCGACATCACGCTGGCCAACGCCATGGGCCGCGAGATCGTCCATGCGGGCCTGACCAACCAGAAGTTCATCGAAAACGCGACAAGCCGGTTTGACGAGTACAAGAAGTGCGTCGAGAAATATACGCTCGAGCGTGCCGAGCGCGAAACCGGCGTGCCCGCGGAAGTGATCCGGCAGGTCGCGCACGCCTACGCGAAGGCCGAGCACGCGGAACTCTGCTGGACGCTGGGAATCACCGAGCACCACAACGCAGTGGACAACGTACTTGCGCTGATCAACCTGTCGCTGCTGACTGGGCATGTGGGCCGCTATGCGAGTGGCCTCAATCCGCTGCGCGGGCAAAACAACGTGCAGGGCGGCGGAGACATGGGCGCGATTCCGGACAGGCTGCCGGGCTTCCAGCACGTCGAAAACGACGAGCTGCGCGCGAAATTTGATAAGGCTTGGGGCGTGAAGCTCCACCCGAAAAAGGGACTGCATCTGAGCGGCATGTTCGAGGCGATGGAGCACGGCAAGATGACGTGCCTCTACGTCCTCGGCGAAAATCCGGTCGATTCGGAAGCGGACCGCAACCGGGCGAAGAAGCTGCTGGGCGGGCTCGAGTTCATGGTCGTGCAGGACCTCTTCTACACGGAAACCGCCAAGCTCGCCGACGTCGTGTTGCCCGCGGCTGCCGGATGGTGCGAGACCGAAGGCACGGTGACTTCGAGCGAGCGGCGCGTGCAGCGCGTGCGCGCGGCTGTGCCTCCGCCTCCGGGAGTGCGCGACGACATCGAAATCATTTTCGATCTGGCGCGCCGCATGGGCCACAATTGGGGCGAGCCGAAGTCGGAGTGCATTTGGGAAGAGGTGCGCAAACTCAGCCCGATGCACGCTGGCATGAGCTACAAGCGGCTTGAGGAAATGGGCGGGATTCAATGGCCGTGTTACGACGAGTCGCATCCCGGCGAGATTTTTCTGCACGGGCGGCTCTGGCAGACGCCGCTGGTCGGGCCGCGTGCGCCGTTCAGCGCGGTGGAGAACGAGCCGCCGGTCGACGCGCTCGATGAAAAATATCCGTTGCGCCTGACGACGGGTCGACGCCTTGATTCGTACAACACGAACGCCCAATCGGGGAAGTATTCCTCACCCATGCGTCCACTGGAGGCACTCGAGATCAGCCCCGAAGATGGCGCGCTATATAAAGTGAAAGAGGGTGAAAAAGTTCGGGTAACTTCGCGCCGGGGCTCCGTAATCGCGCCGGTTCGTTTCGATCCGGCACTGCGGCCCGGCCTCGCTTTCCTCACGATCCATTTCCACGACCAGGTAGCCACGAACGATCTCACCATCGACGCGGTCGATCCCAAGTCCGGCACCTCAGAGTTCAAAGCGACCGCCATCCGCATCGACAAATGTCAGGAGAACTAATTGGATCTTCATCTGACCCGGGCCCAAGCTAGCGCTGAAGAGCGAAGCGCCGTCGACAGCTTTTTGGGCGCTCCGGAAACGGGCTGGGACGGTGGCGAACGCAAGGCCGACCGGGACACCCGCGCTGCATTCACTGGGCATGAATCGCGCTCGCGGCGGCATCTGCTGCTTCCCGCGCTGCATGCCGTACAGGAGCGCGTCGGGTGGATCAGCCCGGGCGCGCTGAACTACATTGCACTGCGACTCGATACCGCGCCAGCGGAAGTGCACGGAGTCGCGTCCTTCTATGGAATGTTTTCGCTGACTGAGCGGCCGCCGGTGGTGGCGCACGTCTGCGACGATATCGCCTGCGTGACCCGCGGCGCCGATGCGCTCTGCGGCGAGTTGGAGAAAAACCTGGGGCCGGCAGGTTCGCCGTGCGCGGGCGGACGCGCGACGTGGATTCGCAGCACGTGCCTGGGATTGTGCGAGCGGGCTCCCGCGGCGCTGGTAACGGTGGCGGGAAAGAAGCCGCAAGAACGCGTGCTTGCTCCGGCAAATGCGGCCGCGCTGCAGACGCTCGTCGGCGATGCGGCGAGCGGGAAATTGCCGGCGGAACCAGACGCGCTCGACACGAAAGTTTCTGTGCCGCAAGCGGGGAAGCCGGAACTGCACCTGCTGCGCCGCGTCGGGCAGGCGGACGCGCTGAACGTCGACGGATACAAGCGTGCCGGCGGATACGAAGCGCTGCGCAAGGCGCTCGATTTGGGAGCGGAAGGCGTGGTCCGCGAAATGATCGAGTCGAAGCTGCTCGGCCGCGGCGGCGCCGCTTTTCCGACGGGCAAGAAGTGGGAAGCGTTGCTCACGCAGCGCGGGCAGGGACGCAAGCATTACGTGGTCTGCAACGCGGACGAGTCGGAGCCGGGCACGTTCAAGGATCGCATCGTGATGGAAGGCGATCCGTTCGCGGTGCTCGAAGGGATGACAATCGCGGCGCTCGCGACCGGATCGCATAAGGGATTTATCTATTTGCGCGGCGAGTATCCGTTTGCCGCCGAGCGGCTGCAGCACGCGATCGACGCGGCGCGCAAGGCCGGCATGCTTGGCGATAACATTCTCGGGCGCGGCTTGCGCTTCGATATTGAAATTCGAAGGGGAGCGGGCGCGTACATTTGCGGCGAAGAGACGGCGCTGTTTAACTCGATCGAAGGGTATCGGGGCGAGCCGCGGAACAAGCCGCCGTTCCCGACGCAGGCGGGATTATTCCGGCAGCCAACGGTGGTCAACAACGTCGAGACGCTGATCAATGTGCCGCACGTGATTTTGCAGGGCGGCGCGGCTTACGCGAAGATTGGTACAGCCAATTCGGCGGGATACAGACTGTTCTGCCTTTCCGGGCACGTGGCGGGGCCGGGCGTTTATGAGGTGACACACGGTGCGACGCTGCGGAACCTGATCGAGATGGCGGGAGGAGTGGGCGGGAACGGGCGATTGCAAGGCGTCCTGCTCGGCGGCGCGGCGGGTGCGTTTGTGACGCCGAAGGAATTGGATACGCCGCTGACGTTTGAAGGCACGCGCGCGATCGGCGCGACGCTCGGCTCGGGCGTCATCATGCTGTTCGATGACTCAGTTGATTTGAAAAGGATTTTGCTGCGCATCGCCGGATTCTTCAAACACGAAACGTGCGGGCAGTGCGTGCCTTGCCGCGTGGGAGTAACGCGGCAGCAGGAAGCGCTCGAGCGGCTGGTGAAGCAGCGCCCAATTGGATCGACCGCCGAAGAAGTGAAAATGCTGCGCGAAATGGGCCAGGCGATGCGCGATGCGTCGATTTGCGGATTGGGGCAAACCGCGTCGAGCGCGCTGGAATCGGCTCTGAACCGTTGGCGCCTCTTTTCATGAGCGACACGCTACAAGCTCCCGTACCGCAGATTCCGGTTCCGCGCGGACCGGTGCCACAAGCTCCGCCGCCGCGGCAGCGGGCGATGATCGAGGTGAAGATCGACGGGCAGACGGTTTCAGTGCCGGAAGGTTCGACGATCCTGGATGCTGCGCGAACGCTAGGCATCGACACGCCCACGCTCTGCTATCTCGAAAGTCTCACTCCCGTGAATGTCTGCCGCGTGTGTGTGGTCGAACTGGAAGACTCGCGCACGCTGGTTCCAGCTTGCTCGCGCAAAGTCGAGAAGGGAATGTCGATCAAGACGGATTCCGAGCGGGTGCGGCTGAGCCGGAAGATCGTGCTCGAATTTCTTGCTTCGTCCGTCGACGTGTCCACGGCGCCTGCTTTCCCCGGTTACCTGGAGCGATACGCGGCGCAGCCGGAGCGATTCGGAGATGCTGCCGCCACCGTGGCGCAGCCAGCGAAGATCGACAATCAGTTGTACGTGCGGGACTACTCGAAGTGCATCCTCTGCTACAAATGCGTCGAAGCCTGCGGCGTCGACGCGCAGAACACGTTTGCCATCGCCGTGGCCGGGCGCGGATTTTCGGCGCACATCTCGACCGAATACGACGTGCCGCTGCCGGATTCTGCGTGCGTCTATTGTGGGAACTGTATCGGCGTGTGCCCGACCGGGGCGCTGATGTTCAAGAAAGAGCACGACATGCGGCGGTCGGGCACGTGGGACGAGTCGAAGCAGACCAAGACCGACACGATTTGCCCTTATTGCGGAGTCGGGTGTGATCTCACGGTTCATTCGCAGGACGGAAAGATCGTTCGCGTAATGTCGCCGCTGGAGCACAGCGTGACGCACGGGAACTTGTGCATCAAGGGCCGCTTCGGGTGGCAGTTCGTCGAAATTGAACCCGCCGCCAAGAAGTAGCTGTTGACCGATCCATCCCCAGCCAAAAGTCTAGTCAGGCGGGCATCAGAGATGACGATCCTGCGCATCTTAGGCTTGGTGCCAGAAGGGCGGATAGGCGGATTTTGTCTGTGTGCCCCAGCCGCGAATCACGGTCGATAGGTAACTCGTTCTCTCTTGCCATTGAATTTTGAATAGACAGGTCGGCCCGCTGTCGTTCAAATTAGAGACGCAGGGCAGAGGCAGGGCAGGCATAGGGGGTCAGGCGATGAGATATGCTGCAGGACTGCTTGGGGCCATCTTCATATTTGCGCTCAATCTTCACGCACAAGTAAACCCAAACTATTCGCTCCCGCAGATATCGTCGACGGATTCGGAGGCGGCGCCTGCCCCGACGTCTGAAGCTGCGCCGGTGTTCGCACTCGCAACCCCGCCAGAACTTGGCGCGCCGGGAGATTTGCGCGCCGCTGCACCGAGCTCGCCTACGACGAGCGATTCTGGCGCACAGCAACAGCCGCCGAGCGTTTACGGAGTTTTTCAGCAGTACAACTGGCAGATCTACGGCGGCTATTCGTTCATGCGCTTTTATCTGATTTCGAAGCCCAACACGATTTTGACTCTGAACGGTATCGACTTCGGCATCGTCTATTTTATTCCGAAGTACACGTGGCTGGGTGCGGAAGGCCAGTTCGTCGGCGAATATGGCTCCTATACTCGCTACACGGCAAAGCTGGCGGTCGGCATGGGCGGCGTTCGGGTGCGATGGTCGGCTCCGCGCGGAATCGAACTCTGGGCGCACGGGCTGATCGGCGGAACGAAATTCGTGCCGCAGACAGCGTTTGGCAGCGAGACGGCGCTGGCATATGAAGCGGGCGGCGGAGTCGATGTTGGTGCCCATCATCGGCGGATCGCCTACCGGCTGGAGCTGGACATGGTCGGGACGCGGTACTTCAGCACGTATCAGTACAGCCCGCGAGTCTCCGTCGGAATCGTTTTCAAGTATTAATCGCTTCGCAGTCGGAGTTTCGCCAGAACATCGTTACCTGCGCGCTCGGAGTGGAGCGAGGAACCGGCCCAGATAGGTGCGCGTCTCGGACAGCCCCAGAAGAAACGTCGTCCCGAAATAGATCAACCCGTAGGGAACCAACACCAGCACCGCTGTGAAGATCGGCCTGTGGTGGCCCGCGTAGTGGAAGATTAGCCAGCCCGCGCCCGAACCCGCGAGCGCCGCGAGCCATAGCTTTGCGAGAAACTCGCGCGGCAGCCCTGTGCGTCCGATACGGAGGTTCATCGCAGCGCGTAAGAGCGTGAATTCGACCCAGGAGGCAATTCCGGCTGAAATCGTGAGGCCCGCGACGCCCCACCGGGGAGCGATTCCGAGCGCAGGCGGCAGCGGAATCGCGAAGAGGTAACCGAGAATCGTGGTCAGAATCACGCGAACGATTGCGAATTTCAGAGGAGTGCGTGTATCGCGGAGGGCGTAGTAAGTCGACGAATAAAGGCGGCCGAGGGTCGAAGCGAGCAGGCCGACGGTCGAGCCGGCGAGGACTCCCCAGACATACGTCGTATCGTCCGCTTGAAAGCGGCCTGTTTGATAGATCGCGCCGACGACGATATTTCCCAAAAACAGAAACGCGGCCACGGACGGCACGACGAAGAATGCGATCTGGCGCAGGCCTTCGTCGACGCGCTGGCGCAGCGCGCCAGCCACTTCGCTTTCGGTTCCGATCGCGCCGGACATTTGCGGCAGCTCCGCCGCGGATACCGACATTCCGAATAGGCTCACCGGCAACAGGTAAAGTGTCTGCGCGTTCGCGAGCGCGGCAAGGGCGCCGATGGGCAGGTAGCTTGCGATGAACGCATCGACGTAGGCGCTGATCTGGACGACGCCGCGGCTGAAAAATACGGGGAAAAAGTTGTTGACGACGGTTTTCACGTTTTCCGCACGATAGTGCAGGGAGAGCCGAAGGCCCCCGAGCAGCTTCAGGACAATCGGCAGTTGCGCGCCTACTTGCAACGCGCTGCCCGCGACTGATCCCCACGCGAGAATTATGGAGAGCGAGTACTGATCGCGCCGTCCCCAGATCCACATCGTCGCGATCATCGCGGCGTTCCATATCACGCCCACTGAATAGGAAAGAAAGAAGCGGCGATGGCTGTTCAAAACTCCCAGGCACCACGCCGACAGCACCAGAAACCCAACTCCCGGGAAAAGTATGCGGACAAGGCGAATCGCGAGCTCGCGCCTTTCGCCGCGCAGCCCGGCCGCAATGAGGTCGATCAGGTAGGGAGTGGCGAGCACGCCGATCAGGACAATCACCGCCATGCTCAGTGCGAGCAGGGCGGCTATGGCGCCGGCGGTGCGCCGGGCCTCTTCACCGTCTTTGCGAGCGAGGAGGTTAGCGTAGACCGGAATGAAGGAGGCCGAGAGCACCCCTTCGCCGAAGAGATTCTGCAAAACATTCGGAATCCGAAGCGCGACTCGAAACGCGTCGGCTACGCCGGAGAGGCCGAAGTAGTGGGCGAAGACGCGGTCGCGAATCAATCCTGAGATTCGGCTCGAAAGAATCCCCGTGGCGACGAGAAAAGCGTAGCGCCCGGTCCTTTCGCGGGGCGGGTTGCTGGCGCCGGATTCAGTCACAGCAAAATTGAGAGTGGAGCGAGCATGGATGTGGAGTAATTCATTACAAGAGCTAGCGCGGGAGATGTCAACTTCGATTCCGGCGGGTGTGCAGAGAAAAGAAGCCGTTTCCTACGGCGGAGGCGCAAAGGCACTACAGAAAAGGCGACCGTAGGAGGGTTCGAGGCAGCTCGTTACGGCGATGGCTCGAGAACCGGGTGGAGCGTGACTTCACTATTTTTCGAGAGCTCGAGATTGCGCTGCCATTCTTTCTTGCCGGGAGACCTCAGCTCGATGCGATGAGAACCAGGCAGGAGCCGCAGCGTCGAGGGGGTCTGCCCTACGAACGCGTAGTCGACGTAGATTTCGGCGCCGGGAGGATCCGAATCGATTCTTACGGTGCTGGCTGGCGGATCCAGGTCCTTGCTTTCTGCAAGCAGCGCGGTTGGTGACGGATGCTGTGGGCCATTGTGTTCGCCTGTTTCCGCGGCGCTCGCAGCGCGGTAAGTGGCCCGGTGGAGGTCGATGTGGAATTCGCTTTTCTTGAGCAGAAAGTAGTTCCCGTGATGGCGCCCAGTGACCGCCACCCATTCGTATGGCCCATCGGTCAGCGTAAGCTGTTGCGAGACGTAACCTTCCATCGAGATCTTGAGGACGATGGCGTGCTCGAGCCGCGCGCCGAATACCGTGTGGGTTTTGTGAAAGTAGCCGCCGGGACAATCCGTCTTGTAGGGAGTGATGCCTGCCTTGAGTCCGTCGATTTCGACCGTGGCGCCGGGAGGAGTGCTCGTGATCGTCAGGGTTTCGGCGCTGGCTTGCGAGGCGTGCGGCAGAGTCACAAGCAGCGCGAGTGATGCCCAGAAACAGTTGCGCCTCGACGGCTGCATCGGAGCCCTCCGAGGGATTTAGTGGCCTGCACGATGGCACTTGCCGAGGAGGCTGTCAATCCGAAGAACTACGCAGCACAGAGCGGACCAATACTTACGCGTGAGACGCAAAGGAATCCGACCACGCGAGTAATTTGCGTGTTTGCAAGAGCTTCCGACTGACTCGCCGCTCATTTGGTGTGCGATTGCGTGGCACCCCGCCTTCGGGGACTCGCATCCAACGTAAAGGAGTAGCGCGATCCGGAATTCGTGCTGTTCGGGCGCGCCACTCCCAACCGGACCTGCGACCCTGCTCGCGCAGCCGGGGGCAACGTACCAAAAACTACAGGAGGCGACGAAGATATGAAGTTCCACGCAAAATTCTACCTTGGAGTCCTCTCAGCCCTCATTCTCACGATGCCCGCATGGGCCAGCAAGAACTCATTCCACAAAGACTCCACGGGCTATGATGTCACGCGGACCACGATGATCGGCACGACACAACTGCAACCTGGACACTACACGATCAAAGCGACCGAAACCGAAAAGCAGTTCGAGGTCTTGCAGGACGGCAAGGTAATTGCGACGGTTCCGTGCGAATGGATGACACTTCCGAAGAAAGCTGAGCAATCATCAATTGCCACGAACGCGAATCGAGTCAGCGAAGTGGAATTCGGAGGCCGGAAGGAGGCCCTGAAAGTCGGTTAATCCGCGAACACGCTTTCGCGGAGACCGGGGCGGGCTACGGCCCGCCCTTTCTATTTTGGGGTGCTGCAGAGTGTCGGCTGCGCGCCTATTGCAAATATTTGCCGAGCCAATCGAGGAACGTCTTGTACCAGAATTCGCTATTCTGCGGCTTCAGGACCCAGTGGCCCTCATCGGGGAACACGACAAGTTTCGACGGCACGCCCTGCCGCTGCAACGCGGAGAAAAATTCGAGGCTCTGTGTGTAAGGAACGCGGTAATCGCGTTCGCCCGCGATCACGAGCGTCGGAGTCCTGTATTTCGCCAGCGCGTTTGCGTATTCGCTCGGCGACCATTCCTTGTAAATTTCCGGGTGCGACCAGGGCGGTCCATCGAATTCCCAGTCTTCGAACCAAAGCTCTTCCGTGGCGTAGCTTGCAACCTCGTCCCAGTCCCCCGCGTGGCTGATGAGGCACTTGAAGCGGCCGGTGTGCGTGGCGATCCAGTCCACCATGTAGCCGCCATAGGAGCCGCCTGCTGCGGCCATGCGCGAGCCGTCGATGAACGGATACTTCGCAAGCGCCGCGTCGACGCCGTTCATCAAATCGACATAGACCTTCCCGCCCCAATCGCGGCTGATTTCCTGCACGAACTTCGTGCCGTAGCCGGGCGAGCCGCGAGGATTGATCAATAGTGCGACATATCCCGGAGCGATCATCAGTTGCGGATTCCAGCGGTAGCCCCACGCGTCTTCCCACGGAACCTGCGGACCGCCGTGCACGATCAGCAGCAACGGATATTTCTTCGACGGATCGAAATGCGGCGGGCGCATGAGCATCGCCTGCACTTGCGTGCCGCCGGCGCCGGCGAACCAAAACGATTCGGCTTGCGGCAGATCAAGCTGCGAAAGCAGGGCGTCATTCTGATGGGTGATTTGGCGGACGTCTTTGCCATCGGAATTTGCGGCGAAGATTTCCGTGGGCATCGAAAGGCTCGTGCGCGTGAAGACGATCGTACTGCCGTCCGGACTGATGCCGAAATCGCCATTTGATCCGGTTGGAAGCGTCGGCTTGGGGAAGCTTCCGGGTTTCACGCCGACGGCGTACATCGGATCTTCGAATTTTTCTTCCGTTTCGAAATAGATGGTTTGGCTATCAGGAGACCAGGCGAACGCATTGACGTTCGCGTCGAAATCATCGGTGCGTGTGCTTATGGTTTCGCTGGCGCGGTCGTAGAACATCAGCCGCCAGCGGTCGCTTTCGTATCCGGGTTGGAACTGCGCGCGATAGGCGATCCACTTGCCATCCGGCGAATAGATTGGTCCCCAATCATCGGCTGGATTCGTGGTGATGCGCTTTGGCGCGCTCGAGCCATCGACGGGAACGGTGAAGACGTCGCCGTTCGTGCTGGTGGCTTCGTCCTTATCGGTGTTCGCCGTGAATGCGAGCTCCGTGCTGTCCGGAGAAAACGCGATCGCTTCGGGTTCGCCGAGATTGAACGGCGGAACATCGTAGTCGGCAGCGGGCGTGAGATCACGCGCGCTGCCGCCTTCGGCGGGCACGACGAAAAGATGGCTGCGTTTTCCATCCGACCACGCGTTCCAGTGGCGATAGAGGAGCTTTTCCGCGACGTGCGCCTTCACCGGATTTTTCGCCGCGGCTGCATCGCGCGCGGAATTGCAGGCATCGTCGCGGCAATCGGGGTAGACGCTGGAAACGAAGGCGATCCATTTTCCGTCCGGCGACCAAAGCTCGTTATCCGCGCCGGTTGAAATCGCCGTGATTTTGGTCGGCTGGCCGCCGTCGACCGGGACCGCGACGACCTGCGCGGTGGCATCGTGGGATGAAAGAACTGCGACGCGCTTGCCGTCGGGCGACCAGCGCGGCCGTTCGGAGGCACCGTCGTGCGTCAGCTGGCGCGCGTCGCCAC
>Ga0187778_10001184_pt1 | contig 18337 bp, 12 predicted proteins | sample 1015_Q2_SP5_20_M_FD_132418 | JGI IMG/M metagenome (GOLD analysis project Ga0187778, IMG submission 132418) | Tropical peat soil microbial communities from peatlands in Department of Meta, Colombia - 1015_Q2_SP5_20_MG | ecosystem: Environmental > Terrestrial > Soil > Wetlands > Peat | place...
CGATGCCCACGCTTGCCGCCGCGTTGCAAATCTTCCCCCGTGCAGACATCGAGATTGCGCTTTTTGCCCTACGCCGAGTCGACCTGGCTGAGCGCGCGAACGACCGAGCGGACCGCTTATCCGGGGGGCAGCAGCAGCGCGTGGGTATCGCGCGAGCTCTGGCTCAACGCCCACAGGTGATCTTGGCCGATGAGCCGGTCGCGAGTCTCGACCCGAAGACCGCTCGCGTGGTCCTGGACGACCTGCGGCGGGCTGCGCACGAGCTCGGGATCGCAGTGTTGTGCAACCTGCATCAGGTCGAATACGCGGTGGAGTTCGCCGACCGCATCGTGGGCATATGCGATGGACGCGTGGTGTACGAAGGGGTACCCGCACAGCTCAACGAGGCTGCCTTGGGCCGCATCTACCCGGGTCTGGATGCCGAGCTCGCGCGCGCACCAATGGGCAGCCGGCGCGCGCAAGAGAGGATCCTATGAGCAGATTCCGATTCTTGCTGGGCGGCGCTTGGACGTTTCGCCGCCGTTTGACCTGGATCGCCTTGCTCGTCACAAGCGCCGCGGTGTTGATCTGGAGCGCCGAGGGCGTGAACCTGAGCGTGTCCGAGCTGTTGCGCGGGTTGCCCTGGGTCTGGGACCTCGTTTCTCGCATGCTTCCACCCAACTGGGCGTTCTTCGCACGCCTGTTGAAACCGGTCGTCGAGACGGTGCAGATCGCACTGTGGGGCACGTTGCTCGCGGTTTTTCTGGCGTTGCCCCTGTGCTTCCTGGGTGCCCGCAACCTGAGCCCGAACCTCGTGCTATTCCACGCGGTGAGGCAACTGTTCAACGCGCTGCGCGGGATCAACGAGATCATCTTCGCCTTGATCTTCGTCGCCGCTGTGGGCCTGGGACCATTCGCGGGGGTGCTCGCGCTGTCGATTCACGGCGCGGGGATGCTAGGCAAGTTCTTCGCCGAGGCGGTCGAGGAGATCGATGCCGGACCGGTGGAAGCGCTGCGCGCAACCGGAACTCGCCCGTCGCTAGTCGTGGTGTTCGCCGTCCTACCCCAGGTTATTCCCTCATGGATAGCGTCGACGCTCTACCGATTCGAGGTCAACCTGAGAGCAGCCACAATCCTAGGCATGATCGGGGCCGGCGGCATTGGTTTCGAGCTGGTCTCTTCGCTCAAGCTCTTCCAGTATCAGGACACGGCGACCTGCGTACTCGTGATTCTTGCCATGGTGATGACCGCAGACTATATCTCCTCCAAGCTGCGAGCGCGTATCCTGGCGCCCTGAGCAAACCCTGCGGGCCGCGCGATGCACGCTCCGCGATGCGCAGCAGCTAAAGCTTCACTTGTCCATTGCGCGCGGTTAAGGCCCGCCACGAACTCGCGCGGTGGTGGGCCCGGCGCAGACGACAGCGCGAGCCTCAGTTCTTCTCGCTTTTGGACGCGGAGGTTGTTCCGGCCTTCGGTCCCGAGGTCTTCTCGCTCTCGGTCCCGTGGGCAACCGCGTCTCCTACGGCATTCAGAAGCCCTTGGGCTTTCGGGTTGCTTACGTCGTGGCGCATGAGGATGTCGGTAGCGCTGACCGGCTTGCTGTAGTAGGCCTGGTTCCAGGCATCGTTTGTTTTGATCATCGAGCCGTCCAGATTGAGGCCTCCATACAATCCTTGGGAGCGGACGACGGTGATAAAGTCCCCTTGGAAGGAGGACTCCACGCCGGTGCCAACCGGCCCGGCTGCGATTGCCGCGTCGAATCCGCCCCGGTAGCTGGAGGACAGCAACGAATCGACCGCGCGCTGGGTCATGGCCAACACGACGACCTCGGAGATCTGGAAGCCGATCTGCAGACCGACGCTGCCATTGCTCAGCGTATAGAACGCCGGGCCGCTCCATTTTCCTGAATCGTCGCGCACCACCAGTACACCTCGGCCACCGGTGCCGCCAAAGATGAAGCCCAAGCGCCACGATTGGGGAATGATGAGCACTCCCTTCGCCTTGACCAGGGACTTCCGAAAGTAGTCCTGCCCCGGGTCGCTTACGAAATTCTGGAAGGTTTTCTCGGCCATCGCGACATGCTGATCGGCCTCGACTGCAGGTGGCCCCGCCTTCGGCGCCTCGGCCCAGGCAGGGGAAACCACCAGGCCGGCGAGCACTGCGCACACCGCCAGCGACGGGTTGCCAGCGAACATCTGAGTCATCTTGGTCTCCTTGTGCACGGAGGTTGTGGGACAGTGCGCGACCCGGCCGGGGGGCCGGCGCATCGTGCACATCTGCATAATACCGGGCTAAGCGCGGTCGCGCCCAGAATGCGCGATATCCGATATCCCTACCTGCCTACGCGGGCCGCTAGTCGCCGGGCAGCGACTGCAGCAGGGCCCGTGCGTCCGGGTCCTGGGGCGCCAGCGCAAGGAGCCGCTCAGCATAGCGTCGCGCTTGAGCGGGCTGTCCGGCGTCGCGAGAGAGGCTCGCTAGTGCAAACAAGATTTCCCGGTCGCCGGGATGCCGCTTGAGAGCCTGCTCCAAGCTCTGTATGGCTGCCGCGGTTGCGCCGCTGGAATGCAGAGCGATCGCATACACGTACGCGAAGTGGGCGGAGTCGGGCGCAAGCTGCGCGGCCTTGCGCAACTCGCCCAGCGCGTCGGTCAACTGCTTCTGTCGCGCGAGCGCGAGTCCCAGAGCATGGTGTAGCTCGGCATTGTCGGGAACCTGGCGCAAGCCGTCGCGCAGCACTTTTTTACCGTCCTCGTCTCGGCCCAGCTCCCGGTAGAGGTCTGCCAGATTGACGTACGCGGGCACGAATTGCGGCTCAATGCGCATAGCGGCTCGGAACTCGTTCTCCGCCTCCACGAAGCGTCGCTGCTGGACGTAGAGAATGCCAAGATTCAGGCGTCCTGGAGGTCGATCTGCGTCGTGGCGCTGCGCTTCCACGTACTCCCGCAAAGCGCGCTCGAGCGCGTCGCGCTGTCCTGCGTCGAGGCGCTCTGCCGGTACACCGGCGAGCAGCTTGGCCGCCTCTAAACGAACTGCACGTACCGGATCGAGCAACAGCGCAGCCGCTAGGCTAACTCGCGTCGGGGCGTCAGCTCGGGTGAGTGCGCTCAGCGCGCTTTGCCGGATCAGCGGGTCGGAATGGTTCAGGCTCTGGCGCACCGTCGGTTCCGCGTCCTCAGCGAAGCGCCCCATTTCAGCCAGTGCGGTCGCGCGGGCGATGTTAGGCGCACTGCTGTCCTCGATCAGCGCGCGCAGGCGCCGCGGCGCATCGGCGGAGCCGGCACGCGCCGACTCGACCGCAGCGGCATAGGTTTGGAAACCCTCGCGTTGCGGCCCGTACCAGCGCTCGACCCATTGCGCCGCCCACTTCGCGTTAGCGTCCCGGTGGCATCCGCTGCAAGCATCGGGAGTGCCGAGCTCAAGCGATAGGTCGGGGCGCGGGATGCGTATGCTGTGGTCGTGGCGCTCGTCGATCACCATGTAGGTGCGCGTGGGCATGTGACACGCCGGACACTGCGCACCAGGAGTATCTGCCCGGTGATGGTGGTGCGACGGGGTGTCGTATTTCTGCGCCTGGTGGCATTGGGTGCACACGGCGTTGGCGTTCGCGCGCAGTTTCAGATTGTGCGGGTTGTGGCAATCGCTGCAGGTGACACCCTGGCGGTACATCTTGCTCTGCAGAAACGGCGCCCAGTTGTAGACTTCGTCCTGCATTTGCCCATCGGCGAAGAACAGACCCTCGGTAAGCAGCGCCGGCAGCGCAGAGTCGAGCAGCGGCTCGCCATTCCGATAGGGTTGATGGATGCTTGCCCGGCGCGAGTGGCACAGTGCGCAAACTTCGATTTCCTTGTCCGTCGCGCGTGGCGAACTGCGCCTGGAATTGCCACTCGGCGCATCGAGGATCCAACTCACACCGGCGCGCTCATCGAACCTCACCGTCAAACCTTTGCCAGCGTCGCGATCGCGCGAACCCTTTTCGCGCTGCGCCCAGGCGATGTGCCGCGAACCTGGTCCGTGGCACGCCTCGCATGCGACGTTGATCTCCGCATAGCTGGTGTGAAAGCGGTCTGTCGCCGGGTCGTAGTTCTTCTGTACATGGGTAGAATGGCACTCGGCGCACATGTGGTTCCAGTTCTGACTCGAACGGGTCCAGTGCAGCACATCGCGATGGTCGATGCGCTCGTTCGGATACAGATGGAACCAACGCTGGCCACCCCGCTCGCGCGAGCGACTGTCCCAAGCGATCGATAGGGCCTGCAACCGGCCGTCGTCGAATTCGATCAAGTACTTCTGCAGCGGATACACTCCGAAGGTGTACTTGATCTGGAAATCGGCCAACTTGCCGTCTGCGCCATCGGTGTGGACAAAGAACTTGCCGTCGCGCCGGAAGAACGTGGAAATCACGCCCGAGTGGGCAAAGCGCGCGCCCCCGAAATCACCCAGCACGCTCTTGTCGCTGGCATGCTGCATGGCCTGGTCGTGCTGGGAGCCTGACCACTCTCGTTGTTCTCTGGCGTGGCATTGAGCGCAGGCGGCTGCGCCAACATATGCAAGGGGAACGGAGCCTGTAGATAGAGGGCCGCTGTGTTGCTTGTACCCATACCACAGCGCTGCGCCACCCGCGGCCGCGAGCAGACAGACTACCAGAACAACGATGCCCCAACGCGCAACCCGGCGCAGAGCGCGCCTTCGCCCGCTCGACGGCGTCGAGACACGCAACGGGGTAGATGCCGGGGAGTCAACACGCGCGAGCGCCGCAGATTTTTTGCTCTCTGCACCAGGCTGGCGTGGCGGCCTGTTTGATTGCTTGCGGCGATTTTTACCCAAGTGCGCACCCCTGCGCTCTGCTCACGGCCTGATGTGGCAACACACTGGAAGCGATCTCCAGAGCCGCCTTCAATCTACTGCACGCTACAATGCCACGCAGGAGCGCAATATAGCCAGTGCTCGTCTTTGGAGAGCTTGTCATGAAATTCAAGAAACAACATGTCCTGTCGTCGCTGCTGTGGCTGCTACCGGCTCTCGCGACTGCTCAAACTATATACGAGTGCCCCGGCACCGGCGGGCCGGTGTTTACCAATACGCCTTGTGCCGGCGGGAAGCAGCTCGATCTGCCTCCGCCGAATGTCATCGACACCGCAACCTCACCGCAGCCGCAAGCTGCAGACATTGTTGCGCAGGCCTACTCCGCATTCAGCATCTTGTCCCCTGAGGAGGCAGGTACCGTACACACCAATACCGGCCGGTTTCAGGTCGCGCTTACTCTGACCCCGGGACTGCAAGACGGCAATGGCATCAGCGTGTCGCTGGACGGGACGCAGCTACCCACTTTGCGCTACTCGCTGCACTTTGACATCACTCAAGAAGAATGGGAGAGCGCGGCGACTGCCAACGTGCAGCACGTGCTGCAGGCCGCGGTGCTGGATCGATCAGGTAACCTGTTGATCGCCGCCACTCAGGTACAATTCTATGTGCGCCGCGCTGTCATCCGCAAAGATTAAGAACAACGCCGGCAGGTCTTCCGAGGCATCGGACCGATCATATGAGCGGGGTCTCCCAGTACACGATCGCGCGCCATTGCGTGGTCGAGTTCATACCACCGGCATAGCGCATTTCATTGCGCTGCAACCGGAACCACAGCCCTTTGAAAGTACCTTCGGGTATTTTGTAATCTGCTATGAGATCCAGCTCCCATTGGTTGGGCAAGCGCTCCTTGGTGCTCGGGTCTCTTGCGTTCCAGCCGTAAGAAGCGAGCGCCCTGGCGCTCAGGCCCGGAGCGCCAAGTTCCAGGAAGTCGTATGAGTAGTTCAGCAGCCCCGCCTGTTCGTTCGCGCGGTTACCATTCCGTATCGAGCCATCGGTGTAGCTGGGGTTGCTCCCCCAGGGGCTCACGATCGACCCGTCGGCGCCGGTGAGCGAATACGCGAGGCTCGCCACGGAGCGCTGGTAGCTGAAGGTCGCGCGCAGCGCCGCGTTGCTGGCAAGCGGCACACTTTGCAGCAGGTCGCTGAGCGAAGCGCTGCCGACGGTCCGCTCGTTGGTGTATTGCGCTGACAGCTTCACCCCATAGTTACCGCTGACTCTGGGCGTCCAGGCTGCTTCGGCGTAGAAGATGTTCAGGTTCTGCGGTGTGAAATACTCGGACAGACCCACGGAAGCACCGAAGGCGCTGAACAGGAACTGCGCGAGGTAGGTGCCGTAGTATTCGTTTGCGCTGCCCAGCACCTGCGACATGGGGATAAACTCGGTCGAGTCGCGTTGCTTGATCTTGGAAAGATAGCCCACCAAGTAATCGAAGTCCTTGGCGCCCAGCCCGGTGAATGACCCTTTGAGCGAGACCCCTTGGAAAGTATTCGGAGTCATGCGGTTGAACTGCTGGTTGACGTAGGGCGTGTTGTATTCGCTGTCCCCTGCGGTTAGCACCTGGTCCCCGAACTTGAGCTGCCCATAAGCTTGCCCCAGCACCGTATACGAGCCTCCAGAGGGTGAGAGCAGCAGCGTCGCCCCCGCATTCGGCCCGGCATAAAGCGGCCATGAGCCGAAATACTCAGCGCCGATACGGAAGTGATCTTCGAGCCAGCCAGATTTGTACTCGATCGATCCGCCAATCGCCCACGCCTCTCTTGTGGTGTGGGTGGTTCGGCTGCACTGCTCCTCGTCGCCCGAGATGCACTCGGACTGATCCGGCGGGCTCGCCGAGGTGACGGCATTGTCCTGATAGAAGAAATAGGTGCGGGGTTTAAGCGTGAGTTCGGTGTCGCGGATAAAAGCGGGCGTGTTTTGGAGCTGGCTGCGCGTCCAGTCGGTGATGGCGTTAAGCTGCAGCCCGCCGGGTAGATTTGCGAATGCCCGCTGCAGCGGCGTGCTCACCTGCTGCGCCGAGTCGGGCGCCACCTCTTGATTCACCTGCTCCTGTCCTGCCCATGCGCCAGGGGTCGACGCCGCGAGGGCCAGCGCGCAACCGAGTGCGCGGAATGCTGTGCTCCTCTCCTTGGGCCTGTCTAGCGGGTGCAATGCCCGCAGCCTCTTAGCCGGCTCACGCGGCGGAATCGTTGACTAGCAACACACTTTCTCGTGTCTGCTTGTCTTGCGCAGCGTGAACAAAGTTCGCACGCATCTCGGTGTTCTCCCTGCGGGAACGTTGCCGCCTCTCTTGCATTCAGATGCAGATCAAGGTTAGCACGGCTGCCGCGGTCTCGAGAATCGAGGACGCGTGATTGCCTGGCGATTCGCGTCATGGCGAATGAAAACGCCGCCCACTGGCAAGCCGAGGCTTCCTGCGATCAGAAGCCAGCGGCACGCCGCCCCTCCTGGCCGGCCAACGCCGGCAAGAACAGTCAGAACCCGGCAAGGAGCGAATTAACAATGTGCAAGTGGTTCGTCACCGCGGCACCGACTTGTTGATGCGCTCCTTGGAGCGCGCAATCCAAGGATGCGAGTAATCCGATCGTTGGGCTGAGCACTGCGGCGGCCATTGCGTCTAGCGTGCGCCGAGGCGATCCGATCGCGGCTAAAGACTCTGTTGCTGCGGCGCGAATCGCACTACAATGCAATTGACTTGGCCTGCAACTGCGCGCAGTTGTTTGTGCAAACCGGGCCCTCGGGGGGAGACCTTGCCATGCGACCGATGTTGCCGATACTCGCAATTTTTCTTGCAGCGGGCGCTGCGCATGCAGGCAAGATTTACAAGTGGGTCGATGACCAGGGCAACGTCGTCTATACCGATCAGCCGCTCAAAGGCGCACGCGAGTTGAAGATCGCAGCAAGCCCGCCCTCGAGCGCGGCACGCCCCGTACCGACCGTGGCACGCCAATCCGGGGCGTTCACGTCGCGAGAAGAGCAAGACTTCAAGTACCAGTCGGTGACATTGATCGCTCCCGACGAAAACACGATTCGAGACAATGCAGGCAACGCCTCCATCGCTCTCAGCGTCGTTCCCGACGCGCTCGGCCCCAGAGGCGATCGCGTCAAACTGATACTCGATGGGCAACTTTTAGAGTCGGATTACTCCCCGCCCGAGGTGATGCTGCCCGGGCTAGAGCAAGGGACACACACTTTGCAAGCCAGTGTGATCGACAAGGGGGGTCGGGTACTGATCAGCAGCGAGCCGCTCGAGTTCTATGTCAAGTATTGGTCGCTCAAGAACCCGATCGGCCCAGGCAACTACCCCCCGACCTACCCCCCTCAACCCTACCCGCCGGTCTATCCATCGCAGGTTTACCCGCCCGTCTACCCTCCGTCTGGCGCTACCAAACCGCGATGATCGACCATACGACGTCCGCCGCGTACGCATAGCAGCACCCCGAGCGGCGGCGCCATCGCCAGACGGATTCCGCGGGGCCAACCCGTCAACACCGCTGTCAGAGCGTCGCGTGCGATCGATTCCTTGACCCGAGTCAAGCTCATCTCGCGCTTCATTCGACGCGTAGCGTGCAAACCGCTTCTCTGCCCACTCCTCGGGGCCCTGTGCCTGGCAATCGCCTCTGGTTCCGCAAACGGTTCGCAGTCGTCTGAGGCAGCGCAGCCGCCCGGGCAACGACCGAAGATTGGGCTGGTGCTCGGCGGCGGTGGAGCCAAGGGTCTCGCCCATATCGGCGTCATCAAGGTGCTGGAAGAGCTGCATATCCCGATTGACTACATCGCTGGAACCAGCATGGGGTCCCTGGTGGGAGGGGCCTATGCTTCTGGCATGACCTCCGACGAGATGGAGCGCTTCATCGAAGGCCTGGATTGGGCCAAGGTGTTTAGGGACCTACCCCCGCGCAAGGACCAATCCGTGTATCTCAAGCAGCTCGAAGAACAGAATCTGTGGTCACTCGCGCTGGGCGTTGGCCGCGGCGGCGTGTCGTTGCCAAGCGGCGCCATCACGGGACAGCAGCTGGGCTATCTGCTGGACAAACTCGCGGCGGGCGGCGCCGGCGCCAGCACCTTCGATGAGCTCGAAATCCCCTATCGCGCAGTGGCGACCAACGCGTTGACTGGAGCAATGGTTGTGTTCGATCGCGGGGATCTGGCCGACGCAATGCGCGCGAGCATGTCGGTTCCTGGCGTTTTCTCGCCGACCGCGATCGGAAAAGAGCTGTACCTGGATGGCGGACTGGTGCGCAATGTACCGGTCGACGTGGCCCGGAGCATGGGGGCCGACGTGGTGATCGTGGTCAATGTCGAGACGCCGCTCGCCACGCGTGAGCAGCTGAAAAGTGCGCTCACCGTGACGGCGCAGATGATCGACATCCTGATGCAGCAAAACGTTCAAGCACAGCTTGCAACACTGATCGACGCAGACGTACTCATCAAACCTGATCTGAAGGGCTACGGTGCCGCCAGCTTTGATCAGGCCGCCAAGCTCATCCCACTTGGCGAGAAGGCGGCGCGTGCCATCGCCGACAAACTCGAACGCTACAGTCTTCCGGAGAGTGAGTATCGAGCGCTGCGCGCACAGCAGCACGCACGCTATCGTAACGCACCACCGGTCGAGAAGATGATCGTGGATACGAGCGGGCTCACATACATCAATCCGAAGTATGTCGAGGCCCGCTTGCGCCTGCCGAGGGACCAGGCCGCCGACATTGAGGCGCTCACCCACAAGATTAACGTGCTCTACGGAACCGGAGATTTCGAGCGGATTTCGTCCGATTTCGAATACCAGGACGCGGCGCGAGTGGTGGTCGTGCAGCCGATGCAAAAGCCCGAGGGCCCGAACTACCTGCGATTCGGTTTCCAAGCCTCCACGGACTTCAAGGGCGACAACGACTTTGTCTTCCTAGCCAATTACACGATGACGTGGCTTAACGCCCTGGGTGCCCAGTGGCGCAATGATATCGGACTGGGAAGTCCAGCGTTCATCCGTAGCGAGTTCTACCAGCCCCTGGACTTGGCCGGCCCCTGGTTCGTCGCTCCCAACGTTTTCGCCGGCCGGCAGGTGGTGAACTTCTTCGAGGGGGACAACGTCGCGGCGCAGGTCCGCGAAAATCGACTGATTGGTGCACTCGACGCGGGCGCTACGTTGGAACCGTCCGCCCAGCTTCGTGCCGGAGTGTTCACCGGTAAGCTGTACGCAAGCCCCACGGTGAGCGCCCCGGGACTATCGAACGTGGAGCCGGGCTTGGGCGGCTATCAGTTCAGCGGCGTGTACGATACCCGAGACAACGTCGGGTTCCCGCACGAGGGAACCTACGTGCGCGCGGGCCTCGCTTTTTCTCGCACTGCACTGGGCAGTGCGCTCAACTATCAGCAAGCCGCGCTCGCGTGGCTCTCTGCGTGGAGCTTTGGACGCAATACGATTTCCGCGGCGCTGCGAGGCGGAAGCGGGTTCAATGGCGAACTGCCCTTCTACGATCTGTACGCGATCGGAGGGTTCCTGAATTTGTCCGGGTATCGCACCGATCAGCTGCAGGGTCAATCGGTCGCCCTGGGTCGGCTGATGTATTACAACCGCTTTGCCAGCTTGGGCTTGTTCGGCAGCCTATACGCTGGCCTCTCCCTGGAAGCGGGTAATGTGTACGGCCCCTTCGCCGGGACCCCCCCGCCCGGCGTACAGTACGCCGGGTCGGTTTTTCTGGGGGCAGACACCATTATTGGCCCTGCATACCTCGCTTACGGCCACGCGCAAGAGGGAAACTCAGCGTTCTACCTCTACATCGGTTACGCCTACCGGTGAGTGTGAGCGGCAGCGCCCCGCCCCACTACTTCCTGATCATCTCTGCGGCCAAGGCTTGCGTGTAGGCAACTACGACGATGTCGCCCACGTTGACCTCATTGAGGCGCTTGACCCGGTCATCTACTTTGAGTTTGACGCTGTTGCCTTCGGGCCCGGTCAATACCACGGTGCGCTCGTTGTAATCGATCGCGTCCACGCGTGCCTGAATCTGTACGACTTCGGTGATCACGCCCCCGGGGTTAGCACCCTTTTCCGCGAGCTGCATGCTCGAGCTCACGTCCGAGGAGGGGGTCGCGCCCGACGCTACCGGGGCGATGTATACGGCAACCGATTGCAGATAGCGCAAGAGGAATCTCGCCCCCGGGTGCACCTGGTCGAGGTTTTGCGCTGCATCGGGAACCTTAATGGTCACCGGTTGACCGTCTTGCCCTTCAAATGTCACCGTGCGGGCCTGTTGATCCACCGCGGTTACCGTGACGACGGCTTCGGCCACCTCCGTTAGGACGGCCCCAGGCCTGTCCTGCGCGTGTCCTCCCGAGACAGTGAGGCTCAGGCTCGCCACTGATAGGGCAATAAGAAGGCGCTTCATTGTTGGTCTCCTATGAATTGGACGCGAGATTAATATGGGTCCCACGCAAAGGGGCACCTGCATGGGTGTCACTGCACCATCAACGATACGCCGATCATGTGACTGATCCAAGTCAAAGAGCGCGCCGCTGCACGCGATTCATCGTTGTTCGCACGATCCAACCCGAAGAGTCAGGGAATTACGTTAACGCGACCGGGTGATCCGATTGGACCGAGGTGTAAGGCACGCGGTACACTGAACTCCAAAGACGCTCGCTGCCCACCCCTGGTTCCCGATCGGATCCGTCAGTCGACTAGCATAGGGGAGGACGGCGGTTTCCCGCGCGCGCCTGGACCAGCGATGCTCGCACCGCTCGGGCTGCAGAGCGGTTTAACCCACGGGGGAGCACTCGACATCTCCATGGGCGGCATCCCACAACGGGAACCGGAGCCAATGTCCACCAATTCGTGTCCTGGCCAGCAGGCCAATGCCTGGGTCGGCCGAGGACCCGGCAGGACTCGCGTGGAGCGCACGCTTGGTGCCCAGTACGACCGGCACTTGCCCCTAGCCCGCGAAAGGCGCGAACAAATCAGGAGGGAGCGCTCGTACAAAAAAGCAACGAAGCCGGTACGCGCGTTTGTCTCGATCTGTTTGATTGTGCTTGCAGTCACCGCCTGTACCACATCGGACACAAGAAAATCGGATGCAGAAGCCGAACGCGCGAAACTCGCCCCGCTGCAACCGCCCCCTTTCTTGGCGACCGGGCCCGAACTGACTACCCAACAAGCTGCTTCCGCCTCAGCTGATGTTGCAGAGGTTGCCCCGACGCTCTCACCGCCAACCCTCGACGCACAACCCGCCGTGCCTGCGAGCCAGGGTGCCAGCCCTGCGCAAACCGTTGTTGCTCCGGCGCCCTCGGCCGAACCCCTGGCCCGGGGCGAGGTCGTAGCCGGGCGCAGCGCTGCTGCTGTGGAGCCCGGCCCGGATGAGGTGCCCGCCGACACGGGTTGGCCGAGAACGTTGTCGGCTAACGGACAAACGTTCGAGGTCTATCAACCGCAACTCGACGCGTGGGACGGATTGACTCTCGAGGCCTACGCGGCAGTGGCGGTGGAATCAGGCGGAGAGCAACCTCCCCTTTTTGGCGTGGTGAGCCTGTCCGCCCGCACGCTGGTGGACAAGGACGAGCGCCTGGTGGGCTTGGAGGACCTCAAGGTCAGCGACGCGCACTTCCCCGCCGCGCCCGAACAGGGGCAGGCATATGTCCAACTGCTCAAAGACGTGCTACCGCGAGAGATCAAATCGATAGCGCTCGACCGGCTGGAAGCGCAGTTAGCAATCCAGAGAGCGCGCGGTAAAGTCGAGGCGATTTCGCTTGATAACAGGCCGCCGCAGATCGTGTTCATGCAGCAGCCCGCATTGCTGGTATGCATCGACGGAGAGCCCAAATACGTCCAGGTCGAGGGCACGAATCTCACGCGCGTTCTGAATACCCGCGTGCTGCTGCTCCAGGCTCCCACAGGCAAGCTTTACTTGCACCTGTTGGACGGCTACATGGAAGCGGCGACGATGAGTGGGCCGTGGACCGTTGCCAAGACGCCGCCAGCCGACGCCGCCAAAGCCGAAACGGCGGCTCGTGATCTGCACCAGGTCGATCTGCTCGAGGCGCTGGAAGACCCAGACCCCAAGAAGAAGCCCTCGCTTGCCAGCGACTCCGCTCCACAAATCATCGTTGCCACCGTACCAACCGAGCTTATCGTCACGCAAGGCAAGCCCATTTACGCCCCGCTCGGGGGGACCTCGCTGCTGTACGTGAAAAACACCACTGCGGACGTCTTCAGGCTTCTCACGGACCAAATGACGTACGTTCTTCTGGGCGGGCGCTGGTTCCGTGCGAAGTCAATCGACGGCCCCTGGATGTTCGTCGCTGCAAAGAGCCTGCCTCGGGAGTTCACGAAGATACCCGACGCGAGCCCGAAGGAGAACGTCAAGGCTGGCGTGCCTGGCACGCGGCAGGCCCAGGAGGCGCTCATTGCTAATCGGATTCCAACCAGCGCGCGGTTTGATCCCAGGACCGTGAGCTTCGCAGTGCAGACCGATGGCGATCCCAAACTCGCCACGATTAGCGGTACGTCGCTGCAGTACGTGTTGAACGCTTCTGCGCCCGTCATCCGCGTAGATGACAAGACTTGGTACGCGTGCCAGGGCGGCGTGTGGTTCGTCGCCAGTGCTCTCAGCGGACCATGGGCGATGGCCAGCAGCGTGCCGGCGGTGCTTTATACCATCCCGCCCTCGTCGCCTATCTACTACGTGACCTTTGTACGCGTGTATCGCACTACCCCAACGCATGTCTACGTAGGTTACACGTCGGGCTACTACGGCGCGGTGGTGGCCCCGGGCGGGGTAGTAGTCTACGGCACCGGCTATGCTTACCCGCCCTGGGTTGGGCGGTACTGGCACGGTTCTCCAGTAACCTATGGCGTGGGCGCAAGCATGGTATGGACGCCGTGGACCGGATGGGCTTTCGGATTCGGTTTCGGGTGGCCGCATGACACGGCGTGGTATCACCCGCCTGCGCCGTGGTGGGGCCCGTATTACGCCTCGGGATACAACGCCCAAAGCGGTGTGGCCGCTTGGGGCCCCGGCGGTTGGGCCAGCACCGCGGGGAGCATTTACGCGGAGCGCGCTGCTGCCACCGCAGGGCAGCGCGGCGCAGCCACGCACAACCCGTTCGGCGGCAATCAGTGGGTGTCGCGCTACGGCACGGCCTACAACTCTACGAATGGCACGCTCATCGTCGGACAAAAGGGCGCAATGAGAAACCTCTTTTCGGGCTATGGGTCGCGCGCCATTGTGCGCAACGTCAACATCGGCGTGACGGCCGTCCCGGCCCCGCGTCCAAGGGACTCGTCGCGCACCATCGTCGCTATCGGCAACGATCACGCGAGCGAAATCGCCGGGCCGGTCGACCAGCAGGTGTTCGGAACCAAGGACGGCAACGTTTATCGCCGTGGAGACAAAGGCCAGTGGGAACAGGTCACGCGTCCATCGAGCGTCGCTAAGTCGCCTATCACGCCACCGCAGGCCGCAGGTGTCGCGCAGACGTCCTCTCAATACCCCAATGCAGGAGCGCAGCGCCTAGCGCAACCGCCGAGCGCTGCCGCACCTCGGCCCTTAGCTGGCAACATGCAAGACCTTGACCGCCAGCGCCGAGCACAGGACGTGGGCAACCTGCGTGCGAATAGCTTCCAGAACTCACGACCGCCTGGGGGATTTCACGGCAGCGCAGCCGGGGCAGGCGCCTCGCGGCGCTCAAAGGTGCTGTGAGTGAGTTGCTGACACCAGGCGTGCGCGTTGACACGTCATTGGGCTCGTGACAGACTCAAGGCGCGCTCTGCGAGACGGACTTGTTGGCGCTCGCAGGGCGGGCCACTGCAGCCGTGGATGGGACCTTCCCCGTCAGGGTTCGCCGCTTGCGCAAGTCTCGGCCGACCGTCCTCCAATTGTCGCTATGCAAGAAATGACATGTCGAGCCGCTGTGCTCGCGCTGCTTGTTTTGTTGTTGGATGCTTGCGGTCCCAAAAAGCATCCGTTCGATCCGGGCGAAATGCGCGAGCTTCAGCTCCCGTCCCAGACAAGCGCCCCATCGGCTGCAACGCCCGCTGCTGCGCAGCCCCCAGCGACTGGGCAAACGCCGCAAGCTGCAGAGGTATCCGCCGCGCAGCCGTCGCCCGCTGCGCAACCCTCCCCGGCGCCGCAATCGGCCGAAGCAACAACGTCCAGCGCCAACGCTCTGCCTCCGGCCACGCTGGAGACGGCGAGCACAACTACTGTGTGGCCGCTCACGCTGTCTTCGGAAAATGTGGCTTTCCAGGTGCATGAACCGCTCGCGGAGAGCTGGCAGGACGGCGTGCTCACCGCCCGGTCGCTCGTGGTCGCACAGCCCCCCGGAAACCAGCAACCTGTGAACGGTTTGGTGGTCATCAAGGGCATAACCCAGGTCGACACAGCGGCCGGCACAGTTGCACTGCAGGATCTCGAGGTGACGGGCACGAGCTTCTCGGCGCCCGTGGATAAAACGCAAAGCTGGCAAGAGTTTCTGCGCTTCTCACTACCCAGCAAGATCAAGACCGTTTCCTTGGCGCGTCTTGAGTCGGGCCAAGCCGTGGCCAAGGCGCGTCAGCAGGGTGGCTCCGCGGAGGACCGAGACCTTGCTGCGCCCCTTATCATCATTTCCGAGAAACCGGCCGTGCTCGTTTACATCGATGGCGACCCGCGCTACGTTCCGGTCAAGGGTACCCAACTAATGGGGGTGCTGAACACTCGCGTGCTCTTGCTGAAGAATGCCTCGGGCACGCACTACCTGCACCTGTACAACGGCTGGGTCGGCGCTTTCTCGCTGCAAGGTCCGTGGAAGATCGCGTCGCCGCCAGCCGTTAGCCCCAAGTTGGAGCAAGCCGCTCAGGCGAGCGGCCGCGTGAACCTGCTCCTCGGCAAACCGGATGCCCAGGGCCGCACGCCCACGCTTTCGAAAAACAGCCTACCCGAGATCATCGTGAGAACGCAGCCCGCGGCCCTCATCGTCGTGGATGGAAAACCGCGGTTCGCTCGAATACAGGGAACTACCTTGCAGTATGCAACGAATACCTCTGCCCATCTGTTCAAGGACGAATCGAACGCAGTGTATGTGCGCATTTATGGCAACTGGTTCCGCGCAAATGCCTTGACTGGCCCATGGCAGTACGTGCCGAGTGGGAACCTACCCGCTGCCTTCTCCGCCATTCCGGGCGAGCACCCGAAGAGCAATGTGAAGGACTCGCTGGCGCGCACCAAGGCGACGGGGACACCCGATGCGTGGACCGTCGTAGCGGCCAACCGGAGCACAGCGACACTCGACTACACAATGGGCGGAGATCCGGTGCTCAAGCCGATTCGCGGAACGCAACTCAACTATGTCGCGAACGCGTCAGTGCCGATCATCCAGGTAGACATCAACAACTGGTACGCTGTTCAGAAGGGTGTGTGGTTCCACGCGCCTGAGGTGACCGGACCCTGGACGGTGACGGACCAAGTGCCACCGGAGATCTACGCCATTCCGCCAACCGTCCCGATCTATCAGGCAATTCATTCGCGTGCCATCTCTTCGAGCACAGACGTGGTGTACTACGGCTATCCCACGACGGGCTCGCTCGCCCCCGAGGGCGGCGCGATCGGCGTGGACGATCAGGGATCCGATTACCAATACACTCCGCCATCCAACCTATACTGGGGATGGGTCTACTAGCGAGGACAATTGCCGCAGGGCTGCTCGACCAAGTGTTACGCTCGGCACGAAGCGGCTCGCAATCGAACAGAGCGTTCGTGTGGGGTAAAGAAAATCAGTCCTCAACTTCGGGACGGCACGCCGGCGGCGGTGCCTCGCAGCGCCTGAACTGTGCCAGTTCCCACTGAAGCTGAATCAGCTGTCGCTGCGCCTGACGCAGCCTTTGCTCCAGACGCAGCGCCCGCAGCGCAAGCAGGACGGACAGCCTGGAACGTGCCTTCATGGCTTTGCGCACCGCAGCGATGACAGCTCCATCCATCAACTCTGCCGGCGCGCTGACGATACCTTGAAGCAATCTCTCTAACTCGCCGAGTTCGGCCTTGGTCGTGACGTCGGTAAGTGGCGCACAGGTTGAGCACTCCGGTCGTGCAACGGATTGCAACGAGAAAGACCGCTCGGCGGACTGATCCTGTTTCATGCTCATGGGCTATGTCAAGGCAGGTCGTTGTGTCCGTGTTGCCGGTGGCTGCTCCGCAGTGTGGCGCCCCTGGCGTTGATGCTCAATGCAACGCCTTAAGCCAGACTTAAGCGGGTGGCCAGCTACTTTGGTCTGCATTGGGCTCGCGAGTGGGACTCTTCTTGCCTTCTGCTTGCACAGCGTCGCGGCATTCGCGCCAGGCGATGAGGCCCATACGCTCATCGCCGCAGGCGACATCGCCCAATGCACCGCTTCGGGGTACGCGGGTAGCGGGGCGGAAGCTACTGCGCGCCTCGTCGAATCTCTACCCGGGGCCGTGCTCGCGCTTGGCGACCTGGCCTATCCAAACGGGACAGCGCGCCAGTTTCGCGAGTGCTACGAACCGACATGGGGTCGCTTCAAGGATCGGACTCGACCGGTGCCTGGGAATCACGAATACAATTCACCTGGCGCTGCCCCCTACTACGCTTACTGGGGTGAGCGCGCGGGAAAACCAGGAGAGGGCTTCTACAGTTTCGACTTCGGCGGATGGCATATCGTCGGCCTCAACAGCAACCTCGTCGGAGGACCGCTGGAGGCGAAACAAGAGCAGTGGCTCGTGGCCGATTTGAATGGCCATCGGGTGGGGTGCACGCTGGCGTTCTTCCACCACGCGCGGTTCAGCTCAGGGTGGCATGCGAGCGATCGGCGCTTGAACCCGCTCGTGCGGGTCCTTTATGCGCATGGCGTGGATGTGATTCTGAGCGGGCACGATCATGATTACGAGCGCTTCGCCCCACAGGATCCCGACGGCCGCCTGGATCGGCGTCGCGGGATCAGGTCGTTTGTCGTGGGCACGGGCGGGGCCTGGCCGGGACCCTTCATTCGGATTCAAGACAACAGCGAAGTGCGGATCGTGGGCGAATACGGCGTGCTTTGGATGATGCTCGAGCCGGATGGATATCGCTGGCAGTTTCTCTCCGCCCCTAGTCGCAGGCGCCTCGACGAGGGAAGGGCCGCGTGTCATTCGAGAGAGGGCAGTAAGTGAGGACAAGTTGTTCGCGCCGTTTGTCCAGAGACACCGATTAAAGGGCGGGCACTTATGAGCGCATTGGCAATCGCCTTGGTCGTATTTGTGTGCGTTTTCGGCGCCGGGATGCTCGGCTTGAAGCTGCGCATGTTCCTGCCCGAACACCATCTGAAGGAGGATTCAACCGGTGTCGTAAAGCTGGGGGCGGGCCTGATCGGGACGCTGTCTGCTCTCGTCCTGGGCCTTCTAATCGCCTCTGCGAAGGGCAATTTCGACAGGGTTAACGAGGACGTTGCCCAGAGCGCAGCGAAGATTGTCCTGCTCGACCGCGCTTTGGCAGCTTACGGCCCGGAGGCGAAGTCGGCTCGCGATCTCTTACGCCG
>Ga0187778_10001186_pt1 | contig 18288 bp, 14 predicted proteins | sample 1015_Q2_SP5_20_M_FD_132418 | JGI IMG/M metagenome (GOLD analysis project Ga0187778, IMG submission 132418) | Tropical peat soil microbial communities from peatlands in Department of Meta, Colombia - 1015_Q2_SP5_20_MG | ecosystem: Environmental > Terrestrial > Soil > Wetlands > Peat | place...
ACGTCGAGTCATTCCGCAGCGTGATTGTGCCGCGAACGCCCAAGCGCTGCTGCTCCGGCTCGATCCGCACGGTGAGGTCGTAGTTGGTAAAAGTGAAGGCTTCGCGATCGAGAGCAATCGCGGGAAGAGCGAAAGCACAAAGCGCAAAGAAGACGCAGAGGAACCTCATGCAGATTTCTTTCGTCGCTGGCGCACGACTTCATACAGTACCACCCCCGCGGCCACCGAGACATTCAGCGAGGGCACCTTCCCCAGCATCGGAATCGAGACCAGGAAATCGCACTTTTTTGCCACCAGGTCGTGTACCCCTTTGCCTTCGGAGCCCAGCACAATGGCGCAATCCATGTTGTAATCGAGGGCTTCGTAAGTCTGCGACCCACGCTCATCCAAGCCCACGATCCACAAATTCTTCGCCTTCAGATCTTCGAGCGTACGGGCGATGTTTGTAACCTTGGCGATAGGCAGGTACTCGCTCGCTCCTGCTGAGGCCTTGGTCACTGTCGCCGTCACGCCCACGGCTCGCCGCTCCGGAATAACCACGCCGTCGGCGCCAGCAGCATCGGCGGTACGGAGGATCGCCCCCAGGTTGTGCGGATCTTCGATACCGTCCAGGACCACCACCAGCGAATATTGCCCGCGTTTGGCCGCGACGACATCATCGAGATCGTTATACTGTTTCGCCGAGGTGACCGCGACCACTCCCTGATGCGCATTGTTTCCCGCCATCCGGTCGAGTTCCGCGCGTCCCACAAATCGCACTGCAACTCCTTGCCGCCGGCACTCTTCGACCACTCGCTGCAGGCGCAGATCATGACGCTCCTTGGCCACGCCCACCCAGGCAAATGCCCGTCCCCGCGCCTTCAGCGCCTCGACCACGGAATGAATCCCGTAGATGTAGTTCATGGGAATTCAGTGTAACGCCTGCGGACGATTCAGGACCATGCAGCGGGCGGACGCGTTCACTACCGCTGCGCGCTTCTGATGCTAGACTTTGAAATATGCAGGATGTCTACATTCTTTCCGGCGTACGGACACCCATCGGAAAATTTGGTGGCTCTTTGGCTTCGATGACGGCGGCCGACATGGGTGTCATGGCGGCGAAGGCTGCGATGGAACGTGCTGGAGTTCGTCCGGACCAGGTCGAGGAGACCATCTTCGGCAACGCTCGCCAGGCCGGCGGAGGGCCGAATCCCGCGCGCCAGATTTCCATTCGCAGCGGTGTGCCGCAGGAGGTCCCCGCCTACACCGTAAATAAAGCCTGTGCTTCCGGTATGAAGACCATCGCTCTGGGATACCAGGAGATCGCAACCGGCAATCTGGATTGTGCGCTCGCCGGAGGTACCGAGTCGATGTCTCGGCTGCCCTACTACCTGGATGGCGCGCGCTGGGGCTATCGGCTGGGTAACCAGGAACTGGTCGACGGCATGTATCGCGACGGTTTCTTTTGCCCGATGGCGAAGATGGTCATGGGTGAAACGGCTGAAGTGCTCGCCGAGCAATACAAGATTACCCGCGACGAGCAGGAGCAGTTCGCACTCTGCTCGCAGACCCGCGCGGCCGCGGCCATCCACGCGGGCCGATTCCAGGATGAAATTGCCCCCGTGACGCTGGAAAGCAAGAAAGGTGCGCAGATCTTCAGCCAGGACGAGCATCCGTTTCTTGGGGCGACCTTGGAGAAAATGGCCAAGCTGTCACCGGTGTTTTCGAAAACTGGGACGATCACCGCAGGCAACTCCTCGGGCATCACGGACGGAGCCGCGGCCGTTGTATTGGCAAGCGCAGAATTCGTCACGAAAAACAACTTGAAGCCCCTGGCACGAATCCTGGCGGTGACCTCGGCCGGCGTCGATCCGCGAATCATGGGCATTGGCCCGGTGCCGGCGTTGAGAAAGATGGAGCAGAAATACGGGCTCCGCTTGTCCGACTTCGATTTGGTGGAGTTGAACGAAGCCTTCGCGGCTCAGGTTCTGGCTTGCGACCGCGAACTGCATTTTGACCGGGAGAAACTCAACGTGAATGGCGGCGCCATCGCGCTCGGCCATCCCATCGGGTGCACCGGAACCCGCATCACCGTTACGCTCCTGCACGAGATGCGCAAGCGCAAAGCGAAGCGAGGAGTTGCCACGCTCTGCGTGAGCGGCGGCATGGGCATGGCTTTAGCCCTGGAGAGCGTGGCTTGAGCGATGAATCCACGATTCGGTGTGGCCAGCGAATCCGACGCTCCTGTGCTGCTCGAATTCATGCGGCAGTATTACGCTTTTGACGGGCACGCTTTCGATGAGCCGAGAGCTCGCGCAGCTTTGCTGACTTTTCTGCGCGACTCTTCACTTGGCCGTGCCTGGCTGATTTACGATCAGCAATCTCCTGTCGGCTACATTGTCCTCACTCTGGGCTATAGCCTGGAATTTCTCGGACGGGATGCCTTCATCGACGAGTTTTTTCTGATCGAGAGCCATCGCTCCCGGGGCTGGGGACGCAAGGCGATGGAATTCGTGGAAGAATATGCCCGTTCCCAGGGCGTGCGTGCCATCCATCTGGAAGTCGTGCACTCGAACCGCAGCGCGCTCGAGGTCTATCGCAAGCTCGGGTTCCACGATCGCGAACATCACTTGATGACGAAGTGGGTCGAGCGGAGGTTTTCGAAGCCCGGAGCAGAGTCCGGAGATTGAGTTCCTCGCGACCGGTATCTCTCTGTAGCCCAACCACTTGACGGCCCCTGCTACCGCCTGCATCTTTTTGCTGCCGTCACCCGTATATCCGGTAGCATGAACGCCGCAGCCTATTATTTCGTGAATGGGATGGAGTCCGAGACCAGCGCCATCGCTCGCGGTTTACGCCGGCGGGATCCGGACTTGCTGGATCGTCTGATCGAGCAGTACCAGCACCGGCTGCTTCGCTATCTGACCTGTCTATCGGGCAATCGCGAGTTAGCGGAAGATCTTTTCCAGGAGACCTGGATTCGCGTGCTCGAACGCGGCCATCAATACAACGGCCAGCACGAGTTCAGCACCTGGCTGTTTGCCGTGGCACGCAACCTGACCATCGATCAGATGCGCAAGAAGAAATACATCAGCCTTGATGCTCCGGCTGGAGACGAAGACAGCGCCCCGCTTGAATTACCCGACATGAGTCCCTCGGCATTGGATATCGTTGCTCAACACGAGCATGCCGAACGTATCAGCGCCGCGCTGACCAGCATTCCAGCCGAATACCGTGAGACCGTAGTGTTAAGGTTTCAAGAGGGTTTGGCTTTGGAGGAAATCGCAACCGTGACGGATGCGCCGTTGGGCACGGTGAAATCGCGGCTCTACCGCGGGCTCAATCTGCTCATGCCATTGTTGAAGGGAGCGCAGGGATGACCCGCGATGTTCATGAACAAGCCCGGCAGTGGATCGCCCTCGGTGGCGTTGATGATCTTCCTGAGGTAGAGCGAGCCTGGTTGCAGACTCATCTTCACGACTGCGAATCGTGCCGCGCTTATGCAGAAGCGGCCGGCCGGGTGATCCGGTCCGTGCGCTCCGTGCCCATCACCGCCGGTCCTGCCCTGGTTCGAGAAACGCAAATGCGGGTCCGCATGCGCGCGCGCCAGCTTGGTGAAGAACGTGAAAGGCTGTGGCTGGTGGGGATGTCGTGCTTCCTGGTGGGCGTGTCAACGGCGATTACCATGCCCTTGTTGTGGCGCGCTTTCCACTGGATTGGCCAGTGGGCGGAAATGTCGCCCCCGGTGTGGGAAGCGGCTTTTGGCCTCTTCGCGATCGCACCCGCGCTGGTCACCAGCTTGTTGTTGCTAGGGCGCGGTGTCCACATCGTCGGCAGTGGCGGCAGGTCGCGAGGATGAATAAATTTTGGGAGAAATGAAATGCAACTGACCAGCGAAAAACGTACCCGGTTGGCGGATGAGATCAGAGTGGTGCCGGGCTGGGCATGGGGGTTAGCCGCAGTGGCCTTTGTGGGGGCACAGTTCCTGATGCACGTGGTCGTGCCACGAGATCCGAATCCGCCGCCGCTATGGGGACGAGTCCTGCTCGGACTGCTGGCAGGGGCTGCCTTTGGTGTTTACGTGTTGCTTATCGGCTACGTGAATCGTGATGCCGGCCGCCGCGGCATGAGCCCCTTGCTTTGGACGGCCATCGCGATTCTGATTCCGACCGCCGGCCTGGGAATTGTGCTGTACCTCGTTTTGCGGCAGCCTATCGTCGGGGTTTGCCCGAGCTGTGCAAGTCCGGTGCTGAGTGGTTTCAACTTCTGTCCCCGTTGCAATTGCCGGCTGAGCCCCAATTGCCCGCAATGCCAGCACATGGTTCGCCCTGACGATCTCTACTGCGCGAACTGTGGAGCCACGCTGGGCCAACAGGATTACTCCGTCTCCCGCGTTCAGAGCGGGACGCAGGCCTGAGCTGAAGCAGCCTGGGCAGAACGAAAAGACCAAGACTCCAATTGTCTGGAGCACGAGGCAGCTTCTGTTGCGTTGCAAAGTTCTTGCTTCCCACCTGCTGCGCATGCATGCTGTGAGCTGTCATGCGCAACTTGCGAACCGCGGCCGTGGTCTTGAGCGTTGGACTGTCGCTGATCTACGGCATCCTCTTTTTTCAGTTGCGGCGCCCACTCCAGGAAGGATACTCAGATTTCATAAGCCTTTATACGGCAGGCAAGATTCTGCAACGCGGCATGCCCGGCCACCTCTACGACCTCGATCTCCAATACCAGATTCAGCGTGAAACCACGCCGAATGTCCGAATTCGGCAAAGCGCATTACCCTTTGTACGGCCTGCGTTTGAAGCCTGGATCTTTTGGCCGCTCGCGCACTTGTCCTATGCTGCGGCGTTCGTGTTGTGGGACATCTTCAATTGCGCGTGCCTCATCCTGGCCGTTCTATGCTTGCGTCGGGAAATCCCTGAACTTCACAGCGCTTCTCCTTTGCCTATGGTGGCGTTGAGCCTGACCTATTTCCCGGTGTTTTTCACCATCCTGCAAGGTCAAGACTCAATCCTGGTTTTCTTGATCTACGTCATGGGTTATCGGGCGTTGCGCAGCGACCGGCAATTCCCGGCGGGTATGGTGCTCGGTCTCGGTATTTTCAAGTTTCCACTTCTGATTCCTTTCCTGGTTCCTTTTGTGGCCAAGAGAAAGTTTCAGGTTGTTCTCGGATTTGCGCTCACCGCTGTGGTGCTTGTTGGCGTATCGATTTGGACAGTCGGGGCGTCTACCGCTGCGTACTATCCAAAATACCTGTTAAGCGTCAACCACGTCGCTAGAGGGATCAATCGTCCTCAAGACATGCCAAACTTGCGCGGATTGTTGAGCGTCCTGCTGCCGACGCTCTCGCCTGCAACAGGTGTGCTTCTCCTGCTGCTTTTGTCGATCTTGTCGCTTGCCTTTGTCATTCGCCAGTGGTCTCTCGCGCCTTCCGATCGCAGTGCAGTGTTTACTCTAGGGGTTGCTCTGAACGTTACAGTCACCGTATTGGTCAGCTACCATTGCCATGCTTTCGATCTGTGCGTTTTGCTTTTGCCGATCGCTTTGGTGCTCGGTTTTGTTCTCTCCCGCGAGCCGATCGCGCCTAAGACCCGTAAGCTTTTAATCTGGATGCTGGGCGCGCTGATGTTCAGCCCTCTGTATCTGTTGATCGTGTTTACCAACATTACCAGCCTTCTGGCAATACCCCTGATAGCCTTCACCTTCGCAATTGGGCTGACAATCTCAGACATGCAGAAAAAACTGATTCATGGAGAGGCCGCTGTGCCCGTGGTAAATCCTTGAGATAGCGCTCCGCCAGTATTAGCCAGAAACGGTTAGCTGGAAAGCCTTCGGAATCGCAGGAGGCCCAAGTGCAACAAGTAGTCTCGATAGGATCGCCACGTAACCTTGCTCTGATCCCCAAGGCGCTCCTGAAACACGTACCCCACTTCAGCGATGGTCCTTACCTGGCTGCGCGCAAGAATTTCAATCAGGATCTTGTAGCCCCGCGGCTTCAGCGCCACGTCTGCCAACTTGTCTCGGCGGACCAGCAGGTAGCCACTCATCGGGTCGGTCAGTCGTCCCACAACTTCGGGCAAAACCAAGAGTCCGATGCCTTGTGCCGTTCTCGAAATAAGTCCTCTGCGCCAGCTCCAGTTGCTCACGCCTCCGCCGGGTACGTGTCTGCTCCCGACGGCCAGCTCAGCTCCTGATTCAATCTGGCTCCATAGTTTGGGGATGGTCTCAGGCGGGTGCTGCAGATCCGCGTCCATCACGCCGAGGACGTCTCCATGAGAAGCCTGCCAGCCGCGGATTACCGCTGTCGCCAGACCGCGTTCGTGGGCTCGACGCATTACGCGCAGCCTCGGAAGGGAAGCGCTGAGCGACAGCGCACGGCGCCAGGTGCCATCCGGACTGTCATCGTCGACCACGATCAGCTCATAGGCGATCTGCGATCCTTCTAAGATTTCGGTAACCCTCCGAATCATCGGTTCAATATTCCGAACTTCATTGAATGTCGGTAAAACCAGGGAGAGTCTGGTGCTGGCGTCAGGTTGGTCAGCCGGCGAAATGCGTAAAGGGCCAGTTGGAGTCGGGATCAGCTGCGCATCGAAGTCTGCAGACTTGCGAGTCAGGCTCTCCGCCATAGCCGCCAATTGTTGTCTTTAACAGAAGATTATTCAAGAGCCGCACCGCAGTCCCCAGCGTTCGCCAACACGAGCAGGACAGCAACAGCAAGACTTAAGAAGTTCTACTCTCAAGGAATGCGGGTCGTGTCTGGGGCGCACATAACGCGCGTTTCCAGGGCCATCCATTGCGTTCGCGCTCACGCGCCCGCTATACTTTTTCTTAGCTCTTCTTCTTTAGCTTTAGGGAGAACGAATGTCCTTATCCGCCCTGATCGTTGATGATGAGCGGCTCGCCCGCGACGAACTCGCCTTCCTGCTGAAAAATGTCGGCGACGTGGACGTTGTCGCCCAAGGAAAAAACGGGGTGGAAGCCGTCAACCTGATCCGCGAGCACAATCCTGACCTGGTCTTTCTTGACGTGCAGATGCCCGGCCTCGACGGTTTTGGCGTGATCAAGAAACTGCTGGACCGGAAACTCCCGCTCCCCAAAATTGTCTTTGCCACCGCCTTCGATCAGTATGCGGTGAAGGCGTTTGAAGTGAACGCCGTGGACTATCTGCTCAAGCCCTTCGACAAAAAGCGTGTCGCACAATCCGTGCAGAAGGCTCGAGCCAAGGTCGAGGGCAGCAGCGCATCGAGCGAGAAAATCGAGACGCTGGTGCGCATGCTGGAATCGCAAAAACCCCAGACTTCAAAGCTGCTGCTCAAAGCTGCCGGCCGGCTGTTCCTGGTTAACCAGAAAGATATCTGCTTCGCCTCGATTGAAGACGGAATCATCAGCGTGGTCACCAGCGGGCTGAATGGCATGGAAGGCCAGTCGAACTGCCGCACTCTTGAGGAGTTGCTCGACAGCCTGGACAGCAATCTTTTCTGGCGCGCCCACCGCTCCTATCTGGTGAACATTAACCGCATCAAGGAAGTGGTTCCCTGGTTCAAGAGTTCCTACCAACTGCGTATGGACGACAAGAAACAGACGGAGATTCCGGTGAGCCGCGCCCAAACCCGGCGACTTAGGGAACTGTTCGGGTTGTAGTTACCCGAGTTTGACAACTCCGAAACCAAAGGTTGCATCCCACGTCTAACTCGCGTATATCGGGAATTGTCACATTGGGGTATATTGGTGCGCTTGGTCATCGCTGAACACAAATCTGCGCGAGACTCATTCCTGCAATTTGTAGCCCTGTTGTGTGTTCTACTGATCGCTTTCGCCGGATTCACCCAGGCGATTCACGTCCACTCTGACAATTCCCAGGTTCCCGGCCACGCATGCTCGGTCTGTTCCGTTGCTCATGCGGGAGTTCTGGGCAGCAGCATTTACCAACCCGCATCGCTTTTTGTTTTGACAGTTTTGACTTCAGCTCCACGCCCGGTAGCGAGATCCGCCGGGTTTGTTTCATCCCTCCGCATTCGCCCGCCTCCGGCAGCTTAGGTTCAAGCCCAACCGATCAAGCCCTGTTCATCGGCTTTTTGAACCCTATGCTCTTTGGAGGAATTCATGCTGGCTTCTCGTAAGAAGTCTTATTTTGCCCTTTTCATTGTGGTTCTTTGTTTGGCAAGCGGTATTGCGGCGAACGCGCAGTCGGGCGGAAATTCAACCTCCGTAAACGGCACGGTTGTCGACCCCACGGGGGCTGTGGTTGCAGGCGCGACAGTGGAGGTTCGCAACCCCGTCAGTGGCTTCGGCCGAACTAGCAATACTGACGCCGCCGGGAAATTTACCATCACCAATGTTCCGTTTAATCCCTATCACCTCACGGTCAGGGGGCAGGGGTTTGCGGCCTACGCTCAGGACATTGATGTCCGGTCTGTGGTTCCTGTCACCATCAGCATCAGCCTGCAGGTGGAAGCCTCAAGCGAGACGGTTACGGTGGAAAGCGAAGCGGGAGAAGACCTGCTCGAGAACGATCCGACTTTTCACACGGACGTGGACCGGTTACTCTTTGAGAAATTGCCGTTGGAAAGCCAGTCTTCGTCAGTAAGTTCGTTGGTTACACTGGCCACGCCTGGAATTGCCGCCGATTCGAACGGTCTTTTCCACGGGCTCGGCGATCATGCGGAAAACTCATTTTCAGTGGACGGCCAGCCGATCACCGACCAGCAGAGCAAAGTGTTCTCCAACCAGATTCCCATTGATTCCATCGAATCGATGGAAGTCATCGCCGGCGCTCCACCAGCCGAATTCGGAGACAAAACCAGTGTGGTCATCAACGTCACCACTCGCTCCGGGCAGGGCGTTACCACACCCCATGGCGCCGTCACTACTTCTTACGGGTCGTTTGGCACGGCCAACCTCGGTTTCAATCTCGCCTATGGCGGCAAGAAGTGGGGAAATTTCATCTCCGCCAACGGCCTGAATAGCGGCCGATTCCTCGATCCCCCCGAGTTTGTGGTCATGCACGACAAGGGGAACGAGGAAAATCTGTTTGATCGCGTGGACTTTCAAGTCTCCAGCGCGGACTCCATTCACTTTAACTTTGGCTATACTCGCTCCTGGTTCCAGACCCCCAATTCTTTTGATACCGAAAATGCGACCGCATGGTCGGGCGTCACGGCTTCCGATGGTGGAATCGGTCCGAACGGCGTCCCCGTCGGTCCCGCGGATCAGCGTTCGCAAATCAAGACCTTCAACATTGCGCCCTCCTGGAACCGACTACTCGGCGCCGATGCCGTGTTTACTCTCGGTGCCTTCGTGCGCCGGGATCAATATAACTACTACCCCAGCGCAAACCCTTTTGCCGACCTGGCGCCAGATCTTCAGGCGCAAACCGTGAGTCAGGACCGCACGCTGACCAATGCGGGTATTCGTTCGAATATCTCCTACGTGAAAGGGATCCACAACATCAAGGCGGGAGCCACCTATGAACAGACTTTCCTGGATGAGAATGACCACGTTGGTGTTGTCGATCCTACGTTCCTCGGCTCACTCAGGGATGCGAATGGCAATTCCTGCGTGGATGCAAACGGCAACCCCATTGCCGCTCCTTGCACGACCCTGGCCCCGTATGACCTGACCCGAGGCGGGGGTCTCTACACCTTCAACGGTCACACTGACGTGAAAGAGCTGGCGCTGTACCTCCAGGACATGATCACCAAAGGCAGCTGGGCATTCAACCTGGGGATTCGGGGCGATCTTTATAATGCTCTGGCCGTACACCGGGAAACCGAGCCACGTCTTGGAATTGCCTACAACATCAAACCGAGCAACACTGTGCTTCGCGTTTCCTATGCGCGAGTGCTGGAAACACCCTTTAATGAGAACCTGGTGCTTTCCAACCAAGGATGCGGATCTCCTGTTCTGAACCCTCTCCTTCTCTGCTCCGCGCAAGGAATTACCCCATTCAGTCCCGGATGGCGAAACGAATTCCACGCTGGGATCCAGCAGGCGTTCGGAAGATACCTGGTGTTCTCTGGCGAGTACATCTGGAAGTATACGCACAACGCCTACGACTTCAGCGTTCTGGGCGCCACTCCCATCACTTTTCCGATTGAGTGGCAGCGATCCAAGATTCCTGGGTATGCGGGGCGCGTAAGTGTGCCCAACTTCCATGGATTCTCAGCGCTTATGGTTTTCTCCAGTGTGGCCGCCCGTTTTTTTGCTCCCCAGGTCGGCGGGGCCGGAGCTACTCCCTCGGCGGCGGAAGGAGTTTTCCGCATCGATCACGACGAGAAATTCGATCAGACGACCCACCTGCAGTACCAGCCCTGGCAGCGCGGGCCGTGGTTGGGCTTCAACTGGCGGTATGACAGCGGACTGGTTGCCGGCCCGGTTCCATGTGCGGGAGGCAACTGCGCCAACGGACCGCTGGGCACCGATAGCGTGGTCGACTTTTCCGCACTGAGTCCAGATCAACAGTTCCAGGCCGGCCTCTTTTGCGGGTCAGTCCACGCCACCCCGACTATCCCGACCAGTTCCACCGGCCTGTGCCCGGCTTCACAGTACGGATCAACGCTGGTAAAGATTCCCGCGGCGGGGAAGGAAAATGATGATCACAATCCGCCGCGCATCGCTCCCCGCCATCTTTTCGATATCTCCGTCGGCCATGACAACCTCTTTCACGGAGATAAATACAAGTGGAGTGCGCAATTGGCCGTCATTAACCTGGCCAACAAGTATGCCCTCTACAACTTCCTTTCAACCTTCAGCGGCACCCACTACGTAACCCCGCGAGCTCTCACCGCCGAGATCGGATTCCATTTCTAGCGGAAAAAAAAGGAAAACCGGCCGGGGAGGATGAACCGGCCGGTTTCCCCAGGGGGAGGGGACTAGACTATGCCGCCAAGGCTTCCAACGCCGTTCGGTCCCGGATCACCATGGTCGTCCCCTCCAGACGGATCAGCTCTTTGCGTCTCAAGTCGCCTAGCAGCCGAGTTACGGTCTCACGGGAGGACCCGATCATTTGTGCCATCTCCTCATGAGTCAGGCTGGCGCGGATGCGGACCTCACCTGCTTCCGTGGTCTTGTCGCGATGCGGCATCCACGAGACCAGCAGCTTGGCCAGCTTGCCCGCTGAAGAACGCGCCAGGATCAAGTCATGAATATCCCGGTATGCCGATTGAAACTCCCGGCTCAAGGCCAGAGACGAACGCAGTCCTAATTCTCCGTTGGTCTCAATGCCATGGATCAGGCCCTCGCGCTCAATAAAGTTCACCTGGCACGGCGAGGTGGTTTCCGCACTTATTTCGAACGGCTGCCCCGAGATAGCGGCGCTCAGCCCCAGCACTTCACCCTCCCCGGCAATCTTCAGAATGAGGACTTTGCCGTCCCGCGAGGTCGTGGAAAGTTTGGCCTTGCCGGAACACAGCATGTAGGCCCCGCGGGGAATCTGTCCCTCAACGAAAAGCAGGGCGCCTCCAGGATAAATGGCGGGATGACTTACGTCCGCCAGCACCTTCACAGCCTCCGGAGACAAACCGCAGAACCACTGGTTCCGTCGCAAGGTGCAGGTCACACAGCTATCAATGATGTTCAATCCATAGGGAGTATTCATTTCACTCACCTTTCCCGCGGGCCTGCGTTCGGGGCTGTGGACAAGACTTGTGAGGCGCCGGTTGAGTCTGGCTTTGGCCCGTCGTAGATCGCGTACCAGCAGTCGCGAGTGTTCGGTCTTGGCGAGCAGCTCCGCGGCCACGGTGTGCGCGTCACCGTCTTCCGACCGAAGAAAGTGGATCAACTCCCAGCCTGCAACCGCGTCCTTCTTCCGGTGCCACCGCAGGCCACAGCCGAACAGGTACAAAGGATCGACCGGAATCTTTTCAGCCAGGTCGTTCCTGACGCATGCATGCCGCGCATTGGCTCCGTGGGGGGCTATGGATTCCCATGCGGCCACCGGATGTCCCGGTTTTGGACAGTCGTAAGCTCGTGTCAGCATCGTCGACTCAGCGAGCACTAGCGTTGATAACCTAAACCTGCAATCTGGCAATTTACTTGGGGGAAAAACCAACGGTCTGCGACTGGGACAAGCGCAGACTTCGCTTCGTGGGCACGCACCCTGCCAAACTGGAAGCGGTTAGCTTAACTTCTGATAACAATTGGGCATTCTGCACTTTGAGCGACAAACCAGAAACGGCGTTTGCGAAGGTCGCTGTGACGACCCTGCGGCAGGATGCCGAAATATCGTCTTAACGTGACACCACTCGCCTTTGCTAGGCGACATATTCAATTCTGATATTCTTCCCGCGTGATCCCCATTTTTTGAATTCTCGACTGGAGAGTGGTACGTTTCATGCCTAGGCGCGCGGCCGCTCCGTTTACGCCGGCGATGACTCCGCCTGTTTCGCGCAGAACTCTCAGTATGTACTCCCGTTCCAGGGACTCCAGAACGGAACCGTGTTGAGAAGCATCCAAAGCCAACCTCAGCTCGGCCAAAGGGACTCGCAGCACTGGCCCGTCCGATAGAATCACGGAGCGCTCGATGAGGTTCTCCAACTCCCTCACATTGCCCGGCCAGCGCCACTTCATCAAGGCGTGCATAGCCTCGGTGGGAATGGTTTCAATCGCTCGGTTGGTGCGGCGCGCAAACTTCTCCACGAAGTAGCGCACCAGTAACGGAATGTCGGTGGGGCGCTCCCGCAAGGCGGGCATGTGAACGGGGAACACGTGGAGCCGATAAAAAAGATCGCTGCGAAACGTGCTTGCCGCCATGCTCTTGGCCAGATCTCGATTGGTGGCGGCAATCAAGCGAATGTTCACCCTGATGGTCCGCGTCCCCCCGAGGCGCTCGAACTCCTGATCCTGCAGCACGCGCAGCAGCTTGGGCTGAAGTTCGAGCGGAATGTCGCCCACTTCATCCAGAAACAGCGTTCCGTGGTCTGCCAGCTCCAGGCGGCCGATCTTTTGACTCACCGCGCCGGTAAACGCGCCTTTCTCATGTCCAAATAGCTCGCTCTCCAGCAGGCCGGTGGGAATCGCGGCGCAGTTCACTTTGATGAAGCTGGCGCCTCTTCTCGCACTCATGCGGTGGATAGCTCGCGCAATAAGCTCCTTGCCGGTCCCGGTTTCACCCAGGATGAGCACGGTGGCATCGCTGGGAGCAACCGTATTGACCTGGGCCAGCACCTTTTTCAGCGCTGGACTTTCACCCACAATTTCCTCGAAATTCTCTACCGAGCGGATTTCGTCTTCCAGGTACAACTTTTCCTTCTTTAGCTTCTCCGTCAGTTCCGCGATTTCACGATAAGCGCGGGCATTGTCGAACGCCATGGCGACCTGAGTCGCAACTTGCTTCAGGAAGCTTATGTCCTGGGGTAAGAAAGCCGTCGGTTCGATGCTCGCCAGATTCAGAGTCCCGATCGTGCCCTTGGGAGAGATCAGCGGAACCGAGCAAAGCACCTGGATTCCCAGGGCCAGCATGCGATCGACGAAGCCGGAGTGAATCTGAAGCAGATCCTTACGGTTGAAGATCCTCGCTTCTTTTTCCTGGAAGGCTTGACCGGCACCGGTCTCCTTCAGGGACAGCGTCGTTTCCGCTCCGATCAATCCATCGGCCAGCAAGGAATCCAAAGCATATAAGCGCAAGCAATGGGATGCATCATCATGAATGGCAATGCTGGCGTAATCCTGCTTAAATACGTTTCGGATGAAGCCCGAAATCTCCGGAAATACTTTCTGCACATCCAGGCTCGAGACCAGGGTAGTGCTGACCTTCAGCAGCGCCTCCAGGCGTTCCTTCTCGTGCTGGAAAGCAGCGCGGGTCAGGGCGCTGTCCAAAGCCAGCGCCACCAGCTCCGCCACTCTCAGCAACAGGCGCACGTCGCTTTCGCTATAGGCGTTTAGCTGGGAACTGCCCAAGCCCAGCGCTCCCAGACGCCTCTGGGCACTGGTAAGAGGCAGTGTGCAGTAGGAGCGAATTCCTCTTTCCTTGAGCAGACTTACGGTGCGCTCAAAGCGGGTCTCCGTGCTCAGGTCAGGCCACACCACCGGCTCCTGTTTCTCCAGCGCCACGCTGCAAGCTGCTTCTTCCACTTGCAATTCGGCCAAGTTAGAAAGGAGCTCGTTGCCCTCCCAGAGGTGCATGCGCATTACTTTTCTTGCGGAATCGTAGAGAGAGAAATTGGCAACCTCGAAGGAAGCCACCTTGTGCAGGCCTTCGGCGAGGTCGGGCAACAACTCAGGTAGCCCGCTGCGGTGGACCACAAGGTCCGCCATCTGCAGCAGAGCTTCATAGCGACGAAGATCGTCGTCCGGTTCGAAGTGGCTATCAGGGACCATCTTCACGAATGTAATCCCGCGTCCCCTCGGCAAACCTTTCCGCGTAATCCGGCCAGAGATTACCTAGACAGTAGACACCAGATTGTTCACCCCGTGACGAGAATCTTGACTAACAACCCCATTCTGGAACGACAGTCGCCAAAGGATACCGCAAGCTAGCACCACGCGAGCTGCGATTCCATTCCACGGGAGTCCGATCTTACTGTGCGTTGGTATATTTTGACTTTACTTCCGTAAGGGCGAGCTTTACGAAGGTCTAGGGATCAGTCGGCTTTATTGGAGATTTCCATTTTCTCCGCCATCCTCACCAGGGCGGCTAAGGAGTCCGCACCCATCTTTCGCATGAGCTGGCTGCGATGGACCTTAACCGTGGTTTCACTAGTTCCGATTTTGGCGGCGATTTGCCGGTTGAGCAGGCCGGAAACCACTAATGGCAGCACTTCACGCTCACGCGGTGTCAGCGATTCCAAACGCTCCCGCAGCTTGGCAATTTCCGTTTCCCGCTGGCGTCTGGTGCGATCCCGCTCCAATGCCACTTGAATCGCATCCAGCAGGTCCTGATCACGCCACGGTTTGGTGAGGAACTCAACCGCTCCCGCTTTCATGGCCCGTACCGACATGGGGATATCGCCATGAGCGGTGATAAAGATGATCGGGATGTGGATATTAGCCTCGGCCAACTCACGCTGGAAATCAAGCCCGCTTTTTCCATGCAGCCGTACATCAAGGATGAGGCAACTGGGCAGATCTGGCCGCTTCTTTCGCAGAAATTCTTGGGTCGAACCGAAAGCATCCACCTGTAAGCCTACCGAACGGATAAGGCTCTGGAGCGCATTGCGGACGGGTATGTCGTCATCGATGACATACACGATGGAAAGTGGCTCAGTCATGTGACACCACCATGCAACTTGTCCTGATGAGCCAAATTAATCCTATTCTCGCGGGGCTGTACGCTCAAGCCTCCGTATCACAAGGTCACGTGACAGCGGGTACTAATCTTCGCGATCGGACCTGCGCCGATCTCGAGCATACTGCGGGCATGGTATTCCCTCTCGATGCTATGCGACTCGGTCATGTGCGCTCTCTGCCTTTGGCAAGATGAATTCAAAAATTGCTCCGTGTGATGAGCCTGAGGTAGCCCATAAACGGCCGCCATGAGCTTCAATGATCGAGCGGCTGATGGACAATCCCATTCCGATGCCCTGAGGCTTGGAGGTAAAGAATGGTTCGAAGATACGGTCGGCATGCTCGGGATCGAGCCCTTTTCCAGAATCTCGAACCTGGATCAGCGCGCCCTCCGAGTGCAGTGCCGATCTGATGCACAGCTCCCGCGGCCGGTCAGTGATCACACTCATCGCGTCAATGGCATTCAGGATCAAGTTCAGCATGACCTGCTGCAACTGAACGCGATCGCCGAGGACAGCCGGAACATCGGACGCCAGCTCGGTCTTCACGGTAACCCCGCCTCTTAAGAGTTCGCTCTCGGCCAGTAGCAGTACCTCGCGGATCACTTCATTTCCATCCAGTGGCTTCAGTTGGGGCTGCGCCTTCTGGAGCAGCGCGCGAATCCTTTCGATGACACCGCTGGCGCGATTGGCCTCCTGAATGGCTCTGCCCATGGCTTCCCGCGCCTCCGCCAGGTTGGATGGTTGTACCGTTAACCAGTGCAATGAGGCACTGGCATTCGCGGCCACTGCCGCCAGGGGTTGGTTGATCTCATGGGCAATGGATGCCGTCAACTCGCCCAGGGCAACGATTCGAGTCACCCGAGCCAGTGTGGCCTGCGACTCCTGCAGGGCCCGTTCGGCCCGATTCCGCTCGCTGATGTCCCGAGCCACGCTCACCATGTAGGTCCGTCCCAGCTCGACCACTTTGACGCTGACTTCCACCGGGAACGTCGATCCGTCCTTCCGCCGATGAACGCTCTCCCGGATTACCGATCCGGAGTTCCGCAATTCTTTGCTAAGCTGTCCGCGCAAGGATTTGTCCACCAGGGGATCGATGTCGTAGACACTCATGGACGGAAGTTCGTCGCGGGTGTAGCCCAATTCCACGCAGGCTCTTTCATTGATATCGATGAAGCGAAGCGTTTCCGGATCAACCACCTCAATGGCATCATTGGATTGGTCAATCAGCATTCGGAACAGTTGCAACGATCTTTCCGCTCGCTTGCTCTCGGTGATGTCATGAGCCATGCCGCGGACGATAGGCGACGGCACGCCCTCGGTGCGAAGGGTGTTGTTGTATTCCCAGATCCTGCGCTCTCCGCTTCGTGTGATGACTGCCATCACACCCTTGTCCGTATTCGTCGCTTTGATTCTGGCCAGGTACGCGTCGAACTGTTCGCGAAATTCGGGAGCGATCAACTCTCGCATCGGGATCCTCAGCAGTTCGGCGACCTCATACCCCAGGATGCGCGCCGGAGCCCTATTAGCTGACAGTAGTTTGCCTTCCAGATCATGGGTGCACAGCAGGTCCTGGCTGTTCTCCACCAGGTCGCGATAACGATCTTCACTCTCGCGCAGGTCTTCTTCTGCCCGCTTCCGTTCGGTGATATCGCGGATAGCGCTCGAAACCAGAACGCCTTCTTCCGTCTGCAGCGGGCTCAGGCTGATCTCCACCGGGAACTCGTGCCCTTGCTTATGCAAGCCGTATAGTTCCAGGCCGGCCCCCATCGGCCGAACTCGAGGCTCGCTGAAGAAACTCGCTCGGTCGACTGGGTGCTGCCTCCGGAAGCGTTTTGGCACCAGCATCTCAATCTTTCTTTCCAAGAGTTCCTCCCGCCGATACCCGAACAACCTTTCTACTTGGGCATTGACGAGCACGATCTTCCCCTCTCGATTCACTACCACCACCGCGTCCGGAGCTGCTTCCAACAGCCCGCGGAATTTTGCTTCTGCGCGCTTGCGCTCGGTGATGTCACGCGCGATCTTGGAAGCCCCCACAACCCTGCCTTTCGAATCCCTCATCGGCGAAATGGTCAATGCCACATCGACTCTCTTTCCTTGCTTGGTAACCCGGATGGTCTCGTAATGCTGGATGTGACTACCGGCTCGCAGCTGCCGCAAAATCCCGGCTTCCTCATTTCGCAGTTCGGGAGGGATTAGGATCATAATCTGCTGTCCCACCGCTTCCGCGTCCGCGTATCCGAACATTCGCCGGGCGCCGGCATTCCAGCTCTTGATCACTCCATTCAGATCCTTCGAGATGATCGCGTCGTCGGATGATTCCACAATCGCAGCCAGCCGAAGCAGAGCTTCCTCTGCCCGCTTGCGCTCGGTGATGTCGCGGATCGCGCTCGAAACCAGCACGCCTTCTTCGGTCTCCAGTGGGCTCAGGCTGATCTCCACGGGAAACTCGTGCCCTTGCTTATGCAAGCCGTACAATTCCAGACCGGCCCCCATCGGCCGTACTCGAGGCTCGGCGAAAAAGTTTGTGCGGTGACCTTGGTGCTGACCCCGGAAGCGCTCTGGAACCAGCATCTCAATCCCTCGTCCCAACAGTTCTTCCCGCCTATACCCGAACAACCTCTCTACTTGGGCATTGACGAGCAGGATCTTCCCCTCTCGATTCACTACCACCACTGCGTCCGGAGCTGCCTCCAGCAGCCCTCGAAACCTGCCTTCCGCTGCTTCCGAAGCCTTCGCGGTTTGAATCAGGGCGAGGATCTGGGGAACGGTGAAGGGAAGCAATACGGCTGTCGTCATCGATGCCACAGCCGTGATCACCTTGAGGCTTGCGGACAGCACGTAAACCGGAACCCACACGGTCACGACGTCCATGAAATGCGTGCCACCGCAGGCAACAATGAACGCGCCGAACGCCAGGAACATCCAATGAAAAGGTATGTCGCGGCGCCCTTTCTGAGCTAGATAAACAAGCGTTCCGGAAATCGTGAAGTACGACAGGCCGATGAGGGAGTCGGCAACCGCATGAGTCCACACCAATCCCCGTTTGCCGAGATAGCAATATCGGTGGGGCAAGAAATCCGCA
>Ga0187778_10001188_pt1 | contig 18277 bp, 18 predicted proteins | sample 1015_Q2_SP5_20_M_FD_132418 | JGI IMG/M metagenome (GOLD analysis project Ga0187778, IMG submission 132418) | Tropical peat soil microbial communities from peatlands in Department of Meta, Colombia - 1015_Q2_SP5_20_MG | ecosystem: Environmental > Terrestrial > Soil > Wetlands > Peat | place...
CGATTACCTCAAGAGCATCAAGCAAAGTGAGATCGATGGCACCGAGAATAAAGAGATCAGTGTCACCTTTCCTAGTGGGCAAACACGGCAATTCACCGGCGAAAGCCTGCTGCTCGGCAACAGCCTACCCAACTTTTATTTCCACGCCACCACAGCTTACGACATAATTCGCCAATGTGGGGTGGAGATTGGAAAGCGCGATTTTATGGGCGCGCCGCCCTCATGAGCTGCCCTGCCGTCGTCCGGCTCTACGATCTTTCCGCGATTTTCCATTTCTCCTGATGCACATCCATTTTGACAGGTTGTCCCCGTATCGGCCTTGTAGCGATGTCGTCAAAGATCCAGTATTCGACGAAACGCAATCGCAAAAGCCCGATGGGAGGAACCCATGCACTACAAGCCTAAAAGCATTGGCGCGCTACACATAGCTCTTGGTGGCTTGCCAGGTCACATGCGTATCGAGGCGGAGCCGGGTGTTGCCGTGTCGGCGAAGACCGTTGGCGAACTCCGGAAGGCGACAACGTGGCCCGAGAATTTGGTAATAACAACGCCGCAGGAACACTATGCCGAAAGCGTGGTAAAAGTGAGCAAGGCGAGCGTCGCCACTCATTACCCGCCGAGGAGGTAGGGGTGACGTTGGTTCGCCGTTAGCATTCTCTTTGCTGCTTGAATCGCGACATTAGCCGCTTTTGCTTGTGCAGTAGCTCGAGCAGCTTGTCGAAGTTGATCGCAATCCGCCTGGCCTCGTCCTTCGCGAGCATCTTGTCCGCTTATCGCCGCTTTTGCCGTTGCTGTCTCTAACGACATTGCGGGCGTTTCTTCAATGGACCAGGGCGGCGGAAACTGGCGTTCAGGCATTGGCAGCAACAGGGAGGGCCAAGAGCTAAAGCCATTGATGTGAAAAGACCTCGATTGGTGGGATTTTCGAGCAGCAACGAGGCTTGCCGGATAAATGAGACCTTCAGTCCTGATTGTGCCGGGTCCAGGCGTCGAACAACGGCGTCCGGTCCACCGCCTGTTTGGGGAAATTGACCAGTTTCGAGTCGATCTTCACCCAGGCGGCCTTGCTGTCCGTCCAGATGTTTCCGACCGGCTCGGCCCAGTCCATGTTGTCGAGCGTGCCCGCGCGCGCCACCTTGATACCGGGCAGCGGCGGGTCGTTCCAGAGCCAGCCGTGGCAATGCGCGCAAAAGTTCATGGCGATGACATTGCCGCTGTCGGCCTTGCGGTCATAGCGCACCGTTTGGCCGGACAGGACCTCGAAATCATCGTCGCGCACGAACATCAACATAGACCATGCCGCTCCTGAGAAACGCTGGCAGTCCTTGCAATGGCAGTTGTAGACCGTCAACGGCGGGGCCTTCAGCCGATAGCGCACCGCCTCGCACTGGCATCCACCTTCCACTGGAAATTCTGGCAAAGCCATCCTCGCCTCCCTTGTGCCGGAAGATTCCGAAGGATTACGGGGGGTCTGAAGCGCGACTCCGATCATTGAGCGACAAGGTTTCCTAAACCGCCCGTAGGTCTTCGGTGATCGTCTTCTTTGCCGTTATGCAGGCCATCGACTCGTTGCCGTCAATTTTATGCCCCGCTTGGTCTACAATTGAAACATTTACCAACCCGGTCTCACACATTTGACGTGCTTTGCTAAGGGTCTCATGCACGTCGTTAGTCGTTTCCGCCAAGCAAAAGTATTTCTCGGCCAATCTGTACCGTAGCACTGTGGAACAACATTTCATCCACTACTAACGACCCTAAACATCTTCTGAAAGAACAAATTATTCGGCACGTTGACGACGCTGCCATCCTTTTCGCGCAGTACCGTGAACATTAAATTGCGATCCGTTACTCGACCTTCCATGTTTTCGGGAAGCATTACGACTGTATCACCAAGATGAAATGGCCGCCAAATTGTTAGGAAGAAACTCGCCGTAAAATTACTAATCATCGCCCAAGTGGCGAGAAAACCAACCCCAATCACCGCTATTACGCTGACGAGCAGTCCCCACAATCCAGCGAGAGCAATACCCCATGCGCCCAGAATTAATAGTGCGGCAATCACCAAAAGAGCACCGGTGACACTGCGGACGATGGCCGAAATAGTAACGTCAGCTAATTGAAAGCGAGCTTGAACGCTGTTGAGCCAGTTCCTTAGAAATCTCCTGAGCACGGGAATACCGAGACCGGCAGCGACAAGAACCACCGCGCTTGTAAGTATCGCCTCAAAATTGACGTGCCGTTGATCGAGCCAAGCTATGATCTCACGCATGGTCTGCCACTTCGTTTTTCGCGTTCCTGGGGCAATCGTAATTGACGAAGCCCAAACTAGCGCCACTTAGAGCCTACCGCAGCTAGATCATTCTTGCTTAACCTTGAGGCGTTCTCCATATTCAAAATTTGCATCCAGACGAAGGCGCTGGCAAACCTCCACCAACCTGCCAAAGATCGCGGCAAGGTGGTCCAGTATGCGACTGTTATCAAAGACAACAAACGTAGCGATAGCGCCAGCCCTTCAGAAGCATGGAGGGCTTTATGGCCAACTGAATACTTCCGAAATGTTTCTGAACGCTTCTCCATTGACCGCCGCAGGTTACTGAAGATTTCCGTAGCCATCACTGCGGCTAACTTTGCGCCGGATGCAGCCCCTTTTGAAGCCGCTCTTAATCGTTTCGGCCCAATCGAATCTGACAAAGGTGCCGCACAAACCATTCCGAATGTCATGGAGGCCAGCAAATACATTTCCGCAGCACTCTTCATCATGGAGGATGTCGGCGCCCTCACAAACGCGAACGTGTTTTCTCCCCCGCAAATTCGTTATTTGCAGGAAAATGCCCGCGAGAAGGAGAAGAGCGAGCTTGCTTCGTCGCTGAAAATCTTTGGTACCCAAGGAATTGGGGCAGTTCTTCCCCCGACGCGAGGCAGCGCCAATCACTGAATAGCTAGGCCGTTCGCCATTGCCAATCCGTCTCGAATTTAGGTCTAATGTGGTACCAACCGAAAGGGTCCCCCATGAAACCGCTACTGCGAATTCCGTTATTGTTGGCCTATCTGACTGGCTCCATCCTTGGCGCGGCGACGTCGTCGCGAGCGACCGATAACGTTGTCAAGATCGGCGCGCTGCTTCCGATTTCTGGTCCCGGCTCCTATTTCGGTGTTCAAGACAAGCAAGGGATTGAGCTCGCACTCGAGCAGCTCAAGACCGGCGTCAACGGCCACAAATTCGAAGTTCAGTACGAAGACTCAGCGTGCAGTCCCTTGCCAGCGACGCAAGCGGCCAAACGCCTGCTTGATCAATATCAGCCAGACGTGGTGATCGGCGAGGAATGCTCGGACGCGACGCTTGCCGTAATGCCGCTCATGGATCAAGCCAAGATTCCACTCCTCAATGCTGGCTCTTCTTCCATCAAGATCACCGAGCCGGGCAATCCGTGGACTTTCCGCATCATGCCTAACGAGGTCATGCAGGGCGTCGATATTGCAACTAACGCTTATAAGCGACTGAACGCGAGGACGGCGGTCTTGCTGAATGAGAACACCAATGCCGGCATCGGCAATGCCAAGGTGTTCGCCGATACTTTCGGAAAGCTGGGGGGCAAGATTCTTGAAGACATCGGGTTCGGCCGAGACATCAATGACTTCACTGCGATCGCCACGCGCATTGCCGGACTGAGCAACGTCGACGTGATTCCGACTTACACGCTTGAAGGCCAAGGGCTGAAGATCACCGAGGCGTTGGCGCAGGCTGGCATTGTCAAAGGTGGCGGCGGTAAAGCGATCCAGTTGGGTACGATCTGGCTGCCATTTGGGTTCGAGCAAAAAGCCGGCAAGGCCGCGATTGGCTATATTCGGATCGTGCAGTTCGATCCGACTGATCAACGGCCGGTGGTCCGCGATTTCATCAAGGCGTTCAAGGCGAGGTTCAACAGCGACCCTACCCATTTAAATGCCCACGCCTACGATCAGATCATGTTGATCGCCGATGTAGTGAAGCGGGGCGCCAAGGACGCGCAGTCGATCCGTGACGGGCTGGCCGCAACCAAGGATTTCTCCGGTGTGACCGGAAGCGTCGCGTTCGACAAGACCAACCAAAATGTCAAAATGGACACGGTCCATTACATGGAGACCAAACCCGATCTGTCGTGGGAATCCTTAAAGTGGAACTAACCCTGCGGATATGCTGACCATCGTCCTCCAGCAGGGCATTAATGGTATTGTCGTCGGCAGCCTCTATGTGCTGGTCGCGCTGGGCCTCACGCTGATTTATGGCGTCCTGGTTCAAATCAACTTCGCTCATGCCGACATCGTGACGCTGGGGGCTTTCAGCGCCTATCTGGTCACTCATATGCTGAGCGGCAATTATTTTGCTGGTATCGCCGCTGCGCTCATGGTCGGCGCAATGCTCGGCTGGCTGATTAATGCCGGCGTTTTTGCCCCGTTACGACAGCGCGGCAGCGAGTTGCTGCCGCTGATCGCCACTATCGGCGTGTCGATCATGCTGCAAAACGCCATGTTGCTGCTGTTTGGGCCAATTCCCTATGCTTTCGACACGCCCTACAGCAGCAAAGTGATCCGCCTCGGTAGCCTGTTTTTCACGCTGCAAAATCTGCTAATCATTCTGGTATCAAGTGCAACTATCGTGTTGCTCTATGCCTTTTTGAAATTCACTTTTCTTGGCAAGGCGCTACGTGCGGTTTCGCAAGACCGCGAAACCGCTGCGCTGATGGGGATTAATCCCAATTTCCTTATCATGCTCACGTTTATCATCGCTTCGGCGCTGGCGGGCATGAGCGGAGCGCTGCTCGGCCCGGTGCTTGTGCTTACACCGTTTGCCGGCACCTCGGTCATTGTCAAAGCGTTCGCGATCGTCATCATCGGTGGATTCGGCAATGTCGAGGGAACGATCATTGCCGGACTGATCGTCGGTCTGATCGAAAGCTATACCACGCAATTTCTCGATCCAGGATTGATCGACATAGTGGTCTTCGCGCTGCTTCTGGTCATGCTTGCGCTGCGGCCAACAGGCCTGGTCGCCGAGAAACGTACCGAAAATGTCTGACATCTCACGTCTCAAAAATTCCCGGCCCGCTCTGGCTGAAAAGTCTGTCACGTCGCGACGCCTGTGGTTTCTGGTGGCAGCCATCACGATCGCCCTGTTGCCACTGATCTTGCCCAGCTCGTATTGGCGGACGAATCTGATTGTCTGCGCAATCAATGTGCTGCTCGCCATCGGCTTAGACTTCGTGCTTGGCTATGCTGGGCAACTCAATATTGGGCAGTCGGCATTCTACGGTATTGGGGCTTATACCTCGACGCTCTTGATCATGAAGCTTGCACTGCCGTTCTGGGTTGCGTTTGCGCTCGGCGTGCTGGTCGCCGGTACCGCCGGTGCGCTACTTTCACTGTTCGCGGTCCGGCTGCGCGGACACTATCTCGCTATCGCTTCGCTCGGTTTCGCGGTGATCACGTATCAAATCCTGCTGAACTGGATCAGCCTCACCCAGGGACCGCTCGGCATCTATGCCATCGCGCCGCCACCGCCGATTGCGCTGCCTTGGCTGCCACGGATCGTGTTTACCAACCTCGCCAATCTGTTTTACCTGACTGCAGGTTTTGCCTTGCTGGTCTATTTTATCCTTGACCAGTGGGTCCGCTCACCGATTGGTGAAGCCTTGACCGCAATCCGCGAGGACGAGTTGTCGGCGGAATCATTGGGCATTGATGTCCCGAAATGGAAAGCATTGGCGTTTGCGGTCAGTTCGGCTGTCGCCGGTGCCGCGGGTTGCTTTTACGCCAGCTTCGTCGGCACGCTTGTACCGGATGCCTTCGTCATCACTGAATCGTTCAGCATTCTCGCCATGGTCATCGTCGGCGGCATGGGCACGTTGATTGGACCGGTATTTGGCGCTGTTCTACTGACCATCCTGCCAGAGCTGTTGCGCGGCCTCGGCGATCTTCGCCTCATCGTCTATGGCGCGTCGGTCACGCTAGTCGTGCTGTTTATGCCGGGTGGTCTTGCTCAAGCCGTCCATGTTATCGCGCGCCGCACGTTTCTGGCAGGCGCAAAGATCGAGATTCATTCATGATCGCTGCCGCCGCAACCGACCTCGCCCGCGAGAATGCTGGCGCGGTATTGTTCTGCGCCAAAGGCCTTTGTAAAAATTTTGGTGGTGTACGTGCCGTGCGTGACGTCTCGTTTGATATTGCGCCGGGCATTGTGTTCGCGGTGATTGGTCCGAACGGCGCCGGGAAATCGACGCTGCTAAACCTGATGAGTGGCATTTATCAACCCGATGCCGGCATGATGTCGCTTCGCGGCCGCGATTTGGTTGGAATGAGCGCACAGCATCGCGTTCGGCATGGATTGGCCCGCACATTTCAGAAAATTCGCTTGTTCAAGCAATTGTCCGCCTTGGAGAATGTCATTGCCGGTTACCATACGCGGCATGCCATTCCCGCCTGGCAATATGTTTTTCATGGCGCTGCATTTCACGACGATGCGCGGCGGTGCCGCGACGAGGCACACGAGTTGCTGGATTTCATCGGCTTAAAGCATCGCGCTCATATCATTGCCGGTTCGCTGGCTTATGGCGAGCAGCGGCTACTTGAAATCGCCCGGGCGCTTGCCACCGCGCCGCGCTTGCTGATGATCGACGAGCCAGCCGCTGGTCTTAATCCCGCCGAAGTGGCCGCACTGTTGCGCCGGATCGCGAGTATGAGGGAGCGTGGCGTCACAGTGCTCATGGTCGAGCACAATATGGATTTGGTGATGTCGGTCGCCGATCGCATCCTCGTCATGGATTACGGTCAGCAGCTGTTTGTGGGCGCTCCCACAGAGGTCCAAGCCCACCCCGACGTGATCACTGCCTATCTCGGAACGAATGTGCTGTGACCGCCCTGCTTACCACGGAAGGTCTCGAACTGGCCTACGGCGAGCTTACAGCTTGCCGCGATATTTCGATCACGATCGAAGCCGGCGAGATCGTGACCCTGATTGGATCGAATGGCGCCGGCAAGACGACGATATTGCGTGCTGTTGCCGGTGCACTCACTCCCCGCGCCGGAATCATTCGCTTTGACGGTCGTGATATCACCCGCCTGCCAGCGTATGAGCGCATCGAACTCGGGATAGCCCTGGTGCCCGAGGGCCGCCATGTTTTTCCATTCCTAACTGTACGCGAGAATCTGGAACTCGGAGGTTTCAAATATCGCAAGGACATCGCCAAGGTTCGCGGTCTGATCGAGGTGATGTTCGAGATGTTTCCACAGCTGCGCGGTCGCGCGAACCAGAGTGCCGGAACACTAAGCGGCGGCGAACAACAGATGTTGGTGCTTGGTCGCGCCATGATGTCCGAACCGCGGTTGCTCTGTCTTGACGAACCTTCGCTCGGACTCGCACCGCGGATCGTGGAAAATATTTTTCGTACTATTGTTGCAATAAACGCTAGTGGCACCAGCGTGCTGCTTGTCGAGCAGAATGCACGCTACGCCCTGCAGACCGCCAGTCGCGGTTTCGTTCTGCAAACCGGTTCGATCACGACATCTGGGTCGTGCCAGACGCTACGAGAAGACAAGCGCGTCCAGGAAGCTTATCTCGGCCGCGCCGCAGCGCAGGCCGGAGCGATCCGATGAGCGAACTTCTCCTTGCTGCAAGATAGCCGCTGCGTATTCAAGTAGACGCTCCCGGCCAACGCTCGTGATATCCACCTTTTTTCGACGCCGGCTCTTTAGATAAATCCTTATAACTTTTTCTTGGAAAACTATTGGACGCCAAAGGTATAACTAGGAAAAGCATTGATGCCAATTTTGGTGTTCGGGCTACTAGTCCAAGTGCCATCGGCATTTTTCTGAATCCGCGCACTTGATCTTGGCAGCGAGTGCCGCTTCAGCTGTGGTCAGTTTTGTTTGCTGCGCATTTGCCGAATTAACGTAGTGGGCGCTCGCTAAACAAAGCGCAAGGCTAAAGCTTGTCTATAAGAATTGCACGACCTTCCGACCGCTAAATCATTGTGTGGGGCGCGGCATCGTGTGATGGGTCACCAGCAATCGCGCAAACGAGTTCGGCGCGCCAGTATACTGACCGCGTCCGCCGCCGCAGCCTTTCTAGCTGAGGTGGGACAGCAATCCACGTGCGGCAGACCGCACCAGCCGCTTTTCGGCCTGCCACCGACTGCTTGCATCCAGGGTGGTGAGAAACTCCACCTTGCCGCCCGAGAGGGTCGCAACCGGAAGACCGTCTCGGTAGACCAAGCGATTGTCAGTCAATGCGGCTAACCGCGGGCCTGGCGTGAGGACGCCGATAAGATTGAGCGGGTCCGCGCCCGATAGCGAAATCCATTGTTCTGAGGGTGGGCAACGACGCGTTGCCCGCAGGAGGCCGACCGCCTCCGGCAATGCAAATTGCTCGCCGGAGAACCCAGCTACGAAACGGCCACCACGGATTTCACCGCGCGCTTCGAGACGACGATATACGCGAAGCAGATCACGCCATGGCGGCAACCAGCTAGCCTCACGCGCGAGCAGGCGCCAAAACACCACCCCATAACGTTGCAACAGAGTACGCGCCAAGTGATCGGTAGCAGCCGCTCTGGCCTGTTCGTCACTGCGGAGCGCACGTCGGATCAACGCCCAACGTCCGCCGCTCTCGATATCGAAGCCGAGGACCCGTCGTCGCCGTTTCACACCGGCAATCGGTTTGCGCTGGTTTGACGGCACCAACAGGCCACGCAACCCTGCGAAACTATCTGACGTCACCAGGCCAAGAGCGACCAGTTCGGCCAACGCCTCTTCGACCTGCGGACGCAGCAAATGCGACGCGTCGACCAGCTCGTCGAAAAATAGCGCGCCTTGTGTCAGGAGACAGTCGAACAGCGATTGAGCACGTGGGCTCGGAGTGGTCGCGCTCGTCTGGGGCAAGAGGGAGACCCACAGCGGCAGCCGCCGCCGATCGAGCAGGGCGATCGGTGTCGATCGCAGCGGTGTTACGGTTCGCGCCCGGCCGTTCCTGCCAACAGGCGGGGTCAGCCGAACCCAAGTGGCACGCCCAGCAATGCATTGTGCGTCAAGCCAGGCCGGCTCGTATCCCTCAAGACGCGCTGGCAGAATTTCTGTTTCCCAGGCTCCAGCCGGCGCCTCGAAGCCTTCCAACAAAGTCAACACCGTCGAAAGCGCATGAGGCCCCTGAAGGCGCGTATCCTCCCCAACATGCTGCCATGCAAATAGGAAGCGCAAGAAATCGCTCGCCGTGACAGGCTCGATCTCCGAGCGCAGGCGCCGGATCGTCGTGTGATGGATACGTGCCAGTAGCCGGCGATCGCACCATTGCTCATCATTGACGCCAGGAACAAACCGTCCCCGCAGGATCGTGCCTTCGCTCTCCAGCGCGATCAGGGTACTGGCGGCTGCAGCTGGTTCCAGTGCGAGCGGCGCCGCTAGCGCCATTTGAGTGACTGGGCCGAGACCTTCCAGCCGGCCGCGCAGAATTTCGACCAGCGCTTGATCTGGCAACCACGTGGCCCGGTGATCCGGCGGCGGAGCGATCTCCGGCTCAAGTCGCGCCTGCGGCCATACCGCCCAGAAATGATTCAACCGCTCGGCTGGAATCCAGAGCGCCGCCCCGGGCGTTGTCAGACGCGCGACTCGCTTATCGCGGGCCAGCCCTTCAAGCCAGTTGCGCCAAGCCGGCACAGCGTCGGCTTCCGCTTCGGTCAGGCAGCTGAGCCACAACAACGCATCGTGCAGTTCCTCGGCGTTAACAGGATCGGGCCAAGCCTCCGCACGCACCCGGACGATCGCCTCCGGATCCAGTCGACCAAGCTCGGACGCGCTCTGCGGATCATGCCAACGCCGCGCCATGACCGCCTGGGTGCGCCGCTCCTCAAGCGGTGCATCGTCGAGAAAAGCGTATGGCCGGGCCGAAAGCACCTCGAGCGCCAGCGGTGACGGTTGGGTGAGGTCGCAAGCCACGACGCGGATGTCGCCCGCTTCGAGTCGCGCGAGCAAGCGCTCCAGCCCGTCGATATCCATGGCTTCGTGCAGGCAGTCGGAGATCGCCTGATTGGTTAGCGGATGGTCGGGCATCTCTCGTTCGCCCACCAGATTTTCGGCGCACGCGATCTGATCAGGGAAGACCGCCGCGATTAAGTCTTCCGCTTGCATGCGAATGAGCTGGGGTGGCACTTTCCTGCCAGCTCGGAATCTCGGCAAAGCAAGCGCCACTGCCGCCACCCAACGCCAACGGGTGGCGAACATCGGCGCGTCGAGCACGGCCTGGATCAACAAGGAACGCACACTTTTGGAATGAAGGTAGTGCGCCACGTCTTGGAGTTCGAAACTGTGCGCCGTTGTTAGCGACAATACTATATTGTCTTCCGTGGCGGCCGCCTGCAGTTCAAAATTGAACTTGCGGCAGAACCGCTTGCGCAGCGCCAGCCCCCAGGCGCGGTTGATGCGGCTGCCGAAAGGCGCATGTATGACCAGTTGCATGCCGCCCGCTTCATCGAAGAAGCGTTCCAGCACGATGCTGTCCTGGGTGGGAAGGCAACCGAATGCTGCGGCACCTGCGGCAAGATATTCGATGAGCTGCTCGGCGGCAGGCGCGGCAATGCCGACCTGCTCGATCAGCCAGGAAAGCGCGGCCTTTCCGGATGAATCCGCTCGCAGCCGCTCGCCGACCTCGGTGCGCAGGCGTGAGACAGAGGCTGAAAGCTCGTCGCTGCGGCCCGGTGCCTCACCGAGCCAGAAGGGTATGTTGGGCGGCTGGCCTCGCGCGTCCTCAACCCGGACTGTCCCGCGCTCGACCCGCAGAATGCGGTATGATGCATTGCCGAGCTGAAAGACGTCGCCGGCCATGCTCTCGACGGCGAAATCTTCGTTGACACTACCGATAATGTGGTTCTCGGGCTCCAACAGTACTTGGTAATCGGCGGTATCCGGAATTGTGCCACCGGAAGTCAGCGCGGTCATCCGCGCTCCCCGTCGGGCGCGCAGAATCTGATGAACCGCATCGCGATGAATGAGCGCGCCGCGCCGACCCCGGCGCGTCGCGAAACCGTCAGCCAGCATTTTAACGACGGCGTCGAAATCCTTGCGGGCTAATTCGCGAAAGGGAAAGGCGCGCCGAATTGCCTGGTACAGTGCCGCTTCAGGCCAGTCCTGCGCCGCCACCTCGGCGACGATATGCTGCGCCAGCACGTCGAGCGGCTTGGACGGAATGGCGACGCGGTCGAGTTCGTTGCGGCGGACGCCGTCGAGTAGAGCCGCACATTCCACGAGATCGTCGCGAGACAGTGGAAACAGTCGTCCTTTGGGTGTCCCGGTCACCGCGTGACCCGAACGGCCGACCCGTTGCAGGAAGGCAGCGATCGAGCGCGGCGATCCAAGCTGGCAGACTAGACCGACGTCGCCAATATCGATGCCGAGCTCGAGCGACGCGGTCGCCACCAAGGCCTTTAGCTTTCCGTGCTTCAGCCTGTGTTCGGCAGACAGACGCTGGTCTTTCGCCATGCTGCCGTGGTGGGCGGTAACCGCGCCGTCGCCCAGGCGCTCGGACAACTCGCGTGCGACGCGCTCTGCCATGCGGCGCGTGTTGACGAACACCAGGGTGGTGCGATGAGACTCAATAAGCCGCATCAACCGATCGTAAACTTGCTGCCAGACCTCTCCAGACATCACCGCTTCAAGCGGGGACTCCGGCATTTCAATCTCGAGATCGCGATCGCGCTGATGCCCGATGTCGATAATCGTCACCTCAGGCTCTGGTGAGCCTGACAAAGCGGACCCGACCAGGAGATGGGCGATCGCATGGATGGGATTCTGCGTGGCAGACAGGCCGATGCGCTGCAGGTTGTTGTCGCACAAGCTGGCCAGACGTTCTAGCGAGACACTCAGGTGCGCACCCCGCTTGTTCGGCGCCACCGCATGGATCTCGTCGACGATCACCGAGCGAGCCGTCGCCAGCATTTTCCGGCCGGACTCCGACCCGAGTAAGACATAAAGGGACTCCGGCGTCGTTACCAGCATGTGCGGTGGGCGACGGCGCATGCGCTCGCGTTCAGCCGAGGACGTATCGCCGGTGCGTACCCAAGTGCGGATCTCGACATCCGGCAGGCCGCTGCGCCGCAGTTCCTCACGGATGCCGGCGAGCGGCGCCTCCAGGTTACGATGAATGTCGTTCGAGAGTGCCTTGAGTGGTGACACGTAGATCACCTGGGTCGCATCGGCCAGTCGGCCTTCGATACCCTGGCGCACCAAATCGTCGATCGCCGCAAGAAACGCAGCAAGGGTCTTACCCGAGCCCGTTGGCGCCGCGATCAAGCTATGTCGGCCTGCCTTGATAACCGGCCAGGCTCCAGCCTGCGCACGGGTCGGTCCGGCAAAGTGGTCAGCAAACCACTTCGCAACGGCGGGATGGAATAGTTCTGAAGGGCTCATGGCACCGGCGCAACGGATCAGCGTCCTGATCCACGGGCAGCATATGGGAGCGTTAGCGGCGAATAGCTACAACGGACCGCTGTCATTTCAGCGCCGCGAGGTCGCCATAAAAAGGAACCCCAAGCAGCATCTGCTGGGGGTTTCGGGAGTCGTTGCCTCATCAGCGTAGGCTTCTAAAGCGAGCGGCGAGGCGTGTCGGGGGATGGGGTGCCGCTCGACCTGGCCTAACGTGGCGTAGCTAGGTTGCGCCTGGCAGTTTCAAGGTTCAATTGCGCCAATTGGCGCAGCACTGCCATGCTATCGCCGGTCCTTGCGGACAGGTTCAGAGTTCCGCAAGGACGCATGCGATCGATAGATAGGGGAGTTTGGGAAGTGATCGACTGGTTGATACTCGCGGGAATAATCGCGATAACTTTTGCAATATCATTTCTTGAGCAGAGGTAGTGACGATCACCGCCACCGCGCGGCTCCGTAAATCTGTCACATTTAATTACTCAAGGTCGTAGCCTCAAGCTGCCAGAGCGAGGCTTAGGATCGAACGCGAGTGCTGCCCATGCGCCGATGATGTATTGCCTGCGCAGATCAAAATCGGCCGCACAACATATGCTCGTGATATTCACCTTTTTTCGGCGCCGGCCTTTTGGATAAATCCTGATAACATTTTTCTTGGAAAACCATTGAATTATGACCTCCGGCCCGCAGATTAATTCCACATTCCCTGATCGGAAAAGCGGCGTTCGAATAAGTGGTGCAGTAATAATCCGACTGCCTTGACTCGAATCGAAAACGCTGTCAGCGCCATTTTGCTGTGCGGTTTGCCACGGGCGACGCGCCATGCACACAATCGTATTGGCTACGCAAAAGGGCGGCAGCGGCAAGAGCACGCTTGCCGTTGGCATCGCAGTTGCCGCAGTGGAGGACAGGCATCGGGTAGCCATCATCGACACCGACCCGCAGAGGACGGTTTCGAATTGGGGCCGGCGCCGCACTGTTGCCGAGCCTCATATCCATCGCGCCAGCAACGGTATCGAACTTGAGCGTGCGCTACTGGCCCTCAAGCGCACTGGATTCACACTGGCCATAATCGATACGCCCGCAACACATAATGCTCTGAGCTTAAGCGCAATCAACGCATCGAACATGTGTCTGATCCCGGCACGGTCCAGTACGGCCGACATCGAGGCGGCACTGCCGACGCTTGGCGCCGTTCGCAACCTTGGCAAGCCGTTCGCGTTTATCCTCAATCAGACGCCGCCCCGCGGCTATCGCCTCAGCGAAGCCGCCGCCGCGTTGAACGCGGCTGGAGTTCTGGCGCTGCCGTATATTGTGCAACGAAACGATCATCAGGATGCGCTCGGCGCCGGGTATGGGGTTACGGAGTACGCTCCCGAAGGGCTTGCCGCACAGGAGATTCGCGGCCTGTGGCAGTGCGTTTGGAAAAAAATGACGGCGGAGTCGGTTATCCGTGAACAGGAACCCATCAGAGCGGCCGGTTAAGCCTCGGCGACCCATGCGTCGCTCAATGGCCGAATTGGCGGAGTCACTCCAAAACTCACTCGGCGAGAATGCGGCCGTCACCCACACTCCGCTGGATTACGCAAACGCGCTTGCCGATGCCAGGCTGCCACTTAACTCTTGCAGCGAAAGGGCCGACCAGCCGGGCGAACAGGAAATAGAAAGTGGCAGGCCGCAGCAAGATCGGCGGCTTTTGGCAACTGCTGAGGCTGCTCACGAATATCGCGTTATGGCGGTCAAACTGATGACAGCTAATGTGAGAGCCAATTTGGAATATGCGCTCAAGCTGACCCGTCTGACGTCGCCGTTGGAGTTTATCGAATTATCGACCACTCATGCGCGAAAACAGTTCGAACTGATCATCTCGCAGACAGTTGCATTTGGGGCACTATCGCGATCATTGACGATGACTAACGCGAACGAATGACCGCCGTTGCAATGCCATTTGGCGGAGGACAAGAAAGCTCATGACGCCGCTGCAGCACGTATTAATTCTGCGTTTACTGCTAACCAGTACTAAGTCGGACCAACACGTTCCGTTCGTGAGCGACCGCCTTCGGCACCAATCCGATCAATGCCCGAACGAGATACCCCGCTGAAACACTTAAGGAGATTTACGGAATTTTCATTTGCTCGGCGCGTCGGTAAATCCCGAGTACTGATTCGTCGTGGTAACAGGGGGATACAATCATGAAGAAGGTTGCTCTATTGACGGCAGCGGTGCTGGCTCTTCTTAGCATGGCTGGCTGCGCGCAAGATATGGGCATGGGTAAGGGCAAGGCCCCGCCACCCGTTGTCACCAAAGGCTGAGCGAGCGATTAGAAGGGATTAGCCATTGTGCTGGTCCCTTTATCTTCACCGAACGTGGGTGGGGCCTCACTGGCTCCGGTCGGTCGTCGCCAGCCGACACGGCGCTAGCGTCTGTTGCAAAAACCAAGAAATCGAAAACGTCCGAGGCGGATTGCGGCGAAACTTGCGAAGCTGCCAACATTAATTGGTCGGCGCGCGCAATGACTATGAGAGTGCACCGTGATCGAACCCTCGTGGCTTAATCGCTGACTGAGCGCGTCAGCTTCTCGTCAGGCCATATAGCCAAAATAACAGAGCACCAGCCCGAGAATGACGAGAACGCCGCCCGAGATGGGATAGAACTGCTTCTTGCGCATGACCGTCTTGGGTAGCCTCATCAGCGTGTCGGTGACCAGGATGCGCGCTGCGCCGCGGACCAGCATGAGCCAACCGATCAGCGTGATGAGCACGCGCCAGTTCAAGGCCCACACATTGTGGATGAGCACGATACCAAGACCGGCGGCAAAGTCGAGAAGACCGAACAAATAAACATTGTCACTATTATGCTGACGACGAGACGACTATTATACTCTGGCCGGTTTTTCATTAGAGTCACTGGCGCGGGAGCATAACGGCAATCCAAACCGAACAGCCAGTTTCAGATATACGGCACGTCCGCTGTTGTCGCATTGGGAGGTAGGGATGCATGAACGCTGTGGACTACTGCTTGCCATTGCAGTCGCATTCTGTACTACCGCAATTGCGGACGACCAGATCGTAATGCGGGGCCTTGGAGCAAGTTCCTGCGCTGAATTTGGGATTCACTACAAGAAAAATTCGAAGTTGGCACACTTGGTCTACGGCGAATGGGCGGAAGGCTTCATGTCTGGAATGAATACGCAACTTCTGTCGGACGGTAAACCGGCTCGAGAAATTCCTGCTCAGGATGACGTGCAAGCATTACAACTACGCCAGCTTTGCGAGCAGCGGTAAGGGCGCGCATTGATCTCGCTCAAATGACCGGGTGCGCCAGGCGGTCAAGCTCCTCAGCAAAGACGAGGTAGCCAACTATGGGGGATAGCGCGTTGACTTTGGTCAAGAACTGCTTTGGCAAAGATGCGCTATCCTTTTTTAGTCGGACTGGAGTTGACACCTCTGCGGTTCGACGACCCTGACGGTTGGTTTTTCGAGGATTACGTCTGCTACGCACCGTTCGGGGGCAATAAGGCAAAGCCGCCGGTTTTTCCATGGCCGACGGCTTTGCTGTTTGGCAAATTTCTTCAAATCTTTGCTCTGGATCAAAGATCATCCACGCCGCCCCTTTAGGTTGCGCGCTGGGCAGTCGCGACTGGTGGGGAAAGAGAAATGTCAAATGGCTCCATCGGCCACAATTCGGCCAATGCCCGGATTGCGGTCGAAGTGCGTCTCTTCAACTCGCTGACGCATTTTGGCGGGAGGGACGGACCCGTACAGCGGATCGAGCTTGATGCTGGCTCGACGGTGGGTGACGTGGTGCGTCGTCTCGGGCTGCCACTGTCCGAGGTCTTCCTTGCCTTGCGCAATGGCCGCGATGTCTCGCCGGGGCTCTACGAACGCGGCAATGTCAACACCGAGGCCTATCTTGATGACGGCGATGTTATTGCATTCTCGGGGCCGGTTCCATACAGCTTCGGCTACGGCGCGGCCATCGTGTGATACGGCGAAAGACACCCCCGTTTGCCGCTCCTTCGGTTGTTAGTCCCCGGTGGTGCCCAGGAGAATGGGGGGCGACTTAGGTCGCGTGCACTTTGCGGTAGGGCGTGTCGAATCTCCGGCACCATCAACCCGGCAATGGCGGCGGCGACCGATGAACGACGTGGGATGATCGCAGCCGATGCTGTCGGAACACCGTTTCCCGCCACCGTGGATCGTCCAAGAGCAAGACGCGTGCTTCGTCGTGCGCGACGATAACGGCCAGCAGCTGGCCTATGTCTACTTCGAGGATGAGCCGGGACGACGTGCCCAGGGTGGTATAGGCGGGGAGGACGTCATCCCGGCTCGCAGGATGGCCTAGCGGTCACTCGGAAACAAACAGCTCGCTAGGCGCTTTTATTCCGACCAGCTTTCATGAAGATCGCACTGCGGTTTTTCGACGCGCCGCCGACCAGACCGCGGTGACAAAAACGTCGCCGACGCGTCATACTCGGCTGGTAATAAAGGGCTGTCGTCCGGCCATAAAAAGTTGCAACGCAAACAGCGGGCTAAGCGTTCGACCGACGTGTGATGCCAGTCACAGATCGCATTTCCGGCTGCTCCTAAGGTGATTTAGGGCGACTACGAGATTGGTGAGTGCCGTGATGCGAATCCTACTGATCGGCGGCATTGGCTTGGGACTGGCTGCGTCTGCGGCTTGGACCGCCTTTCTGGGCTATGAAATGTTCAGAGCACTTGAATTTATATTTCTGAACGTGACCTAATCGCTTTTGGTTCTGCCGGCCTGAAGTAGACTCGAGAGGAGAAAGCCGAGGGAAGCCCCGATTAGAACTCCGAGAGCCAAGCCGGTTACAAACATAGCCGTGCTCCGCTCTGATTCGTCTGTGCGACCGTTACGCGGAAAAACCCACACTGAAAATGAGACCGACGCGCCGGTGTCCTGAAAACACGTCGCGCCGTCCCGCCCAGCATATTGTCGCCCCTGTGCGCTCCTTTCAGGAACGGCGTGCCGGGTCGCAATACCTAGCGATTGGTTGGCTCACACTGATTGTTTTTTGGTGACAAATTTCTGCTTTGCTTGACCAAGAAGTTTGTCCTCATTGTTGGACGGCGACAAGGCGCGTCGACAGATCGCAGCTAACGTGGCGAAGCTACCAGAGCTATTGCGCAAGGCCTAGTCGGCGTCTGCGAATTCCCGCGCGGATAAATAGATCGTGTCCTCAAACTGATATCCGCAAGCCTCGCAGGACCACACGTTCCGAACACAATGATCCTACAGATGCTCAGACCATGTCGGGGCGATCATATTGGCACCACACTGCACACACTCGTTGAATGGTACTCTCTTTGACCTCCCTTGCCGAGCCAAAAAGACAAAGCCCCACCACTCCTCGGTTAGGGCCGGCACCCTTTTTGAGAACTTATGCGGCGGCCACAGCTTGCGCACTTTCAGTGAAGATTGTGCGACCATTCCAGGCCTTAATCGCGACACCAAGAAGTATTTGAGAAGAAAAGCACCCTCCCCTGGTTAATGCCCGAACGCCGCTTTCCCGCCGCCCTGGTCTAAACAAGAACAGGTTGCCTGATCGCTAGGATCACGCGAATCATCGCGACTGTTCGGAGAAGTCGCAAATGTCGAAACGCTTTATATTCGTTTGTATTTTTGCGCTCGTTTGGGGCGCGATTGTCGATGCCAATGCGGCTTCAACACTTAAATTGACATGTACCGGCGAACTTACTACCACGCGCGAAGACGGCGTCACGCTCGGTCAGTGCGATTTGAATTTCATATCAGTGAAGGAAATGGACGAGATAGAAAAAATTTGCGGAATTCCCGGAACTATCGATTCCC
>Ga0187778_10001189_pt1 | contig 18276 bp, 13 predicted proteins | sample 1015_Q2_SP5_20_M_FD_132418 | JGI IMG/M metagenome (GOLD analysis project Ga0187778, IMG submission 132418) | Tropical peat soil microbial communities from peatlands in Department of Meta, Colombia - 1015_Q2_SP5_20_MG | ecosystem: Environmental > Terrestrial > Soil > Wetlands > Peat | place...
GTTCGTCTTGGTCAGCGCCAACATCACTAGGATGCGCGCCTTCTGCGCGTTCAGCGTGTCCGACACGACGTAATCCATCTCGTCGTCCTTGGCCTCGCCGTTGCGGGCTACAATGCCGTTACCTACACGGCTCGCGCGCACGATGATCACGCCCTTTTTGCGCGCCTCGATCAGCGCAGGCTCTACCGCCGGCCGCGCCAGGCTGCCGTCGCCAACACCGGCGTGGACGATCGCTTTCGCCCCGGCGGCCACAAAGGCGTCCACGGCGATGCGGTTCATGTTGGCGTACCCGTAGACGATGTCCACCTGCGGCAGCGCGTCGAGCTTCGACACGTCGAACTCCGTGTCCGCCGTGTGCTTGCGTGTCGACACGCGATAGAAGTGCGGAGCGTTGTCCTGCATGTAGCCCATGAAACCGAGCTCCCAGCTGCGGAAGGTGTCGGTGTTCGCGGTGTTCGTCTTGGTCACTTCGCGCGCACCATTGATCTGATCGTTGAGCACTACCAACACGCCCTTGCCCACGGCTTCCGGGCTGCCGGCCAGAATCACCGCGTTGTAGAGGTTGATCGGACCGTCGGCGGAGATCGCGGTTGATGGGCGCATGGCGCCGACGATTACCACCGGCTTCCGGCTCTTTACGACGAGGTTCAGGAAATACGCCGTCTCCTCGATCGTATCGGTGCCATGGGTGATGACGATGCCGTCGACGTCGCTCTGTGCGAGCAATTCGTTGACCCGCTTGGCGAGCTTGAGCCAGTAGTCGTTGTTCATGTTCTCGCTGGCGATCTGAAACACCTGCTCGCCGGCCACGTTGGCGACCTTTTTCAGCTCCGGCACTGCTTCGATCAACCGCTGTATGCCCACCGTCGCGGCCTGGTAGCCGACGGTCGCGGTGCTGGAGGCGCCGGTCCCGGCGATGGTGCCGCCCGTAGCGAGGATCACCACGTTGGGCAGCTTGCCGGGTTCGGCGGCCAGAGCCGTGAAACACGCGAAGCACAAGAGCCACGCCGATGCCACTGCAGCAAAGCGCGCTTGGCTAGAGTATCCGTTCATGGTGTCCTCCTGCTATCGAGTTCGGGGATGCGTCGCGCAGGGCGCATTTCGAAGGAGCTTGCTTACTCGGTCGGCTGGCCCAGCGACTCGAAAATCGACTCGAGTTGCGGGCTCATTTCGATGCCCAGGGTCCTGCCGGAAGGCAGCCTGCGCTGGAACCACTGCTCGTAGATTCGCGCCAGCTCCCGCGCCTCGGCGAGCCGTTCAAACGTGCGCTTCACCAAAGCGCCGAAGTCCGGGTCGTTCTTGCGGAACATCAGCCCATAGGGATCGTAGGAAACGAACTCATCGAGCACCATGAACTCGCGCGGGTTCTTCGACTCCGCGATCGCCGCGAAGAGCACCGCGTCATCGCCCGCCCAGGCATCGGCTTGACCGGCGGCGACGGCCTCGAAGGCCTGCGCGTTGCCGGGGACCACCTTGATCGCGATGTTCAATCCCTGCTTGTTATTCAGCGCCTTGATCGCCGCTTCGTTGGTGCTCGCGGGTGTGACCGCTACCGTACGGCCCTTGAGGTCGCGGTACGACCTGAACTTCGACGATCGCTTGACCGCAAGCTTGGTGCCGCTCACGAAGATGATCGGCGAAAAAGCGACCTGCTTCTGCCGCTCGGTGTTGTTTGTCGTCGTCCCGCACTCGAGATCGACCGTCCCATCGACCACGCTTGGAATCCGGGTCTGGGTGTCGACCGGCGCGTACTTCACCTGGATCGTATCGTCGCCCAGCTCGGCACGGATGTCCTCGACAATCTCCTTGCAAATGTCGATCGAATAGCCGATCGGCTGTCCGGCGGGGTTGAGGTACGAGAACGGGACCGAGGCATCGCGGTAGCCGATCACGATCGTCTTGTTCGCCTTGATCTTCTTCAACGTTCCTGTGAGCTGAGTGATGCCTTCAGCGTCCTGCGCAAGCGCTGCTGTGGCAAACGTGCCTGCGAACAGACACGCCGCCACAGCGGCCAGCAACGTTTTCAACGTGTTCGCGCTCATTTGAATCCTCCTCCGCACCTTCAGGCCGGGGCCGGCAGTCCTTCGTCGCGGTCGATCTCCGCCTGCGCCTTGCGCTCTGGTATCAGCTCGCCCTCCCACTTCGCGACCACGGCGGTGGCGATGCTGTTGCCGACTACGTTGGTCGCAGAGCGTCCCATGTCGAGGAACTGGTCGATGCCCAGGATCAGCAGCAACCCTGCTTCCGGGATGTTGAACTGCGCCAGCGTGGCGGCGATGATCACCAGCGAAGCCCGCGGCACGCCCGCCATGCCCTTGCTCGTCACCATCAGGATCAGCAGCATCGTGAACTGTTGACCGAGGTCGAGCGGGATTTTGTACGCCTGCGCGATGAACAGGGTGGCGAACGTGCAATACATCATCGACCCATCGAGATTGAACGAATAGCCGAGCGGCAGCACGAAGCTGGTGATTTTCTTGCTCGCGCCGAACCGCTCGAGCTGCTCCAGCGTCTTCGGGTACGCGGCTTCGCTACTCGCGGTGCTGAATGCGAGCAAGATGGGCTCCCTGATGAGGCTGATGAGCCGGCCGATTCGCGGCCCTAGGAACAGGAAGCCAGCCAGGGCGAGCAAGCACCAGAGGATCAGGATGCCCAGATAGAACTGTCCCATGAACTTGCCGTACGTCCAGAGAATGCCCAGTCCCTGGGTCGTGACGGTCGCCGCCATCGCCGCGAACACCGCGACCGGCGCGACCGCCATCACATAACTCGTCACCCTGAGCATGATGTGGGACAACTCCTCGATCCAGTTGACTATGGTCTTCGTCTTTTCGCCGAACGCCGCGGCGGCGACGCCGAAGAACAACGAGAAGACGACGATCTGCAGGATCTCGTTGTTGGCCATCGCCTCGAAGGCGCTCCTCGGCACAAGGTGTGTCACGAATTCCTTGAGCGACATCCCCGAGGTCTTGATGCTCGACGAGGCGTTGACATCCGGCAACGGGAGATTTAGCGATGCACCGGGCTGGAGGACGTTGACCAGTATCAGTCCCAGTACCAGCGAGAGGAACGACGCGGTGATGAACCAGCCCATGGTCTTGAGGCCGATGCGACCGATCGCCGCCGTATCGCCCATGTGCGCAACACCTACGACAAGGGTCGAGAACACCAGCGGCGCGATGATCATTTTGATCAATCGCAGGAAGACGTCAGTGAAGAGCGAGATGTAGCCCGCGACCGTCTTGGCCGACTCCGGCGTCGGCAGGAGCTCGTGGTCCATCCAGCCCACGACGATGCCCGCGATCATGGCCAAAAAGATCCACGTCGTCAGCTTAATCTTCTTCATGGTGTTAGCTCCTCCTCGCGATCATTTGGTGATGGCCGCGCGCTGTGGTCGCACGCGTCTCTGGCGCCGGCAGGCCGGGTTTCCTGCGCCCGACGAGAATAGGCCTCCTCGGGAGCTGCCCCCTTCCCGGCTGTGTTTAGTATACTAGTCCTGCACGTTTAGAAAATCAAACAGAGAGCCACCCCGTGCAACGGAGGCGAGCCCATGAAATCGCATCCTACTCTGCATATCGACATCGGCAAGCGGCTCAAGGAGTGCCGGCTGCGCCAGGGCCTGTCCCAGCGCGCACTGGCCAAGAAAGCCGGGGTCACCAACGGCCTCATATCGCAGATCGAGCAGAACTCGATCAGCCCCTCGATTGCATCGCTCAAGAAGATCCTGGACGTGCTGTCGATGTCGCTGGCTGATTTCTTTACGAGCGACGACGGCGGGACGACCGATTTCTTTTTCGAACGCAAGCAGCTCCCCGATCTGGGCAGCGGCGACGTGGCGATCTTTCTCGTCGGCGCCGGCATCCGTCATCGTGCCATGTCGGTTCTGCACGAGGTCTACCCTCCCGGCGCCGACACCGGCCCGCAGATGCTGAGCCACGCCGGGGAGGAAGGCGGGGTGGTCACCAAGGGCCGGATCGAAATCACGGTGGCGAGCCAGGTCAAGGTTCTCGGTCCGGGCGATGCCTACTACTTTGAAAGCCGGCTGCCGCACCGCTTCCGCAACGTCGGGGGCACGCCCTGCGAGATCGTCAGCGCCAACTCGCCGCCGACGTTCTGAACCGAGACTAGGCGAGTTGCACGGTCCTCGAGCCTTCCTCGAACGCGTCGAAGTCGAAGCCCCAGGTCGAACCCGGCCACAGATACTCGACCCTCGGCGAGGCGGTTGGCCGATAGACCGCCGTGTAGACCGTGCCATAGCCTTTGGCGAAAGCGTTGGCGTACAGCGGCGGCTCAAGGAACGAGGCAACCAGCGTTTCCGGGTGGCGTGCGCTGCCGCGTAGCTGCCGGTAAAGAAACTGCTCGCGCTGCAACGTCGCGGTGGCCGTCGCGTGCTGCTCCCACTCGATCTCCTCCTGATGATTGGCCGCGTATGGCACGGCGTGCACGACCGCCGGAAAGTCGGGACGAAGATAGGCCGTGACAAATTCGCCAGCGGCGTCGAGCACCGTCACGTTGTACGACATGTGAACCGGCACGCGCTCGAGCACGGCGACCGCTTCCTCGGTGCGGGCCGCGAATTCCAGGATGTAGCGCAGGATCAGCGGGACCCCGAAGCCCACACCCTCGATGCGGCGTCCGCCGAAGCTCAACGAAACCGCGAGTCCATCCTCGTTGATGCCGTCGAGCACGCCCCACATCCCGTCGCTCATCGCGATCACGCGGCGGCCGTTCCATGCCGTGGCGAGGATGACGCCTTCGCACAGCTGCGGGCTGTAATCGTAGTTGCGCACCAGGAACGGCTCACCATCGGCCCACACGGCCTGCGAGCAGGCGATGAGATAGCTCGGCGGACAGAACGAGGCCAGGAAGCGCGCGACAAGATCGCTGTTGCCGGCGAGCTCCACGAGGCGCTCGTAGGTCGGAACCAGCTCGGGCATATGCGCCTTGAGCTGGCGCAGCGATGTGAGGTAGCGGGGGCGCGCCTTCTCGCCCTCGCTCAAGAACCAGCGCTCATACGCAGGCCAGAAGCGCTCGAACAGAGCGCGCCACTTCGGTCCCGGCTGTTCCTCGGCGACCGCCTGAAAAGTGAAGTCCATGCGACTTCGGCCGCGCAATCCTAGAGGATCTTGAACGCTCCCGGCGCGGGCGCCACAGGCTCCTGCACGGCGCCCAGCGGCTTGCCGTAGTAGTACGACTTGAGCCCCCTGATCCAGTTCTCGGCCCGGGCGTTGAGCTTGAACTCGTCGGTCATGGAGCGCCCGCGGGTGATCAGGATCCCGAGATCGGCACCCTCGTAGCGGTAATCCCCGGCCCCGGTGATGCGCAGGAAATACGCCTCGCGCTCGGTCTCCACGGCAGCGCGGTGGTAATCGAAGCGGTGGTACGACACCGACCCGTCGGATGCCTGCTTCCAGATGCCGCTCGGCGGCGCCTGGGTAACGATGTCGACGTTGTCCTGGGTGTGCTTGATGACGATCTGGCTCCAGCTGTCGATGAAATCCGGGTCGGCCCAGCGCGCATTGAGCGCTTCGACGTTGAGGTCGAAGTCCTGGCCCGAGAATTCCAAGAGGTGGAACAGGAACAGCGGGACGTCTGCATAGGCGAAAGCGGCGTGGTTGGTCATCGGGCTCGCGCCGCACACCCTCGGATTAAGCTCGCCGAGATAGACGTCGCCGGTGTCCTGGTCGATCAAGAAATCGAGGTCGAAGTAGCCTCGGTAGCCCTCCTTCCAGAGCTGGTTGCCGAACTTGAACGCCATGTCGCGCGCCTTGGCGCGCACGCCCTCGGTGAATGCCCCGGGAAAGACTTCGTTGCCGCACCAGCCTCCTTTGTAGGGGGTGAGCTCCTTCTGTCCCACGATCTCGGTCAGGAGAGGTCCCACGATCGTGCCGCAGCGGGTGACGCATGCTTCCAGCGTCGAGCCGCGGCAGTTGATGCGCTTCATGATCTTCACTTCCGACTCGCCGACGATCTCGTCTGCGTGCTTCTTCCAATCGGCCTCATTGGCGATGAAGAACGTGGTGTGGCCCGAGTCGCCGAACGCGGTCTGGATGACGAGATCGCTGCCGATGCCCCCGCCGCGGCTGACCTTGAGCAGATGCTCGTAGCTTTCTACGCGCGAGAGCGCATTGGGAACGCTCGGCACGCCCGCCTTGTTGCCGATGCGCACCGTTTCCATCTTATTGTCGCAGCGGCTGCGCAGCGCGGCCGATGGGAACCACACCTCCAACCCAAGCTCGCGACACAGCTCCTCGGTCTTTTCGTCGAACATCAGGAACACCGCCACCGGCTTGCCGCCGCGGCCCTTGATGTAGTCGACGACCTCTTTGTGCTCGAGCAGATAGTTGGTGATGTCCTCGATGCTCTCGAACTCCGCGTGCGGCGCCTCCTTCGGCACGAACACGTTCGGGTGCCGTCCATCGAAGCAGTCGATGTGGTTGATGTACTTGAAATGCTGTACCCGCTCGTCGATTCCGGCGAGGTTGAAGTTGGTCGCGCTGATGAAATAGATCGGCCGCTCGTTGCGATGAAAGAACAGCCGCACGTCGGAAATGGTGGTGAGCTTTTTCATGTTTCCTCTCCCGGGCGTCCGGTCGCCACCTACTCCGCCCTGGCTGCTGCGATGCGGGTGACCGCAGCACCGCCGGTGACGGCGGGCGCAGCCACCGCGATCGCGGCTTCCGTGAATGCGCGAAAGCCCAGCTCGGGGCGATAGCCGTGGATCTCGCGCGTGTCGAGCGCTTCGATGAAGCCGAGGATGTCCTTGCTGATCACCTGTCCCGGGACCAGGATCGGGAAGCCGGGTGGATAGGGTATGACGAACATCGCGGAGACCACCTCTTCGCCGGCTGCGACTCGTTGCTGCAGATCCTTGAGCGTGATGTAGCGGCACAACGCCTCGTCGTAGGCCATGAAATAAGCCTTGCGCATGTCGCCCTCGGGCGTAGTCGAGTCCAGGCTGCAGCGGAAGTAGCGGTGGAAGTGGCTGAAATCCGGAAGCGCCGGAAGCCGCTTGGTCAGCGATTCGACCTTGAGCTGATGCAGGCGCATCTCCGGAGGGCTCATGTCCTCGTTGCGCTCGTCGAGCTCCTGCGCGATTTTCACCAGGATCTCGATCAGGTACGCCACCGAGCTCCGCGTCGTGCCGATGTTGGTCATGAACAGGACGGTGTTGCGCGAAGTCTTGTTGATCTGGATGCCGTACTTCTCCATCAGGTAGTTGTGCTTGAAGGTGTCGCCGTCGATGCCCGTCGGACCGATCGCGAGCGTGAGCCGCGTTGGGTCGACGACGAACTCGTCCGTGTGCCAGCACTCCTCCATGCGCGCCCAGCGCTGCTCGGAATCGAAATACGCCTCGATCCCCGATGGCCGGTACTGCTTCGGGATCAGGTCGCCCGTGGTAAGGAAGCGGAAATATTTCTTGAGCAGCGAGTGAGTGGCAATGCGCTCGCGCAGCGCCATCGCGTGGTCGACTTGCTTCTGCACGAGCTCGTAGCCCTCGAGTTCGACCTGGCGGCGGCCGACGTCGAGCGAGGCGAGAATCTGATAGTTGGGCGAGGTCGAGGTGTGGGTCATGTACGCCTCGTGAAACGCCTCCTCGACCTTCTGCTTGAAATCCTGGTCGTAGACATGGATCATCGACCCCTGGCGCAGCGCGGTGAGCGTCTTGTGCGTCGAGTGAGTCACGTAGACGCGGATACGCGCCCGGTCGGGATCGGGTACCAGGCGAGTGTCGAGCAGGCGCTGGTCGTCGGCGTTGCCATAGTCCCTCGCGAACGCTTCGTAGCGCTCGCGGTATTCGGGATCGCGGAACCGCTCGCGCAGCCGATGCGCCGCGCCCATTCCGGTCCTGCGCCGGTAGGTAGGATGGAAGCCCGCGAAGGCGAACCACGCTTCATCCCAGAGGAAGATCAAGTCCGGCTTGATCGCGAGGCACTCCTCCATCACCCGCTCGACGTCGTAGACGATGCCATCGAAAGTGCAGTTGGTGAGGAGGACCAGCTTCACGCGTTCGAGCCGGCCCGCGCGCTTGAGCTCGAGAAGCCGCTGCTTGATCGAGCGGATCGGCACCGCGCCGTACATGGAGTACTCGTTCAGCGGATAGGCGTCGAGGTACACCACGTGCGCGCCCGAGAGAACCATGCCGTAGTGGTGCGATTTGTGGCAGTTGCGGTCGAGCAGCACGATGTCGCCCGGCTGGATCAGCGCCTGCACGACGATCTTGTTGGCGGTGGAGGTGCCGTTGGTGACCCAGAAGGTGCGCTTGGCGCCGAACGCGCGCGCCGCCAGCTCCTGCGCGAGCTTGATCGGACCGGTGGGCTCGAGCAGCGAATCGAGTCCGCCGGAGGTCGCCGAGGTCTCGGCCAGGAACACCCCGAGGCCGTAGAACTGGATCATGTCCTGGATCCAGTGCGACTGCAGGATCGACTTGCCGCGCGAGATCGGCAGCGCGTGGAACACCCCGGTTGGCTGCTGGCTGTACTCGCGCAGCGCCGTGAAGAACGGCGTCTGATAGCGGTCCTCGATCGCGCGCAGGATCGAGAAATGCTTTTCGTGGTCGTCCTCGTCGCGATAGAAGACGCGGTGGAAGCTCTCGCAAAGCTTGCCGGCGATATCCTCGGCGGACACATCGGTCACCATGAACAGATCGAGCTCGGGCCGCAGCTGAGCGATCTTGGTGCCGAGCAGGCAGCCGCGCTCGCTCTCGGCGAGGACATCGAGCCCCTCCCCTTCGTAGCCTTCGACCAGCTTGCGCAGGATGTCGAGCTTGTAGCGTGATTTCAAAGGAAAGCCGTAGCGGATCACCACCGCCTGGATGTTGAAGTTGAACAGCACCGCGATCAGCGCGTCCTCGAAGCTGGGCACCACGACCAGTTCGTAGATGAACTTGTCCTCTTCGCGGCGCATGGTGCGCAGGCGCTCGCGGAGCTCTTCCTCCTCCTGAGGCGAGATTTCGTCCACGACTAACACCTCGAAATAGGGCCGGTCGGTGCGCACCTCGGTCTCGCGCCGCTCCTCTTCCTCGACAGCGGCCTTCTCGTCCAAGTGCAGCGAGACGAAGCTGCGGCGATACGACTGGCTCGATAGCGCTCGGCTGATCCGGTGGACGAGATCGTTGAATCCTTCGTACTCGCGGTCCTGGAACAGTCCCGCCAGACGCTGAAACCCGCTTCGTCCGGGGAATGCCCAGTAGCTTTCGATCGGCTCGAGGAGATCCAGCGTCTCGGCCACCAGCGAGCGAGCCGGTTCCATGTCGCCCCCGTGCGTCTCGGCGTCGACCAGCCGGGTCGCGTTGTCGGACAGATGGATCCAGCCGTCGTTGCGAACCTCCCAGACGCTGCGGTAGAGGTTGATAGCGATCTCTCGCTGCTCCAGCGTGGCTTTCGGTTTGTGCTTCATGCTGCGTCCCCCTTCGACCCGACGTTGCTGTGCGCGCCGGGTGTCGCGCCGACGTCTTCCGCCGGGCGCTGTGCCCCGTCGACACGGCGCGCCGGCTTGACCAGCGGCCCCAGCCCGCGCAGGTAAGCCTCCGTGACCTCGCTCCGATCATAGACCGGAAAATTGACCGCACGGTCGCGGAAGCTCTTCAAGGTCTGGCCGAGACCGCGCACTCCGCGTTCGCGTTCGCGCCGCACTCGATCCAGATCGATCTCGACCGGGATGAATTCCGGCCCCGCGCCGGCTTCGTGAATAACATACCCGGATGGCCCGACGATGATCGATCGCCCGGTCCCGCCGTCGCCGAGGCCATTGACGTCGAAGAAATAGCACTGGTTGATGGCCGCACTGGCGCGGGCGATCGGCAGCTCGACGTCGCGGTCGATCGTATCGGTGAGCGTCGGGTGCAGGATTACTTCCGCACCGAGCGCGGCGAGCTGCCGCGTGGTCTCCGGAAACCACATGTCGTAGCAGATCGAAATCCCGAAGCGCCCCACTTTCGGCACGTCGAACACCACGAACTCCGTCCCGGGCCGGATACCGATCTCGTAGGGCTGGAAAGGGAACATCTTGCGATAGCGCGCGATGACGTTTCCCCCCGGGTCGATCACCGGCGCCGCGTTGTAGATGCCGTCCTCCCGACGCTCGAAGAGCGAGCCCGGGATCAACCATATGTGATGGTGCGCCGCCATCTGGCAGAACGCGATTTCGGCGGGCCCCGGCAGCGGCTGTGCGTGCTTGGGCGCGGGGCCGAACGCGGCCAGCTCGCTGAATAAAACCATCTGCACCCAGGGAAAGCGGTGCATGAGATGGCTGAGGCGCCTGCCCATCGCGGTGATGTTCTCGGATTCGGCCGAGACCGGCATCTGGATGCCCGCGATTGCAAACGGTGTCATCGGGTCAACTTGGCGGATCGGACGGCGTCGCCCTGGCTTCCGGGCAACGAGATACAGTGTACTGCTTTGCGCGCGAGTTGCGCGCGGGGAGCGCGATGAACCCCGGCGTCAGGCGAGCGCGGCGCGAGCTCGCTCGGCTGGCACAGGCGACTGCCGTCAGGCCGTCGCCGCCGCGCTTCTGATCGACCGCTCCAGGACCTGCAGCGCTTCCGCGAACACGGCGTCCGGAATCGTGAGCGGCATCAGGAACCGGATGACGTTGAAGTGTATGCCGCAGGTCAGGAGCAGCAACCCGTCTTGCAGCGCCCTCGCCTGCACTTTCTTCGCGAACGCGGCGTCCGGCTCGCCGGTCGACGCGCTGGCGAATTCCACGCCGATCATCGCACCCAGCCCGCGCACATCCGCGATCTCCCGAACCTCGCCCTTCAATCGGCCGAGCAGCGTCCTTATCGCCTCGCCCAGCCGATTGGCACGCTCGACCAGGCGTTCGTCGCGCATAACGTCCAGGACCGCGAGCGCGGCCGCGATCGCGACCGGGTTACCCGCATAGGTGCCGCCCAGTCCGCCCGCCGGGGGAGCGTTCATGATCTCCGCGCGCCCGGTGACGGCCGACAGCGGAAAGCCGCCGGCCAGGCTCTTGGCTGTGACGACGATGTCCGGATCGACGCCGTAGTGCTCCATCGCGAACATCTTGCCAGTTCGCGCAAACCCGGTCTGGATCTCGTCGGCAATGAGCAGCATGCCGTGCTCGTCGCACAGCGCGCGCAGAGCGCGCATGAATTCATGCGGCACGACGTAGAATCCACCTTCGCCCTGAACCGGTTCGATGACCACGGCAGCGACGCGTTTGGGGTCGATGTCGGCCTTGAACAGCGTGCTCAGCGCGCTCAATGACTGCTCGACGCTGACGCCGTGGAGGTCGATCGGGAACGGCGCGTGATAGATCTCCGGCGGGAAGGGACCGAAGCCAGCTTTGTACGGCGCCACCTTGCCGGTGAGCGCCATCGCCATCATCGTCCGCCCGTGAAACGCCCCGGAGAAGGCGATGATCCCGCTTCGGCCGGTCGCCGCGCGCGCTATCTTGACTGCGTTCTCGATCGCTTCCGCGCCGGTCGAGAAGAAGATCGTTTTCTTCGGGAAACGGCCGGGGGTGATCTCGTTGAGCTTCTCCGCGAGCGCGACGTAACCCGGATAGGGCATGACCTGGTAGCAGGTGTGCGTGAACCGCTGAAGCTGCTCGGCCGCGGCGGCCATCACCTTGGGATGGCGATGCCCGGTGTTGAGCACGCCGATGCCGCCGGCGAAGTCGATGTAGCGCCTGCCCTCGACGTCCCAGATTTCGGCGTTCTCGGCGCGCGCCGCGAAGATCTGCGTGAGCACGCCGACGCCGCGCGCGGTCGCGTGCTCCTTCCGGCTCTGCCACTCGGTGTTCAAGCTCATTCGGTCCACTTCGATCGCTCCTTGTTCATCCAGCGGGCACTGGCCGTTGTAAACCGACCGGCCATCTTCCACCGCCGTTTAGTATTTTAGTACAGATCGTTTAGAAAATCAAACGGCGCCCGAGCACAGGAAGCACCGTTGCCGACGTCGGCAGCTCAGTGGTCGACGTGCAGCCTTTGTCGCTGCGTCGCGAACAAGCAAACCCCGGCGGCGACCGAGACGTTGAGCGACGACACCGCGCCGAGCATCGGAATGCTCACGATTCGATCGCAGGCATCGCGGGTGAGGCGTCGCATGCCGGTGCCTTCGGCGCCCAGCACCCACGCGATCGGACCCGACACATCGGCATCGAGCAGACTCTCGCCGCCGGCTGCTTCGGCGCCGACGATCCATATCCCACGCTCTTTCATTTCGCGAAGGCTGCGCGCGAGGTTGGTGACTGTAACGAGCGGCACCGCGTCCGCTGCGCCGGATGCCGCCTTCGCCACCGTGGCGGTCAAGCCCACGGCGCGGTCCTTGGGCACGATCACCGCCTGCGCGCCGAATGCGTCCGCGCTGCGTAGGCACGCGCCGAGATTGTGTGGATCGGTCACGCCGTCAAGCACCAGCAGAAGCGGCGGCTTCGCGAGCGCGTTCAATACGTCGTCGAGCTCCTGGCGCGGGAGAGCATCATCGACGGTCGCGACCACGCCTTGGTGGCGATCGCTGCCCGCGATCGCTTGCAGTCTCGAAGATTCCGCGGCATGCACTGCCACTCCGGCTTGTGTCGCTCGTTCGATCAGCTCCTTAGCGCGATGATCACGCCGTCCCGCGTCGACATAGATCGTGCGCACACTCTGCGGATGTTGACGCAGGCGAGCGGTGACGGCGTGAAAGCCGATGAGCTGGCGAGTCGCTTTCCCCATGATGACAAGGCCCGGAGCGAACGCGCGCTCCCGTGGCGCACGAGCATATGGTCCCGTATAATTATGCGCTTAGTGCGGCGGACGCACGTTGGGTTCCGCCCACTTCCGGGCTGTTGTAGCTCAGTTGGTAGAGCAACTGATTCGTAATCAGTAGGTCGGTGGTTCGAGTCCACTCAACAGCACCACCCGTTCCCGGATCTCGGGTCGACGAATACGGGCCCGCCGATGAGCTCGAGCTCATCAGCGCCTGAGCGCCGACCCTAAATGGCGGATGCGGACTAGACGGGTTCAAGCTCAGCTTGCGTGCTGATCCTCGGTGGTCGGTTAGTAGCCGGACGCGAGCCCGATGATGGTCTCGAAGCCACCCCAGAACATGCGCTTGCCGTCAAAGGGCATCTTCGAAGGTCCATCGACTCCTTGAACTGCGGATCCTCCATGACCGCCTTGTTGATGCGGTCGCGCTCCCCCTTGTCCCGATACACAACCCACGCCAACGCGATTACCTCGTCGTCCTTGAGTTGCGCAACTTGGGGAAACGACGTGACCTTGCTGGGCTGAGCGTCGTCGCTGATCGAGTCGGAGTAATACAGAGCACCGTGGCGCAGGTGGGCCTTGCCCCATTCCGCGGACATGCGCTTGCAGGTGTCGAGGCTGGCACGGGGAACGGGGATGACGATGGCGTCGATGTAGTGCGACATTGACCTCCCTTACATAACAGTAAATTGGATCGGCCGCACCCGCCGCGGTTCCGCCTTCGAACCGTGGCGTGAGGTCAGCGGCCGACTTCGTGCCGCCGAACGGGACCGCGCAGGGATCGCCGCTGCCGGGACTGAGTGGAACCGTCGACTGTCAATCCTGCAGGGAGCTGTTGCCGCTTTCCTCCAGCGCGCGAATGTAGTTCTCCTGCGCGATGCGTAGACAGGCGTCGCGATCGGTGATCGTCTTGGCCCTCCACGGAGCATTCCCTCGACCTGGCTCGGTTTTCGCTTCGATGCGAAGGCTCGTGCGCGGCAGCCGTCTGCTGGAACTTGCCCGGGTGCGCGTGCCCAGGGTAAAGGTTCAGGCAGCGCTCGCGGTCTCGTCGTCGATCTCTACGTTCACGATTCATCAGCAGAACTGTCGCAAGATAACCGTGCGCATGATGCTCCGGCAACAACGAAGATGCGGCCAGAGCTTCGCCATTCGGCCGAGTGATGGCGGGCAAGTGTACAATGAACCAGAGAGAGGAACCGGAGCATTATCGAGGGCGGGCAGGCGGCGCGCAAACGTTCGCTGCTCGCGTGCACAATGCACTTTGCGATCATCGACGACCATCCCTTCGTGCTGGATGCGTTGTCCGTCATCATTTCGTCGATGGAGCGAAGGCCGTCGGTCAGCGGCTTCGAGTCGCTCCAGAAATTCGAAGCGGCGGCCGGCAGCGGTGAGTCGTTCGACCTGGTGCTGCTCGACCTGGGCATACCCGGCTACGGCCACCTCGAGTCACTGCATCGCTTCCGCTCCCTGGCGCCGGTCACGCCGGTGGTCGTCATCTCGGCCTCCGACGACCGCGAGACGGTTCTCGAGGCGCTCGACCTGGGAGCGATGGGTTTCATCCCCAAGACGTCGCACCGCGAAGTGCTGACGCGTGCTCTCGAACTCGTGCTTGCGGGCGGTATCTACATTCCTCCGCAAGCTTTGGAGAAGCACGCCGTGCATCCTGCAAAACAATTGCGGCGCGAGGGAACCGTGCTCCGTGAACCGGAATTGGACGCTCGCTATGGACCGTCGCCGGGAGTCTCAAGCCTGTCAAAGCGCCAGCGCGACGTGCTGAATCTGCTCGTCAAGGGAATGCCCAACAAGCTGATCTGCCGCGAGCTCGGCCTTTCGGCGAATACCGTCAAGAGTCACGTCGGGGCGATCTTCCGCGCGCTCAACGCCTCGAACCGCACCCAGGCGGTGATCGCCGCGCAACGCAGCGGCTTCCGCGTCGATTACCAGCGGAGCAGTTCGAGCGACTCGCCGTAAGCGCGGACTTCCCGCGAGAGCGCCGCAGTCAATAGTGCGCCGCTGTGCTGCCCTTGAGCTTGAAGCTCACCAGCGTGCGCAGCTTGGCTGGCATCACCGGCTTGAGCAGGTAATGGAAGCCCTTCTCCTCGGCCATCGCCACGATCTGGGGGTCGGCGCTGCCGGTCATGAGAATGGCGGGGATGGAATGTCCCATCGCCCCGCGGATCGACTCGACGGCGTCAAGGCCGTTCCTCGCACCGGGTAGCCGATAGTCGGCGATGATCAGGTCTGGCGCCTTGGTCATCATGGAGCAAGCCGTGTCGGCATCGCCTGCGCTCGAATAGACGCTGACCTCCATGCCCCAGCCGCTGAGCAAGGCCGTCATGCCGGCCTGGACTTCGGCGTCGTCCTCGATGACTACGACGCGCTTTCCGGCAAGCAGGTCCGCACGCGCCGCCGCTTCAGCCGCGCGCCGAGCCGGCCGGGCAACCTCTCTTCCCGGCGGCACCTGGAGGCGGAACACCGACCCCTTTCCAACGCGCGACTCCAACACGAGCTCGTGTCCCAGGAGATTGCACAGCCTGCGAACAATCGACAACCCCAGCCCCATTCCCTTGCGTCGGTCCCGCGCGGGATTCTCGAGCTGCACGAACTCCTCGAAAACGCGCTCGCGCTGGTCCTCGGGAATGCCCGAGCCCGTATCCCACACCTCCAGCCACGGACGTCCGCCGCGGTTGCGGCAGGCGACCAGCACGCCGCCGCTTGCGGTGTAGCGAATGGCGTTGGCAATCAGGTTGCGCAGGATGCGCTCGAAAAGGACCGGGTCGCTGTACAGGAACCTTCCGTTAGCGCGAAAGCGAAGCGCCAGGCCCTTCATCGCGGCCTCTGCCTCGAAATCCAGCCGTAGTTTCTCGAAGAGCTGCCGAATCGGGAAGTGGGACGGGTTCGGGGTGATCGTCCCGGAATCAAGCCTCGACATGTCCAGCAGCTCGTTGAACAATCCTTCCAGCGCCTCCATCGACGCGCTGATCGTGTTGGTGAGCGCGACGACGTCGGGATCCTTCACCTTCTCGGCGAGCGAGCCCGCGAGCAGCCCCATCGCATGAAGGGGCTGGCGCAGATCGTGGTTGGCCGCAGCGAAGAACTGGGTCCTGGAGCGGTTGGCTGCTTCTGCCTGCGCCCGGGCGGCCTCGGCCGCCTTGCGCGCACGCTCGAGCTCCTCGTTCTGAGACTCGAGCCGGCGCGTCATCGCCTCATTCTGGAACCGGTTGCGCAGCGACTCGGTGAGGATGCGGTTGTAGTTCCGCCCGAAGGAAAAGAGCGCCAAGCCCGAAACGAATGCGATCAGCGCGAGGGTGAGGCTGTCCGTGGTTCCTTCGATCAGGTTGCGAAAAACCAGCGGGACGACCGCCGGCACGATGAACGCGTAGAAGGATTGCAAATGCGCGCCGATCAGCAACACCCCGGCGGAGGTGACGCTGATCACCATCGCCATCAGGAAGGCCTGGTGCACGGGAGAGCCAGGCACGAACAGCAGGAACGAGGCGGCGCCCCAAAGCACCCCCGAAATCCCCGAGCCGATCGCCCACAGCGTCGACCAGCGGCCGAGGTCAAGCTTGTCGAGGCGATGGCGGCTGAAGCGATATCGCAGATAGAGGCGCCATATCTGATTGGCCACCATGCAAGCGGCCCATCCGACCAGCAGATGCGCAGGAACGACGCGCCAGAACACCAGAACCACGACTGCGACGGCCAGCAGCACGCCGAAGGTGGAAACCAGCAGCCCGCCGTAGAGCAGCCGAACCTGTTCGGCCTGGACGAGGCCGTCGAGAGACGTATCGCCGGCGGCTATCGGCACCGAGTCGGAAGGCTTCATCGGACCGCCACCGAGACGCCGCCACTCCTTCGCGAGCGCTTAAGCCCGATGGGCAGCACCTTCGCCTCCCCCCTGCTCTTCCACATGGGCAAGATCTCGCCGCGCGCGTCGCTCACCCGCCACGGCTCCATCACCGCTGCGCGCTGCGGTTCCGAATCGAAGTCGGCATCGGTGAGCGGCACGGAGTGCGCCTCCGGGTAGGGTGGCTCCTGGCCGGTGATGAACGCGCGGTGCGCGGGCAACGGCTGCCGGTCGAACAACGACTCGTAGGCAGCGGCGAGCGGCGAGAACATCGACCCGCCGCGCAGGAGCGAAACCACATCGCTCGTCACCTTCCTGCACGCGCGGCCCAGCGAATACACCTCGCTATGCAGCCGCTTATAGGCCGCGACAAATTCGTTCGCGCTCATGTGACGCGGCTCGCTGACCAGCGTATAGGCGTTGAAATCCTGCAGCAGCGCGTTGGGCAGCAGTTTGAGCCCATCGCGTGCCATGTCGTGGAAATGCGGCGTGCCGGGGAACGGCGTCTCGAAGGAGATGTACGCCGGCATGATCAGCCCGCATTCGTCGAGTCGACTCGGGATCGATTCCAGGTAGGCGCGGGTGTCGTTGGCCGGACTGAGCATCAGCCCGGAGGCAAGCAGTATGCCATGGCGGTGGCAACGCTCGATGGCGTCGCGGACCTTGCGCACCACGTTCTGACGCTTCTCCATAGACACCAGTGTTTCCTGGTCGAAGCTCTCCAGTCCCACAAAGAGGTAGCGGCAGCCGCTTCTCGCCATCGTAGCGACCAGCTCTTCCTGGGCGATGACGTTGAAGGTGACGCACGTTGCCCACGTGAGGTCGAAGGGCTCGATGGCCGCACAGAACGCCCGAAGATAGGCGAGATTGCCTCCGAGATTGTTGTCGTAGAACGCCGCGAAGGCGCGCTTGAGCGGCGACAGGCTGGGCGCGGCGACGCGCGCCGCCGCCCGGAGGTCGCGGCGCACGTCGTCGAGATCGCGGGTCAGGAAGCGCGTGCCCGTGGCGGTGAGCGTACAGAAGCGGCAGCTGAAGGGACAGCCCCGCGTGATCTCCATGCTCTGCAGTGCGACCTGCTGGCGTGCCATCAGATCGAACCTCGGCGTCGGTGGAGCGTGCCGCGCCGTCTGTGGCGCACGGTAGCGGCGCTTGAGCTCGTTTCGGGAGAAGTCTCGGTGGACGACAGGGACGGTCCCTTCGGGGTCGCCGCACACCACCGCATCGAAGAACGGTTCGCACAGCTCGGGGTACAGAGTCGCCATCGGGCCGCCAAGCACCGTCTTGGCACCACTCCGGCGCCAGTAGTGCGAAATTTGCCGAGCTCGGTCGAATTCCGAATGCAGACAGGACAGGAACAGCAGATCGTAGTCGCGCGAAAAGTCCGGGTCGCTCCACGTATCGTTGACAAGTTCGCAGTCGACGTCGGGGGGGAGCAAGGCGGCGATCAACGCGCCGACCTGCGGCTGCAGGAACCCGCGGTGATGCCGCCCTCGCCGGTGGTAGTCGGTGAATACCGAGATGATGCCGACTCTCATGTTGCGGATCTCATGAGCGGAGGAATCTCTGGACGCTTTGGTTCGTCTTGGGCTCCTCCGCGAATCCGCCGTGCTGGCGCGCATTGGCGCGAAAGCCGGCCGGCGCAAGGGGATCGGTCGGCGACCAGACGCGAGCACTCGGAACAATCTGTGTCGTCACAGTACGTATGTCCGGCGTA
>Ga0187778_10001190_pt1 | contig 18276 bp, 16 predicted proteins | sample 1015_Q2_SP5_20_M_FD_132418 | JGI IMG/M metagenome (GOLD analysis project Ga0187778, IMG submission 132418) | Tropical peat soil microbial communities from peatlands in Department of Meta, Colombia - 1015_Q2_SP5_20_MG | ecosystem: Environmental > Terrestrial > Soil > Wetlands > Peat | place...
CTGCAAAATGCGATCGGCGGAACGATCGTCGTGCTCATCGTGGTCCTGTCCACGCTCTACGGGCTGAGCGTGCTGTTTCCGGGCCTTTTCGGTTAGAGGGTTGTATATGCCGCGGCGCCTCTCGCAGCTCATGCGCAAATTTCAGTCGATCCATGTGCGCTATCGCACACCGCGTATCGGGATGACGCCCGCGGTGCGGACTTCGCTGCTGCTGTTACGCATGTATCTGCTATTGCTGGTGGCGTTGATGCTGTACAAGTTTGTCTCGTTAGTGATGGCCTGAGGCACAGCCCCGCGGGCGCGGTGCGCAGAGTTGCGAAGAGGGAGTGATGGTTGCAGTTGTCGAGCCCGAGTTTTTCCTCAGCGAAATCATCGGACGCCGCGTGTACCACCATTCGCAGCGCATCGGACGCCTGCAGGACCTGGTCATCGTCGAGACGGGCAGGCTGCCCGAGGTGAGTCAACTGCTGGTCAGGCGTCCCTATGGCCAAACGCCGTTGCTGGTGCCGTGGGAAAAGGTCGTCGTCATTTCGACCAACGAGATCGCCATCGAGGCCGAAAACCTCGAGTCCCTTGCGCAGTCTCCGGCGGCCGGTGCGATCCTGTTGCGCGACTTCATCCTGGACAAAAAGATCCTCGATATGGACGGGCGAGAAGTTGAAGTCGTCTATGACGTCAAACTGGCGTTTCAGGCGGGGAAACTGTATGCGAGCGAGGTCGACTTCAGTCGTTACCGGTTGCTGCGCCGGCTGGGTCTGCGGCATCTCTCGAATTTTTTTGCCCAGCAGCGCGGTGGATCGACGGTCTCTTGGCTCTACGTGCAGCGCCTGCCCGATGACCTGGGCAGCTTCTCGGGGGACGTGCGGCTCAACGTGCTCAAATCCAAGCTCCACGAAATGCACCCCGTGGATTTGGCCGACATCCTCGAGGAACTCGATAGCGGCCAGCGCCAGGCGCTGTTTAACCAGCTCGAGCCGCAGCACGCGTCGGAAACGCTCGAAGAAATTGAGCCTCGGGTGCAGCGCGAACTCATGGCGACCATGCAGCACGATCGCGCGGCGCGCCTAATCGGGGAGATGAGTCCCGCGCAAGCGGCGGACGTGCTCGCGATCTTGCCGGCGGCCGAAGCCGACGGCATCTTGGAACTGATGGATCCCGAGGACGCGAACAAAGTCCGGCGCATCGTGGAGCACCACGACGAGAACATACTTCTGTTCGCGACTCAGGAGTACATCCGACTGCCGCCGCAAACGCTGGTGCACCGTGTGCTCACGGACTATCGGGAATTGGCGCGCGACAAAGACGTGCTCACATACGTCTACGTCCTGGACCAGGACGAACGGTTGCAAGGGGTCGTCGGCCTGCGCGAATTGGTCGCGGCCGATCCCGGCCAAACACTCGAATCCCTGATGACCGAGCAGCTCATCACGCTGCGGCCGGAGGAAACCCTGCGCGATGCGGTGCAGGCGATCACCCGGTATGGGTTGCGCGCCATCCCGGTCGTCGACGAGCAGCGGCACATGCTGGGCGTGGTGTCCGACCACGACGTCCGCGGTCTCAAGCCGCGTCTGGATTGAGAGCCCCCGCGCTGCGAGTCCGTGTTGCACAGGAGCACCCCGCGGGCTAGAATGCGCGGTTCACGATATTTGGCAAGGCAGACGATTCCATGGTGGTGATCCGGTTGGCCCGGGGCGGAGCCAAGAAGCGCCCGTTTTTCAACATCGTAGCCGCTGATTCGCGCAGTGCGCGGGATGGCCGCTTCATCGAGCGCGTGGGTTTTTATAATCCGGTGGCCGCGGAGGCCGAGGCAAAGTTTCGCGTCGCGGCGGACCGCCTCGGGTACTGGAAGGGCGTGGGTGCGCAACTCAGTCCGACGGTTGCGCGGCTGGTCAAACAGTTCGGAGCGCAGGACGGGGTCGCCGCCGCCGGTGCGGGCGCAGCGAGCGCACCGGACAAGGCCCCGAAGGCGAACTGACTCGACGGAGCCCGGCAGTGGCCGGTGCGGGCGCCCGGCTAAGTGCCCAGCAGGATGGGCGTGCAGCCGGCGATACGGCCGCAGCGGCGGCCGATTTGGTGGAGTTGGGCCGTTTGTGTGGTGCGTATGGGGTGCGGGGCTGGAGTCACGTGCAGCCGTACTCGGGCGAGGCCTCCATCCTGCGTTCGACGCGACAGTGGTGGTTGCTGCCCCCGCAGGGCGAGATCGACGGGGGTGCTTCCGGGGTACCGGTGCAGGTGAGCGGGGTGCGCACCCAGGGAACCGGGCTTGTTGCCAAGTGGCGCGGCTGCGAGGATCCGGAAGCAGCGCATTCGTTCCGGGGTTGGCGCATTGCCGTTGCTCGCAGCGCTTTTCCGCCGCTGCCAGACGGACAGTATTACTGGGTGGATCTGATCGGTGCGCATGTAATCAACCGCAGCGGACAGGTATTGGGAGTCGTGCGGGGACTGCGCAACAACGGCGCACAGGACTTGCTCGAGGTGGAGCCTGCCTTGACCAAGCAAAAGGCGTCCGACCCGATCCTGATACCGATGGTTGATGCCTATATCGATGCAATCGATCTTGCTGCAAAACGGATTTGCGTGGACTGGCAGGCGCAGTGGTAGCTGGACCGGGATTCGCGGTGTTGGTGGGGTTCGGGGAGTCCAAGCCAAGGGCGCCTTGGCCTGCGTAAGAGGCGAGCATGCAAATTGACGTGGTCACATTGTTTCCGCAGATGCTTGCCGCACTGACGCAGTACGGCGTCTCGCGGCGCGCCTACGAGCAAGGCGTGTGGCAGCTCGAGAGCTGGGACCCGCGCAGTTTCACCGATGATGTGCATCGGACCGTCGACGACAGACCCTTTGGCGGCGGACCGGGAATGGTACTCATGGCCGAGCCGCTTGCGCAGTGTGTGGAAGCCGCCCGCAACTCGCAGCGGGCGACCGGCTGCGTGGACACGCGCGTTATTGCGCTTTCGGCTGGCGGCATGCCGCTACGCGATGCGCGGGTGCGAGAATTGGCCTGCGCTGCAGCTGCGGGCACCGGTCTTGTTCTGGTGTGCGGCCGCTACGAAGGCATAGACCAGCGCTTTGTTGATACCTTTGTCGACGAAGAAATCTCCATTGGAGATTTTGTCTTGTCCGGTGGCGAGGTAGCCGCCATGGCACTGATTGATGCCGTCGTTCGGCATCTGCCCGGGGTGCTCAAACAAGAGTCCGTCGAGCAGGAGTCGTTCGTCGATGGCCGGCTCGACGGGCCCCAGTACACGCGTCCCGAAACTTGGCGGGGGCAGACGGTCCCCGCGGTTTTGCTTTCGGGTCACCACGCGCGCATCGCGCGCTGGCGCGAAGAGCAGGCGATTGCACGGACGCAGCGGCTGCGTCCGGATTTGATGAAAGGTGATGCGCGCAGTACTTAACCCCATCCTCTAGGGCAGCAAGAAAAACTGCGGATGCGCGCCTTGGTGCGCGGGCCGCGGCAAAGCAAGGGTGCCCCACGATGGCAATCGGAGAACGAACGTGAACGTGATCTCGCAGTTGGAAAACGAAGAAATCGCGCGCCTGAGCGCGAACCGGACCATCCCGGAGTTTGCCCCGGGCGATACGGTGGTCGTCAACGTCAATGTCGTGGAGGGGACGCGCAAGCGCATCCAGGCCTACGAGGGCGTGGTCATCGCGCGGCGCAACCGCGGGCTGAACAGCTCCTTTGTCGTGCGCAAGATTTCAAGCGGCGAAGGCGTGGAGCGCACTTTCCAAACCTACTCGCCTTCGATTGCTTCGATCGAAGTCAAGCGCCGTGGCCACGTGCGACGGGCCAAGCTCTACTTCCTGCGCGAGCGCTCGGGCAAGTCGGCACGCATTCGCGAAAAGCTCGAATCCAAGGCCGAGGCGTAAGGTTCCCGTGGGGGTGCGCGAGGGCGGCGAGCGGGAGACGGGCCACGACTTACAATGTCGGGGAGCCATTCCCATGCGCCCCTCGATCGATCCCGACAGCCTTGCCCTGGACCCGCAGTTTGAGCTCGAGCGCGGCCCGGCGATCGATGCGTCGCGGCTCACGCCCGAGGCGCTGCGGAAGCGGTTTTTGCAGCCGCGCTCCTGGCATGCCGATCAGGCGGGCGATGCGCTGTCGATTGAACCCGATCGCCCATTGCGTCCGGCCGCGGTACTCATCGCGTTGATCGAGCACGCCGGTGGGTTGCAGGTTTTATTTACCGTACGCTCGTCGCATTTGCAGGATCACGCCGGCCAAATCAGTTTTCCGGGTGGGCGTGTTGAAGCGGGCGATGCGAACGCGATTGCTGCGGCGCTGCGCGAGGCGCACGAAGAAATCGAATTGGATCAGTCGTTGGTGGAAGTTCTCGGGACTCTGCCGACGTACACCACGATCAGCGGCTACCGCGTGGTGCCGGTGGTCGGTTTGATCGCGCCGGGCGCGCAGCTGCGGGCCGACCCGCTCGAGGTGGAAGAGTTCTTCGAGGTTCCTCTCTCCTATCTGATGGACGGCGCAAACCATCAGCGTCGCGTCGTCGTTCAGCAGTCGCGGGCTCGCTTCGTCTACGCCATGGAATTCTTCGGTCGCCGCCGCTACCTGATCTGGGGCGCGACCGCAGCCATGTTGCGCAACTTGTATCGCTTCTTGCTCGATTGAACTGATGATGCGTGGGCGCGCTGCGGGACGCAGTTCGCCGCGGGCGGCCTCCGCGTATCGATTGCCGGATCGCACGACACGCAAAGACCTACCATGAGTTGGATCGCCCTGGTTCTGACCTTGCTGCTCGAGCAGGTGCGCGCGACGCCACCGTCGAATCCGGTCTACGCCGGCGCCGCGGCCTGGGCCGAGAAGGTTCAACGCAACCTAAATGCGGGCAAGGCGCGCCACGGGGTCTATGGCTGGCTGTTGGTGGTCGGCGCTGGCGTCGGGTTAACTTTGTTCGTATTCGAACTGGCGCGCTCCTGGAACTGGCTCGCCGCGCTTGCGGTCGACGTCTTTGTGCTGTTCTTCGCCCTGGGCTTTCGCCAGTTCAGCCACCCCATCACAGTCATCCAGGCCGCCTTGGAGCAAGGCGAGATCGAAGAGGCACGCCGCGTCTTCGTCGCATGGCGACGGCATACCGATCCGCAGTTCGATCCGACGGAATTAAGCGAAGGAGAAATCGCGCGCCAATCGATCGAGTTCGGACTCGTGGCGGCGCATCGGCATGTCTTCGGCGTCCTGTTCTGGTTTCTGGTGCTGCCCGGCCCCAGCGGTGCGGTGCTCTATCGGCTTGGCGAATACCTTGCACGTCAGTGGAACCGCCCGTCGGCGGGCGGCGATGGCGCGATTCCCCGAGACCAGTTCGGTTTGTTCGCACAGCGGGCCTATGCGTGGATCGACTGGTTGCCGGCGCGCCTGACGGCCTTGGGCTTTGCGATCGTCGGGGATTTCGAAGGCGCAGCCTACCTCTGGCGCAATACGACAGTCGAATCCAGACCCAATGCCGTCAGTGACCGTGTCCTGATTCTGGCTGCTGCCAGCGGTGCCATGGGCGTACGTCTACTTAGCGCGGTGGACTCGGCCAAGTATCTCGACGTCGCGGCCTTGGAGGCGGCGGCCCTCGCCGAACCGGACGCGCGGACCTTGCGTTCTGCCGTGGGTCTGGCCTGGCGCGCGATGATCCTCTGGCTGGTTCTGTTGTTGCTGCTCACCTTGGCCAGCGCGCTTGCCTAAGGACGGGGCACGAACGCGTCGTCGGCCCGACATCGACTATCGGCGCGCACGCAAACTGTTCGCCTCGCATGCTTGCGTGAGCAACTGACGATAGAACTCGTAGCGTGCGCGGCCGATTTCGCCGCGCGCAACCGCGGCCCTCACCTGGCAGCCGGGTTCCTCCAAGTGCTGGCAGTCGGCAAAACGGCAAGGCTGCGAAACCGCCGCCAGATCGGGCATCAAGCCTGCGAGATCCGGAGCGGACAGGTGCCCGAGTCCGAACTCGTGAAAGCCGGGTGAGTCGATGACCGCTCCGTGGGGTCCGTACGCAAACCAGCGCGTCGCAGTCGTTGTCTGGCGCCCGTGCGTGCCGCGTCGCGACAGCGCGCCGGTGCGCAGTTGGGAATCGATGAGCAGATTCAGCAGCGTTGACTTGCCCATTCCCGACTGACCGACGAACAGCGTCACGCGATCGCGGCACACTTGTTCGAGTTGCAAAGCCGCCGATTGCGGGTTGGTTCGCGCTGAGAGCCGGAGTGTGCGCGCGCCCAAGCGGGCCAGTTCCTCGAGCTGCGTGAGTGCGGCGTCGCACTCCAAATCGGTCTTGTTCAATATCGCGACAGGCGCCACCTCCGCGGCCCCCGCGGCCAGCAACGCGCGCCAGGCAAACTGGGGCTGCGGTGGCGGCTGCGGCGCGAAGACGATGGCGATTTGGTCGACATTCGCGGCCAGCGGCTTGGTGCGGTTGGCGTCGGCGCGAAACAGCAGATTGCGGCGCGCCTCTACGGATTCGATCACGTGCAGGCCGCGTTCGCGGGAGCAGTGCACGCGATCGCCCACGACAATGGCCAAGCGACGGCCGCGACCGATGGCATCAACCTCGGTTGCTGCGCTCGCACCGACGTGGGCCGAGTCGAGCGCGACGATATAGCGCTGGCCAAAGCGAGCAACGACGCGGCCTGCCTCCGATTCGCCCCTGCCGCGGCCATCCCGGCGGCGCGCGTCGGCGCTGGCGGCCGCAGCCAAGGATCTCGGCTCCTCGATGTGCTGGGCCTCAAGCCGTCGCGGACGCACTCGCGAGCAACCGGTTGATCCGGATCGAAGCCGGCGGATGGGAATCGTAGAAAACCGAGTGCATCGGATCGGGTGTCAGGGTCGCAGCATTGTCCTGATAGAGCTTGCAAAGAGCGCGCACAAGAGACTCCGCCGAGGCATGCCGCGCGGCAAACGCGTCGGCAGCGAATTCGTGACGGCGCGACAACGCGCTGCGCAGCGGAGCGAGTAAAAACGAAAAAAGCGGCATGACCATACCGAAGAGCACGAGCACCAAGCCATCGGAGGGCGACTCCGCGCCCGCCGCAAATCCTAGGCTCCGGGGAAACCAGGACTGCCCCTTCAGCGCCCCGAGCACGGCGAGCCAGACGAGCGCGAGCGCGAGGCTGCTGGCGATACCCTTGAGGACGTGATGCAGGCGAAAGTGCCCGAGTTCGTGCGCGAGCACCGCTTCGATCTCGTCCGGACGCAGCCGTTCGAGCAAGGTGTCATAGAACACAATGCGCTTGGCCGCGCCCAGGCCCGTGAAATACGCGTTGCCATGTGTGGAGCGGCGCGAACCGTCCATCGTATAGACGCCGCGGCTGCGAAATCCGGTGCGCTCCAGCAGGCGTCCGATTCGCTGCTGCAAAACTTCGTCGCGTAGCGGCGAGAAGCGGTTAAAGATCGGCGCGATCAACCAAGGGTAGGCCACACTGATCGATACGGCAAAGGCAGCCCACAGCACCCAAGCGTCCAGCCACCAAAAGGTGCCGCCCGCGCGCATGAGTTGCAACACGGCGGCGAGCAAGGGCAGGCCGAGCACGGCTCCAATGAGCAGCGACTTGAACGCATCGGCGAAGAAAAGCGCCTGGGTCATGCGGTTAAACCCGAAGCGTTGCTCGATGCGAAACTGGCGCCACCATTCAAACGGCAGATCGACCAGACCGAGCAGGGCCACGACCGAGGCCACCAGCGCCACGTCAAACCAAATCGACCGAGCCATGACGCGGCCCAGCAGACCGTAGATCCACTGCAGCCCGCCGCCCCACGTGAGCGCTACGAAAACTGCGCCCCCGAGCACCGTTTGCACCATGGCCGTATGCTGTTTGGCGATGGTATAGCGGGCGGCCCGCTGGTGATCATCCAGCCCGATGGTCCCGGCAAACTGCGACGGAACCTGCTGCGCGTGCTGCGTGACGTGCCGAACCTGGCGCTGGCTCAGCCAGAGCTTCAGACAAAGATAGACGCCCAAAAGGCAGGCGAACAACACGCTCATGACTGTGCGGCGTATCGGGTTGCTGGCCTGAGGCCGGATCGTGCCCGCCCGGGATCCGCGGCGTGCGACAATGCCGACAGCGCTGCGCGGGGCGGGCTATTGCAACGAAATGCCGCGATGTGCGCGCGGGCCGGTACAGACAAAATTATGGCACACGCTATGGGCTCGGACTCGCCGCCGGATCTTGTTGGTGCTTCTGCCGATGCGATGGCCTCGGCAGACGACGACAACCGTCTGATCTGGATTGACATGGAGATGAGCGGACTGCATCCGGACTCGGATCGGATTCTGGAGGTGGCCGTCGTGGTCACGGATGCAGACTTGCAGGCCGTGGCGGAAGGTCCCATCGTGGTCGTGCATCAGCCCGAGGCCGTTCTTGCCGGCATGGACGCCTGGAATCGTGCGACGCACGCGCGCTCGGGTCTGACCGAGCGCGTGCGTCTTTCGGCGCTCGACGAAGCCGCGGCCGAGCAGGCTGTGCTTGGATTTCTTGCTCGCTACGTCCGACCCGGCAAATCGCCCATGTGCGGCAATTCGATTTGCCAGGACCGGCGCTTTCTGGCGCGCTGGATGCCGCGCCTGGAGGCGTTTTTTCACTATCGCAACCTCGACGTGAGCACGCTCAAGGAGCTGGCGAAGCGCTGGAAGCCCGACGTGTACCGCAGTTTTGAGAAAAAAAGCCGGCACGAGGCCCTGGCAGACGTCTACGAATCGATTGCGGAGCTGCAGCACTATCGCGCCCAGTGGATTGGCACGCGCTAGTGTGGCACCCGGGCTGGCGAGGTCTTTTGGTCCCCCCACCATCTGTCAAGGCCCCTTGATCCATGCGGGTCTCCGAGGAACGCTTTCCCAATTCCGCCGATTGTTTCCCGCCGGGTGACGTTTTTCCGGGCCAATTCTCACAATTTGGTTGGTTTGAGATTGCGGCGAAAAATGTCGATCGTCGCCCAACAAATTGCCCCTTAAATCATTCGAGGTGGTGCCCCATCTTCATTGCGCGGTAGGGGGCCACGAACCTGCATTGCTCCCAATGTGGCAACCTTCTGATACGTGGACGCCACATTGCTCATGTCGCATCGCCCGATCGATCTGCAAAAACCGGCCCTCCACCTCTTGGCATGTGCGACCTTATGAGCAGGCTGTTGAAGAACGCCCTGTACGAAGCAGTGAACCCACTCGATATTGCCAGGGTCGTCCAAACGTGGCACCGGACCCAATCCGGATTGGCCAGCTTTGGTCGCGAAAAATATGTTTCTATTAGCAACGTTGCCTGAGGCCGTTATGTCAAAATCCGAGCGCTCACTGTAGTAGCCGTTGCAGTATCGACGTGCCGGACGCATCGTCCGTCAATAACAAGTTCCAAAAAGGAAAAGAACGGTCCGATGAGGAAGGCAATGCGGGGCGCTTGGCTTTCAATTGGCGTCCTTGCGCCGATTGCGACGTGCCTTGCCGACAGTGGGGTCGATCCGGATGTTGCGAGCGACGTGGCGCAGCGTCGGCCCAACTCGGTTCAGGTATTTGCCGGACGCCTGTCGACGACCGACTTCGGGAACACCATACTCTACAATCTTCTTTACACACCCAAGCTGGGCAAGCCGAGCTACGACAACGACATTGTCGGCGTTGAATATGAACGTGACCTTCTCGAGGTCACGCACGACGTGTGGTTGCGCGCGCAGGGTGGTCTGGCCGAACGCTACGGCCATTACATCGTCTGCTGCCTAACACCCGCAGTTGGGCCGCACCCTGACACGACGGTACAAATCAACGGCCGGGTTTACTCGACCGAGTTTTGGGCCGGCGGCAAATTCCGTTGGGAGAATTTCCATATCGGCCACGGTGTCAAACTTGAATTTGCAGGAGCGTTCGGACTAAGTGCGGTCACGCGCACCATCGGTCGGGAGCGGCAACGCGAGATCGAGCGCCAAGGCAACGCACATATACTGGGCTATCTGGCGCCCGAGGTCGGCATGTCGCTCGACCGCTTGCCTAACTTCGAACTCGTGATAAGCGTGCCACACCGCTCGGGTGCTTGGGGGACCTTCGGCCACATGGAAGAGGGCTACAACGCCGACGTGATCGGTGTGCGCTACTACTTTTAAGCGCTTTAGTCCCCCGGGCCTTGGCGTGTGCCCATGACCGTGCGGCGGAACACCGCGCAGACGGAACGCCGGTACGTCCCGTTACCCCGAGTCTCAAGACCGCATAATTAAGTTAATTGCGGAGAGAGTCTCCTTGTCAAGCAGCATGAATACTTGCTCTTCGGTCAGTGCTGGGCTCGTTCCCCCCGCCGTTGCGCCAGGGTCGTGTGCTTCGGGTTCGGACAACTTGGCAAGCTGGTAAGGCAGGCTCTTTAGAACGCTAAAAGGTCCCAGTGCAACTCCGGTGACGATCGCGTTGGTGTTGCGCTCGATAGCGATACCGCGGCGGCCTCCGCTAACCGTCAGGCTCGCGACCTCGACACCCTTGACCCGCGGGTCGAGTGTCGGAGGCATCGCGGCGCCGTTTATGACGCCCCGTTCACGCCCTGGATGATCATCCTCGGATGCGTGTTGTCCACCAGTACGTTCTCATTGCACGCACCGGTTGTTCCATCGACCGTGATGGTGTCGGACAGGTGGGAGGCGGCGGCTACGGCGGTGACGGAGGTATATGTCGTCGCGCCGGTCGTCTGAAGCGTGACAGTGCATGCGTTGGCATCAGCGGCCCCAAACCCGCCCAGTAATCGAAACAAAAACAAGCACAGATAATGGCGTTCTCAGCCTGATCCTCCATCCCATTGAGCCTACCGGGCGGCTCCAGAACACATTGGACTTTGGCCGATTCGCCGCTTCAATTGATGGCAAACTTTCTGCATATAGCGCTCGCGCTCTCCACTGCGGCGGTCCAACCGCATGCATCGAATTCATTATTCTTCATTGCCGACTCGTTTCGGTGCTGCGCTCGCTGAAAGCCAAGGGGGCTCCGCGATCCCCACGAGGCGAATCGATGCTGAGACCGAGATGCTTCGCCATGCCGGCTCTATTTGCGCCAGCCTTTCCCCGAAAAAATTTGCATTGATTGATACTCGACCAGACTTATTCGCACCGACCGAATTTTCCTAACGGTCGCTTTATCATGCAAACTTCGACACGTACGCTACTTATCAGTAACGCATGTGTACTTACCGAGCAAATACCAGAAGTCCCCCCGCCAGGAGTCGAACCTGGATCTCACGCTTAGGAGGCGCGTGCACTGTCCATTGTGCTACGGGGAGCAGCGCGCGAAGTATACGGGCGCACCTTCGCAACGACGGATCGGCACGGCGCAAGCAGGTTCGCTGGCCGGCCGCGAGGTTCTTGCGGTTTGCGACTGTGGATAAAATCGCCCGATTCGCAGGCCCGCCCAAGTCCGGTTTTTGCGGGCTGCGGCGAGGCTGCGCTTCGCGCAAGGGCTTGCCGGCACCGGAATTCCGCAGGAGCAACGTTGGACAATAGTCGAATCAGTGCGCTACACGGTCGTGTGTCATCGCTACGGTGCGGCCGATGAGCGCAGCGCGCACGCGCGGCGCTTCGGCCGAGTACGGCGAAGCGTCCATTCGGGTTCTCAAGGGGCTCGAGCCGGTGCGCCAGCGCCCGGGCATGTATACGCGCACCGAGAGCCCTCTGCACATCATCCAGGAAGTGATCGATAACTCCGCCGACGAGATCCTGGCCGGTTACGGCTCGCAGATCGACGTTGCCATCCGTGCCGACGGTGCGGTAAGCGTGGAAGACGACGGCCGCGGCATTCCCGTAGGCCTGCATCCGGAGGAGAAGGTTCCGGTCGTCGAGATCGTCTTTACGCGCCTTCATGCGGGCGGCAAATTCGACAAGCGCGCCGGCGGGGTCTATTCCTTCTCGGGCGGGCTGCACGGCGTGGGTGTTTCGGTGACGAATGCGCTTTCCAAGCGTCTGGAGGTCGTTGTCTGGCGTGATCAGCGCGAGCACTCGATCGCCTTTGCAGGCGGGGAGGTCGTCGAGCGTCTGCGCTCGCGGCCGATTTCGGCGACAGGCAAACAAAGCGGCACGCGCGTGACGGTCTGGCCCGACGGCAAATACTTCGACACCGAGCGGGTATCGGTGGACGAACTCGAGCGCTTGCTGCGCAGCAAGGCGATGCTCATGCCTGGGACACGCGTGAGCCTACGCGATGCAGCCAGCCGACGGGAGCGCAGCTGGCGCTTCGAGGGCGGGCTGGCGGAGTACCTGCGCGGCGAAATTGGCGACGAACTGATCGCACCGATATTCGAGGCCGAAGGTTACGCGCCGGCCGACGATACGAGCTTTGCCCAAGGCGAGGGTGCGCGCTGGGTGCTCGCATGGACGGAGGAAGGTCCGTTGGCGCGCGAATCCTTCGTGAACCTGATCCCGACGCCGGCGGGGGGCACGCACGAGTCGGGTCTACGCGAAGGCATCTTTTATGCGGTGCGCGCATTTGCGGAGGCGCACGGTTCGCTGCCCAAGGGCGTGCGCCTGCTTCCGGAGGACGTGTTCGCGCGGGTGAGTTTTGTGCTCTCGGCCAAGGTGCTCGATCCGCAGTTCCAGGGGCAGATCAAGGAGCGGCTCAACAGCCGCGACGCGGTGCGCCTGGTGGCTTCCTTCGTCCGTCCCCAGCTGGAGTTCTGGCTCAACCAATACCCCGAGCACGGTCGTCGCATCGCCGAGTTGGCGGTGCAGCAGGCGCAGGCGCGCACCCGTGCGCAGCAAAAAATCGAAAAGAAAAAATCCTCGGCCATTGCCGTGCTGCCGGGCAAGCTCACCGACTGCGAAAGCGATGACGTCCGCCGTAACGAGTTGTTCCTGGTCGAAGGCGACTCCGCCGGCGGGTCCGCAAAACTTGGCCGGGACAAGGAGTTTCAGGCGGTGCTTCCTTTGCGCGGCAAAGTGCTCAATACCTGGGAGGTGGAACGCGATCGGCTCTTCGGCAATGCCGAAGTGCACGATATTGCGGTGGCCATCGGCGTCGATCCGCACGGTGCTGAGGATACGGTCGACCTTGCCGGGCTGCGCTACGGCAAGATCTGCATCCTGGCCGACGCCGATGTCGACGGCGCCCACATTCAGGTCTTGCTGCTCACCTTGTTCTTCCGGCACTTTCCGCGTCTGGTCGATGCAGGCCATGTCTATGTCGCCCGACCGCCCCTATTTCGCCTCGATGTGGGACCGCAGGGGCGGCGACCCGCACGGCGGCTGTACTGCCTTGATGAAGACGAACGCGACGCGACGATGGCCAAGCTGCAAGACGAGGGGGTTCAACCGCATAGCGTTGAGATCGGCCGTTTCAAGGGGCTGGGCGAGATGACCGCGCACCAGCTCTGGGAGACGACCATGAATCCGGACACGCGTCGCCTGCTGCCCATCTCGCTGGGCGCGCTCGATGCGCGCGCGACGGCCGACACGATGACGATGTTGATGGGTCGCACCGAGGCGCAGGCGCGCAAGGCGTGGCTGGAGCTCCACGGCAATGAAGTCGAAGCCGACGTCTGAACCCGCCACCGTGTGGACGGATGCCCATGCCGGCGAATCGGTGTTGCGCGCGCTGCTCGCCCAGAGTGCCGACTGGTACTGGGAGACCGACGCGGCGCTGCGGCTGCGGCTGGCGCGCGGCACGGGCAGCGGCGTGTTCGATCCGCCGATCGCGCAATGGCTTGGCAAGCCGCTGTGGGAGCTTGCGCTCGAACGCGCCGAAACGGGTGGCGGCTCCCAGTGCCGAAAGGTCCTCGAGGATCGCTTGCCGCTCACAGGGCTGGTCTTGCGCTGTCCGCTGGAAAATGCCGCAAGCAGCATGCAGGTGCTATGCGGCGTGCCGATCTTCGGGCCCCGCGGCGAGTTCGAGGGATACGCGGGCATCGGGCGCGATGTCAGCGCCCAGTACCGCGCGCAAGATGCGGTGCGCGAGTTGGCCACGAATGATCCGCTCACGCACCTGCTCAATCGCCAAGCGTTTGACGAGCAGGCGCAGCGCGTGCTCTCGGATGCGTACACGCGCGGCAACCAGTGCGCGCTGCTTTGCATCGGTTTGGACCGCTTTGGGCTGCTCAACAGTGTCTACGGCCACCGGGTCGGCGACCGGATGCTCGAGTCGGTGGCTGCACGTCTGCGACAGATCGTGCGCCCGCCGGATCTGTTGGGGCGTCGCGGAGGCGACGAGATCGTGGCTTTGCTCGTGAACGTGGTCAATTCCGACCGCGTCGACGCCGTTGCCCGCGAGGTCATCGCCGCGGTTTCTCGCTCGGAGCACCTTGGCAATCTCGAGGTTTCCGTGCGCGCCTCGGTGGGTGTGGGGTTTTTCCCCAAAGACGGGGGGGACCTCGACGCACTGCTCAACGCCGCCGACGCGGCCTTGTTTCGCGCCAAGGAGTCGGGTGGTGGCACGCAGGCGCTGTTTACCCCGGAGCTCGCGCGCCGCACCGAGCTGCGCGTGCTCCTCGAGCAGCGTTTCCGCAAGGCCTACGAGTCGCGCGACTTTCACCTGTTTTATCAGCCACTCGTCGCCCTGCCCGAAGGCAACCTTGTGGGGGCTGAAGCGCTGCTGCGCTGGAAGGACGCGGAGTTGGGCGACATATCGCCCGGAGAGTTCATCCCGGTGGCCGAAGAAAGCGGGCTCATCGAGGGCGTGGGCGAATGGGTGCTGCGCGAGGCCTGCCGCCAGCGCCAGCTCTGGCGCCAGATCGGGCTGGAGCTGCCGCCGATTGCGATCAATGTCTCGGGCGTACAGATGCGCAGTCGCGACTTTGTCGACCTTCTTTTCGCGACGCTCGACGAGTTCGGACTTGGCGCCGAGGAGCTCGAAATCGAGATCACGGAAACGGGATTGATCGACAGTTCGGGCCTCTCCCGCGAGAACCTGCTGCGCCTGCGCGACGCGGGGATCAAAGCCGCGCTCGATGATTTTGGGGTGGGCTATTCCAGCCTTGCGCACCTGCGCGATCTTCCCATGCACCGACTCAAGATCGACCGCAGTTTCACGATCGAGTGCATGCGCGATGCGCGCACGCTCACCATCGTCAAGTCGCTCATCGAGATGGCGCACAACCTGGGTCTGACCGTCACGGCCGAGGGCATCGAGACCGCAGCGCAGCAGGCCTGGATGCACCACCTGGGTTGCGACTCGGCGCAGGGGTTCGTCTTCGCCCAACCCATGCCGGCGGAGGAATTTCTCGCGCGCTTCCTGGAAGGGCGCGCACGGGACTTGCAACGTGTTTGATCCCTCGCGGCCAGGCGCGGGCAGCGGACGCGCTTGTGCCTCGGGCGACCGCGGTCTGGCCAGGAGTTCAGGGTTTCGCGCAAGATGACACAACAAGCTGAGTTATTTTCTCCGGCCGCCGGCGAACCCGGCGACACACTCCCGTTGGCGCAGTTCGCGCAGCGCGCGTACCTCGACTATGCCGTGTCCGTCGTCAAGGGGCGTGCGCTCCCCGACGTGGCCGACGGGCAAAAACCCGTGCAACGGCGCATCTTGTACGCGATGCATTCCATGGGACTCGGTCCCGTGTCCAAGCACGTGAAATCGGCCCGCGTTGTGGGCGATGTCATCGGCAAGTTTCACCCGCATGGGGACCAGGCGGCCTACGACGCGATGGTGCGCATGGCGCAGGAATTTACGCTGCGCTACCCTCTGATCGACGGGCAGGGCAACTTCGGCAGCCGGGACGACGATCCGGCTGCGGCAATGCGATACACCGAAGCGCGGCTGACCCCCATCGCCCGGCTGCTCCTCGACGAGATCGATCAAGGCACGGTCGATTTTGTTCCCAACTACGACGGCAGCCAGCAGGAGCCGCGCTTGCTGCCGGCGCGGCTGCCCATGGTGCTGCTCAACGGCGCCTCGGGCATCGCGGTCGGCATGGCCACGGAGATCCCCTCGCACAATCTGCGCGAGGTCGTGCGCGCGGCCCAGGTGCTCTTGCGCCAGCCCGATGCGACCCTGGCACAGCTGCTTGAGCACTTGCGAGGGCCCGATTTCCCGGGAGGCGGCCAGGTCATCTCGAGCGAGGAGGAAATTCGCGCCATCTACGAGAGCGGTCGAGGCAGCCTGAAACTGCGCGCGCGCTGGCGCTTCGAGGAATTGGCGCGGGGCCAGTGGCAGCTGGTCGTGACGGAGTTGCCGCCCGGCACGTCGGCACGGCGGGTCCAGGAAGAAATCGAGGAACTCATCAACCCGAAGGTCCGCGTCGGCCGCAAGTCCCTCACGCCGGAGCAGCAGCAGACCAAACAAGTCGTGCTCGCGGTGCTCGACCGCATGCGCGACGAGTCGAGCCGCGACGCTGCCGTGCGGCTGGTCTTCGAGCCGCGCACCTCGAAGATCGAGCGCCAGGAATTGGTCAGTACGCTGCTGGCGCATACCAGCCTCGAGGGCAATGTCGCCGTGAATCTGGTGATGATCGGGCGCGACGGCCGACCCTGCCAGAAGACGGTGCTCGGGATCCTGAGCGAATGGGTCGAATTTCGGATCGAAACCGTTCGCCGCCGCAGTCGCCACCGCCTCGATCGGGTGCTCGATCGCATCCATGTGCTCGAGGGCCGCCAGGCGGTGCTGCTCAACATCGATCGGGTCATCAAACTGATTCGCAACTCCGATCAACCCAAACCCGACCTCATGCGGGTCTTCCATCTCACCGAGCGGCAGGCCGATGACATCTTGGAGCTGCGGCTGCGGCAATTGGCGCGCCTGGAGGCGATCCGCCTCGAGCAGGAGCTCGCCGAGCTAAAAAAAGAACAGGCCGCGCTGAACAAACTGCTCGGTTCGAACGCGCTATTGCGCCGCCAAGTCGGTAAGGAACTCGACGAGGACGCGCAGAAGCACGGGGATTCGCGGCGCACGCTGATCGAGTCGGCCGAACGCACCGTCTTCGAGGTCAAGGTCCTCGACGAACCGGTGACGGTAATCGTCTCCGCGCAGGGATTTGTCCGCGCCCGCAACGGACACGGCCACGATGCGTCCCAGTTTTCCTTCAAACCCGGTGACGGCCTGTACGGCGCGTATGAATGTCGCACGGTCGATCACCTTGTGGCCATAGGCTCCAACGGCCGCTGCTACGCGGTGGCCGTCTCCAACCTGCCGTCGGCGCGCGGCGACGGTCTACCCGTGAGCTCGATGATCGAGCTCGAACCCGGTACGCGCCTCGTTGCCTATGTGGCGGGCCCGCCCAGCGCGCCGCTGTTGCTTTCGACCAGCGGCGGCACCGGGTTTGCCTGTCAGCTCGGCGACTTGCTTACGCGCCAGCGCGCCGGCAAACAATTCATCAGCCTGGACGCGGACTCCGAGCCGCTGCGCCCGGCGCTCGTTGATCCGGTCACCGACGACCGTATCGCCTGTGTCTCGGAGGGCGGCCGCCTGCTGGTGTTTCCGGCCGTCGAGATCCGGGCGCAGTCCGGCGGCGGGCGCGGAGTCATCTTCATGGGGCTCGACCGGGGCGAACGGATGGTCGGAGCGCTAAGCTGCGGGGAATCCGGCCTCATCGTAACCGGGACCGCACCGCGCAGCGGCAAACCCGTGCGCATCGCGCTGAGCGGGGCCGAACTGACCTCGTTTGCCGGCAATCGTGCGCGCAAGGGCACGTTGCTGACCCCGCGAATGCGGGCGGCTGCACTTGCCAAGCCACAGGCGACGGAGTCCTCGGCCCAGAGCGCGTAGGAGAGATGGTCCGGCGCCGGTGGGGCGGGGTTGAAATGGCGCGCGACCGACCCCACATCGGCGCGGCTGGCGTGCCGCCGAGACCGGCGGTTTGTGGTTCATTCTTGTATAGGTAGCTACCCATCATGACGACCGAGAACATGGTTCACGAATCGCGACAGACGCTTGCTTTTCAGGCCGAGGTCAAGCAGCTGCTGCACCTGATGATCCATTCGCTATACAGCAACCGCGAAATCTTTTTGCGCGAACTTGTGAGCAACGCCTCCGATGCCTGCGACCGGCTGCGCTTTGCGGCCATTGCCGAGCCTTCTTTGTTGCCCGCCGGCGAGGAGCTCGCGATCGACATCGGCTACGACAAGACGGCACACACGATCACGGTGTCGGACAACGGCATCGGTATGTCGCGCGAGGAGATGGTCGGGCACCTGGGCACCATCGCCAAGAGCGGGACGCGGGAATTTTTCGCGCAGCTGACGGGCGACCAGCGCAAGGACGCGCAGCTGATCGGTCAGTTTGGCGTCGGGTTTTATTCCTCGTTCATCGTGGCCGATCGGGTCACGGTGGTCTCGCGACGGGCCGGCGCCTCCGAGCAGGAGGCCACGTGCTGGGAGTCCGAGGGCACGGGCGAATTCACGGTGGAGCCCGC
>Ga0187778_10001191_pt1 | contig 18275 bp, 14 predicted proteins | sample 1015_Q2_SP5_20_M_FD_132418 | JGI IMG/M metagenome (GOLD analysis project Ga0187778, IMG submission 132418) | Tropical peat soil microbial communities from peatlands in Department of Meta, Colombia - 1015_Q2_SP5_20_MG | ecosystem: Environmental > Terrestrial > Soil > Wetlands > Peat | place...
CCACAAGGAGAAATCCGCGTCCATGAGCGCGTAAGGCCTTTTTTCCGCTCCGAACTTGAAGTTAATCCGCCCGCGGCTAGCTTCCACGTAGGGGAAGCCGGGACGCCGCTCCGTCTTGGGTTTGGCCGTGGGAGCGACCGGAATCTTTTCCGCGCGTTCGAGAAGATTCTCCAAATTCCAGTGTCCCTGGCTATTGCGCACCAGATTCAAACTGGGTTCGGTCAGGCCGAGACTGGAAATTTCCAGGCGCCCGCGCAGGAACGAAGTCAGGCGCAACGTTGCGCTCACTTCCGAAGCGCGCAGCATGGGCTCGGCGCCAAAAGCCGGATCATCTTCCACCACGAAATCATTGAGATCGAATCCAGGTTGCGGCAGCAAGCGCCAGCTGACGGAAGCCACCTCTACCGGGCGGCCCAAGGCCAGGCTGATGGAGCTGACGATGCGCGTCCGCAGGCGGTTGGCGCCCGGCCGGACGAGAAAAAGCATGAGCAGCAGCAGAACCCCTGCTGTGATCAGCGCGCGCCTGGATCGAAGGAACTTCACCGCACAAACCTGAAAGTGCGCCGCCAGCGGGTCTCGTCAAAGAAGTGGATGATCTTATGAACGATGATGCCAATTCGCTGGCCGGCGCCCGTCTCCAAATACTCATTGGGCGGCGTCTCAAAGGACCAGTAAATGAACATCGGTCTACCGATCACATTTTCCCGCGGAATAAAGCCCCAGTAACGGCTGTCGTAACTGACGTCGCGGTTATCCCCCATGGCGAAATAGTGATCCTCCGGCACCACCAGGTCATCTCCCTGGAGGTTCTGCTTCATCGCCATTTGCCATTCTAAAGTGACGTTGTTGAAGTCGGAAGGAGCTACGGCCGGAAAATTATCGCGATACGGATTGTAACCGTTTCCCGTAGCCTGGTGGATGACGTAAGGCTCGTCGAGTCTCTCGCCGTTGCGGTAGACAATCCCATCGTGCAGGTGAATGCGATCTCCGGGCGTGCCCATGATTCGCTTCACCACGTACAGACCGGGCTCCGCCGGTGAAAGGAAAACGACAATGTCACCATCCCGGATCTGCCGGTAGGGGAGAAGCGCGCCAATCCAGCGTGTGCGAGGCGCAAACTGCTCGCGGTTCACAAACACGTGATCGCCGATCAACAGCGTGTTCTCCATGGAACTGGAGGGGATCTCGAATGCTTGTACAATGAAAGTAATGATGAACAGCCCGGTCACCAATACCGCCGCCAACGACGCCAGAAACTCTACTGTGGTTTCACGGGGCTTTTCCGGTTCGGTCTTTTCTTTTTCTTGCTTCGCCACGAAGACTCTTCCTGTCCTGCTTAGTTGATTAATCGTAATGTGCGGTCCCAGCGGGTGATCTGAAACAAGTGACTGACCACATATGCGAAATGATAAAGTTTATCACCTGGCTTGGACTTGGCTGAGATTTCGTCATTCACACTTCGGACCGACCAATAGATCAGCAAAGGCCGCCCAATGATGTTTTCCCGGGGAACGAAGCCCCAGTAACGGCTGTCGAGACTCTCATCGCGGTTGTCCCCTAGCACGAAGTAGAAACCCTCGGGGACAATGAGTTGTTTGTCCTCCACCCACTTCTTCATCTGTCCCGCCCAACTCGCCGACTCTCCGGCATCATTTATGAGCTGGGGAAAGTCGTCTCGATACAGATCGAGACGCGCAGAGGAGTGACGCACGTAAGGCTCGGTCAGCATGGTTCCATTTACGTAGACTTGGCGCTTGATCAGGCGTACACGGTCTCCGGGCACGCCGACCACGCGCTTTACGAAGTGTTGCGCCGGATTCACGGGATAATGGAAAACCACGATGTCACCACGGCGCACCTGGCGGTAGGGAATGAAGTGGTCCCAGAGGGCCCCGCCGCCGTAGCGCAGCTTGTCCACCAGCAGGTAGTCGCCGATTAACAAGGTGTTTTCCATTGACTCGGAAGGGATCTGGAAAGCCTGCACGACAAAAGCGATCACGAAGACCGCGATGACGACCGTGGTCAGCAAGGATTGCAGGGAGCTCAACCAATCCACCCGCGACTTCTGGTCAGCCTCCATCATGAGTGCGAAGAGGTGCGAGCCCGGTGGTGCACCTTTCCTCCTGAGTTTTCCGGCATCGACTCCAGATACTCCAGCAGTTGCCGCGCCGCACCTTGTTCGGCATTTTTCTTGGTAGAGCCTTCGGCTCGCCCCACGAACTCAGCATCGTGCCGCTCTGGTGATGACTGCAGTCGGACCTCGACCGTAAACGTTTTGCTGTGCTCGGGTCCCTGCTCTTTAACCAGGACGTAGGAAGGCTGCAGCCGTCCCATGGCTTGCAGTTTTTCCTGCAACGCCGACTTGTAGTCGGTCAAGGGCAAACTACTGCCGTCGCGCGCGACATGCTCCAGTTCGGGCGCGACGATGTATTGCAGAACCACGCGTCGAACTGCCTCCAACCCAGTATCCACGTACATCGCTCCCAGTACGGCTTCTAAAGCATCCACTAACAGCGCCGTCTTATTGCGGCCTCCACTTTTTTCCTCACCTCGCCCCAGGTGCAGGTAGTGACCAAGCTCGAGCAACTGCGCCACCCTGATGAGATGCTTCTCACTGACCAGGTGGGCCCGCAACTTGGACAGTTCGCCCTCCCGAAAATTGGGAAAGCGACGGAAGAGTTCCTCCGCGGTGATGAGCCCGAGCACCGCATCTCCGAGAAACTCCAGTTGCTCGTTATCACCGACACGAGCGGCCGCAGGCTGAGACGATTCCAGCTCCCGTGCCTGAGAACTGTGGGTGAGCGCCTGTTGCAGCAACTCTGGCCGGGCGAAGCGATAGGCAAGAGTGTGCTCCAGGTCTGCCATGTTTCGTGACTTCATGTTCTCAAATCGGGGCTGCCCGAAGCGCAGTAGCAGGACCACGCTAGCTGCGTCTCCTCGTCCCGGCGTCGACGCGGCCCTTTCCGGTCGAACCTCTCCGGCTATTGCGAAGGCGGGGCGGGAGTCGGAGCAGTACCAGCCGGTGGTTTGGACGCTGGCGCCGGAGTGCTGCCACCCGTCAACTGTACCAATCGATCCCGTTCCCGGCGCGCCAAGGTTCCTGACGTAGTGTTCTCCTGGGTCAGTTGCACCGCGCGGTTGGCTTCTTTCAGAGCGTCGGGATATCGGCCCTGCTTATCCAACGCAATGGCCAGCCGTAGGACCACAACCGGATCCACTTGAGCCGGAAAGGCGTCAATCGACTTATGAAAATAGCCTTCGGCATCGGTGTATTTTTCCTCACTGAAGGCAATCGTCCCCAAAACCGAAAATGCGGACGAACGTAAGTAGCCCTTGTAGGCGTCGATCTTCTCCTGCGGAGTGTTGGCGGGAATTGCCAGGTCCGTGTCGACGGTCTCCAAGGCGTGCTGGGCTTGCTTCTGTGCCTCAGCCCAACGCTGGTCTTTGTCCAGATCCGTGTCGCGAGTGCGCTCCGCCATCACCTCGGAGGCGCCGATCAAGGCCTCGGGATCATCCGGGTCGAGCTTCAATTCCTTCTCCGCCATCTCCAGCATTTTTTCGGCGTTGTTGGCGCTTTGGTAGGCATGCATCGCCGCGCGATACAGCAGGACGCGGAGCTCACTATCCGGGAACTTAGCGGCAAAATCATCCGCCGCTTTTTCCATGGCCGCGCCGTCATTCATGCTTGCCATGGCAGCCTTGTAGGCGTCAAATTCCGCCTGTGTCTTGGCCTGGGGCGGACGTTTCCCTAACGGCGGTGTGGCGGCCCCCTGCGGAGTTGGACTTGACTGTCCCGCGGGCGGATTCTGCTTGGCAGGGGTAGACTGCTGCGCAAATACAAAACTCGCTACGGCCACGGTCAGGAATATCATGGCGGTTCGCTTCATGCTCTCTCCTTGAACTCCGCTTCTGGCGTATCGGTCGCAGAATGCGGATGTGACATCAATCTTTTGTGTCCTGCGGTCGGCTGGGTGGCTCATAAGGCTGTCGCAACCCGCGCTCCGCCGCGGCTTTGGCTTCTGGCAGCGCCTCTCCGGCGCTCAGCGCCGCGCGATAATGATCGAGCGCTGCCGCACGGTCTTCCTGCAGGTCGAAGATCCGTCCCAGGTAAATGTGAGACCAGGCCACAACCTTGGGTTCGTGCGCGACTCCGAGCGCCTGTTCGAAGTAATTGCGCGCGCCTTGCATATCGCGGTTCATGGTGGCGACCTGCGCCAGAATAAAAAGGGCCCGTCCCGGATCCTCGCTTTTCGTATCCAGCGCCTGCTGCGCCAACTTCTTTGCGCTTTCTGGGTCCCCGGTCGAAAGCTTTTGCTCGGCAGCCATCAGCAACCTAACCGGTGCCGGCCGCGACAAGTGCAACAGTTCCGGATCGGCGTTCTTGGCAAATTGCACCTGCGCTGCCCGCTTATGCTCCTTGCTTACATCAATGCCTGCCAGCAGATCGCTATAAGCGTTACGTAAACCGACCGGGCCCTTCTCGAACTGAATCAGGGAGTCGTAGAAATAGGAAGTCAATATGTAGCCTTGCGCCACCGATTGCACAACCGCCTGTCGCCGCTCTTCATCCGGTGTTTTGGCCGAGCCCGAAGTCCGTGCTTCGACGGCACGAATCAGGCACTCGGTGACCAGAAGCGAGATATCAATTTTGAAACCCTCGTCCATCGGCGCCTTCTTGACATCCGCCAGCAACGGTTCCAGGCGTCGCACAGTCTGCGGATACTTCAGGGCCAGCGGGTCCAGCAAGTAGTGGAGGTAGGTGTGCCGGACTTGCGCGGTCTTAAGCGTCCCACCGATACCAGGCGAAATCACCAGATAATAATCCGCCCCGTAGTTGCGGGCATTGGTTTGTCCCGGCGCTCCCATGGGATCGAGAAACACCGTAAAGCCGCGTCCCAGGAATCCCTCCGATGGCCATTTCAAGTAAATCTCGGTGTCGAACAACACCTTGGAGAGCGGGTTGTGGTAACGGGCGAGCAGGGCAGAATAGGCATATTGATGACGCTGCCAGATCTCGTGCAACCCGGCTACGTCGTAAAACTTCTGCAGGATGGGTACCACCCCGGCGACGATCCCGGCATCCGGCGGAAGATCAGCATCCTTCACTTTCAGGGCGAAACCCGGTGGGGCATCGAGGCAGAGCGCCAGGGAAACATACTGCGCCAAGTTCCGGGCACTGTCGGCTTGCTCGTGGTCGTGATAGAACTTGCACAGAATCTCAGTTTCTTCTTTAGCTTGGTCGTAGCTCCGCGTCACCGCAGTAATCTCTGCCCGCATCTGAGCCCGAAGTGGGTCCGAGAGGCTCAGTTCCGCGTCATAGCCACAGGCGTTCATCGCACTGAGGACGGTAAACAAAGTTTCGCTGGTTTCCAACGCCACTTTTCCCGAGGTTTGCGCCGGACACACCGAAACCGACATCCCCAGCAGGGCAACCACCAGCGCACTTCTCAACCTGAAAAGCAGGGAAAGCCTCCTGACCAGAGGGCGGGATGTGAGAGTTCAGTTGTCAGTTTAAGGGGTTCTGCTCGGAGGGTCAAACGCCGGGGAGCTATCAGCTGTCAGCCTCCAACTCCAGCTTTCTTACTGAGAGCTGACAGCTGACGGCGGATAGCAATCTATCCCTTCACACTGACCTTGGAAAACGACAACACAGCCGTTCCCGCCGTGGGGCGGCCCATGAAAGTCGCCGGACGAAATGTAGTGAAGATGAGCATGTTCTTTACCTGTGGCGGCAGGTCTTTCGGTTCCTCGGGATTGGACAACACTCGATAGTCTTCCACCCGCCCGTTGGAATCGACATAGGCCTCGATCACGAGAGAGTCGCCCTTGATCGAACTCAGAGCGCTGCCGAACGCCGACTGCTCCAGTTGTGGCGCGGTGTTCAACGTAAGAGGCACATCGGGTCTGCCGGCTTGCAAAGGCAATGCGAGAACGCCCATCAGGAATCCAAACGTCAGCACGGCGCTGGCCAAGCCTGCCGTGGCCGGAACCATAAAGACATTGATCGCGTGCTCCACCCGGATTCGCCAGCCAGCGAAGTACAGGTGGCTGGCCTGGGCCACCTCACGCGAGATGGCCAAACGCAATTTCAGGGGAAGATCAAGCGGCGCCTTACGCTTTCCTACCGCCGCCAACAACCGTTGTGTCTGACGGAGCGAGCCGTATCGCCCGCGGCAGCCGTCACAAGCATCCAGATGCTGGCCGAGAGCAATCATCTGGGCACCGGTTAGTACACCGTCGAGATATGGCGAAAACAGCGACTTAGCCTGGGAGCATCTCATGATGCCACCTCGAATTCCTTTCCTCCAATGGCCACCGGGGAGCCCGGTTCCGCTTTCGATTCGTCCTCCAGAGGTTCCAGACCCAGCGCCGGGCCAGCCTCGCGCGCGTAAGCACGCAAACGTTGTCGGAGAGCTTCGCGTCCCCGCGTCAATCGCGATTTTACGGTTCCCAGAGAAACCTGAGTGATTTCCGCAATTTCTTCGTAAGACATTTCTTCCAGGTCGCGCAGCACTACAGCGGTGCGATAGGGTTCGGGAACCTGACGCAGTTCACCCTCCACTTTCGCTCTGACTTCCTCGTGAACCACGTGATCGAACGGCGATTCCGCGCCGTCGATGAGAGCTTTGTTCAACGTGCAACCTAACTCCGGAGCGGCATTGGTTCCCACGGGCTCAATAGATGTTTCCCGGGACTTGTGACGGAACCACCAACGGCGGCGGTTGGAAGCTTCATGGAGCGCAATGCGATAAATCCACGTCTTGAGACTGGATTCACCGTGGAAGTGCTTCATGCCTCGAAAGACTTTAAGAAAGACTTCCTGAGTGGTATCCGCGGCGTCGGCCGGATCGGTCACCATGCGATAGACGAGGCTGTAGATCGGCTGGTGGAATTCTCCAATCAACCACACATAGGCTTCTTCCGACCCAGCCTTGAGTTCGGCCACGATGGCCGACTCCTGGCTCCGGATTGCAATCACAGTCGCGAGATCACCCAACGTGGTTACTCCCGCCACAGCTCTCATGGCGCAAGCTCCATTCTATCTTCTTTTCTCACCACCAGCTTCCGTGAAAATGTAACCATTCAGGGCGTTACGGCTGTGCCGTGGCGTCGCGCAGCCGCGCCCCTAGTTTTATAGACTCCGCGCGGGCTGACTAAGTTCCCCACCGGAGAAGCCTTGTTTTCAGACACCTACAGCTTCCCGAAAAAGGGTAAGGCGGCTACTGGCTCTGTGGCGGGCTTGGTTGGGAGGGTTGACCGCTGGTAGTCGGAGCGGGTTGCGCTGGAGCGGTGGAGGGAGGCTTCTTCGAGGTTTTGGAGGTCGATTTCTTGCTGGCCGGCTTCTTGACCGGCTGAGTGTCGTCAACTACTACTTTCTTGGGCGGAGTGGGCGGAAGCGCGGCAGCGGCGGCTCGCGCCGCCTGAAGCTCCGTTCGCAACTTCACCAATTCGCCCTCTTTAGTGTCCGTCAACGTCTCCATGCGATCGGCGACCGCGTGACGCGATCTCTCCAGTGCGTTGAAATCGTTCTGCAAGGATTGGAACTCGTCGCGCGATCCGAACGCGCCGGCGGATTCCACCACTGAAGCAAACACATCGTAGAGCGCGTCCAGATTGCGATAGAGCTTGAACGTGGCAGTGAGATTCTCGGGTGAATTCCGCAACTGGGCAACGATCTCGGGCAGAGCGTTCTGCAAATTGCGCTGGATCGAATCTGCGTCCGCCTGGGACCCGCGCTTGGTGTTTGCATCCGTCTTCCACTTTTCGATTCGCAGCTTGGCCAGGTCCAGCTGCACCGCTTGCGAAGTTTGCTCCAATTGCGACAGCAGGAGATTGAGTTCGCTGACCGAAGAATATGGGACCGGAGCCGCCGGGGCGGGTGGGGGATTGGAGGGAGTGACCTGCGCAGTTGCAACCGCTATCAGCAAGACCGGAAGAAGCCAATGTAAGCGCGGGCGTCTCCGTCCGTGCGGAGCACCCAGTTGAGACGCATACTCAATCCGAGTTCCCGTAGCAATGAAATAGGCTCTCATGACCCGGCTTAGCTCTCAGCATACTCATTTTGAACAGATTCGTAAAACTGCAAGGACATCCACCGTCACGGAAGGAAGATCAGGATCATAGGCGGTGTTTGACTATCACTACCCGGTGAGCGAGAATTATTGTGTCCCAGCAAAGTGGGCCTGTGGCGCAGTTGGGAGCGCGCTTCCATGGCATGGAAGAGGTCGTCGGTTCGAACCCGACCAGGTCCACCATTTTCAAGCGCATCCATAAGCCTCAACGTGACCTGCAATCCGCAGTTGACGAAAGTGGCGATCTTAGTAATAATGCCTTCCTGATGCAAGCACCGCGATTTACCTTCGCCATCCTTTACCGCTACTGGTTTACGCGTAGCGGCTGGGGCCAGGCGCGCATTCGCGAGGCAGAAATGTAGTCCTAGCGTAACCGCCGAGTTCGGAAGTTCCCGCAGCCGCGACTCTCAGCAGTCGCGGCTTTTGTTTTGGGTCAAACAACCAAGGAGAAGTGAAGTCATGATCATCAACATGAGTGAGCAGGCCACGGAGCAGGAAATACAGCACGTGATCGAGCGGGTGAAAGAGGCTGGATATCAGGCTCACGTTACACGCGGCGAAGAGCGCACCATTGTCGCCGCTGTGGGCAGCGGAGGGCGGCGGCACGAACTGGAGGCGCTGGCCGCTGCCGCCGGAGTGGCCGATGTAGTTGCGATATCGGATCCGTTCAAGCTGGTCAGCCGCCAGGCCAAGCCACAACGCACCGTGGTAAACGTGGGCGGTGTGCGTATCGGCGATGGCAGCCTGGTGGTCATTGCCGGACCATGCTCCGTAGAATCGCGGGAGCAATTGTTTTCGACTGCGCGAGCCGTGAAGAGTGCTGGCGCACAGCTCTTGCGTGGGGGCGCGTACAAACCGCGTACCTCGCCTTACGAGTTTCAGGGCTTGGGAGTAGAAGCGTTGCACTTGCTGCGCGAGGTGCGCGAAGAGTTGGCTTTGCCCGTGGTCACCGAGGTCATGAGCACGGAAGACGTGGACGTAATCTGCGAGCATGTTGACATGCTCCAGGTGGGGGCGCGCAACATGCAGAATTTTGCTCTTCTGCGGCGGCTTGCCACGATCGAAAAACCGGTGCTGCTGAAACGCGGTCCCTCGGCCAGTGTCAAGGAATGGTTACTGGCGGCCGAGTATCTGCTATCCGGTGGCAACCGCAACGTGGTGCTGTGCGAGCGTGGGATCAAGACCTTTGAAACGGAAACCCGCAATACTTTGGACCTGGCATCGGTGGCGCTGGCACGCGAGATGTCGCACTTGCCAGTAGTCGTCGATCCCTCCCACGGTACCGGGCGCCGCAGTTTAATCGCGCCCCTGTCTCGCGCAGCGGCCGCATTGGGAGCGGACGGACTCCTGGTAGAAGTGCATCCCTGTCCTGAGCGGGCCTTATCCGATGGCCCCCAATCGCTGGACTTCGATGGCTTTCGTTCTCTCATGAAGAGTTTGGCAGAACCAATGCGGCCGACGAATTCCAGAGCCGGGGCAGCGTAGAACTGGTGGGCTACACTCGTCCGCCTGGACGGGGGTGTCCGGTTTCTAGGCAAAGCTTCACGGACTTACCAAAGGCTTAAGACCAGTGCCGTCCGAGAAGCTTCGGCCAGTTTGTAAAGAAATTTCTAAAGATTTGATTAGGAAGTGCCGATAACTCACCGGCGTCGCTAATACGTTTGGCTAGTTACGTTTACCGCCTTGCCAACGATGCCTCATTAGAAACCTGCCCTGGTGACAGGGCTTCACGGATCAGCGTGGATGGAATCCGTAGCCGTACCATTCGCCCAACACTGAAAGCAGAATACCGACACAGGAGAGATGGAAGATGATTTCCCTGAAAAAGTATCTGGACATGGCCCCGGAGGACCGGCCGAGCTCAGTCGAGCCCGAGTCGAATGAGCTGCTATCGGCTACCGTGGAGTCCTATCGCTCGGCGCTGCGGGCGATGGCAAATAGCGGGTTCCGAGCCTGTCCTGCCGTAGGTTCGGAGCTGCAACAGAACTTGGCAAGCCTGCAGAACAGGCTTTCCGGTAACGTTACTCCCGAGCTGGTGAAGGAAACGGAAAAACAGCTCGAAGAGCAATTGCAGCAATGGGGGGGACGGACTTCGGAATATTTCAAGGCCAAGGCCAACGAGGTCAAAGAACTTCTGATTGTGCTGGCGCGCACCGCTGAATCCGTGGGTGAGCGGGATCAGCGCTATGCCAGCCATTTCAGCCAATTCACCACCCGTTTGCAGACCATCGCGGACCTGGAGGATTTGACCCAGGTTCGCGCTTCCCTGGTAAAGGGGGCCGGCGAGCTAAAAACCTACGTAGATCAAATGGCGCTCGACAGTCACCAGTCAATGGCGCAGCTGCGGGCGGAGGTGTCCACCTACGAAACCAAACTCAAGGCGGCAGAAGAGATGGCGTTACGGGATGCGCTGACGGGTCTGCCGAATCGCCGCAACGTCGAAGAGCGGCTGGAGTGGCGCATCGCGCATCAACAGGGCTTTTGCGTAATCATGCTCGATCTCAACCGGTTCAAGCCTGTCAACGACACCTACGGACACCTGGCGGGGGACAACTTATTAAAGCAATTTTCCCAGGAGCTGCGCTCCAATCTGCGAGGCTCGGATATCGCCGGCCGCTGGGGTGGGGATGAGTTCATCGTAGTTCTGGACTGCGACCTGAACGCGGCGAAATCCCAGATCGAGCGCATGCAAAAATGGGTGTTCGGTGATTACACGATTCAACTCGGTGAGGGCAAAGGAAACCTAAAAGTCAGTGTGGATGCCTCCATTGGCGTGGCGCAATGGCAGCCAGGTGAGACGATTCCGCAACTGATCGAGCGCGCCGATGCTGCTATGTACAAAGACAAGAGAATGGCGCGCAGGCAAGGAGCCTAGCTGCGACAACTGGAAGCGATGCTAAGCTAGAGGCAGTCCGCTCGGCATCCCATCTCCTGATGCTCGGAAACTTGCGACGTTCGGCGATTTTACTTACTGCCTTGGCGCTCCTGGCGCCGCGACTTTCCTTCGCCCGTGTGCCAGCTTCCACAGCCAAAAGCAACAATCTCCGCGCCTGGTCTGTGCGCTGGCAACCGCTGCGTTTGGTCAATGGCTCTCCGGTGGTTTTTCAAGTAGCCTCGCCGGCGCGCTTGGAATCGCTCACTGGAAAATGGCTTGACCACGACGTGTTTTTTTTCTTCGATCCGCGCAGCCAGAGCTGGTTCGGTTTCGCCGGAGTCAGTCTGGAAACTCGGCCTGGGAGGTATGCGCTGACGTTGGAGGGTGAGAGTGAAGCTGGAGGAAAGCTCTCGTGGCAGCGAACGATCATTGTGGGGAAGGCAAGCTATCGCCGGATCGTGGTCAGCGTTCCCAAACAGTTCACGGAACCGAACCCTGAGCAACAGCAGGAGATCAAGGAAGACCAATCCCTCAAGCACGACGTATTTTCCCGCACCGATGTGCAAAGGGAGTGGGCGGGGCGATTTCTTCCTCCAGTGAACGCGACTGTTTCCGACGCTTTCGGGACCACCCGCACCTTCAATGGAGAGGTGCAGAGCGTTCATCAGGGTCTTGACTACGGCGTGCCACAGGGCACTCCAGTGACTGCGCTCAATCGCGGCACCGTCCTTCTCGCCCGTCCATTATTTTTCGAAGGAAATTGTGTGGTACTCGACCACGGGCAAGGATTGCTCACCCTCTACATGCATCTTTCGAAGCTTGAGGTTAAAGAGGGGAATCAGGTCGCTCGCGGGCAAGAAATCGCCTTAAGCGGCGGCACCGGCCGCGCCACCGGACCGCATTTGCACGTTGCCGTGCGCTGGCAGGGAATCTATCTGAATCCGGCAACACTGCTAAGCCTGAGGCTGCCCTAACAGCGTTGTGGGGCGGACACTCCTTGTCCGCCGCCGTTGACGTTGATCTGGTTTATCGACCACCCGGTTTCGAACGGCTACTCGCCGGGTCGGATGACTTTAGGCGTGGCCAACTTCCAAACCAGAGTCAAAGGCGGCGGACAAGAGTGTCCGCTCCACACTCACCCCGAAGACGCCGACGGCTGCATCAGGGCGAGTTTTTCGGCGTTTTCCACCGCCACGCCGTCGCGAATGGTGACTGTCTTTCCCGAGATCGCCGGAACCCGTTCGCCGGGCACGAGAATCCCAACCAAATTGAGGGGATCGGCGGCAGAAAGCGTGATGGTCTCTCCGCCAGGCTGCATCTTGCGGGTGGCGCGAAGCGATTCTACGGCCACAGGCAAGGCGAACTGCTCACCCAGGAAGCCATCTACAAACCGGCCGCCGCGAATCTCGCCGCGGTCTTCGAGACGGCGAAAGGCCATTTGCAATTCCCGCCACTTGGGCAGATTGGTCTCCCGCGCCAGTACATCACGAAAAACGATTCCATAGCGCTTGAGCAGCATCCAGCAAGTTGCTTCGACGGCACGATTTCGGTCGACCGCCTGGTCGGTGTAGAGCACCGCCCAGCGCCCCGAACTGTGCCGTGGGCGGGCGGTTCGTCCACTGCCTTGTCCGGCGCGCCGCTTGGGATCGATCAGCGAGCGCAGGTTGTCGAAGCCATCGGCCGTGACCACGCCCGCCGCCACCAATTCCCACAGCGCCGTCTCCACCTCGGCTTTGAGCTTGCCTGTCCCGCGAACGATATCGGCGAAGAACGAAGCTCCCCGCTGCCGTAGAAGGCTGAGCACTTGCCGCGCGCCGTCGCTAAGTCCGCGCGCTTCGGCTTGTTCCGCGTCGGGATGGTGGGGTGTCATCCAGTCGGCTTCTTCCCGCACAAAGAAAGTAATAGGAGCCACGCTGGTGGGAATCACTCGGCGCTTTCCCGCGGCAGAATCCTCCAATGTGGCGGGATGCGGAGACAAGCGTCCCCAGCCCACTGCGCCGGTCAGGCAGAGCTGGTCGAGCCACGCCGGATCATAATTCGCCACTCGCCGGGCCAGGATTTGGCGTTCCCAGGCATTGGCTGGAATCTCGAAACCTTGCAGCTGCCGCAAAACCTCAAGCGTGGCCCGCTCCCCCAGCACCTGCGTGCCCGGAGCTAGATGTTGCCAGCGCAGTAGCCAGCGCATGAACTGCGCTGCGCTGACCGGCTTAACCTGTTTGCGCAAAGTGGCCACCGTGAGGCGATGAATTCGCGCCAGCAACCGCCGCTCGCACCATTCAGTAGCCCGTGTGGGGACGGCCGCCCCCGGCCGTCCGGTCGAGCGCAGCTCGACAGTCTGACCCGTAAAATTTCCCCGCAGGATCGCTCCGCTGGCCTCCATACGCAGCAACGTCTTTTCAATCTCCGACGATGGCAGTCCCAGCAGCGACCCGAGTTGCTCCGAGGTTGCGGGACCTAAGTGAGACATCCAACCGGTAACCATGGAGAGAAATGCGTCGTCGCGTGAGGGAACTGCGTTCTCAACTTCGGCCACAGCGCGATCGAACGTGGCGTCGGGAAATAACAACCGGAAAGTCTTGACGCGCTCGGCCGCAACCCAGTAATGCCGGCCGCCGCTGAACGCACCTGCAGCTCTCCCGTCTCGAACCAGTTTTTGAAAGTGACCGGACCACTGTGCAGCGGCAGCGCCCACGTGGAGACAGCCGCCCTCGGCTGTCTGCGTGAGCAAGGGGAGTGCAATCAGCGTGTGCAGCGCATCGTGCAGCTCATCGGCATCGCGCACATCCGGCCAGGCCTCTTGGCGGACTTGGGCAATGGCTGCGGGATCGAGCTTGCCAACTTCTTCCAGTACGGATTCCGGCAGAATCCGCCGCATCTCGACCGCCCGTGCGCGGCGCTCTTCCAGTGGCGCGTCGTCGAGATATGCATAGGGATTCGCGTTCAGGATTTCGTGCGAGAACTGCGACGGAACCGGCGTATCCACCGCCACGCATTGGATCCGGCCCGCGTCCAGTCCACGCAGCAGGTTCTTCAGCCCTTCCAGATCCATCGCCTCGGTGAGAACGTCTTTCATCACTTCTTTGACCAGAGGATGATCAGGGATTTGAATGTCACCGACAATATTTTCCTGGCAGGCTGCAACGTCGGGGAAGACAGATGCCAGCAGGTCATCGGAGCGCATGCGCTGAATCTGCGGCGGGACTTTCTTTCCGCCTTGAAAGCGCAGCAAGGCCAGGGCCCGATTCGCATCCCACCGCCAGCGGGTTCCGAATATCGGCGAGGCCAGTGCAGCTTGCTCCAGGATCGGCTCTACCGTTTCTGCGTTCAGAAAGTGAAAAACATCGGCCAGCGGGAAACTGTGCTGCTCCGCCAGGGCGATGTTCAGGCCATTGTCGGTGGCAGCCGCCTGCAGTTCGAAGTTGAAGCTGCGGCAGAAACGCTTGCGCAGAGCCAATCCCCAGGCCTTGTTGATGCGCCCACCAAACGGCGCGTGGATGACCAGTTGCATCCCGCCACCTTCGTCAAAGAAGCGCTCGGCAATCACGGTCTGCTGCGTCGGCACAGTTCCGAGCACAGCTCGGCCTTGCACGATGTATTCGGCAATTTGTTCCGCGGCGGAATCGTCCAATCCGCACTCGGATTTCAGCCAAGCCACGGTCTCGGCCACCTCGGGCTGGCTCGGGGACATTCCGATCGGCGAAGTGTTCTTCAACCTGTCACTCACTTGCTGCCGTAGCTCAGCCACGTGCAGCGAAAGTTCTTCGGTTCGAGCCGGAGCCTCGCCCAGCCAGAAAGGAACCGTGGGCGGTGCTCCGTGGGCGTCCTCTACCAGCACGCGCCCGGATTTGCCTTCGATGCGGCGAATTCGCCAGGAAGTGTTTCCCAGCAGCACGATGTCGTCGCGATTGCTCTCGACGGCGAAATCCTCGTCCAGAGTGCCAACTACCGTGCCCTCCGGCTCCGCGACGACGGTGTAGAGCGCGGTCTCTGGAATCGCTCCGCCGCTGGTGATCGCCGCCAACCGGCTGCCGCGGCGCGCCCGCAGTTTATGGTTAATGCGGTCGCGATGAATGTAGGCGCCGTAGCGTCCACGCCGCGCGGCGATGCCCTCGGACAACATTTCCAGGATGGCTTCATAGGTTTCGCGGGAGAGATTGCGATAGGGGTAGGCCCGCTTCACCAGCTGGAATAATTCGTCTTCGTCCCACCCGGGATCGTGTGGCGCGGACACTCCTGTCCCCGTGGCGGTGGTACTCGTAGCCGCGCATGCGGCCACGATCTGCTGCGCCAGAATATCCAGCGGCGCTTCGGGAATCATCAGGCGGTCGAGGTCGCCTTGTTGCATGGCGCGCACCAACGCCGCGCATTCCAATAGCTCATCACGAGTGGTGGCGAACAAGCGTCCTTTGGGAACCGCGCCGCGCCAGTGGCCGGAGCGCCCCACCCGCTGCAGCGCGACCGCGATCGCTCGGGGCGAGCTGATCTGCACCACGAGGTCCACAGTTCCGATGTCGATTCCGAGTTCCAACGACGCCGTGGCCACCAGCACTTTTACCTGGCCGTCTTTCAGCTTTTTCTCCGCATTCAGCCGCAGCTTGCGTGACAAACTGCCGTGGTGGGCGGCCACATGGTCCGGGCCCAGCCTCTCGGCCAGATGGTGCGCAACCCGCTCCGCCAGCCGGCGCGTATTGACGAACACCAGCGTGGAGCGGTTTTGCTCGAGCAGTTGCACCAGGCGGTCGTAGATCTCATCCCACATTTCATTGGTGGCGATGGGGCCAAGCGGGCTGCCCGGCACTTCCACCGCCAGATCCAGCTGCCGCTTGTGACCGATGTTAACGATGACCGGATCCGGCCGGCCATTTCCCGTGAGGAAGCGGGCAACTTCTTCGATCGGTTTCTGCGTGGCGGACAGGCCGATGCGCACAATCGCAGGTTCTCCTTCGTTGCTTGTCACCCCGAGGAGCGACGGCGAGGAGGAATCTGCGGTTTCGTCTTGGCTGGCAAAGAGAGACGTCCGACGTAGTATCAGCGTCTCCTGTCGCAGTGCTTCCAGTCTTTCGAGCGAAAGCGTCAAATGAGCCCCGCGTTTGTCGTCTGCGACGGCGTGAATTTCGTCGACGATCACGGTCTCCACATCGCGCAGGATCGCGCGGCTCTTTTCTGCGGTAAGCAAGATGTACAGCGACTCGGGCGTGGTCACCAGAATGTGCGGAGGGTACTTCAGCATGGCCCGGCGTTCGGGCATCAGCGTGTCGCCGGTGCGCACCGCAGTCCGAATCTGCGGCATCAGCAGGCCGCGCGCGCCTGCCATTTGCAGAATCTCACCGAGCGGGACCTCGAGATTCTTCTGAATGTCGTTGCCGAGGGCTTTGAGCGGAGAGACATAGAGAACTTCGGTCCTGTCCTGCAGATCGCCGGCCAGAGCCTTGCGCACCAGACGATCGATGCACGCCAGAAACGCAGCGAGGGTTTTACCCGATCCCGTCGGCGCCGAGATCAGCGTCGTGCGTCCGGCGAGGATGGGAGGCCATCCCTGCTCTTGTGGCTCCGTGGGCGTGCCGAATCGCTGGACGAACCAATCCCTGACCAGAGGATGAGCCCAGGCGAGAGAAGAAGGGAAGGAAGACATTCAAGGTATTCTATCCGCAAAGCGCGACTTTCGCAAAACATTCGCCTATAGTACGCTCGGCAGGGGTTCGTATGGATATGCGGCGGCGGACGAGGCCTGCGCGAGGCCAGAGGAGAGAAATGCGTGAGGACGCGACTCCCCGGCGCCCGGTCTCGGACGAATTCATCAACAGCCTTCTCGGTTGTTGCAAGGGTGGAGATTCGTTAGTCCAGGCGCGACCGTGAACACCCGTAAGAGCTTCGCTGAGTTGCACAGGAAGTAGGGAAGGACTGGCTCAGCCCCAAACAAGCTGCGGAGCTAGGCTCCGCCGGACAGCCGAGGGCGGCTGTCCCCACGCGGCGGCAGGGAGCCAGGGGCCCCCAAAGCTGACAACCGATAGCTGGGAGCTTCAATGCTAGAATCCGGCGATGTCCAAAACACAGTCCGCCAAGGCTCGTGCCAAGAAAATCAAGCTCATCCTCTTCGACGTGGACGGCACCCTCACCGACGGCAAGATCTTCGTCTTTCCAGCTCCAGCGGGAATTCAGCAGGCAACGCAGGAACACGCCGCCCAACATGGTGGCCAGGGCGGTTTTGCACTGGTGAGCCAGTCGCTCATCGAGGCCAAGGGCTTTCACGCTCATGATGGTGCAGCGATTTCTCTAGCCCGGCTGGCGGGGATCAAGACCGGGCTGATCACCAAGCGCATCTCGGAGACGGTCGCGCTGCGGGCTCGAGATCTGAGGCTGGAGCACGTCCACCAGGGTATTCAGGACAAGCTGACCGTCTTCGAAGAAATCCTGCGGCAGGATGGAATCCACGGCAGTGAAGCCGCTTTTGTAGGGGATGACGTAATCGACCTGCCGGTCATGCGGAATTGTGGCTTTGCCGTTGCTGTCGCAAATGCCCGCGCTGAAGTCAAGCGCGAGGCTCATTACGTCACGCCTCACGCCGGAGGAGACGGCGCCTTGCGAGATGCGGTCGAATTCGTCCTGAAGGCGCAAGGAAAGTGGAAGCGGGTGGTCGCGGACTACATTTTTGAACGCAGTCCTAAAAGAGGCTCTTAGCCGTTGGCTTTTGGCGAAAAAACCGCTGGGCAAAGGTTTCTAGCTAAGAGCCAACAGCTAACAGGCAAGAGCTAAAAAACCCACCGGCTGTCTGCTTGGGGCGTGCTCGGGTCGACAGCCGATGGGCTTACCGATTCTCCTTACTCACCCTGTGTTTTCAGGAGTATTTGTATGGATTTAACCCCATCCAGCATTAAAGTTGCGTAAGGGATTTGTAAAGTTTTGCAATTTATTGATTCCGCCTAGGATTGCTCATTCCGGGATCGACGGCGGTCGCGCCGCCATCAGCTGCGTGAAACGCGCGTCGCTTCGCAGAGCTTGAAATTCCGGATCCTTGTAAACGTCATTGATTTGCTTATATCCCTCCTCCATCGCCTTTCGCAGGTACTCCAGGGAACGGTCGCTATCCCCTTGCTTGGCAAACAACTTGGCGAGGACATATTCGAAATGGGCGCGGTCCTCCGGGGATGACATCTGGGCTGCGATGCCGGAATGTGAGCTGTGCTCGAATACCGTCGGGTCCAACTGGACCGCCTGACTATAGGCGTGGGTCGCTTCCTCGAATTCCTTCTTGGAGAAGTAGGCAGCGCCTAAGTTGCTGTAATAGGAGGCAGATTCTGGCTGAATTTTGATCGCCTGGTCGTATTCCC
>Ga0187778_10001192_pt1 | contig 18274 bp, 16 predicted proteins | sample 1015_Q2_SP5_20_M_FD_132418 | JGI IMG/M metagenome (GOLD analysis project Ga0187778, IMG submission 132418) | Tropical peat soil microbial communities from peatlands in Department of Meta, Colombia - 1015_Q2_SP5_20_MG | ecosystem: Environmental > Terrestrial > Soil > Wetlands > Peat | place...
AACCTTCTCCACAAATTCGGTTCCCGGTGCAAGATTATAGCGGGAGGAACCGACCTCATGGTCGACCTGAAGAACAAGGGCTTGGCGTGCAATAATTTAATCAGCCTAGACCGCGTCAAAGACAGGATCCTGAAATCCATTACTTTCAAAGGAAGAAAGCTGACGATCGGTGCGGCCGTTCAAGTTAGAACAATTGAAAGATCCCCGATCATCCTAAGGAAGGCCCCCCTGCTTGCAGAGGTTGCGCGAACATTCGCCACTATTCAAATCAGAAATGTAGCAACGGTGGGAGGAAACCTATGTCGAACCTCCCCTGCGGCTGACTTTGCCCCAGCGTTACTGGCGCTTAATGCTCAGGCCAATATGAAAAGTAGCCTAAGCAAAAGAACGGTCCCGTTGAGGTACTTCTTTCTTGGCCCAGGCCAAAACATTCTGAAACGAGGTGAACTGGTCACATCGATAGCTATCGATCTGCCGAGTAAACACGGAGGCGCATTCTTGAAGTATACTCCTCGTTCTCCGCACGACCTCGCCACCGTGAACGCAGCCGCCGTAATCACACGCGATCGATCCCGCACGGGAGTTTATAGAGCAACAATCGCTCTGGGAGCAGTTGCTCCCACACCGATAATTGCACGTAAAGCATCCAAATCTCTTCAAGGCAAGGAATTCAGCACTGATACATGCAGGGAAGCCTCAGAGTTGGCTGTCAAAGAAAGCAGCCCAATCACCGACGCCCGCGCATCCCTTGAATACCGGAAGAAGATAACTGCCTGGATAACACGAAGAGTCGTGGAATCTGCTTGGGAAAGATCTTGAAGCTGTGTTTCTCGAAGACGCATTATGACGAGTGACGAGCGTTATGCTAGTTTTTGTTGGTACGTATACCGAGCCGATTCTCTTCGGGACCGGAGAAATCGTGCAAGGAAAGGGTGAGGGAATCTACGTCTATCACATGGATGAATCGTCAGGCGCTTTGGAACTGATCAGTAAGACGACCGGCGTCGCCAATCCGTCCTACATGGCATTCGATTCCACTCATCGCTTCCTATATGCAGTCAACGAATTGAAGAAGTTCGAGGGACAGCCCACGGGTACGATTAGCGCGTTTGCAATGGATCCGAAGATAGGAAAGCTTGAGTTCCTTAACAGGCAGCTAACTCACGGAACGGACCCGCTCCATGTCGTGTTAGATAGGAAGAACGAGTATGTGTTTGTGGCCAACTTCATGAGTGGAAGTGTATGCGTTCTACCAGTCCTGAAGGATGGCAGTCTGGCGAAGGCTTCCGACTTCATCCAGCATCAAGGGTCCGGTATCAACCCCATTCGTCAGACCGGCCCCCACCCCCATTCGGTATGGCTTGATAAGGTCAACCGGTTCCTGTTAGTCCCCGATCTTGGATTGGACAAGCTCATAGTCTACAAGTTCGATCGTGAGCGGGGAATGCTTGAACCGAACCGAGTTCCGTGGATCAAAACGACACCGGGCGCCGGCCCGCGACATATGGCCTTCCACCCCAGTGGGAAGTTCGCATATCTCATTAACGAACTCGATTCAACGATGGTGGCCTTGCGATATGACGGCCAGACGGGGACGTTGAAAGTGTTACAGGTTGTCTCCACGCTCCCGGACGGTTTCGAAGGAGCTAGCACGTGCTCCCATGTTGAGGTCTCTCCCTCGGGAGCATTTGTCTACGGTTCGAACCGTGGTCACGACAGCATAGTGATCTACAGAATCGACCAACGTACAGGAAAAATCACTTTGGTAGGTCACGAACCATCTGAAGGAAAGACCCCACGCAATTTCGCAATCGATCCCACGGGCAGATTTCTACTCGCGGCAAACCAGGATTCCGGCACGATCGTTCCGTTCCGCATTAACCCACGTACCGGAAAACTCACATCGACAGGACATGTCATCCGAGTGCCGACACCTGTGTGCGTAAGGTTCCTGAGACATAATATAAAATAAAGTTTCGAATCCAAGCTGGGTTCGACAGACTGCCTAATTGATTAGTTTACTCGAAGTCGAATATTTATTTCTGAAGTCTACGAGAAGGTTGCATTCAGCCGGTAGAACGTGACATTGAAGGTTCATGTAGTTAATGGTGCGCCAACTCAAAGGATCCCTAGAATCGTTGTGATAGTTGATGTTTTCCGTGCAAGTTCAACGATTACGGCAGCCTTAGGCAACGGAGCCGAGTCCATCATTCCAGTAAGCAGTATCAGAAACACGATCAGATACGCTAAGAATGCGAGAAATTCCAAAAATGTTGTGGTGGCTGGAGAGAGATATGGAGTCACTCCGAGAGGTTTCACTTATGGGGCTTCGCCTTTTGAAATGACAACGGATAATGTAGGAGGAAGGATGATTGCTTATTCTTCAACAAATCTTACCAGAATCTTAAGCAGAATACCTCGCAAGTCCAGAGTGCTCGTCGGCTGCCTGAATAACGCAAAAGCCGTCGCAAATTACGTGAAGAACATTGATAGCGGTGAGGTGATTATTGTAGCATGCGGGACGAAGCAAGGGCCTGCCGTCGAGGATTTGATCGGGGCAGGTGCGATAGTGGATTATCTAATGACAGAAGATCTGACGGACGATGCTTTAGTAGCGCTGGGGCTGTATAGAAACCTAAATTGGCGAATCTTGGCCGAACGAGGTCGCGTAGCAGGAAGACTACGCGGTCTAGGGCTCAATAAGGACATTGATTTCTGCCTCTCCCTAAACACTAGCTCTGTCGTTCCAGGCTTGGTTGGAAAAAGGATAGTGAACCTATCTAGCTGACTGCTCAGGCGCTTCTGATTCTCGAGCAACAGTTTGAATTGAAGCGAAGTTGACTTTTTTTGGTTCGGCAGCTTTGGTTAGACCAAGTCGTCGATGCTGTGTGATTTCGGCCATTATACTGAGCGCGATCTCGGCTGGTGTCTCCGCACCGATGTTTAGACCAATCGGGGCGTTGACCCTTTCGAGTTGCTGTTGGGTGAAGCCTTCTTTCAAGAGTATATGAAAGGCTTGCAGCACCCGGCGCTTGCTTCCTATAAGGCCAACATAACTAGCCCCAGTTCTCAATGCGGCTTTGAGTGCTGGCATATCATCCTTATGCCTCGTAACGATCACTATGTATGTGTTTGACGACGCTTGGATGTTTGGCATACTGGTTTCAACGAAATCCGAGACAACTAGTCGGGCTTCAGGGAACTTTTCCTTCTTGGCCATTGGATCTACGACGATTATTTCGAATCCGAGTAGATGAGCTATTTTTGCAATCGCCGTTGATATGTGGCCACTGCCGGCGATAATCAGACGCGGCTCAGGTTCCACAATCTCGATGGAAACATCAATCTTTCCGCCGCAATTCATGCCTACTCCTCCGAATTCCTCTTCAACCAAGTCATAGGACTTCATAACGACCCCTTTTTGACCTTCACGGAGCATCAGCGCGGCTTCCTCGGCCACTTGCCCTTCAACGCATCCTCCGCCCAGCGTTCCATAGGTCTTCAGTTCCTTAGTCACTATCATCTTTGCAAGTCGGCGGGGGACAGACCCTTTGTAATCAACAATCGTAGCTAAGGCGAAGGCTTCTTGTTTTTCGAGTAACTCATTTACTTTCTGGTAGATGCCACTCATTCTACTTGCGGCTCCATCTTCAGTAAGAGGTATGATTCACAATCATATAATCGTTGTATGATGAACAAGGATACGTTGTGCTGTTCTTGGCCTTTTTAGTCGCTTTCGAGCGTCTCTAAGAGGCCACGATACAGGAGCGCGGCGACGACCGATCGTCTGTATTCGACGGTCGCTCTCACATCTGCTATTGGTATGCATTCTGATGCCGCTTCCTCTGAAATAGACCATAGTATCTCCTTGGTGAAAGGCGCACTCTTCAATGATAATTCTGCACCCTTGGCCCTTATCACGGTCGGGGAGACCGCGCCGAGCGCAATTCGAACATCCGTGATAGTGTTGCCTCCGTCCTTTTTCAGCCAACCAGCTACGCTCGCAACAGAACATGCGTGCGCTTTCCGCAGACTCAGTCGCTTAAAAAAGCCAGTCTCGTCAGGTTGCATTGGTTTAACTTGAATCTCTTTTATCAACTCGTTAGGTTTCATAACTGTCAGTTTCGGTCCGAGGAAGAAGTCCTCTATGTTCACTGTTCTCTCGCCATGCACGCCGGAGAGAAGAACGTTGCTTGTCTGAACGTAGAGAGGAGGAATCGTGTCACCGGCGGGGCTCCCGTTGGCTACATTGCCTCCTATTGTTCCCAAGTTCCTGACCTGAACGGAAGCCATGTTCTTGATAGCATATGTGAGGATTGGGGCGTACTCTGCCAAGATCGGGTCTGAAAGACAATTTGAGAGCTTTGTCAATGCGCCGATGTGTATCAGACCGTCATCGCCCAGTCTGATGTAACTGAGTTCATGAAGCTTGGACATATCCATGAATACGTTTTGCTCAATTAGACCATTCCTGAATGCGACCATTATCTCCGTTCCGCCCGCCACGATTCTAATGTCAGCCCCTTTCTCAGAAAGCAGCCTCATGGCTTCGTCGTAGGTTGAAGGGGTGTGAACCTCAATCTTCGTGTATGACAAATCGGCCAGCCTCTAGCGAAACTTCACCTTTGCATTTTGGGCCGCTTGCACCACGGCCTGAACAATTCTTTGATAATTTCCACATCTGCACAGGTTTCCCGCGAGGTAGGTGCTTATCTCATTGGCTGTAGGATTGGGGATTCTTGCCAGTAGACTTTTCGCTGACATTATGACGCCTGGCATGCAATACCCGCACTGAGGAGCGCCAACCTCTACGAAGGCTTGTTGCATAACATCCAGTCCTTCTTCGGTGGCAAGGCCTTCAATAGTTGTAACGTCGCGGCCGTCCACTTGAACAGCCATCATCAAACAGCTGTTCACCGCATCCCCATCCACAAGAACCGTGCAAGCCCCGCATTCGCCTTCCTCGCACCCTGGCTTTGCGCCAGTAAGACCTAGGTCGTCCCGAAGCACCCACAACAATGGTTTGGCGGGCGAAACCACAACCGAAACTTGGTCGCTATTCAACCTGAACTTTACAAGCTTCTTGGACATCTCGAGTTTCTCCCTAAAGCATCAGACTCGAACTTAGGGCCTCCAAATCAGTGGTCAACTCGCGACAATAAGCTTGCGTTCAATTCACTTTTGTCCAATCTATCCCAGGTTTTTCAGATGATTAGCTCGATCCGAAACTAAAGATTCACCTGATGGTGGAGGGACGCGTTTGGGGGAGCAAGTCGCCTGTTCAAATGAATAGACTACCTTGAATAGAGCGGACCCGGCAGAATGCTTACCCACAAGCAAGTTCCACCGGTCAAATTGCCAGATTTAAATTGTCCTTTCACTTTCTGGCGACTCATGGCAACTCTTGTAGTCAAGGAGCAAGAACCACATTTAAGATCCGAAATGCCCGGTAGAGAAAGAGTCATGCTTGTCACCAAGGAGAGATGCAATTCAACCTATTTGAAAGCAGACACGGTCACATACCAACCCAATGCCCAAGGGATTGAGCATTACCACAACTGCGAATGTTTCATCTTCATTATCGACGGCGAATGCGAGGTGACAATCAACGGAAAAACCCACCGCGCACGAAAAAACACGATGATTTACCTAGACCCTCGCGACAAGCATTACATTAAGAATACAGGAAACAAGGAGATGGTTATGCTGGAAGCATTCGCTCCACAATCAGAGTCTGCTCCTGTATGGACGCAACCCAATGCCCCCAACCGATGGATTAAGGCGTAGACAAGAACCCGATTTATCCTAGATGCGCTCTTGTTAAGAGGACACGAGCTTACAATATCTCCTCTTACCCACCGTCGACGACTTGTCCGAAAAGTACATCGTCTCTTTCCCTTAGTGCAATGTTCGCAGCCTCACGAATTGTGAACCAATTTCCGTTTATCGTCACGAAAGTTGCTCCGTTGAAATCTCCATTGTCTAGGTAGAAGTATTTTCTCACGTCGTCTCCGCATAATGTTACAAATGCTTCGATAACGTCCACAATTGTATTTGCTTGCAACTCGATTCTGTCCTGAGATTTGCTAGTAGGAAATAACAGTGAAGCGTTGATCAGACACATCGCGAAAACGACTGCTCAATGTTCTTACTCTCGTAGCTTGGATCCGCGGAATGTTTCAGCTTGCGCCAGACCCGCTCCTGGGTGAACGGCATTTCTGTCATCCGGACTGCTGTTGCGTTGTAAATGGCAGATGAAATTGCCGGTGGGATTGATGATGGTATAGCTTCTCCAATTCCCTTTGCTCCGAACACACCATACTTCGATACGTCTTCGATGAGGAGTGGTTTCACTATTTCTGGCGCATCGGCCGAGGTTGGAAGTAAGTAGGTTGAGAATGAGTTACTTGCAACTCTTCCCTGACTATCAAAACGCACTTCCTCCATCAGCGCTGTTCCCAAACCGAAGACTGTTCCTCCAATTACTTGATCTTCGGCAATTGAAGGATTTACTATCTTTCCTGCTGCGACCGCTGGCCAAAGCTTGGTCACCCTTACCTCTCCGGTTAAAGTGTCGACCTGAACCTCCGCAATTGTAGCGGAGAATGAATATGTTAGAAAGGCTTGTCCTGCACCAGTCCTAGGATCGAATTCTTCTCTTGGAATTTCCACCCGGGCTGAAATGTCTAGTGGTATCCCTGTCTTGCGTGCTGTCGAAACAACCTCATTCCATGAAACGCTCTTGTGTGCCGACGTATTGCAAATCTCGCCGCTCAAGATAGTGAGATCATTCAAATCACAGTCTAGCTGGTTAGCTCCAATCCGCAACACAATTGTCCTCAGGTCTCTGCAAGCCTTAGCCACTGCGAGACCGCCGTGGCTCAAACCCCTTGAGGCGTGAGTGCCGCCAGTCTCGGGCCACACACTGCTACCTGTTCTTACTGAAATCATGTTGAGCGGTAAGCCGAGAATCTCTGAGGCGATTTGGGCTAGGGCCGTGTTAGTTCCTTGCCCCATCTCAACGATCCCCGTCTGTATCGTCACTCTCGTATCTTCGTCAACGCCTACAATCGCACTACTCCAGTCAACAATCTTGCCTTTTTCTTTGCTCGGTGACCCCCAACCTATTCCTATCCCGTGCCATGAACAACCCACTCCGATTCCCTTTCGAATAGATGATTCTTGCGAGGTAAGTTGTCTCTTTGTGCTCCAATCAGCAGATTTGGCTAATTCTCGCAAGGCCCTTTCGAAGCCTATACCATCGTCAATCCTTTGTCCTGTCGTGGTAATTGAGCCAGTTCTTAAGACATTTTTGAGGCGAAGTTCGAGCGGAGACATGCCCAGCTTCGATGCTAGGGCATCCATTTGGCCTTCAGCGGCGAAGGCTGCTGTTGTACCACCGAAACCTCTGAAGGCACCCACGGAAACCTTGTTCGTGTAAACGCAATATCCCTCTAACTCAACATTTGGAACTTCATAGGGTCCAGTGATTTGCACGGCTGTTCTCCAGATAACAGCAGGACTTCTGGAGGCGTAAGCTCCTGAATCGATTATCAGCTTCACTTTTGCCGCGAGTAAGTCTCCTTCACTTGATGCAGCTGAAACGTACTCTACGATTGCAGACTCGCTCTTGGAGTGCCGCTGGAGTGACTCTTCCCTCGAATAAGTCAAGAGCACCGGTTTCTTGAACTTGAAAGTCGCGAGCGCTACCTGTGAGGCAAGTATTATCCCCATGTCGTTCTTTCCACCAAAAGACCCCCCTATGAATGGCTGAGCTATTCGAACGCGGTCGAGTGGAATACCTAGAACCCTTGATACGTTTCTCTGAACCACGTGCGGGTTTTGTTGCTGCGCAATAATTGTAAGACCGCCGTCCTCTTGCGGTATGCCAATCGCACTTTCTCTTTCGATGTAGCCATGATCTCGCGGCGGAATCGTGTATTTGTTTTCCACTATCACCGCAGCTTTCTGTAAGGCACTCTCCGCGTCGCCTTTGGAGATCTTCATGTCAAAAGCTATGTTGCTTCCTGACTCTTGATGAATCAAGATATCGTGTGTTTGGAACGACCGAAGGGGATCTACCAATATTGGGAGGGGTTCGATTTCGACCCGAACTGCGTTCGATGCTGCGATGGCGCTCTCAACGTCTCTTGCAACTACCAGAACAATCGGCTCACCGAAATATCGCACCCTCTCAGTAGCAAGGACAGGCATCTTGGGAATGTATCCGATCAGGCTCTCGCCAGGCACGTCCCTCGACGTAACGAAACCAAGAACGCCCGAAATCTTTTCCGCTTCACTGAGATCTATCTTCTTTATGAGCCCGTGTGAAAATTTACTTCCAACAATTCTTGCGTAAACCATACCTTCGAACTTCATATCCTCCATGAATTTTGCTCTCGCAGTGACCTTTTCAACCGAGTCAATCTTCGCTGCTCTCTTCCCAATGCAAACATATGCGTCGTTCACGGTCTCCAAGAACGCGAGTTCGGAGCTTGCCCTTGCCAACTTGATACGACCCTTGACTAGTTTCCTTTACTGTAAATGCTTTTCCGGAACTGTTAAACTGCACAAAAGCTCAACCATACCTAACCTGAGTAAGATAAGGCATTAGCATCCTAGAAGCATGACTCGTCCTTCAGGCAAATTAATCAAACCCAATGTTTTGAACGTAAACTTGCACGAGTTTTATAGGGCCCTCTTCCTAGACTCAGGGACCATTCGAGGAGAAAGATTCCAATGACAAGAAAATTGCAGTCTGTCTCCGCTGAGCTCATCGGGCAGCCCCTTGAACGGAAGGACGGAGTTGAAAAGGTCACCGGGCGATTGAGATATGCCGCCGACTTGATTCTTCCAAACATGCTACACGCCGTCGTTGTTACGAGTCCCTACCCTCACGCTCGAGTGGTTCAAGCTGACACCTCACAGATTTCCAATCTCCCGGGGGTTAAGGTGGTAATCACCGCGGATGACGTTCCGGATCGACGTAGGGGCCAACTCTACATGGACCGACCGATCGTCACTCGTAAAGCTCGTTTTGTGGGAGATATTGTAGCGGCTATAGCGGCAGAATCTGAAGCCTTGGCGCGAAAGGCAGCTCAGCTAATTCAAATCAAGTACGAGCAACTACCAGCTGTATTTGACCTCGACGAAGCTTTCAGCACCAACCCTCCAACGATAATTCATGAAGATATCGACAGCTACCGAAGAGCTGAGACAGGACATCCTCTAGTGGAGAAAGGTGGCCCGTTCGGTGTAGATCGAGACAGAAGCAGGCCCAATAATTTCGCGCTCTTGAAGGTCGAAATTGGGAGCGTAGAAGAAGGATTTCGCGATTCTGATCTGATAGTAGAAAACGTGTTCACCACGGGCATGTGCTATCAGGCACCTCTAGAGCCGCATGCTGCCATGGCGGACGTGAATCCCACAACTGGGCGCGTAACGGTGTATAGCGCTTGTCAAAGCCCGTATAGGGCGAAGATGGAACTATGCGAACTGTTTGACTTACCGCCGTCACATGTGACCTTTATCAATCCACCAGTGGGCGGGGGATTCGGAAACAAGTCCTATTTGACCATTGAAGACCTAGCCGTTGCTTTATCGATGAAGGCTAAGAGACCGGTCAAACTTGTATTGCCAAGACATGATGACATCACAAGTACGGTCTGTCGAAATGGTTCCAAGGTCACGATTAAGGACGGCGTGAGTAAGAACGGCAAATTAGTTGTGCGAGATATAACCGTCCTCTTCAACGCCGGCGCTTACAATGATGCGACAATGAAGTACATCCTTAGCACGGTCTATGCTGCTGCCAGTACATACAAGATTCCGAACTTCAGGTATGACTCTTACGCTGTGTACACGAACACACAAGTTAACGGCGCATTTAGAGGATTCGGAATGTCTGAGGTCGAATGGGCCTCGGAACGCCAAATCGACATCATAGCAGAGAAGCTCGGTATCGACCCGGTCGAAATTAGGAAGAGGAACATTATTCGCGACAACTTAAGCACAGTTAACGAAGAAATGGGTGATGTTAGAATCGAAGAGTGCTTGAACCGAGTTGTGGAAGCGTCCGATTATTGGCGGAGTAAGCAAAAGAAGGCTTCGGGGAAGGGAAAGGTTAGACGAGGTTTGGGCATCGCAATTGCAAACAAAGGAGTAAATATGCACAAGACATCGATGACTCTCAAACTTCATTCTGACGGAGATCTTGAACTAAGGACTGGATCACAGGAAATCGGCTCAGGCTCTATTTCCGGGCTTGCTCAAATAGTCGCCAACGAATTCAAAGTACCATTCGAGAAAGTTGATGTAGTTACTGGAGACACAAGACTTACGCCTTATGATGAAGGGTGTACGGGAAGCCGCGCAATTCCAATTAACGGGAGCTGCGCCGTGGCAGTCTGCAATGAGCTGAAGAAAGAAATTTTCTCGCTGGCCTCGAAGATCATTGGAGTTCCATCAGGGAAACTCGACTATGCGAATGATCGAATATTCCTTCTCGACGACCCGGAGAAGAGCATCAATGTTTCTGAGCTCTTCGTAAAGACCCAGTTTGGAGTTGGAACACTGGCGAAAAAGCAAGGAGAGCTTATTGCGACAGTAACCTATGATTTGAGAGATTCTGTGGGCAATCGCCCGATCTTTCATCAATCATTTACAGTAGGCGCTCAGGCAGCGCAGGTCGAGGTTGACCTTGAGACAGGCCGCGTCGACGTGATTCGTACTGTCACCGCGGTTGACATAGGAAAACCCATCAACCGCCAAAGCGTGCAAAATCAGATTGAGGGAGGTGTGGTGCAGGGTGTAGGGACGGCCCTTTACGAAGAACTCAGAGCCGGTGAAGATGGCAGATTACTCAACCCATCATTCATGGATTACAAGATTCTCACGGCTGGGGAGCAACCTCCCCTCATGGAGGGCATAATCGTTGAATCCAAGGACAACTTTGGACCCTACGGAGCCAAGTCCATCGGAGAATTTCCAATAATAGTAACAGCCCCAGCAATCGCCAGCGCGATTTTTGACGCCATTGGAGTTCAGCTCACACATATGCCCATGACTAAAGAACGAGTTTTGAAGGAAATAACTTCCCGAGGAACTTGAAAGGAGCCTAGAGCGATATGTCAACTACGAGCAAACTAGTTCTCAAAATGAAAGTCAACGGGGAGCTGGCAGAGATCGTCTGCCAGCCTGGAAGCTCACTACTTGACGTCCTAAGAGACTACCTACAGCTGACGGGATCGAAGAAAGGCTGTGGCTCGGGAGACTGCGGAGCGTGCACGGTCATCGTCGATCAGAAAGCTGTATGCTCATGCATTTATTTGGCGGCCCAAGCAGCTGGAAAAGAAGTACTCACCGTGGAGGGGCTAGCATCCGACAATGAGCTACACCCGCTACAGAAAGCTTTCATCAAGAATGGTGCCGCCCAATGCGGCTTCTGCATCCCGGGCATCTTAATGTCCTCAAAGGCTCTCATTGACGAAACTCCAGATGCCTCTGAGCAGGAGATTAGAGAGGCCCTAGGAGGAAATCTTTGCAGGTGCACAGGCTATGTCAAAATAGTACAGTCAGTTAGAGAAGCTGCAGCAGAAATCACCAAACGCAAACCTAAAGCTGTTCGTTAAGAGCGCCGAACAGACTCAGTGCTATGAGGGACGTTTCGACCTTCTGAAAACTCAGAAGTGGAAAGAAGGGAGGTAGTAGAGGGCCATCACTCTGGTGGAATTTCCTTGAAAGCGAGATCGATTGGTGTGCCTTTGGACTTGTGATATTGCCTTGAGATGAGGTAGACAGCAGCTCCTCCTATCAACGATATTATTCCGGCGATATGCGACGGAATGTTCACGCCGAAACTGGGAACAGTCCCCATCGATAGAGAAACGAAGCCCATCCAGAATAGACTAATGATGCCTGTGATGACAATTACGGGGATACCGGCAATCCTTATTTTCGCTACTGGAGAGCTGTTGAATTGCTCTTTCGTCTTCTTCAGGTAAGGCACGAGAATCGCTGATAAAGCTACAACTGTCCAAGTTAATGTTCCCCCGTATAGAAACGCCATCGCATAACCGAATGATCCGAAGTACTGGGGAACGTATGCCTGGAGTATCATGAATATCGTCGCGCCAATCCACGTGAACAAGACAGCGACATAGGGCGATTTGTGCTTCTCGCTTACCTTCGAGAAGGCAGAAGGTACTACTCGGTCAACGCTCCATGCAAGTAAGACTCTGCCAGACATTATTACAGCTGAGAACACGTAGCCAGCGGTTAGTAACGTAATGCCGAGTCCGATTATGAAACCTATCGCCGGATTCCGATTAAGCAACATCGCAAAGAACTGCGTCGTTGGGGCGACCGGTATAGCGAGTTGACTTGGATTGTTAAGTGATAGGAATTCGCTTGCTCCCAGAAACTCATATCCAAATGCCCTGAAAGCCAGAAGGCCAATCACTATCATGCCTATCGTCATAGCTATCTGACTTCCAAGCATCGATAAAACATGAGTCTTGACTCTTTGAGCTCCCTTAATCTCTCCTCCTAAGTAGCATGACCATACTCCGAAACCAACCACAGGGACAGTCGCGACCATTCCAATCCAGTTCGCGTAGGAAAACAGGTTCGAATCCGGCGCAGGGTAGTTCCATCCAGAGCTCCGCGCGGTTTGGATCACATAATTGTAGTAGTTAGGCGTGCTCGGAGCATATTGCAGCATATAATTATTGAAAGCCGTTATGAATGTAGACTGGCCGTACGGAAGCATTATCACAATCATCACGATAATACCGATTATGCCCACGACAAAGGTTACCGCCATTGCTCTGAAGAAGCTCTTAGTGCTTAGCAACGCAAAAACAGAAACAACTGCTATGATAATACCGGACGCGATAACGGACAACGGAGGAGAAAACAGGGCTGTGCCAATATTTGTCAGAGCGACGCTAGGCATTGTTGCGCCAAGGTTTCCAAAAAGTGCCGAGAGGCCAAAGATGCATGTCCAGTAGGCGCTAAGGCCAGTCCAGTAGACATCCCACAACCAGATGGCGAAGTTTATGGTGAAACCGATTAATGGGGTAAGAACCCGCGAGTTGTAAACATAGTCGCCTCCTGTTCTTGGATAAATATTCGCGAACAAACCGACAGTGACTGCGTTGAATGCGACCAGAACGCTTCCCATGAGCAGGCCCCAAATTACGTTTGAGCCAGGAGCAAGCTGTTGCGCCCACCCGTAATATGTGGCCGCCCAAAAGAATGTCATTGTGGAAATGTTAAGAATGAACGCGTCGAACGTTGAAACCTGTCTGACTAGTCCACTGGCCTTCCTGACAAAAACCCTTTCCTTAGAAGGTTCCATGAAAGCGCCGTAGACATTTCTCTAGATATATAAAACTAATCTCCTTACAAAGCCGAATCAAGTTAACTTGAAACAAGTTTATTATTGAAATATCGGTCGGAAGCCGGTTTAATGAGCTAAATGCGTTTGAACGATTATGGACTAGTGTATGGTTTTGTCTATCGTTGAGAAAGGCGTTAGTCTTGTAGATTCCGCGCGGGACGAAGGTGTAACTCTGAGGCTATTGGGAGCAGTCGCATTCCAAATACATTGCCCGAAATTTCGGTATCTCAGCGAAAAAATGCAGAGAACTCTCACGGACATAGACTTCGCAGCGTACGGCAAGCAACGACAAGGCATCGTTCAGTTTTTCAAGAAGAACAATGTACCACAGTTGCATGAGGACATTACCGCTCTGTTACCACGAATGATCTATCAAGATTCTTCGGGGCTGACGATAGATGTTTTCCTTGACAGACTGGAAATGTGTCATACGATCAGCTTCACAAACAGACTCGAGACTGATCAATGGACTGTACCCCTTGCGGAACTTTTGCTTGAAAAATTGCAGATTGTGAGAATTAATGAGAAGGACATAAAGGACGTGATCATGCTTCTGAGAGAGCATGAACTCGGACAAGACGATAAGGAAGTCATTAATTCCGGATATATTTCGGAACTCCTCTCCGCAGATTGGGGATTTTATCATACGGTTGAGCTCAATCTTCGGAAGATCGATGCAGTAATCTTAAATCATAATGCACTAACCAGCGAGGACCGGCGAGATGTTCACGCGAAAATTGATTCCCTTCTACAGACGATGGAAGGGACACCAAAATCACTGAGATGGAAGATTCGCGCCAAAGTCGGCGAATCGCAAAAATGGTATACAGACGTAGAAGAAGTTGTTAGTTGAGGAAATAATTGAATATGGTTACTAAAATATTCTTCACGACTGACCTTCATGGGTCCGAGAAGTGCTTCAAGAAATTCATTAACGCAGGCAAGTTTTACAATGCTGACGTCATCATTTGTGGCGGAGACATTACTGGGAAAATGGTCATTCCGATATTCGAAGCATCTGGGCCTGAATCCATTTATGAGGCCGATCTCATGGGAGCAAGGGAAACTGCAAAGACGAAAGAGGAATTGGAGGGATTGACGAAAAAAATCCATAATGTCGGCTTCTATCCTTACATAACGACCAGTGAAGAGTTCGAAAAGGTAAGGCAGGATCCCAATAAAATAGACCAACTTTTTTCAGAACTCATGATGCAAACCTTGCAAGGATGGCTAGAGATAGCGGAGGAACGGTTGAAGGGGACCAACATAAAATGCTTCATGACTCCAGGAAACGATGACAAATTTGAGATCGACCCTATTCTCGCGAAATCATCCGTGATATCGAATCCCGAGGGAAAGGTCGTAAGGGTCGATGACCATCACGAACTCATCAGCACAGGGTTCACTAACATAACTCCTTGGAATTGCCCTAGGGACATCAAGGAAGAGGAATTAGAGCAGAAAATTTTCGGAATGGCTTCTCGCCTCGAGGATCCCAAGAACGCCATATTCGACATTCACGTTCCACCGTTCGACACTAAACTTGACCAAGCGCCTAAACTTGATAACCTGAAAGTGGTTTCCATGATGGGAAACCCAATATTAGAACCAGTCGGCAGCATTTCCGTGAGAAAAGCTCTGGAGAAGTATCAGCCTCTATTAGGATTGCACGGCCACATTCACGAATCTAAAGGTTACGACCATATCGGGAGGACATTGATCATTAACCCTGGCAGTGAGTATTCCGAAGGTATACTTCACGGAGCTGTAATTGAACTCGACGCTGATAAGGTCAGAAACTTTGTGCTAGTACAGGGATGAGAGAGCACCTAACGTCGTTTCGAAAAGTAAGGTCTAGGTTTGAGCTACTTTCGGTTGTCGATGTTCCAAGATAATCGGAGTTCATGAACTTACGATTGGCAAGTTCATGAATTCGTCGGATGTCAAAACGTCTGCCAAGCCTATTTGAAAATCGGCTAAGGCAGCCAAATACTGTTTATCGCCTTCCGCAACGCAGGATGGGTCATTAATCGCTGAAGTACAATCTGCAAGGACTACCGTCTTGTAGTTACGATTGAAGGCATCGGCGACCGTGTACCTCACGCAGAAACCTGTCGTGACACCTATCACAATTAGGGTGTCGATTCCTTTTCCTCTGAGCCACGTGTCAAGCGGTGTTTCGTAGAAGGAGCTGTACCTTGTCTTTTGGAAAACAACTTCATCATCCCTAGGTTTCAACTCATCAACAATGCTGATCAACGGGTCATTCCAGTCAGGGCCATTCGGGCTCTTGGGACCCCACCAAGTTGGAAACTTGTTCTTCCACAGTCCTGTGTCTCTACCGTCCTTTCTCAGGCCCCACATAGACCACAGAACGATGATACCTTTTTGACGAGAATAATCAACAACCTTCTTTGCGCGAAGAATTGTATCTTTCCCCGATGGTGACAAACCACCTCCAACAATATAGGCGGGCGCCCCCGGTTGCAAGAAGAATTTCTGCATGTCAACGACTAGCAGAGCAGTTGTCTTCGGGTTGATTTTTTGAACGACTCGGTTACTCCTGCCAAAGGGCAATGATTTGTCGAGATTTATCGATTGCAAACTAATTCATCCGGCGCGGAGGTATGAAGTTCAGAGATATTAAGCATGCCTTAAGTTCTCTACATTAGGTAAGGGTGTTGGATTCAGTTTACCCAGACTGTTCTCTTCGTTGTGAATTCGAGAATGCCGTAGCGTGAGAGTTCGCTTCCTATTCCGCTCTGCTTTACGCCTCCGAATGGAAGGCGTGGGTCTGATGCAACGATTTTGTTAATGAATATTAAGCCCGCTTCTATAGATGGTACGAGCTTCTCTGCTTCTTGGGGATCGCCCCATATTGAGGCCCCAAGGCCGTACGGTGTCTCGTTTGCTAGTTTGATGGCTTCCTCCTCTGTCCTGAATTTCTTGAGTATGGCCACGGGTCCAAATACTTCCTCGTCGAATAGGGCGTCAGTTTTAGCAATCGTGGGCGCGACGAAATTTCCTTCCATACCCGCCGCAAGTTCCTCAACCGAGCCGAGTAAACGAAGCTTTTCCACTTGCTCCGTCACGATCTGCTTTTGGTCGGCACTTGAGAGGGGGCCTAGGAAGGTATTCTTGTCTAGTGGGTCCCCTATTTTGACACTTGAGTACGCTTCCTTCATGCCTTTGTAGAAATCCTCGTAAACGCTTTCGTGGACAATGAAACGCTTCGACGCTATGCATGACTGGCCATTGTTCTGGAGTCTTGCGAACGCAGAATTCTTAGTAGCCTGTTCCAAATTGGACCGGTCGAGGACTATGTAAGGGTCCGAGCCGCCTAACTCGAGCACGACCTTCTTCAGCTGTTTTCCAGCCTCTTCAGCTACTTTTGAGCCAGTCGCGTTTGAACCGGTTAGGGAAACGCTGTCTACGTATTTCACGGCAGCGGTGGCAACATCGCCTCTTGCCAGTGTTGATTTGAACAAGTCGAGGCCAAAGATTTCCTCCAGCTTCAGGCTGGTGCCTGATACGATCGAGGCATGTTTGAGGAGGACAGCGTTGCCTGCAGCAATAGCCGGAACGGCCGCTCGGAACACCTGCCACGCAGGGAAATTCCAAGGCATGATAAGCATGACAACTCCGAGCGGGTCGAAGCGAATGTAGCTCTTCTTTGCTTCCGTTTTGACCTGTTCAGGGGCCAAGAAAGCTGGTGCATTCTCGACAATGTAATCCATTAGCCACATACATTTTTTGGCCTCGGCCTCACCCTGGGTAACGGGCTTCCCCATCTCCTTGCTCATTAGCACTGAAAGTTCCTGTAGGTTGGACTCCAATCGCTTCTTGACCTCCTTCAGGGCGTCGAGTCTTCGGTCTAGACTCGGTTTCCATTCTTGTTGGGCGTTCCTGAGTTTCGCAATCTTACTCTTGACTTCTTCAAGAGTCTCCTCACGATATTCCGCCAACACCTTCCTTGTGTACGGATTGATTGTGCTTATCGTCATTCCAGAATCACTTCTCTTCTAATGCTTGTGTACCGGGGGATGATGATGCCCGTTTACTATATCAATCCACTGAATCGAGCTGTTCTATATTTCGGTCAAATATCGCATCGAATATCATTACGAACCGTTGGATTTCTAGTGATATTACATACTGGTGTCTAAACGAGATGTTCTCGTCGGTTCAAGTAGGCGACTTCCCACCGATCGTTTTCGCAGTGGAGCAATGAGACGCCTGTGTAATCAGAGTTAACAACCATCCGATGGCCTCCGAAAAGCGATCTGATAAGCGTGGCTATGATATCGGTGTGACTGACTAGCAAGGTGGTCTTCCCTTGGGACTCCTGCAATATCTCTGATAGTGTATCCAAGACATGTTCGCAAAGGTGCTGGTACTCTTTAGCTAAGGGCTTTGTAGATCGGACAGAGGAATCGATACCAAACCGGTCACCACTTTTCGGTAATGCCTCTCGAAGTTTTTCTTCTCCTCCTAATCCCTTGAGGCCTTCCTTGAAAATCACGGGGAGCCCGAAATTCTGATTGATTATCTGTGCCGTCTCCCGTGTACGGGTTAATGGGCTTGCATAAAGAGCTTGAATCTGATAATTCTCTGCCAGCCATCGTCCTAAGCGTCGGGCTTGCTCCCTACCTTGACCAGTCAATCGTCCGTTTCCTTTCGAACCAGTGGAAGCTTCCCCGTGTCGAACCAAAATTAGATTCTTGCACTCTTGAGTGGGCACACATTATCACTCTAGCGGCGTGACTACAAGAATCGTCTTTTTGTAAGTTTTCCCTCCCAAACTCAAATCGATTAATCCAAGCCTCGATAGCGAGAAATTTCTCACGAACCGACTCACCTGGAACCTTGATC
>Ga0187778_10001193_pt1 | contig 18266 bp, 11 predicted proteins | sample 1015_Q2_SP5_20_M_FD_132418 | JGI IMG/M metagenome (GOLD analysis project Ga0187778, IMG submission 132418) | Tropical peat soil microbial communities from peatlands in Department of Meta, Colombia - 1015_Q2_SP5_20_MG | ecosystem: Environmental > Terrestrial > Soil > Wetlands > Peat | place...
CCCTTGAAGAACGGCGTGTGCCGCCCGCCCTCCTCCTTCGTCAGCACGTACACCTCGCACTCAAAGTGCGTGTGCGGCGTGATGCTGCCGGGCTTGGCCAGCACCTGACCGCGCTCGACCTCCTCGCGCTTCGTCCCGCGCAGCAGCACCCCCACGTTGTCCCCCGCCTGCCCCTCATCGAGGAGCTTGCGGAACATCTCCACCCCCGTGCACACCGTCTTCGCCGTGGGGCGCAGCCCCACAATCTCTACCTCATCGTTCACCTTGACGATCCCGCGCTCAATGCGCCCCGTCACCACCGTGCCGCGCCCCGAAATCGAGAACACATCCTCCACCGGCATCAGAAACGGCTTGTCCACCTCGCGCTTGGGTATCGGGATGTACTTGTCCATCTCCTCCACCAGCTTCACCACCGAGGGCACCCCAAGCTCGCTCTTGTCCCCCTCCAGCGCCTTCAGCGCCGACCCAATGATGATCGGAATCTTGTCGCCAGGAAATTTGTAGGTCGTCAACAGCTCCCGCACCTCCATCTCCACCAGCTCAAGCAGCTCCTTGTCATCCACCATGTCCGCCTTGTTCATGAACACCACCATGTAGGGAACCCCTACCTGGCGGGCCAGCAGTATGTGCTCGCGCGTCTGCGGCATCGGCCCGTCCGCCGCCGATACCACCAGAATCGCCCCGTCCATCTGCGCCGCCCCAGTGATCATGTTCTTCACGTAGTCCGCGTGCCCGGGGCAATCCACGTGCGCGTAGTGACGGTTCTTGCTCTGGTACTCCACGTGCGCCGTCGATATCGTGATGCCGCGCGCCTTCTCCTCCGGCGCCTTGTCAATCTGGTCGTACGCCACAAACGTCCCGCCGTACGTCTCGGCCATCACCTTCGTCAGCGCCGCCGTCAACGTCGTCTTCCCATGGTCCACGTGACCAATCGTCCCTACGTTCACGTGCGGCTTGCTGCGCTCAAATTTCTCTTTGGACATGCTTGGTTCCTCGAACCGTTCAGGTTATTTCTTGATGATGCTGTCGGCGATGTTGGGCGGCACTTCCACGTACTTGGCGAACTCCATGGTGAAGGTGGCGCGGCCCTGGCTCATCGAGCGCACGGTGGTGGCGTAGCCGAACATCTCCGACAGCGGCACGTCGGCGGTGATGGCCTTGCCCGCCGGCGTCTCCTCCATGCCGGTGATCTGGCCACGCCGGCGGTTGAGGTCCCCGATCACGTCGCCCGAATAGTCCTCCGGGGTCACCACCTCGACCTTCATGATGGGCTCGAGCAGCACGGGCCTGGCGCGCTTGAAGCCTTCCTTGAAACCCATGGAGCCGGCGATCTTGAAGGCCATCTCGTTCGAGTCGACGTCGTGGTACGAGCCGTCGAATAGCGTCACCTTCACATCCACCACCGGGTAGCCGGCGATGACGCCGGTCTCGCAGGCTTCCTTGATGCCCTTGTCGACCGCCGGCACGTACTCGCGCGGCACGGTGCCGCCGACGATACCGTTGACGAACTCGTAGCCCTGGCCCGACTGGTTGGGCTCGAGTTTCAGCCACACGTGGCCGTACTGGCCCCGCCCGCCCGTCTGGCGCACGAACTTACCTTCGCTCTCGACCGCTCTGCGGATGGTTTCGCGGTAAGCGACCTGCGGCTTGCCGACGTTCGCCTCCACCCTGAACTCGCGCTTCATGCGATCGACGATGATCTCGAGGTGCAGCTCGCCCATCCCGGAGATGATGGTCTGCCCGGACTCCTGGTCGGTGCTGACGCGGAACGAGGGGTCCTCCTTGGCGAGGCGCTGCAGCGCGAGTCCCATCTTCTCCTGGTCCGCCTTGGTCTTCGGCTCCACCGCCACGGAAATCACCGGATCGGGGAATTCCATCTTCTCGAGGGTGATGACCTTCTCGAGGTCGCAGAGCGTGTCGCCGGTGATGACGTCCTTCAGGCCCACGGCCGCGGCGATATCGCCGGCGCGCACCTCCTTGATCTCGGTACGCTCGCTGGCGTGCATCTGCAGCAGCCGTCCGATGCGCTCCTTCTTGTCCTTGCTCGGCACGAACACCGTGTCGCCCGAGTTGAGCACGCCGGAGTAGACGCGGAAGAAGGTGAGGTTGCCGACGAACGGGTCGTTCAGGATCTTGAAGGCGAGCGCGGCGAACGGTGCATCATCGCTCGCCACGCGCGTGTCGGGCTCGCCGCGCTCATTAATGCCCTTGACCGGCGGCATGTCGACCGGCGAGGGCATGAACTCGATGACGGCATCGAGCAGCGCCTGCACGCCCTTGTTCTTGAACGCCGAGCCGCACATCGCCAGCACGATCTCGTTGCGCAGCGAGCGCTCGCGCAGCCCCTGACGGATCTCGGCGTCGGCGAGCTGCTCGTGCTCGAGGTACTTGTGCATGAGCGTGTCGTTCGCCTCGGCCGCCGCCTCGATCATCTTGCCGCGATACTCCCCGGCCTGCGCCCGCAGCGCCTCGGGGATGTCGCGATACTCGAACTTCATCCCCTGAGTCGCCATGTCCCAGTAGATGGCCTGCATGCGGATGAGGTCGATCACGCCCTCGAAGTCGTCTTCGGCGCCGATCGGCAGCTGGATCGGGACGGGATTGGCGCGCAGCCGCGCGCGGATCATCTCCACGACGCGCAGGAAGTTAGCCCCGGCACGGTCCATCTTGTTGACGAAGGCGATGCGTGGCACACCGTACTTGTTCATCTGCCGCCACACCGTCTCCGACTGCGGCTGTACACCGGCGACCGAGTCGAACAGGGCGACAGCGCTATCGAGCACGCGCAGGCTGCGTTCCACCTCGATCGTGAAGTCGACATGCCCGGGTGTGTCGAGGATGTTGATGCGGTGTTCGGGGAAGCTGTTGTCCATCCCCTTCCAGAAGCAGGTGGTGGCCGCGGCGGTGATGGTGATACCGCGCTCCTGCTCCTGCTCCATGTAGTCCATCACGGCCGCGCCGTCGTGGACCTCGCCGATCTTGTGCGACACGCCCGTGTAGAAAAGGATGCGCTCCGTCGTGGTCGTCTTCCCCGCGTCGATGTGTGCGGAGATGCCGATGTTCCGGTAGCGCTCGATGGGCGTCGCGCGTGCCACTTGAGTGTTCCTTAAGCCTTACCAGCGGTAGTGGGCGAAGGCCTTGTTGGCCTCCGCCATGCGGTGCGTGTCTTCGCGCTTGCGGACCGCGGCGCCGCGATTCTCCGAGGCATCCATTAGCTCGTGTGCCAGGCGAAACGCCATGGATTTCTCGCTGCGCTCGCGGGCCGCCTCGATGACCCAGCGCATTGCCAATGTCTGGCGGCGCGTAGCCCGGACTTCAACCGGTACCTGGTAAGTGGCGCCACCGACGCGCCGCGACTTCACTTCGACCACCGGCTTGACGTTATCGAGCGCCGCCGACAGCACCTCGATCGCCTCGCCGCCCTGCTTGCCGGTCTTCTCGGCAATGCGATCGAGCGCGCCATAGATGATGCGCTCGGCGACCGACTTCTTGCCGTTCTTCATGACCACGTTCATGAACTTGGCCAGCATCTCGTTGTTGAACTTCGGGTCCGGGAGGATGGTGCGCACCGGCGCCTGGGCTCGACGGGACATAAGCTGACTACCCCCTACTTCTTCGGACGCTTGGCGCCGTACTTCGAGCGCCCTTGGCGGCGTTCGCCGACGCCCGCACAGTCGAGCGTGCCGCGCACCGTGTGATAGCGCACGCCCGGCAGATCCTTGACGCGGCCACCGCGGATGAGGACGACTGAGTGTTCCTGCAGGTTGTGACCCTCGCCGCCGATGTAGCTGGTGACCTCGTAACCGTTGGTGAGGCGCACGCGGCACACCTTGCGCAGCGCCGAGTTGGGCTTCTTCGGCGTCGTCGTGTAGACGCGCGTGCACACGCCGCGCTTCTGCGGAGATGCGCCGAGCGCCGGCACCTTGGTTTTTTCCGCCTTCGTCCGGCGCGGTTGCCGGATGAGCTGACCCGTGGTCGCCATCGTTACCTCGTCTCCTCGCGCGCTGAAGCGACCTGTGAGAAACACCGGGCCGCCTGCAGTGAGGCGGCCCGGTTCTCGTAAGTCGCTGTTTCCGGGCCGGCAAGCATGACGGGCCGCCCCGACAAAGGCCGGCGATTCTAGGTAGGACCCCGGAGGGTGTCAACCAGCGCCGCGCTCACCATGCTGCTCTGCGATTGATTTGGCCCGCGGGGTCGCTACGATAGCCGTCAAACGGGCCTCCCGGCGCCTCGCGCGCCTCGCCCAAATACGAATGATTAGGCCTCGCTCGAGGCAGCAAGGGAAGTGGTGCACAAGGGGACGCTGGTGGGTTGGCTCTTGGCCGCCGCGGCAGGTGCGGTAATGGCGCAGAGCACCGATCGGTCGCCGGTCCTCGATCCGCCGGCAATCGCCCAGACCGGCCCCGCACACGGTTCCCCGCTCGCGGTGCAGGTGCTCGATGCGGCGCTCGGCGACCCGCCTGCGGCGGCCGTAACCGGGGGCTCGCTCGAGGGGCATTTCGGACCATTTGCGGCCCGCGGCTCGCATTTTCGCACCGCCCCGATGTGGTTCCGCCTCCCACCGCTCGCCGGCAACGGGACCGAGAGCGGTGCGGTGGCCGACGCCGGTGTCATCCCAGTGCTTCTGGCGCGCGCCGGAATGGACCAGAACGTCCAAGTGTACGCCTGGCGAGGGGGTGAGCCCGTCGCGCTCGCCCCGGCGACGGTGCTGCCGCAGTTCGGCGGGGCCCAGGACACCGTCTTTACCCTGCCGCCGGTTCTCGATCCCGGCCAGCCGCTCTACGCGCGCGTTGCGCGGGTCGGGCGCGCGACGACCGACATACATTTCATGACGTCGACGCTGGAGCGCGCCCTGGCGCAGGCACAGGTGCAGGCGCGCGTCATCGCGTTCGCCTTCGGGGCGCTGATGGCCATGGCGCTGTCGACGCTGCTGGTGCGCTTCGTGCTCACTGACCGCCTCTATCCGCTCTACGGCACGCTGTTCTCCCTGCAGGCACTCTATCTTGCCTACTTCTCGGGCCAGGGCTTCGACTGGCCGATCCTCTCGTGGGCACGGCCGCTCTCCTCCTACGCCTGGAACGTGCCGGTGGCGGTCTCGGCAGCCGCCGCGGCGCTCTTCGTGCGCGAGTTCGCGAACCTGCGGCTGTTCTCGCCGCAGGTGTATCGGGCCTTCGGCTGGCTCGCCGTGGCCTTCATCGTGCTCGCAGTCTCGAACGTCTTGCGAGTCATCCCGGGGATGTCACCGCTGATAGCCGCCGCGGGCAACCTGATGTTCCTCGGCAGCGCCATCTTCACGCTCGCCGTCTCCTACCTCGCCTGGCGGGCCGGCAATCGTGCCGCGGGCTGGTTCCTGATCGCCTGGGGACTGTTGTGCACCTTCCAGATCGTCACGGCGCTGCGGCTGCTGTATGGGCGGGCGGACGATGCGCAGGGACTCCTTTATTACGGGCTCGCCCCATCCATGGTGGCGGCCGCCGTCCTCATAGCCCTCGGCACCTCCGACCGCCTGCGGGCGCAGAGCGCGGCCCTCACCGAAGCGGAGCGGCGGGCGCAGACCGACCCGCTGACCGGAGTCCTCAACCGCCGCTCACTCATCGAGCGTCTCGACGCCGCCTGCATGCGTGCCAAGGCGCGCGGTCTGCCGGTCTCGGTGCTGTTCATCGACCTCGATCACTTCAAGCAGATCAACGACTCCTACGGCCATGCCGCCGGCGATGCCTGCCTCGCCGCCATCATCGCGCCGATTCACGCGGAGCTGCGTCAATCCGACACCATCGGCCGCTACGGGGGCGAGGAATTCGTCGTGATCCTCAGTGGGGCAGATGCCGCCTCCGCCCACCCGATCGCCGAGCGCATCTGCCGGCGCGTGGCGGAAGTGCGGGTCGAGGGATTCGGGCCCCCGATCCACCTCACCTGCAGCATCGGGGTCGCCGCGAGCGACACGCTCGGCGTGTGGGGCCAGCATCTCCTCGCGCACGCCGATACCGCGCAGTACGCCGCCAAGCGCTCGGGACGCAACCAGGTGCACCTCGCCGTGGCGCTCGCAGCGTTCTGACGTGGACATCCGCCCCGCAACGCCCGCCGACATCCCCGCGCTCCTCGCACTCGTACGCCGCTACTGGGACTACGAGGCAATCGCGGGCTTCGAGGCGCTGCGCATCGAGCTGGTGCTGCAGCAGCTCGTAGCCGTCGCGGGTGCACGCGGGGCGATCTGGGTGGCGGAGGTCGCGGGAGCGCTGGTCGGCTACCTCATCGTCGTGCTGGTCATGAGCGTCGAGCACAAGGGCCTCATGGCCGAGATCGACGAGTTCTTCGTGCTCCCCGAGGCGCGCTCGCGCGGCATCGGCGCCGCGCTGCTTGCCGCCGCGGAGCACGCGCTCGTGCAGCGCGGCTGTGTGAGGCTGCAACTGCAGCTCGGCAGGGGCAATGCGCGGGCACGTACGTTCTATGAGCGTCGCGGCTACCGCACGCGCGCAGGCTACGAGCTGCTCGACAAGCCGCTGCATGAGTGACCACCCGATGCCGCGCCCCGCGCTCTTACCGTCGCACGGCGCCTGCACACCGCCCGCGTGAGGCCATACTGATGATCCCGTCACGACAACAGAGCGAAGGGAGCCGCGCCCTGCCCGACCTCGGCCGTCGCCTCCGTCACAGTCTGCTCGCCCTGGCCGTCTGCGCGGCGACGGCTGCGCCGCCTGGCAGCGCCCGGGCGGACCTCTACAGCGATGCGGTGGCGCACGCCGGGCGGCCGGACGGAGACATCAAGCGCGACACGATCGATCACCCGGCGCAGGTGCTGCGGCTCGCCGGAATTCGCCGCGGCATGCAGGTCGCCGACTTTCTCGCCGCCGACGGCTACTACAGCGAGCTGCTGAGCTACATCGTCGGCCCGCGCGGGCGCGTGTACCTCATCAACAACGCCGCCTACGACAAGTGGAGCGAAAATGAGTGGCAGGGCCGTATCGAGCGGCTGCCGAACGTCGAGCACCGCACCGTCGAGGTCGAGCACCTGGGACTGCCGGCGCGCTCGCTCGACGCGATCATCCTCATCAAGGTCTATCACGACCTGTACTGGCAGCCGAACAGCGGCCCGTGGCCGAAGATCGATCCCGACGCGACGCTCACCGAGATCGCCCGCGTCGTGAAACCCGGCGGCATCTTGCTGCTGGTCGATCACTCCGCGAAACCCGGCACCGGCAGCGCGGACGCCGGCACCCTGCACCGTATCGACGAGCAGTACGCGCGACACGACTTCGAGAACCACGGCTTCATGTTCGTGCGCCAGAGCGATGTGCTGCGCCGGGTCGACGATCCGCGTGACATGATTACCTATAAGGGTGAGATGGTGGGCAAGACCGACCGCTTCGTGCTGGTGTTTCGCAGGAGCGCCGCCCATGCCGGCACCCAATCGCCCAAGACCCCGGCGACTCCCTGACACGGCGCCATGGATGATCCCTACGATCTCAGGCGTTTTGTGCTTGCGCAGGATGCGGTGTTCGAGCGCGTGTGCGCCGAGCTCGCCGCGGGAAGCAAGCAGAGCCACTGGATGTGGTTCATCTTTCCGCAGCTTCGGGGTCTCGGGTCGAGCGTCAGCGCGCAGCGCTTTGGGATCGGCTCACTCGAGGAAGCACGCGCCTATCTGGCTCATCCGCTCCTCGGCGAGCGGCTGCGCGAGTGCACTCGGCTGGTGAACGGCGTCCAGGGTCGCAGTGCACGGGCGATCTTCGGCTACCCCGATTACCTCAAGTTCCGCTCCTGCATGACGCTGTTCGCGCATGCCGCGCACGATGCGCCGATCGTGCCCGGCGCTGGCGGCGACTGTCCTTTCAGCGCGGCGCTCGAGAAATACTTCGCCGCGGAGGCCGACCCCCTCACCGTGGAGCTCCTCGGGCTCAGGGCTTCCGGAACTTCATAACGAACTGATCGGTGTGTCCGCGGATCGACGGATCGAACACCTTGGCGGTGTGCGGGTCCGCCTTGTTCTCAAGGATGTTGCTCTCCCCGAGGAGCGTGAAGCCGGCGGACTCGACCTCCTTCTTCACTGCATCCGGGTCGATCCGGTGCAGCGTGGACGTGTCCCGGAACCCCGAGCCGGCCTGCGCCACGTGATCGAGCACCAGGAAGATGCCGCCCGGCTTGAGCGCCTTGAACACCGCCTTGTCGATGTTGACCACTTCGACGTCCGGTATGTTGTGGAAGTCGTGGTAGTTATTCGACGTCCACACGAAGTCGGCGGCACTTTCGGGCAGCTGCAGCTGCGCGACGCGCTGCACGATCACGGTCACATTGGAGAAGTGGGGATCGGCGGCGATCGCCTGGACGGCGGCGGCCGGCGGCGGCGCATCCGCAGGCGCGTCGGGCCGGGGCGGTGCCGCCACGGCGTACACCTTGCCCTTGGGCCCGACGGTCGCGCTGAGGAGGCGCGTGTAGTAGCCCTTGCCGGGAGCGAGCTCCACCACCACATCGCCCGGCCTGATCCCCGCGAACGCAAGCGTCGCGCCGGGCTTGCGCTCGGCGTCACGCTCGGTGTCGCTCGCGGGCCGGGCACTGTCGGCGATGGCAGCAGAGATGTAGGCCGGCAGCGCCATATTGAGCGCGGCGCGTGCGTCGCCGCTCGCGAGCGCCAGGACGAAGACGGCACCGACGGTGGCAGTCACTGCACGCTGCATGACTCCCTCCTCGCACGGGGCGTGTTGGTGGACCGGGCGGTCACTCTATCAGGCGCACCGCCGGCGTCACAACGGCTGCACCGCGCGCAGCGCTCGGCGCACCGCGGGCACTGAGGCGTCGGCGGCGAGGCTCAGCTCCCAGGTCTCGCCGAGGAGATCGTGCCCGAAGCTGTGGTGGGCTTTCTCGCGGTGCGCACGAAGGGCGCCGAGCCCACGGGCGCGTGCCTGCGGCTCGACCAGCAGCAGCCGCAGCTGCGCACTTCCGCCCTCCCCGGCCACGAGGAGGATGCATCCGACGCAATGTCCATGCCGCGCCGCGATCCAACAGCGCTCGCGCGCCGGGTCGACGGCCCGGCGGATGGCGCTCATGGCCGCAAGGAGTGCCTGGCGGCGCGCGGCATCGAGCGGCGCGAACTCGCGGCGACCCGCCGGCGTCAGTCGCAGGTGCAGCCGGCGCGCATCCGCGCCCGAGGACGGGATCATGTGCGCTTCGGTGAGCGACCGGGGGCTGTCCCGCAGCCCGCCCGCGGCGCTATGTCAGAATCGCCGCCCAAGGCGCCCCCCAAAGCGTCAAGAAGAGCCGGCGATGACCCCAACCTACCGCTTCGCCCTCCATGGCTGCGTGCTCTGCTGCGTACTCGCCTCAGCGGTCCACGCCGCGGCCCAGCCGGCCGCCGAGCCGAGCAGCACGATCGCGCACACGGCGGAGAGTGCCGTGGTCAAGGTGTTCTCGACCATCCGCCGGCCGGACGTCGGGCGGCCCTGGACCAAGACCTCTCCTATCGAGGCGAGCGGCTCGGGGGTCGTGATCGAGGGCAAACGTATTCTCACCAACGCGCACGTCGTCGCCTACGCGAGCCAGGTACAGGTGCAGAGCAGCCAGGCCGGCGACAAGCTTTCCGCGACCGTGGTCGCCGCCGCGCCCGGCATCGATCTCGCCATTCTCAAGCTCGACGACGAGTCGTTCTTCGAGCACCGCCCGCCGCTGCCGCGTGCCAGCGCGCTGCCGCAGATCAAGGACCCTGTGCTGACGTACGGATTTCCGACCGGCGGCACCTCGCTCTCGATCACGCGCGGCATCGTCTCGCGGATCGAGTTCGTGCAGTACTTTCTGCGCACCGCGGGACTGCGCATCCAGATCGATGCCGCCATCAACCCCGGCAACAGCGGCGGTCCGGCGATCGCCGACAACAGGATGATCGGTCTCGTCTTCAGTCACCTGCAGAACTCGGAGAATATCGGTTACATCATTCCCAGCGAGGAGATCGCGCTGTTCCTCAAGGACGTTGCCGATGACGGCCGCTACGACGGCAAGCCCGGGCTGTACGACGAGCTGCAGACGCTGGAGAACCCGGCGCTGCGCGGCTACCTGAAGCTCGACAGCTCGGTACGCGGCATGATCGTGCACCGCCCCGACGACACCAGTCCCTCCTACCCCCTGAAGCAGTGGGACGTGATCACGCACATCGCCGGCAAGCCGATCGACGACGAGGGCATGGTGTGGATCCGCGACAATCTGCGCGTGGACTTCCGCTACCTCATCCAGCAGAACGCGCGTGACGGCACGGTACCGCTCACCATCGTGCGTGGCGGCCAGAGCCAGCAGATCCAGATGCCAGTGCTGACCCACCGGCCGTTCCTCATCGACTGGCTCGAGGGCACCTATCCCTCCTATTTCATCCTCGGGCCGGTGGTGTTCGAGCGCGCCACGGTGGAGGGGTTGCAGCTGATTCGCGCGCACGGCCAGGCGCTCGTCGGCAGTCCGTTGTTGGCGCGGCTCGGCGATCGCCCCGATCCGGACCGCGAGGAGCTGGTGCTGATCCCCGCACCGCTGTTCCCGCACGCGCTCTCTACGGGCTATTCCGATCCCACCGGCTCGGTGGTGAAGTCGGTGAACGGCACCCCGGTGAAGAGTCTCGCCCACCTCGTGGCGCTGCTGCGCGATCTGAGGGACGAGTACGTCACGCTCGACTTCGACAACCGCGCAAGCGAGGCCATGGTGTTTCCGCGCGCCCAGCTGGTGGCCTCGACCGAGGCGATTCTCAACGACAACGGCGTGCGCGCCCAGGGCTCGCCCGATATGCTGAAGATCTGGGACGCGAAGCAACCCTGAGTGCGCCTTGCGAACGCGGAGCGCGCTGTGGCGGCGGACTGCGCCGGCGTGCTCAGCCGCGCGCGCGGCCGACGCGGCCTTGCACCTGCCGGAGAAAAAACGGGCCGGCGTGATTCGTCGCCGGCCCGTTCGAGTCTACATCACGACGCCGTCCAAGCGCCGCGGCGTGTACTTAAGCGACTTCAGCTCGCGGCACTCTCCGACTCCTCCCCGACGCTCGCCTCTTCCGTGTCCGGCAGGCTTGCGCCGACGTCCATGAAGCTGCGCCGTTCGGTGCCTTCCATCTTCTTGCGGCGCGAAGCATGGGCCGCAAAGCCCGTGCCTGCCGGGATGAGGCGCCCGACGATGACGTTCTCCTTCAAGCCGCGCAGGTCGTCCTTGAGCCCGCGCACCGCGGCTTCGGTCAGCACGCGGGTGGTTTCCTGGAAGGAGGCCGCGGAGATGAACGACTCGGTAGCGAGCGAGGCCTTGGTGATGCCGAGCAGCACCGGTTGCAGTCGAGCCGCCTTCTTGTTCTCGATGGCGGCGCGATCGTTGATGTCGAGTGCACGCGAGCGATCGAGCTGCTCGCCACGCAGCAGCGCCGTCTCGCCCGCCTCCTGCACCTCGGTCTTGCGCAACATCTGGCGGATGATCACCTCGATGTGCTTGTCGTTGATCTTCACGCCCTGCAGGCGGTAGACGTCCTGGATCTCGCGCACCAGGTAGTTGGCGAGCGCCTCAACGCCCTGCAGGCGCAGGATGTCGTGCGGATTGGGCTCGCCGTCGGCGATCACCTCGCCGCGTTCCACGGTCTCGCCCTCAAAGACGTTGAGCTGCCGCCACTTCGGGATCAGCTCCTCGTATTTCTCGCCATCGTCCGAGCTGATGATCAACCGCCGCTTGCCCTTGGTTTCCTTGCCGAAGCTCACGGTGCCGGACTTCTCTGCGAGGATCGCCGGATCCTTGGGCTTGCGCGCCTCGAACAGGTCCGCAACGCGCGGCAGTCCGCCGGTGATGTCGCGCGTCTTGGAGGACTCCTGCGGGATACGCGCGATGACATCGCCCACCGACACGCGCGCGCCGTCCTCGAGCGACACCAGCGCGCCCGGCGGCAGCGTGTACACGGCCGGGATCTCGGTGTTGGCGAAGGTGACTTCCTTGCCCTTGCCGCTCACCAGCTTGATGGTGGCACGCACGTCCTTGCCGCCGCGCTGCTTGGTGTCGAGCACCACCGTGCTGGAGAGCCCGGTGACCTCGTCGACCTGCGAGGTGACGGTGAGTCCGTCGACGAAGTCCTGGAACTTGACGAAGCCGGCAACCTCGGTCACCACTGGATGGGTGTGCGGATCCCAGGTGGCGACCACCTGGCCTGCGCCCACCGTAGCGCCTTCCTTGACGCTGATCATGGCGCCGTAGGGGATCTTGTAGCGCTCGCGCTCGCGGCCGAAGTCATCGACCACGCCGATCTCGCCCGAGCGCGACACGGCCACCAGGTGCCCCTTCTCGTGCTGCACGGTCTTCACGTGATGGAAGCGGATCACCCCCTTGTTGCGCACCTCGACGCTCGAAGCCGCCGCGGCCCGCGAGGCCGCGCCGCCGATGTGGAAGGTGCGCATGGTGAGCTGCGTGCCCGGCTCGCCGATCGACTGTGCGGCAATGACGCCCACGGCCTCGCCGATAGAGATCGGTCGGCCGCGCGCGAGATCGCGCCCGTAGCAGTGCGAGCACACACCGTAACGCGTCTCGCAGGTAATCGGCGAGCGGACTTTGATCTGATCCACACCCTCGGTCTCGAGCAGCCGCACCAGCTTCTCATCGAGCAAGGTGCCGCTCGGGATGAGCACGTCCTGCGCGCCGGGCTTGACGATGTCCTCCGCCAGCACGCGCCCGAGCACCCGCTCCCCGAGCGCCTCGACCACGTCGCCGCCTTCGACCAGCGGCGTCATGGTGAGTCCTTGGGTGGTGCCGCAGTCGCTCTCGGTCACGACCAGGTCCTGTGCCACGTCGACCAGGCGCCGCGTGAGGTAGCCGGAGTTCGCGGTCTTGAGTGCCGTATCGGCGAGGCCCTTGCGCGCGCCGTGCGTGGAGATGAAGTACTGCAGGACGTTCAGCCCCTCGCGGAAGTTCGCCGTGATCGGCGTCTCGATGATCGAGCCGTCAGGCTTGGCCATCAGGCCGCGCATGCCGGCGAGCTGGCGGATCTGCGCCGCGGAGCCGCGCGCGCCGGAATCGGCCATCATGAAGATCGAGTTGAATGACTTCTGCTTGTGGCGCACGCCCCTCGAGTCGGTGGCCTCCTCGGAGCCGAGCTTCTCCATCATGGCCTTCGCCACCTGGTCGTTGGCGCGCGACCAGATGTCGACCACCTTGTTGTAGCGCTCGCCGTTGGTGACCAGGCCGGAAGCATACTGGTCCTGGATCTCCTTCACTTCGTTATCGGCGGAGGTCACGATGCGGGTCTTCTGCTCCGGGATGACGATGTCGTCGATGCCGAAGGACACACCCGCGCGCGTGGCGTAGTGGAAGCCGGTGTACATCAGCTGGTCGGCAAACACGACCGTTTCCTTCAAACCGAGCGCGCGGTAGCAAGCGTTGATGGTCGCGGAGATCGCCTTCTTGGTCATGTCCTGGTTGATCAGGTCGAAGGACAGGCCCCTGGGCAGGATCTCGAACAGCAGCGCCCGGCCCACCGTGGTGTCGACCGTGCGGACGTGCTCGCTCAACGTGCCGCCCTCGCCGCGGACGTGCTCGCGCAGCCGCACGCGGCAGCGTGCCTGCAGGTCGACGCCGCGGCTCTCGTAGGCGCGGTGCACCTCGGCCACGTCGGCGAAGAACATGCCCTCGCCGCTCGCGCCGATGCGCTCGCGGGTCATGTAGTAAAGACCGAGCACCACGTCCTGTGAGGGCACGATGATCGGGTCGCCGTTGGCCGGCGAGAGGATGTTGTTGGAGGACATCATCAGCGCGCGCGCTTCCAGCTGCGCCTCCAGCGACAGCGGCACGTGCACTGCCATCTGGTCGCCGTCGAAGTCGGCGTTGAAGGCGGTACACACCAGCGGGTGCAGCTGAATGGCCTTGCCCTCGACCAGCAGCGGCTCGAACGCCTGGATCCCCAGGCGGTGCAGCGTCGGGGCGCGGTTGAGCAGCACCGGATGCTCGCGGATCACCTCCTCGAGGATGTCCCACACCTCCGGTCCCTCGCGCTCGACGAGGCGCTTGGCTGCCTTGATGGTGGAGGCCTCGCCGCGCAGCTGCAGCTTCTGGAAAATGAACGGCTTGAAGAGCTCGAGCGCCATCTTCTTCGGCAGGCCGCACTGGTGCAGCCGCAGCTGCGGGCCGACCACGATGACCGAGCGCCCCGAGTAGTCGACGCGCTTGCCCAGCAGGTTCTGGCGGAAGCGCCCCTGCTTGCCCTTGATCATGTCGGCAAGGGACTTCAGCGGGCGCTTGTTGGTGCCGGTGATGGCGCGCCCGCGCCGGCCGTTGTCGAGCAGCGCGTCCACCGCCTCCTGCAGCATGCGCTTCTCGTTGCGCACGATGATGTCGGGCGCGTTCAACTCCAGCAGCCGCCGCAGGCGGTTGTTGCGGTTGATGACGCGGCGGTACAGGTCATTCAGATCGGAGGTCGCGAAGCGCCCGCCATCGAGCGGCACCAGCGGCCTCAAGTCCGGCGGCAGCACCGGCAGCACCGTCATGACCATCCACTCGGGCTTGTTGCCCGACTCGACGAACGATTCGATGAGCTTCAACCGCTTCGACAGGCGCTTCAACTTGGTCTCCGAGGAGGTGGCAGCCATCTCCTCGCGCACCTTGGTGATCTCGGCGGTGAGATCGATGGTGCGCATCAGCTCGAACACGGCTTCCGCGCCCATACGGGCGTCGAACTCGTCACCGTGCTCCTCGATCGCCTCGAGGTACATTTCGTCGGTCAGCAGCTGGCCGCGCTGCATCGGTGTCATGCCCGGATCGATGACCACGAAGGCCTCGAAATAGAGCACGCGCTCGATCTCGCGCAGCGTCATGTCGAGCATCAACCCGATGCGCGACGGCAGCGACTTCAGGAACCAGATGTGCGCGGTCGGGCTGGCGAGCTCGATGTGGCCCATGCGCTCGCGACGGACTTTGGACTGCGTCACCTCGACGCCGCACTTCTCGCACACCACGCCGCGATGCTTGAGGCGCTTGTACTTGCCGCACAGGCACTCGTAGTCCTTCACCGGGCCGAAAATCTTGGCGCAGAACAGCCCATCGCGCTCCGGCTTGAAGGTGCGGTAGTTGATGGTCTCGGGCTTCTTCACCTCGCCATACGACCAGGCGCGGATCATCTCCGGCGACGCCAGCCCGATCTTGATCGAATCGAAGTGCTCGACCGGAGCGTGCTGCTTGAAGAGCTTCAGTAAGTCTTTCATTTAATCCTGCTCCAGTTCCATGTTGATACCGAGCGAGCGGATCTCCTTCACCAGGACGTTGAAGGACTCCGGCATGCCCGCATCCATCTGGTGGTTGCCGTCGACGATGTTCTTGTACATCTTGGTGCGGCCGTTCACGTCGTCTGACTTGACGGTCAGCATCTCCTGCAGCGTGTACGCCGCCCCGTACGCTTCCAGCGCCCACACTTCCATCTCGCCGAAGCGCTGGCCGCCGAACTGCGCCTTGCCACCGAGCGGCTGCTGGGTGACCAGGCTGTAGGGGCCCGTCGAGCGAGCGTGCATCTTGTCGTCGACCAGGTGATTGAGCTTCAGCATGTACATGTAGCCGACCGTCACCTGCCGCTCGAAGCGCTCACCGGTGCGCCCGTCGTAGAGGTACGTCTGGCCGTTCAGCGGCAGCTCGGCGAGCTTCAGCATGCGCTTGATCTCCTCCTCGCTGGCGCCGTCGAACACCGGCGTCGCCATGGGTACGCCGTTGGCGAGGTTGCGCGCCAGCTGGATGAGATCGGCATCGTTCAGGCCGTCGATCTCCTCCCGCTGGCCACCGGTCTCGTTGTAGATCTGCCGCACGAAGGCACGCAGCTCGGCGACGGCCGCCTGCTGCTCGAGCATGCGGCCGATCCGCAGCCCGACGCCTTTGGCCGCCCAACCGAGGTGCGTCTCGAGCACCTGGCCGACGTTCATGCGCGAGGGCACGCCGAGCGGGTTCAGCACCACGTCCACCGGGGTGCCGTCCTCGAGGTGCGGCATGTCCTCGACCGGCACGATCGTCGATATAACGCCCTTATTGCCGTGACGGCCGGCCATCTTGTCGCCCGGCTGCACGCGGCGCTTCACGGCGAGGTAGACCTTGACCATCTTCAGCACGCCCGGAGCGAGATCATCGCCCGCGGTGATCTTGGCCTTCTTGTCGTCGAGGCGCTTCTCGAACGCCTTGCGCTGGAGCTTCAAGCGCTCCGAAGCCTGCTCCAGCTGCGAGTTCGCCTCCTCGTCCTCGAGGCGGATCTCGAACCACTCCTCGCGCGGAACCTCATCGAGGTACTCGGGCGTGATGCGGGTGCCGGCCTTGAGCTTGTGTGGTCCGCCGGCCGCGTTTTGCCCGAGCAGCATGCCGCGCACGCGCAGGAACAGGTCGTCCTCGAGGATGCGCTGCTGATCCGCGAAGTCCTTGCGCACGCGCTCGATCTCGGCCTTCTCGATCGACAGCGCGCGCGAGTCCTTGTCAACGCCGTCGCGCGTGAACACGCGCACGTCGATCACCGTGCCGTCCATGCCGGGCGGCACGCGTAGCCCGGTATCCTTCACGTCCGAGGCCTTCTCGCCGAAGATGGCCCGCAGCAGCTTCTCCTCCGGCGTCAGCTGCGTCTCGCCCTTGGGCGTCACCTTGCCGACCAGGATGTCACCGGCTTTCACCTCCGCGCCGATGAAGGCGATGCCGGCCTCATCGAGCTTCGCGAGGGCCGCATCGCCGACGTTGGGGATGTCGGCGGTGATCTCCTCGGGGCCGAGCTTGGTGTCGCGCGCCACGCAGGTGAGCTCTTCGATGTGGATGGTGGTGAAGCGGTCCTCCTGCACCACGCGCTCGGAGATGAGGATCGAGTCCTCGAAGTTATAACCGTTCCAGGGCATGAACGCGACCAGCAGGTTCTGCCCCAGGGCGAGCTCGCCGAGGTGCGTGGAGGGCCCGTCCGCCAGCACGTCGCCGCGTGCGATCACGTCGCCGGCGTTGACCAGCGGGCGCTGGTTGATGCAGGTGTTTTGGTTCGAACGGGTGTATTTCGTCAGGTTGTAGATGTCCACGCCCGGCTCACCGGCCGTGGTCTCCTCGTCGTTCACCCGCACCACGATGCGCGAGGCATCGACCGAGTCCACGGTGCCGCCGCGCTTGGCGACCACGGTGACACCGGAGTCGATCGCCACCGGGCGCTCCATGCCGGTGCCCACCAGCGGAGTCTCCGAGCGCAGCGTCGGCACCGCCTGGCGCTGCATGTTCGAGCCCATGAGCGCACGGTTGGCATCGTCGTGCTCGAGGAACGGGATGAGCGATGCCGCCACCGAGACGATCTGCTTCGGTGAGACGTCCATGTAGTTGATGCGATCGCGCGGCATGAGCGTGAACTCATTCTGGAAGCGGCAGGACACCAGCTCGTCCTGCAGCTCGCCGTTGGGTCCGAGCACCGCGTTCGCCTGCGCGATGGCGAACTCGCCTTCCTCGATCGCCGAAAGGTAGTCGATCTGGTCGGTGACGCGGCCGTTCTCCACGCGCCGGTACGGAGTCTCGAGGAAGCCGTAATTGTTGGTGCGCGCGTAGACGGAGAGCGAGTTGATGAGGCCGATGTTCGGGCCTTCCGGCGTCTCGATCGGGCAGACGCGCCCGTAGTGCGTCGGGTGCACGTCGCGCACCTCGAAGCCCGCGCGCTCGCGCGTCAGCCCGCCCGGGCCGAGCGCCGATACGCGCCGCTTGTGGGTCACCTCGGAGAGCGGGTTGTTCTGGTCCATGAACTGCGAGAGCTGCGAGGAGCCGAAGAACTCCTTCACCGCCGCCGCCACCGGCTTGGCGTTGATCATCTCCTGCGGCATGAGCGGCTCAGTCTCGGCGATGGTGAGGCGCTCCTTGACCGCGCGCTCGACGCGCACCAAGCCGACACGGAAGGCGTTCTCCGCCATCTCGCCGACCGACCGTACACGGCGGTTGCCGAGGTGATCGATGTCGTCCACCTGGCCGTTGCCGTTACGGATGTCGATGAGCACCTTGAGCACGTCGATGATGTCGGACATCTCGCCGTACTTGGCCACCAGCCTCTTCGACAGCTCGTCGGTGCGGCTGCTCGCGTACTTGTAGTCGTAGAGGATGCCGGGCCCGAGGATCTCCTTGCGACCCACGCGGCGGTTGAACTTCATGCGCCCGACCCCGGAGAGGTCGTAGCGCTCGGGGTTGAAGAACAGGTTGGCGAACAGGTTCTCGGCGGCGTCCTTGGTGGGCGGCTCGCCGGGGCGCATCATGCGGTAGATCTCCACCAGCGCCTCGAGGCGCGTCTTGGTGGGATCGATGCGCAGCGTATCGGAGATGTA
>Ga0187778_10001194_pt1 | contig 18265 bp, 17 predicted proteins | sample 1015_Q2_SP5_20_M_FD_132418 | JGI IMG/M metagenome (GOLD analysis project Ga0187778, IMG submission 132418) | Tropical peat soil microbial communities from peatlands in Department of Meta, Colombia - 1015_Q2_SP5_20_MG | ecosystem: Environmental > Terrestrial > Soil > Wetlands > Peat | place...
ATGCGATGTCAGAGTGGACGGAACTGGTACAGCCAGGTCTCCGACAGCGCGCGCTCGCCGACCTTCAGAAACAGCCGTATGTCGACCGGGTCCGCCCCGGCGGGCGTGAAATCGAACTGCGCGCGCCAGTGTCCCGCGACATTGTCAGGGACGGCTTCGGCAAAGACGTAGGAGAACGTGCCGCTCGCGGCGCTCAGTACCGGCTGCGGCTTGACTCCGAAAGGAAGCGCGGCCAGCGGACCGCCGAGAAACTCCACCACGAACTTCGTCACGCCCTTCGGTCGCGGTTGACCGGGCTGTCCGCCCCGACCGAGCCGCGTGGCGACGCATCGCGCGAGCGCGGTCGGGTGCGGCTCGTCGGCGGCCCAGTACAGACGGTAGCGCAGCTGGTAGTTGCCGCCGGCCCGGGCCGGCTCCTTCGGCACCCACATCGCTACGATGTTGTCGTGTATCTCGTCGTCGGTAGGAAGCTCGATCAGCTGTACCGAACCCTCGCCCCAGTCCTCGAGCGGCTCTACCCACAGGCTCGGGCGGCGGTCATAGCGCACGCCGTCGAGATAGTGATCGAATACGCGATCACGCTGCAGCAGACCGAAACCCCGCGGCGAGCGATCCGCAAACGCCGACGCGGCGATGCGCTCCGGGTTATTGAGCGGCCGCCAAATGTGCTCACCGGCTCCGGTCCACAACGCCAAGCCATCCGAGTCGTGTACTTCCGGCCGCCAGTCGATGCCGCCGGGCTTGAAAGTCTCCGAGAACCAGAACATCGAGGTCGTCGGGGCGATGCCGAGACGGCCGATGTCGCGCCGCAGGAACAGCCGTGCCTCCACCTCCATGAGCACCGCCTTCTCCCTGCGCATCAGGAAACGGTAAGCACCGGCGATGCTGGGACCTTCGAGGAACGCGTACACGGTGACCTCGTGCGCACCGTCGGCGGGCGGCTCGAAGTAAAAGCGGCTGAAGATCGGGAACTCCTCCGGCCGATCCGGCATGGCCACATCGAGCGCAATGCCGCGCGCCGAGATACCGTATTGGTACAGCTCGCCGATGGCGCGGAAGTAGGAGGCACCGAGAAACGCTACCCAGTCGTTGGTACGCCAGTCGAGATTTTTCTGGTCCTCGAGTCGGCTCTCCTGGAAGCGAAAGCCCGCGAAGCCGGCGCCGCGCGGCAAGGCCCGCGCAGGGCTTGTCGGCGGCATGGTGAAATAGCCTGGGTCGTAGAGAATCTCGCGGGCGACGGATCCGCCACCCTGGGAGGCCAGCAAGTACATGTGCACCGGCTGGGGAAAGTAGCGGCCGAGATGGAAGAACGTCACCGGGTACTCGCCCGGGCCGTCACGGAACAGTGCGCAGGCGGGATTGAACTTGATCTTGCCGTGCGCTTCATAGTCGATGCGCTCGATCAGCTGCTGCGGCAGTGCCGCGGGGGCCTGGTAGGGGCGCGCCGCTCGTTTCCGCGCCTCCGCCGTGAGCGCATCGAAGGAGAAGGGCGTCGTCTCGACGCCGAGCTTCAGCCCCGCGTCGGCGCGTGCCGCAGTCGGCAGCCCGAGGGTTGCTGCAGTGATCGCGGCGACAGTTCCGCCAAGCATGGAACGACGGTCGGGCATCCGGGGAGACTTCGCGATTCAGCGTGCCGGTGCGAAATGCGCGGCACTCGGGCGGTGATGATACCGCGCGTGCGTCAGTCGCTGCGCCGCCCGAGCGGGGCACGGTCCCGCCGGAGCCTCGACGAGCCGTCAGTTGGCGTCAGGTCCGCTGCGGGCCGGCCGCACTCCCCGCAGAGTTGCCGGGCGGTGCAGCGTCACACGGCGGCTCCCGGCCAGCCGCGGCGGCACTCGCCGTCGCTGCGCCGGGCACGGCGCGCGAGCGATTCTGCCGCGCTCTGCGCGGCAGTGTCACGGCGAGCGCAGCGATACCGCCCGCGGACGTTGCGCCCGCGAGGTACACGACCGCCGCACCGAGGCATGCCGGGCAACACATATCAATAACGCTGCTTCGGCCACCAGTCGCCGACGCCGCCCGGCAGCAGGTCGAACAGGTGCCAGACCGTGCAGAAGTCGTCGCCGGGGCTGAACGGCGCATCCGACACCCTGACGATCTTCGAGCCGCGGCGCTGAAACACCGAGACCCCCGGCAGCCATCCCTTGGTGCCGCGGAATCCCATGTCGGCGGCAAAGGTGCTGCCCGCGTGACTGACCATGGGGAACTTCCAGCCGCGCGCCGCGGCGAATTTCTGCTGCACGTCGGGCGGATCCGGGCTCGATACCACGAACGCGGCGCGCGAGCTGACGTGATCATGTATGCCGTTGTAGCCATCGGCCCACATCGTGCAGGCCGGGCACGACGTGCCCATGTTGTGAACGACGATCAGGTGCTCGTGCTTACCGAAGAGCTGCGACAGACGTACCGGGCCCTCGGGCGTACGGAATTCGTAGTCGCCGACCTCCTGCGGCTCGGCCGCCGCCAGGGTTTCGCGCATTCGCTGGCGCACCGCCGCGATCTGTTCGCGGTAGTCGGCCAGCCGCGCCGCTGCATCGGAGTATTTCATCACGCACCCGCCTCGCAAGCCGCCATGTCAGGTGCCGTAGAGGTCGCGGTACCGCACCCACGCCATGGCGTGCGGCAGGCCGGCCTCATCGCGCCCCTTCGGCACCAGATCGAGGTAGTGATAGGCCGTGTTGAGCATGTCGAGTCCGCGCGAGTAGCACGAGTAGGTGTGAAAGACGGTGCCGTCGGCGTCCCTGAAAAACACGCTGATTCCGGCGTGGTCGCTCATCGCGTCGTTCTTGCGGGCGTAGTTGTGCAGCGCGCTGGCCGCCTGCTCCGGCCTGAAGGAGGCATGATAGTCGAAGTTGAAATCGCCGTCGTCGGCAGACACCCACTTGAAGCTCCAGCCGAAGCGCTCGCGGAACGCCTCGAGCTTCGCGAGCGGGGCGCGTGACACCGCCACCATGGTGACGTCGCGCTGATTCAGGTGCGGAATGATGCCGTTGAAGTTGTCCGCCCAGAACGAGCAGGACTTGCAGGGGCCGTCCCAGTCCGGCGCGAACATGAGATGGTACACAACCAGCTGACTGCGGCCGGCGCAGAGCTCCGCGAGCGTCTGCCGGCCAGCGGCCGTGTCGAACACGTAGCGCTTCGCGACCGGCTCCCAGGGAAGCGCGCGCCGCTCGCGGCTGAGCTCGTCGCGCAAGCGCGTGAACGCCTTTTCCTTCTCCAGCAGCTGCCGCCGTGCGGCCAGCCATTCCTGCGGCGAGACGACTCGATGCGCGGTCATGGTCGCACTCCTCTTGCTTTGCGATCACTTCGCCCGTCTGGCGCGCGTGCGCCGGCCGTGGGCGGCGTCGAGCTCGCTCAGGGCGGCTGCCAGCGTGTCGAACTGTTCCTGCCAGTATTTGCTGTAACGGTTGAGCCACACGGCGGCCTCGTACAACGGCCCGACGTCGAGACTGCAGCGGCTGATCCGCCCGCTGCGGGCCTGCTGCACCAGCCCGGCGCGCACCAACACCTGGATGTGTCGCGACACCGCCTGCAGTGAAATGTCGTACGCCGCCGCGAGCTCCGACACGAGCAGCGCGTGGCCGTCGAGCCGCTCGAGGATGCTGCGCCGCACCGGATCGGCGAGCGCGAAGAACACCTGATCGAGCCTCAGGTCATCGACCTGCAGCAGCGCTCCCACGAGTTGTAGCGGCGCGGCTTTCATCATGCTACCAGTTTAATATCATGCAGTCGGTTTATAGTCAACCGATGTGTTGACTAATTCCGGGCCGCCGCCGTTTCCGACCATGGCCGCCGCGCGTAGGCCCCGAACGCCGCAATGCCCGCATAGCAGAGCGCCGGGATGGCCAGCGCGCCCTTGAGCCCGACAAAGTCCGCCACGTGCCCGGTGACCAGCGGCACCACGGCGCCGCCGACGATCGCCACGCAGATGATGCCCGAGCCCTCGGCCGCGCGCGGCCCGAGCCCCTCGCTGGCGAGCGAGAAGATCGTCGGGAACATGATGGAGTTGAAGAGCCCGATCGCGAGCAACGACCAGCCCGACAGCGCGCCGCTGCTGTTGGCCGACACGAGCAGCAAGGCGATCACGACCGCCGCTGCCGACGCCAGCACCTTGCCCGGTGATGAAACGCGCAGCAGATACGAGCCAATGAAGCGCCCGACCATCGCACCACCCCAGTACAGCGGCACGTGCTTGCCGGCGTCCTCCTGAGCGAGGCCGAGCACGTTCGGCTGCATCAGGTAGTTGACGATCAGCGACCCGATGGCGACCTCGGCCCCCACGTAGAGGAAGATGCACACGGTTCCAAAAGCAAAGCGCGCGCGGTGCAGGAGCTTTGCGGCATGGCGCAGCGTGGGTGACTCACTCGGGGTGTCGGCCAGCTGGTTGCGGAACAGCCAGACGAGCGCGGCGAACAGCGCCAGTACTGTCGCCAGTCCCAGGTAAGTTCGCACGATCACGGCCGTCTCGCGCGCCCGAAACACCGCGAGTGCCCGCCCGCTGAGTGCTCCCGTGTCCTCCGCGGCGAGCGAACCGAGAATGAGGATCGAGCCGACGTAGGGAAAGATCGTGGTCCCGAGCGAGTTGAACGCCTGCGCGAACGTCAGGCGGCTATGCGCAGTCTCCGGCTTGCCGAGCAGCGAGATCAGTGGATTCGCCACCACCTGCACGATCGTGATACCTGCCGCGAGCACGAACAGCGCCCCGAGGAACGTGGCAAACTGGCCCGACGAGGACGCCGGCACGAACAACAGACAGCCGGCCGTCATCGTCAGCAGGCCGATGACGGCCGCACGCATATAGCCGACGCGCGTCACGATGGCGGCCGCCGGGAGCGAGATCAGGAAGTAAGCGGCGAAGAACGCCGATTGAATCAGCATGACCTCGCCGTAGTTGAGCGTGAACAGCCCTTTCAGCTTTGGAATGATCACGTCGTTGAGACTGGTGATCCCGCCGAACACGAAGAACAGGCCGAACACGAACACGCGCAGCCGGCGCACGGTGCGCTCCGGCGCGCGCGTGGACGGCGTGTCGGCCTTCATGGTGCCGCATCCGGCGGCACTGCGCAGGAATCGGCGGCCGCGGCCGCCGGGTAGAGTGCGAGAAGTCTGCGCGTGACACCGTTGGTCCAGCCGAAACCATCCTGCAGGGGGTATTCCCCGCCGCCGCCGGGGCGGCCGCGGTCGATGACATCGTACTTTTCCATGAGCTTGCCACTTTCCTCGTACACGTGCCTGACGAGCAGCAGCCAGCGACAGGCAATGGCCTCGGCCAGGCGATGCTCACCGTACTGATCGAGCCCCACCACTGCGATCCACTGTAGCGGCGCCCAGCCGTTGGGCGCATCCCACTGCTGCCCGGTCTCGACGCTGGTCGCAGCCACACCGCCAGGCTTGAGCAGCGTGCGACTCACCGCACGGGCGACACTCCTCGCCTGCGCTTCGGAAGAGGCGCCGACGAACAGCGGATAGAGTGTTGCCGCCGAGAGGCGCGGCAAGCGCTCGCCGCGCCTCCAGTGGTAATCGAGATACGCCCCGCTCGGCTCATCCCACAGATAGCGGTCGATGGCTGCCTGCCGCTTGGCCGCGCGCCGGGCGTACTGCCGCGCGCAGTCGTGGTCTGCCAGCTGCTCGCAGCCCGCCCGGATCGCATTCTCCAGCCCGAGCAGCAGGCTGTTGAGATCGACCGGAACGATCGCGGTGGTGTCGATGGTACGAGGCTGTCGCCCATCCGCAAACCAGCGCGAGCTGAAATCCCAGCCGCTCTCGGCCGCCGCACGGATGTCGCGAAACACGCGCGACGGCGCTCGCCTGCTCATTCGCGCCAGCTCGCGATCCTGCGCGTACGACTCATCGCGCGGGGTGTCACGATCGTCCCAGTAGCGGTTGAGGATCGAGCCATCGGGCAGCGCGACCGCGCGGCGGTGGACCTCGCCCGGGCGCAGCGACTCCGCGCCCTGCATCCAGAATGCATATTCGCGCCGCAGCTGTGGAAGATACTGGGCGAATTCCGCTGCCGCGCCGTCGTCACCGAGCAATGTCAGCATCTCGAAGAAGAACGGCGGTTGTGAGCGGCTGAGGTAGTAGGTGCGCGTACCGTTCGGCACGTGGCCATACTCATCGATGAGGTACGCGAAGTCACGCACCATGTCGGAGACCAGATCCCGGCGCCCGCTCTCCTTGAGGCCGAGCATGGTGAAGTACGAGTCCCAGTAGTAGATCTCACGAAAACGTCCGCCCGGGACGACGTAGGCTTGAGGGAGAGGCAACAGCGACGACCACGGCGGCTTGGTGCTGCTGCGCCGGACCAGCTGCTCCCAGAGCTGATCGATGTGCGCGACGAGCGGACCAGCGGCGGTTTGTTGCGCCGGCGCGCTGTGCTCGGCGGGCAAGGTGAAATGCGCTGCCACGAAGTGGCGCAACGCTTCGGGCGATGTGGGATGCGCCGCGCGGTACGCCGCAAGAATATCCGCCGGCGCACTGTCCGGGACGGCGTCGGCGAAGGTCTTCTGATCCGGAAAGATCTTCGCGGTCTGCACGGCGACGAAGAGATCCTGGAACAGCACCTGCGGCGGCTGCAGCTGCTGCGGCTGTAGCTGCGGCGGCGGCCGCGAGTGTGCTGCCGCAGCGAGCAGCAGCACGAACATGGGCGCGGGGCGCACTGCGCGTCGCGCAAATCCCGGAGCCCGCAGCCGCGCCCGTGCAAGCATCACGTCTCGACCCCCGAGGCAACACGGGAACGCTCCGCGCGATGAGCGCGAAATCGGCCGCGGATTCGGCTAGATTCACCAGCTGCTGCCCAGGGAGACAGGGGGTGCCCCGTGGTTGACCGCTTGCCACACGTCCTGAAGCTTACAGGTGTCCTGTACTTCGCCGCAGGTGTCCTCTGCCTCGCCAGCCCGCCCGCACAGGCCGTCGATCTCGTGCCATTTGTCGGCTTTCGCTTCGGCGGCGACGTCGGCACCAGCACGCAGGGTACGCAGGGGCCGATGTCAGTAACGCTCGACGCTGCTGCAAGTTATGGCGGGGTGCTCGATGTGCCTCTTTCGGGGCCGCGCTCCGTCGAGCTCTACTACAGCCGCCAGCAAACGACGCTCGGCTCTCCGGGGGCGGCGCAGATACACGACGTGACGATGAGCGTACTACACGTCGGGCTGGTCGATGCGTATGCCACCGACAACCCGCAGCTCACCTGGCTGCTCGTCGGCACGTTCGGTGCGACGCAGCTCTCGGCCGCGGGCTCCGATGAGACCAAACCGAGCATCGGTCTCGGCGGTGGTGTCATATGGATGGCGAACGACCACATCGGAATCCGTGGTGATCTGCGGGCGCTGCTCACCTTCAGCGGCAACGGCGGCGGCGCCATCGCCTGCGGTGGCGGCTGCAGCATCAGCTTTCACGGCAGCCTCGTCGCGCAGGGCGAAGCGAGCGTCGGACTCCTGGTGCGGTTCTGACGAAAGCCGCGCGCGCGGGGCAGCGGCGCGCATGTCGCGCCGGGTTTTGCGGGGCGAGCCCTCCTCAGCGTCCGTTCGCCTCGTTGAGCGCGTCCACCAGCTGCGATGCCCAGCGCGAGATGATCTGACTCGCGGCCGACATGTTCGAGACGCTGGACGCAATCTGGAAGGTGGTCCAGGACTTCGATTGCGCGTCGATCGCCCGCGCCAGGATCTGCCCCGTCTCCGAGTCGCGCAGCTCTGCCACCAGCGTCATGCGGCCCGGGTCGGCGGTGTAGGTGCGGCTGCGGCCGGCGGTCGGCTTGTCCGGTGCCGCGATGTAGAGGTCGACGATGAACGGAGTGACGTCGAGCACGTCCTCGGCGGCCGCGGTCACGACGTCGTAGCCCGCCTCGCCGAGGTCCCGGGCCCACACCTTGGCGAACTCGTCCGCGAGCGCCTTCTTGATCCTCTCGAAATCCTCCGCGGTGAGACGGTTCGTCCCCACGCGGCTGGCGTTGGGGTTCCAATTCTTGTCGAAAGCCACCTGCAGCGGTGCCAGGCGCACGTGTTTGTAACCCTTGAGCGAGGCGCCGGGGCGCAGGTACAGCCGCGTCACTCTCTTGCTCGAGGTCAGCTGCAGCCCGTCCCACTCCTGCGGCGGCTCTGCTGCCGTCGCGACGCCCCATCCCGGCGTGGCGAGTGTTGCCACGACACAGGCGATCGCAAACGCACAGCTCAGCGCAAAGGTTCGAGTTATTGACATATCGCGCCCCCCGGGTCTCTCCTGAAGCCCGCACCCATGTTATGGAAAGTCGTCATTGTAAGCGAGCACTCGCGTTCCGGCCCGGCATCCGCGCGACGCAGGCTGGCGGCGATCGGAGTGAGGCGGCCGCGGACCGCTTCCGCCCGGCGCAGCGGTGCGGTCCCACGCCACGCCGACGCGGGTGACGCACGTGGACCGAAGTCGGAATCGTGACGCCCGCTGCCACGCTTCCAACATACGATGTCCGCTGTTGCATCCGGTCCGCTGCGTTGGCACGGACATACTGCGGCGCCCGCAATCCGGGCGGCCGCCGCTGCGCACGGTTGCTCCGTGACAAACACCACCACCCATGGAGAATCTGCAGCAGGAAAGGGAGAAGTTGTCGGCCGCGCGGCGGCGCTCCTGGCTGTCGCCGGGTGTCGTGCTGTTGGCGCTTGCCGCTTCCAACCTTTTGGGGTGCCAACGCGCCGACGATTCCACCGCCGCTCCCTGGTCGGACGTCATCAAGGTGCACGACTGCCCTACTACGCGACCGTCGCTGACGCCTGGTCACATTAGACTTGCGGGCGTCGCCCGGCCTTCGGGCCGTCGCGACGCGACCCAACTCACCCGGGGCGTGGCACGCCCCGCAAGCTCACGCGCGGACCTGATTAAGTTGCCACGGCAAGGGCTTTATGTTGCCTGTGAGCTGCTCCTGGTGCCGATTCGCATCCTGACACCGTGGCGATAGCAGTGTTGGTGCCGCGGCAGGCACCATGTTGAGCATGTTGATCCGCAATAACGTCATCGGTATCAGCGTGCTGCCTCCCAGTCGCGCACAGCTCGAAGCGCGCGCCAGGAGCTACGGCGTGCCGCTGCGGTGGATCGATCCTCGGCCCCGTCATCGGCGGCAACGCTTGTACAACATGCTGCTGGCGCTGGCGATCGTAGCGGGCTGCGTGATTCTCTACGTGAGCGTGCACAAGCCGCGCTGACCGGCCTGCGGTCCAGCGCCGCTGTACCGCTCAGCCGCCGCCGCCCGCTGCGCTCCCGGGCTGACCCGCGAGCGCCTCGAGCCCATGCCGGGCCCGCGCCCGCGCGCATTTTTCATCTCCCGGCTGCAGCTCGCGGCACGGTGTAGGTCGCGCCGCATACACGCTGCAGGTGACCTGATTGCCAACCTCGCCCTGTAACGCGGCACACCGAGGCCGCGCACCGCTCGTGCCGAGCATGCCCGCCAGATGCGAAGTTAGCTTCTCGAGAAGCGCATCGGGCAGTCCCAGTCGTGGTGCTTCCGCCCAGTAGAAAGAGACGCGGAAAGTCGCGCAGCACGCGCCGCATTGTCGGCAAATCCCGTCTGTGTCGTGCGCGGACATTCCTGCAACGTGCCCGAGATTAGCCTGCGACTGCCTCGGGCTGCAAACGGCAGGTCCGCTTGCCCGGACGATGTTTGGATTGCCGTCGGCCTGCCCATCGCCCGGGAAGTGTGGGTGACGCTGCAGAAGGCCGTGGTGCCGTTCGGCCTGGGAATTCACGCCGCTGCTGACCCGACTGTCCTCCTCGCCCTAGCCATCGGGGTCCGCCGCTCCCTCGCGGGATGCACCGCTTCGGCCAATCGCAGTTGTCCGCTCGAGCGCACTTGAGCACCCTCGCGGCGCGTGCTTAAGTGAGTGAGTGAGTGCAGATGGGCGGCCGCAGGTGCTACGTGTGGAATCGGGAACGCGTCACAGCGGGCCGGCACAAGGACTCCCTGCCCGCGGGCGCCGCTCGCTCGGACGACCTCGAAATGAAACCATCGACAAGCAGGTGGTCTCTGCCGTCCCACAAGTGCTCAGGACGAGCGGATACCGGGCGGTTACCATTGACGGCATTGCGCGCAAGGTCAAGCGCGCTCGCTGGAGCATCTATCGCCGCTGGCTGCGCAAGCCGCACCTCGTGGCGTACTGTATCGAAAGCACGCTCGGAGCGAGTCCGGCTGCGGATGAGGGAGCGCTTGGCGAGGATCTGTGCGCAGCAGTCGGCACCTTGCGGCGGGCATTTACCGGGCCTCTCGGCCAAGCACTGCCAGGCCTGGTCGCAGACATGGCGCTCGCTCCCCGGCGCAAGTCGATGCGCGATGCGTTCGACAGAGCCCGGCTGCACGGCGAAGCGCGGGGAGCTCTGAACGTCGACTTTCGATCTGTTGGCGGCCCCCTTCTACTTCCGAGCCCTCTTCGGCCACGCGCGGCTCGACCACCGGATGACGCGGGACGTCGTGGACTATGTCCTGAAGATCGTCACATGACGATCCTCGTCTCGTGACGGCCTCTTGGCCGCGGCCGCGCGGTGTCCCGCCCGCCGCTAGCCCGAGGTCGATGAGGTCGAGGCCACCGCCTCGTGGCGCACGTGGGCACCATCGTCAGTGCCTCCGCGGGGCGCGGCAGCTGTGGGTGGTCGCGCAGCTCTTGCTCCTCGCTGGGTGCGCCACGCTGCCGCCCCTGGAGTACCGCAGCGTCAGCCACGCGATCGAGGCGCCGTCCAACAGCCGGCTGCGGGCCGCGATCGACCCGCTCGCTCTGGCGCATGCGGGCCTGAGCGGCATCTATCCCCTCAAGGTCGGCCCCGATGCGTTCGCGGCTCGCGTGGCTCTCATCGACGCCGCCGCAAGCAGCATCGATGTGCAGTACTACATCTGGCATGATGACATGACGGGCCGATTCATGTTTGACGCCCTGCGACGGGCCGCAGAGCGCGGCGTACGCATTCGCCTGTTGCTCGATGACCTTACCACCCGGGGAGGCCTCGATAAGAGCATTGCCGCGCTTATGGCTAGTCCGAACGTCGAGGTACGGCTCTTCAACCCCTTCAAGCAGCGCACGCTTCGGGCGCTCGGCTATCTCACAGAATTCTCGCGCCTGAACCGTCGCATGCACAATAAGTCGTTGACGGTCGATGGGGTTGCCACGATCGTCGGCGGCCGCAACATCGCCGACGAATACTTCCAGGCCGGCGACAGCTTCGGTTACGTCGATCTCGATGTGCTCGCTGTCGGTGCTGTGGTCGCGGACGTTTCTCATTCCTTCGATGAGTTCTGGAGCAGCGACTCGGCCTATCCAGCCTCACTGCTCCTCGACCCCGCGACGCCGGCCGATGTGCAGCGACGGATCCTCTTCTGGGAGAGTGCGCGGAATGAACCTGGTGCGGCCCGCTACACCGCGGCAGTCCGCGACAGTCAGCTGGCACGTGATCTCGAGACGCACCATCTCAGCCTTGAATGGGCGGCGGCTTACCTGGTGGTGGATGATCCGGCCAAGGGTCTCGACAAGGCGCCCAAGGCGGGGCAGCTCCTCAAGCAGTTTGAGGAGACGCTTCATCATCGCATCAGCGATGAGCTGCTGATGGTGTCGCCGTTCTTTGTCCCGCGCGCCATCGGGCGTGACATGCTGATCGATGTTGCACACCGCGGCGTCAAGATTCGCGTGTTGACGAATGGCGCGGAGTCCGCCGACGTCGATGCGGCGTTTGCAGCGTATCGCGCTTACCGCGAGCCGCTCCTGAAAGCCGGCGTTGAGCTCTTCGAGCTCAAGCGCCGGCCCACCGGGGCGCACGCGCCGGAGCGAGCGAGCGACGCGAGTCTGCATGCCAAGACCTTCGGTATCGATCGCTCACAGATCTTCGTCGGCTCGTTCAATTTTGACCCGCGGTCCGCGAATCTCAACACCGAGATCGGTCTGGTGATCGATTCCGTTCCGCTGGCAACGGCGCTGTCACGAGGTTTCGAGGACGTCGTCCCGATCATCGCCTATCAGGTTGAGCTCGATTCGACCGGCAATCTGCTGTGGCTGGACCGGCGCGCCGAGGGTGAGGTGGCGTTGCGACTCAGCCAGGAGCCCGGCGCGGGATTCTGGCGGCGCACCTGGCTCGGGTTCCTCGCCATCCTGCCGATCGAGGGGCAACTGTGAGGCAGTGACTAACCCGCTGCTCCTGCGCCGCACGGGGGTGGCCATGACTGGGCCACGATCCGTGAGCCGAGCGGCGGCGTCAGCGGCTGCCGTCACCTTGGGGCTGGCGGCAGACCTGATCCAAAGGAGAAGGTCAGCCCAAGAACGTAGAGAACGTCGACTGGGCCCCCAGGCGCATGCGCCAACCGTGAGTCCAACGCACCTTGATGTCGGGCCGCAGCGCGAGGTCTGCGATCCGTCGGCACTCTGCCAGAACCTGGCGATGGCGCCCAACCCCGGTTGGAGCCATGACCTCCGTTCGGTTCTCGAGTCCGCTTCCCGCCGGTGGCGCGACGCGGGTCAGCCCGGCGCCGACCGACACGTACGGGGCAAACGCCGCACTGCGGTTGAACACCCGCAACGGGTCGACTGCGCCGCTGTAACGCCTCGTAGAGAACGGCACCGCCGGTGCCGCCCCACGGTTTGTCCGGTGTGATCCCGCCGACGCACGGGCTCAGATACCAGTGTCCGACATCGTCTGCCACAGCTGCGAGCGGGCAGCATTCACTTTCGCGCGCCGCCTGACGGCCGCTGCCCCGAGCTTGGCCGCCGCAGTGAGCGCCGCTCGCGGCTACACCGCGGTCACTGTTGAGACTGCGAGCTCGCGGTGCAGCATTCAGCACCCGGCATGATTTGCCGACCAGGTTCCCCGCCCCCAATCTTGGGCTTTGCGCTGACACGAGGTCAGCAACGGACCAAAAGAGGCACAATAGCGTGCGCAGAGCGATCACCTTTGTTCGGGGAGCCGCCATTGATATGAGCTTGACCTCGGCCACTTCGGCCATGCTCCGTGCGTGCTGCACATGACGTCCGCGCTCGTCATTTCCCGCATATTTCCGGCGAACGACCAGATGGTGCACGGTATCGTTCAACGCCTGGAGACACAGGTGGCGGCGCTCGCCCGTGTCGCTGACCGGATAGATTGCCTGTTCCTGACGGCTGCAGATCAGAGACTCTCACCGGAGGAGCTGAGCGGGCACGAGGAACGCCTGCGACGCCGCTGGTCGTCGAAGCTGTACCTGAGTATCGCGCCGGTGCTGAGACCGAAGGTCGTAGCGACGCGCTGGCAGCGCTATGGGCCCGGCATATTCGACTTCCATGCACAGGAGGTCGGGGCCGATGTCAACAACGAGGCGGCCGAGCTCGCGGTGCGGACCGCGCTGCGCGCAGCCCCCGATCTGATACTCGCCCACCGCCTGTCCGTGCGGTCGTTGTTGATGAAGCTCGCCCGATATACCCGGCACGCGGCCATATTCTTTGACCTGGACGACATCGAGCACTTCTCCGTGTCGCGCCGTCTGCTGCAGCACCCCTCTTGGCCAATGGAACGCCTGCTGCTGATGCAGATCCCAAGGCTGTTGCTCACCGAGGTCCAGGCGATCCGGCGTTCGCGGCTGACGTTCGTGTGCTCAGAACACGACTACCGCCATATGCGTCGGCTCGCGTGCTCACGCCGAATCGAAGTCGTGGCCAACAGCATACGGTTCCCGACCAGCGCTGCCATACGCGCCTCCGCACCCATTGTATTGTTCGTCGGCTACATGGGCTACGAACCCAATGCGCTGGCCGCGGACGCCTTGGTGCAGAACATCTGGCCAGCGGTACGTGCGCGAGTCCCTGACGCACGCCTGCTCATCGCGGGGAGTCGACCGCAGCGCTTGAAGTCGTATCCCGCAACCGACCCGAGCGTGACCTTCACAGGCTTCGTCGACAATCTCGATGAACTCTACGACCAGGCGCGCGTCGTCTGCTGCCCGATCTCCTGTGGCAGCGGCACCCGCGTCAAAATCATCGAAGCGGCGGCTCACGCGCGCGCAATCGTGTCGACGCCGCTCGGCGCCGAAGGTCTTGCCTTCGAGAACGATACCGAGATCGTGCTGCGCAGTGACCCAGCGGCGCTCGCAGCAGAGTGCGTTCGGTTGCTGCGGGATCCGCTGGCCGCCGAACGACTCGGTCTGGCGGCCCGAGCCAAGGCGCGCACCACGTACGAGCGAACTGCCGTCGTTGCTCAGCTCGAGCGGTTGTTCGCCGGAGCCCTGGGAGGAGCACGCTCAGGGACACAGCGACCTTCGCTGTGAGCGGCGTACACCTACGCCCAGACCTTGCTCGGCTCTGTATGCCCGTTGGCTGTGGCCGCATGAATACCCGCCCTTGCAGAGCCACTGCCAGGAAGTAACAGCCAACCCCGAAGCGCACCGTATGCGGCGCCCCTCTGCGCGGGCCGTCGTCGAACGCACGTTCCCTACAGTTGACTCCGCGGATTCCATTCAAGGGTAGTGATGCGCACTACCATCTGGCGCCATCGGCTGACCATGACATCGAAGGACCAGACGGTCGCGGCAACGGCGGTGTGCACACCGTGGCACGCCCGACCAGCTCCTGCTCGATTCCCCGTTGCGCGGTCCGCGTTACATCGCGGGCGATTGGCTGCTGCGACTCGACTCGGCACGTCCGCGCGCCACTCTGAGGGACAGTCTGTTCGGCGCAGGCAATTGCTCGGGCTGGTGGTACCACGGGCAACTCCTCTGAGCCGCACCTTCATCTCCAAGTGACCGATAGGCCATCTGCAACGCGCCGCCGGGTCTCGACGGCCGCGTACGATAGTGGCGAGCACTAACGGCAAACCTATGGACACTGATGCCCTTGGTCGGCCTGTTCGAGCGCGAGAAGGAGTTACCGCTCGACCCCTGGATCACCGATCTCCCGGAGGCTGCAAGCCCGAACCGCGCCGCCTCAGGTCCGGCTAGCTCGCGTCATCTGTGACTTGCCGCACGGAGGGCACATCGGGAGCGGTGCTAGCGTTCAGGCCGGTCAACGGCCGCGCGGGACGGCGAAAAAAGTTTGCGGCGGAACGATGCGCATGTTGGCGAGACATCGAGGAGAAGTGGCGCACGGCAGGGCGCGCTTGCGCGCATGCTGTTCGCGCACCGGTTTGCCCCATTCCGACCCCGTCTCAGGATTGTGCGTGCGGTCGGCATGGGCACGCGTCGCAGGCCGGTCTCCGTGTGTCTCACTAAGCCGCTCCAGGCGGCCTAGAGTTAGGTCTTGACCGAGGTTCTGCCTCAGAGCACAAAAGGCAGCAGCATCTTCGTTCGCGTCATGTAGGCCCGATAACCGTCTCCAAATTGCTCGACCAGGTTTTGTTCTTCCCGCCGCGCACTGAGGATGAAATAAGGCCCGTACACAATCAGCGGCAACACCCAGAAAAGACTCTGACCGATCGCCGAGCCAAGCATGGCAAGGAGCATTCCGCCATAGATCGGATGGCGGACAAAGGCGTATGGGCCTGTCATGACCAGCTCGGGATTCTCCTTTCTCGACATGGGCAGGCCCCAATTCCGTCCCAGATGGGCCCGAGCCAGGATGGCGAGCCCGATGCCAAGCACGGAAAACACGAAGCCGATGAGGCCCAGGAGCCCGCTCGTGTTGAGTGCGTATAGTCGCGCGTTCGGCAGAGCATGAGCGGCGGCCGCAATTCGCACCGTCAGCACCACAAGGGCGAAGAGCCCCAAGCGTATTGCGATCTCACGCCACCATAGCCATCGGCTGCCGATACTTCGCTTCACGCCGCGGGCCGCCAGGACCCAGTACGCGACGAGCGTCAGCCAGAGTGGGAAGATCAGCCAGCCGTAGATGGTCATAGTCGCTACGAGACATTAGTGCGCAGGATTCACCAACACGCGGCCCGGCCGACTCACCGGCTTCCCGCCCACGGGCGCATGCCGAGCGCTGCCCACGGATCCTGCTGCTGCTCGCTCAATGCGCGGCTGCGTATCAAGTACGTGCCGGGGAAGAAGCAGGGGGTGCTATTAGCCGCCACTCGTTCAGCCAGGCATGCGCAGCTTCGGGAGCGAAGAACGCCTTCAACACGCTCCGGGGGCAGCTGGCCGACATCGGCGTGGCGCCCACGGACATCACTTACCTCGCGATCTCCCACGCGTTTCGACTACGTCGGCAACGCCAACGACGACGCGGGCTCGATCTGGCTCGCGCAGCAAGCCGAGCTTGACTTCATGTTCGGGCCCAAGGCCGATCCGGCGTACGTGGCACTGTATTCGGCGCTCACCCACTCTCGCAAGCAGCTGTTTGCCGGCGATCACGACGTGTTTGGCGACGGTCAGGTGATCCTCAAGTTCACGCCCGGGCATAGTGCGGGCCACCAGTCCCTGTACGTGAAGCTCGCGAAGACGGATAGCGTCGTGCTCTCAGGCGACCTGTAACACTACGCCGAGGAGCGCACGCTCAACCGGATGCCGCCAGAGGAGAAAGCCACGGCGACGCCCGCGTCACGCGCGATGATGGACCGGTTCCTGAAGGAGAAGAACGCCCAGCTCTGGATCGGGCACAACACGGCATTTTTCAAGAATGTAATCAAGTCGCCCGGCTGGTACGACTGAGGCCAAAGGACCTTCGCGCACGTTCCGCAATGCGGGCGTTCAGAACCCGTACGCGAGCTGCAGCACCGAAAGGCTGCACTTGGTTAGGGCGCGGCTGGTGCGCCCAAGCCTTGGAGAGCTGGTGCCGGTCACAGCCCTCGATGACGATGAGGGGCATGAGCAGTTGGACACCGACCGCGACGCTCTGGATAAGGCTATAGCCCGATTACGGCCAAGCGCGACGGACATCGCCCGTGCTTAGACGCGGTCCTTCTATGCTCCTTTCGCCGGCTCAGATGCCTTCCGGCAAAAGCGCTGGCCGCGCGTCTTCAAGTCCGGATCGGGTGCAACACTGGACCGGCTGAATAGAGTCCTCGTGGGCCTGACGCTGCTGCTAGTACTGGTCGGTGTCAGTGCAGCTGGAACACGACGTCGCCATCCGAGGGGATTACTGCAGGCCCCACTGCTTCAGTGCTGGACCACATTCAGGGCATGCGGAAAGAGACAGTGGGCGAACGGATAGTTGAGCAGGAAGTGGGAGACCGTGTGCAGCTGCGGGTCGCGCGGATGCTCCACGCGGTAACGCTGCAAAGCGCCAGGTAGTCGGCATAGCCGAGCTCCGTGCGCAGTTGTTCAAACAACGCCCAGTATTCGAGCTGCTTGTGTCCGAGCAGCACCTGGATGACGCGAATGTCTTCCTTCTGTTCGAGCAGGTGCGTGGCAAATGCATGCCGAAGCGTGTGCATCGAGACGCGCTTGTTGATACCCGCGGCGAGAGCAGCGGCGTGCACCGCGCGGTTGAGCTGGCGGGTGCTGAGTGGCTCTACGGGGTTCAGGCCCGGGAAGAGCCACCCGCCATCGAGCATCTTGCCCTGGGCCCGGGCGACTCGGTACCAGGTGCGCAGCCGCTCCAGCATCAGGGGGCTCAACATGGCGTAGCGGTCCTTGCGGCCCTTGCCCTGCTGGATGCGCAGCGTCATGCGCTGACTGTCGACGTCGCTGATCTTCAAGCCCACCACTTCGCTGGCGCGTAGCCCCGCGCCGTAGGCGACCGAGAGGGCGATCTGGTGCTTGAGGTTGCGCACCGCGGCGATCAGGCGCGCCGCCTCCTCGCGGCTCACGACCACCGGCAGCGTGCGCGGGACACGCACGGGCTGCATCTTGGCCATGATCTCGGGTTGGGCGAGCGTGATCTCGAAGAAGAACTTCAGCCCGGTGATCGCAGCGTTGAGCGAGATCGCCGAGATCCCGTGATCGACCAAGTGCAGCTGATAGTTGCGCAGATCCTCGACTGTGGCAGCATCCGGAGAGCGTCCGAGATACTTGGTGAACTTGCGCACGCTGCGGATGTAGGCGGCCTGAGTCTTCGGTGCGAGCTTGCGCATCCGCATGTCTTCGATCATGCGCAGACGCAGAGGCGAGACCTTCTGGGTGGAGGCGTTCATGGCTGTGCTCCGGTTGCGAGACGAGGCGGATTGCCTCGGTTCGCACCGTACGGAACGGAGCCTCAGACCTCATCCATCAGCAGGCCACCGAGCGGAGCCACCCTACCGCGCGAGCGGTTTAGTCCATCGACCCCGAGCCGCCGGACGCGTCTCCCGATACCGGCCACTGGCAGAGTAAGCAGCGGACACTCACGGAGCCGCGTTGGCTGAACCCCGCTCCTCAGGGCATTCTCCCGGGACCTACACGATCCAGAGGGCACGGATGGGGGAAGAGTCGCCCAAGCCGGCG